>Ga0307378_10004109_pt1 | contig 20977 bp, 14 predicted proteins | sample UN1MG_FD_202238 | JGI IMG/M metagenome (GOLD analysis project Ga0307378, IMG submission 202238) | Soil microbial communities from Risofladan, Vaasa, Finland - UN-1 | ecosystem: Environmental > Terrestrial > Soil > Coastal area > Acid sulfate soil | place: Finland: Risofladan, Vaasa | collected... | reverse complement strand
CGTGCTGGGAGCAGTCGGAGGTTCTGCTTTTGCTAAAAAACGCAGATTAGCGCAGGGGGGCATTTGTATTAATCGCGAAATCTGCAGGAGCTGTGGGATTTTTGAAGAATGTGGTTTACCCCCGGCTTTGTCGGCAAAGACAACTTTTGAAGAGAATAAATGATGAGCGAAAATAAGAAAAATATTAATAGACGTCATTTTCTAAAAGATGGTGTTTGGGCCACTTGCTTAGCAGGTCTCGCTGGTTTAGGGGGGTTTTTACTCAGCAAGCTCAAAAAGAATAATACTGTTTGGCAGATTGACCCCTATGTCTGTGTTGCTTGCGGTAACTGTGCAACTTATTGCGTACTGGAAGATTCTGCCGTTAAGTGTGTGCAGGTTTATGAAATATGTGGTTATTGTGACATCTGTACAGGCTACCTTGAACCGGAAGTGAACCCACCGGATACCGGTGCTGAAAACGAGCTTTGTCCAACCGGAGCTTTAAAGCGGGTCTTCGTGGAAGATCCCTATTTTGAGTACAATGTTGACGAATCTCTCTGCAACGGTTGCGGCAAATGTGTAAAAGGCTGCACTGTCTTCGGAAACGGCTCTCTTTTTCTTCAGGTGCGTCACGACCGCTGTTTGAATTGTAATGAGTGTTCTATAGCAGCAGCTTGCCCTTCTCAGGCGTATAAGCGGGTTCCCGCTAACGAGCCTTACTTGCTTAAGAAAATGGACCACGCTTAATGATACGTATTGGTTATATCATAATTGGGATAGCTGTCTTGTGTCTTTCATCCGGTGTTGCATCGGCACTTGAGCGTTTTCCTCCACCCGAATTCGAAAGCGGCTATGAGTTTCCAAGCACCACTACACCACACCCGCAACAGGATATCTACGAATATATAGATACTTTTGTCCTTTTGGCGGCTCTTGGCATATCATCCTATCTGGTATTGAAGAAGCGCAGCCGACGTGCAATATTTATTTTAATGGTGTTTTCCCTGCTTTACTTCGGATTTTGGCGGAAGGGTTGTGTCTGTCCGATAGGGGCTACTCAGAATATTGTTTTATCGATTTTTGACCACAGCTATGCCGTACCTGTTGCCATTGCCTTTTTTTTCCTTTTGCCTCTTGTCTTCGCATTGTTTTTTGGAAGGGTCTTTTGCGCGGCGGTATGTCCCCTTGGAGCAATACAGGATTTGGTGCTGTTACGGCCTGTCTCGGTTCCGAATTGGCTCGAAAGCGGACTGCGAATGTTTGCTTATGTTTATTTAGCTGCGGCAGTCCTGTTTGCAGCTACCGGAAGTGCTTTTCTGATATGCAGGTATGACCCGTTTGTTGCATTCTTCCGATTGAACGGAAATCTGAATGTTTTAATAATTGGTACCTGCCTGCTGCTCATAAGCGTATTCATCGGACGCCCTTATTGCCGATTTATCTGCCCCTATGGCATACTGCTCAGACAGTTATCACGGCTCTCAAAATGGCGGGTTACTATTACTCCGGATGAATGTATTCAATGCAGGCTCTGTGAAGATTCCTGTCCATACGGTGCTATACGAAGGCCTTCGGTTAATTGGCCGGCAACGGAATATGGCAGGGGTAAAAAAAGACTCGCCGTTCTGCTTGTTCTTTTGCCAATTCTAATGATTTTGTGTGGATGGTCCGGTTCCAGTCTCAGAAAGGTAACGTCCCGTATGCATCCAACTGTCAGATTAGCCGAGCGCATCTATTTGGAAGATGCCGGTAAAGTAGAAGATACTACTGACGCCAGCCTGGCTTTCAGAGCGACGGGCAAAGAGACAGGAACTCTTTACGAGGAAGCATTAAATATAAGGGCGAATTTTGGTCTTGGCGGGTGGTTTTTTGGAGGTTTTGTAGGCCTGATGATTGGCCTTAAGCTGATTACCGTTTCCATCTGGAGACAAAGAACCGATTATGAAGCCGGCAGGGCGAGTTGTCTGGCGTGTGGTCGATGCTTCAGATATTGTCCCATGGAGCGTGCGAGATTGAAGAAAACAAAAGAGGCGCCGGTTTAAACAATGGAATCAAATAGTGACAAAACTTCACAAATTAACGAAGTGACGAGCCCATGGTACCGTAGCGCAGTTACAACTGCGATCGTCTGTGCGGTCTTTTCTCTTATTGTACTTACCCTTTTTGTTATCAATTACATTCAGTTTAGAATAATTAATACCAATTGGGAAATACAATCATTGAATCTGAAAAAAGAATTTGGACAAAATCTTGACGATGAGCAGCTCTTATCGAAGATTCGACAATTGGATTTGGAATTCAGACAATATAGAATACGAAGGTTGGATTTTTCTCGCAAAGGCGGCTATTTGCTTTTAGGCAGCGTAGTGATAATGTTAATAGCCATCAAATCTGCGGATACTTTCAAAAAGAAATTGCCGGCGCCGCAGGTGCTCAGTAACAAAGATAACGAGCAGCTCCTCCATGCAAAGTTTGCTCGATGGGCTGTAGCTGCCGGTCTGGCGGTACTTGGTTCAGGTGCTTTAATCCTTGCAATGGGCACTGATATTGATTTTGGCCGAACTAAGGTATTAATAAGCACTTCATATCCTTCTCTCGAGCAGATTAACAAGAATTGGCCAGGTTTTCGTGGACCTGAAGGACTTGGGATTAGTGCTTATACAAATGTACCTGATAGCTGGAACGGCAAAAGCAATGAAGGAATTCTCTGGAAAACCAAGATACCGCTTCAGGGTAATAATTCCCCGGTTGTCTGGGAAGACCGTGTTTTTCTATCCGGAGGCAACCAGAACGAACTTAAGGTATTCTGCTTTAATGCGATTTCAGGTAAACTTCTTTGGGCGGGGGAAATTGCGAGTCCACATTTAAAAAGTGATGAAGAACCATTCGAAGTCATGGAGGATACAGGCTTTGCTTCTCCTACCGTTGTAACAGACGGCCGGCGGGTGTATGCTATCTTTGTCACCGGGGACATTGGCTCTTTTGATTTTAACGGCAAAAGCGTCTGGACAAGAAGTCTGGGAATCCCCGACAGTTCATATGGCTACGCCTCTTCTCTTGCAATTTATAGAAATCTGGTTTTGATTCAATTTGACCAGGGAGGTCCTGAGGACGGAATATCCAGAATGATAGCTTTGGATGGACTCACCGGCCAAACTGTCTGGGAGACAAAAAGGCCGGTCCCGAATTCGTGGTCTTCACCAATAGTTACCAAAATCGGCGACCAGTTTCAGTTGATAACTTGCGGCGACCCCTGGGTCATAGCATACGACCCGGCCAAAGGCACTGAACTCTGGCGGGTTAAATGTCTGTATGGCGACGTTGCACCATCGCCGGTTTATGCAAACGGATTGATATTTGCCGTAGAGCCGGACGCAAGGCTGATTGCGATTCGTGCGGATGGACAAGGTGACGTTACTGAAACCCATATTGCCTGGGACAACGATGAATGGGGTCCGAATATATGCTCTCCTGTCAGCAATGGGGAATTAGTATTTCTGCTGGCCAGCGAAGGATTGCTTGCCTGTTATAAGAACTCGGATGGAACAAAATTATATGAGCATGACTTGAGAGAGAATTTTATGGCTTCGCCGAGCCTGGTTGGGGATAAGCTGTATCTTCTGACCGAGAAAGGTGTAATGTTAATCATCCAGGCCGGGCCGGAATATAAGGAATTGACCAAATGTGAACTGGGCGAGAAATGTTATGCGTCGCCGGCTTTTGTAGATGGCCGTATCTATATCAGGGGTTTGGAAAATCTGTACTGCATAGGAAATAATGCTTCCGAATAAGACTTTATGAATGAACTCGATTTGACATTTGTGGACCGGGCCGTTGAGAAAATCGGTACCGGAGAAGAAAAAGTGCTTGAACTCCTGCAGGCTGTCCAGGGGCACTTTGGCTATTTGCCCGAAGAAGCTCTTGAGCGGGTCTGTGACTTGACGCAGATTACTCCTGCGTCAATTACAGGTGTTTCGACCTTCTATAACCAGTTTAGACATCGTCCGGTTGGACGTCACATAATTAATGTTTGTATCGGCACTGCCTGCCATGTAAAAGGTGCCGACCGTGTATATGATGCGTTTCTGCGCCATTTGAGAATTCCTGAGGGGGATGATACGGATTCACAGAAACTATTTACTGTTGAAAAAATTGCATGTTTGGGATGTTGCACATTGGCACCGGCAGTGCAGATAGATAAAGTAACTTATGGGCATCTGACTCCCGACACCATCCCGACGGTAATCAGTGATTTTCTCAGATATGAGCAAGCCAGGGCAAGCCGGCAATTGACGGCAAAGAAGCATCCGGAGAAAGAATCAAAATCCCGCGGCGAGATTCGACTCGGTCTGGGTTCGTGCTGTATCGCCCGCGGCAGTGATAAAGTGCGGCAGGCTTTGGAAAAGACCTTGGCCCAAACAGGTATCCGGTTAGTGATAAAGCGTGTTGGTTGCGTTGGCATGTGCCACCAAACACCACTCGTGGAAGTAGTATTGCCTGATAGCAAATCTTTTCTTTATGCCAGAGTTCGGCCTGAAGATGCCAAAGCCATTGTGTTAAGGCATTTTAAGCCTAATCAAATGGGATGGAAAATCAAAAACACCGTCTCTACAATGCTGGACAGGATACTAACCGACAAGACATCGGAGCCCGTTACCCGTCATTCGATAGATGTACGGGATAAACCTGTAGCGGACTTTCTGAATAAACAATTACATATTGCCACCGACCTCTGTGGGGACATTGACCCTGTTGACATTGATGAATATGTTCACAACGATGGATTCAAAGCGCTAAAAAAATGTGTAAGCCGGATGCGCCCTGATGAAATTATCTCAGAGATTGAAATAAGTGGACTTCGTGGTCGAGGTGGTGCCGGCTTTCCGACATATCGAAAATGGTCTGCTGTAAGAAACAACCCTTCAGACAAAAAATATGTTGTGTGTAATGGTGACGAGGGCGACCCCGGAGCTTTTATGGACAGGATGCTGATGGAGTCCTATCCGTATCGTATAATTGAAGGTATGACAATAGCTGCATATACGGTTGGCGCAAATGAAGGTTATTTCTACATTCGTGCAGAGTATCCGCTTGCTATGGAAAGAGTCGGTAAGGCTATAGAAATTTGCGAGCAGCGTGGTTTTCTTGGTAATAATATACTTGGCACTGATTTTTCACTGCATCTCAGGATTGTAGCCGGCGCCGGAGCTTTTGTATGTGGAGAAGAAACTGCGCTTATGGCAAGCATTGAAGGACGCCGGGGCATGCCCCGATTGCGACCGCCGTTTCCAGCCGAAAGTGGGCTTTGGAGTAAGCCAACACTGATCAATAATGTCGAAACATACGCCGCTGTCTCGTGGATAATACGAAACGGCTCCGACACGTTTGCCGGCTTTGGCACTGCCAGCAGTAAAGGAACAAAGGTTTTCGCGCTGGCAGGAAAAATAGAGAGAGTCGGTCTTATTGAAGTACCGATGGGTATTACTATGCAACAAATTGTACAGGATATTGGCGGCGGCATTGCAGACCAGTTAAGGCTAAAAGCAGTCCAGGTTGGAGGGCCGTCAGGCGGCTGTGTGCCGGCCAACCTTGCGCATATTCCTGTTGACTTTGAAGCGCTGAAAGATGTTGGGGCGATGATGGGTTCTGGTGGCCTGGTGGTACTTGATGAAACCGATTGTATGGTGGATATCGCACGGTATTTTCTGGAATTTACACAAAATCAATCTTGTGGTAAATGTACTTTCTGTAGAATAGGCACTCGCCGTATGCTGGATATTCTCGAGCGGTTGTGTGCCGGACAGGGAAAAAAGACCGATATCGAAGAGCTGGGAAATTTAGCCCAAATGGTTCAGAAAACAAGTCTGTGTGGGCTTGGTAAAACAGCGCCGAATCCGGTACTTTCAACTATCAAATATTTTCGTGATGAATACGAAGCTCATATCGAGAAACGCTGCCCTGTTGGGAAATGTACAGCTCTTATTACGTATTCGGTAACGGATGATTGCATCGGTTGCAGTTTGTGCGTACAGCACTGCCCGGTCGATGCCATTGAAATGAAACCCTATGAGAAACACGAAATCGATCCCGGCAAATGTATTCGCTGCGGTACATGTAAAAATGTGTGCCCGGTTGACGCCATTAAGGTTCAGTAAACAATGCCGAAACTGTTCATAGATAATCGTGAAGTTGAAGTTAATAAAGGCGCTACGATTCTCGATGCAGCCGGGAAGCTTGGTATTGAAATTCCGACAATGTGTTTCCTGAAAGATTATAAGCCTTCGACCAGCTGCATGGTGTGCGTGGTCAAAGTCGAGGGCATGGCTTCTCTTGTGCCGGCCTGCGGAATTGTTGCTGCCGAGGGTATGCGGGTCGAAAGCAGTTCTGAGTCGGTCTATCAGGCACGAAAAGCTGCTTTGGAATTGCTTTTGAGCGACCATTTGGGTGATTGTCTCGGGCCCTGCCAGGTGATATGCCCTGCGGGTATGAACATTCCGTTGATGATACGCCAGATTGCAGGCGGTAAGCTGCATGATGCAATTGAAACCGTCAAGAAGGATATCGCCTTGCCTGCGGTGTTGGGACGGATTTGTCCGAAGCCATGCGAGAAAGGGTGCAGGCGGGGGGTATATGACCAGGCAGTTTCGATTTGCCTTTTGAAACGCTACGTTGCCGACGTTGACTTGCAGTCTGCAAAGCCATATATGCCGTCTTGCAAAGCCAAGAATGGTAAACGCGTAGCTATCGTTGGGGCCGGACCTGCCGGTCTGGCTGCTGCATATTATCTTCAGCAGGACGGTTTTTGTTGTACGGTTTTTGATGAGCAGGAAAAAGCCGGAGGTATGCTGCAATATGGAGTTCTGGAACAAGAACTTTCGAGAGACGTGTTGGATAAAGAGATTACTTTGATTAAAAAGTTGAATGTTGAATTTAAGAGTGGCATTCGAATAGGTACTGATTTGTCGATGGACGATTTGCGTAGAGATTTTGATGCTGTTTTTGTTGCGATTGGTCAGCTTAAAGCAAATGATGCGGAGTTGTTTGGCCTTGAGGAAGGCGGAAAAGGCATAAAAATAGACAGTAAAACCTACCAGACAAATATACCGGGTGTATTTGCTGGTGGAGATGCCGTTCATAAACGAAAGCTGACTGTGCGGGCGGTGGCGGACGGCAAAGAGGCGGCGGTCTCTATCGGTCAGTATTTGTCCGGCCGTTCGGTGACCGGGCCGGTTAAGGAATTTAATACGCGTATTGGTAAGCTCCAAAACGGAGAGATTGAGAAATTCCTTACCAGTTCCGACAAAACCGAGCGGATTGAACCTACAGGAGAAGATGGGGCATTCACTGATCAGCAGGCATCCAAGGAAGCAATGCGTTGTCTGCATTGTGATTGCCGAAAGGCTGATAAATGTAAATTGAAGCAATATGCCCAGGGCCATGAAGCCACAGCCACCCGCTATAAAAGCCAACGCCGAATCTTTACTCAACAGCTTCAACATCCGGATATAATTTATGAGGCCGGTAAGTGTATAGACTGTGGTCTTTGCATACAAACTGCTGCCAGGGCAGGCGAAGAGCTTGGACTGACCTTTGTCGGCCGGGGCTTTGATGTTCGGGTGGCTGTACCTTTTGACCGTTCGATGGCTGAAGCTCTCAAAAATTCTGCAAAACAGTGTGTAAAAGCATGTCCTACAGGGGCGCTGGCATTTAAGCAATAAATAATTGGCCCATTCGACAAATTGGGTTTGTTTGGGTTTGAATTGGGTTTGTTTTGGCTTAAATTGGCTTTGTATTGGCTTAAATTGGCTTTGAATTGGCTTTGTTTTTCCATGTCTAAAATCGGCATATTTTCCATAATCCTTTGTGGCAAATAAGTTTGCGCTCATTTCGGCCTTTTGTAAATTGGGTTTGTTTTGCATAAAAGAGCTGATTTGTAGAGCGTTCTCTACAGATGTAGAGGGCAAGTTAGTGAAGAGTGAGCTAAAGTGCCTAAAGTGAGCTAAATTTGGGTATATCATATCTCAAATCTCAGATTTCATATTTCATATTCAGTGAGGGCAGAAAAACACTGCCTCTATAAAATTAGACGAGTGTGCAGGTTCTTGGATTTACTATTTACTATTTACTATTTACGATTGATGGTTTGCTAATCCCCGATTACGACATTCGGGGACACGTTTGACTTGGCTTTCTGGCCGGTAACTTCGCTTTCTAGCGTGTTGCGTTAGCCTGCTGGCTAACATATGCGTATTATACCATATTTTTGCCGAAAATCAAGAGAAATTGGTTTTAAATCTCCAAGACTCCTATCCGTGTACCTGATGCTCGTATGTTATGTGTAAATAAGGAGATAAAAAATTTTGAAAATTTATATTTTTGTTTTTAAGTGTGAGCGTTTTTGAACGAAAATTCTTCGAATTTTCGTTCGTATTGAGTATTGCGTGAAGCGTGTTGCATTTGATTTGAGATTTCAGATTTGTGGTTGATTTTGCTGATTTTTTGTTGGTTTTTTAAGTTTTTTAGCGTTTTTTGTCGAAAATTGGGTGATTTTGATGTTGTTTTGCAAGTAATTTGTTTAGTCGTTGGTATATAGCATTTCTACCGTAGGCCAGCATGAGCATCAAACAATCACGCAGGCACGAAGTGATAAAAAATTATTGCGAACCGCAGGTAGAAATGCGGTTTGCATATCCGGGCAACCACACGGGGTTGCCTCTACGCTGGAATGCCCCCCGGCCCCTGAGAAGAAAAGCAAGTGAGCTAACATTCCCCTGTTGCGAGTCAAGTGAGCATCTCCCGAGGATAAACTCATTGAGTAAACTCAAAGGAATTTAGAATTTAGAATGTAGAATTGGTGGGGCAAGCCCTTTTAAATGATTATTGATGAATGATGATTGATTATTTAGGGATGACCCGCTTAATGAATAAAAGGGCTTAATATTGAGGGCAAAACATGTTTGCTCGGAGAGATTAGGATGATATAATTTCATGTAAGTGAGACATCTGTTTATGTTTTCGGAGCAATTATGTTAGTGGACCAAGAAATATCAGACAATTCCGGGCATCAAGACAACGTATTGTTACGTGAATATTCACCTGCTCAGGAGCTTTTCCACAATATCCCATACATAGCTATGACGGTACTCGGGGCGGTTGTTCTGGGCGCGGCTCTTAGGGGTTCTGTCTGGGGAATTATAGCCGGGGTTGCTTTTCTGTCGTATGGCATAATGGGTACCATCTGGATTATGATATTCGTATGTCCCTACTGCAAGTATTGGAATACGAAATCCTGTCCCTGTGGATATGGCCGGATAGCTGCAAAGTTTCGAAAAAAGCACCCTATCGAGTCCTTTAGCGAAAAATTCAAGAAGCATATACCTGTGATTGTACCTTTGTGGTTAATACCTATATTAGTCGGCGTGCCTTTTGTTATTCGCAGCTTCTCCTGGACTCTTTTGGTTTTACTCGTTGTATTTGCCCTTGATGCATTTGTGATTCTGCCGCTGGTTTCGACCAAACATGGTTGCAAAGGATGCCCCCAGAAAGAGTCATGTCCCTGGATGAAGGACAAGAGCAAACCTGCAGATTGACCTGCAAGAGAAGATTTGTTTGAAGTGATAACAGCTTTGATGATTTTGGTCTTACACCTCAGGCTATTGTTTTTTGAAATGGAACAGAACTGCACGGCTGTTGGGGGAATCAAAGGTGAAACGGTTGCGGGCGTTTTCACTTAACGTTACTGCCTTTTTATTAATTATATCGTATTGTCTGACCGTCCAGGCGCCAGCAGGCAGGCAGGCGATTATATTTTTGTGGGCTTTATTCGTGCCGAGGACGTACTCGTGGCCGGGCCAGGCAAGGCCGCGAAAGCTGGAATGAAGATTAGAGAAGATATTAGTATCAGGAGACATTTTCCAAAAGCTGATATGGGTATCGATTATTTCGCGAAGGTATTTTAGATTGTCGGCGGCGGTGTGCTCGGAGGGGTTAAAACATCCCTTGAAATACTGGCCCAATTTGTTACCGGGTTTTTCACCGGTTGTACCGTAGCCGCCGCCAAGAAAGACGCCGAGGTGAGATTCAATGTTGTCGTGTTCGGTATGCTTGTCACCCTTGCCCTGATAGCTTAGCTCGTCATTGACGGTAGGCTTGTTACGTGGTTTTTGGCCGTGGCGGTTTTGCCATGTATATTGGATTACGTCGGCAGAATCTGGAAGGTTACGGATTTTTTTCTGGATAATCTGATGGTCGTTCCATTCAGGGAGCTCGTCAAAGTTATTCGACCAGAGTGTTCGAGGTGTAGAATGGACAGACAGAGGTGTCGGATAGGGCAGGTATTTTTTGATGATGCGTCCAAACCGGGCAATTTCTTCTTCGGTATATTTTGGAGTCTTTATTTCATATTCATTACATAGACATATCCAGACATTAGGAAAGCTTCCATAACGGGCGGCGGCATATTTGAGCCATGGTGTGGGGTCACCATCATTGTTATCGGCGCGGAGGATCGAGCGGGAATCCTCGGTATCGGGGCCGCACAAAATCAGGTCTGCAATCAGGTCGTGTTTCCATGCCGTCTGTACGGCCATGTCTGCCCTTTGGCTGAACCAACGCGGATTGGGCCGGTGTGAATAATTCCCCTGGTCTGTCAGTTGCCCGTTGTCGTCGAAAAAGGGTTTTTCATCCGGGTTCGGATAACGGTCGCAATGTAAGGTAAATCGAAGCTTTTTAAAGTATTTTGCATTGCCGGCTATATCGGCAGCGATGTTATTTCCGCTGGATTTATTACCTGTCTGGTAACCGGACAGGAACGAATAATGAGTATTGCCGAAAATATAAGGATGGGAACCATCTGAACGCATATACCAGCGGCTGCCCGGGCTTTTGGAATCGACAATCCAAAAGCCTGGGTGATTCGAGGATTTGGCAATTAAATAGTCACCCTGTTTTTGGCCGTGCAGGCCTGGTTTGTTTGAATAAGTCTCAACTATATTCCAGCATCCTGTTTTTGTCGGGCAAAAGCGAACCTTAAAGACGTTGCCGCTGGTCCCGTCATTTCCATCACCATCCCAGAAACCGTGAATCTTGTACTCAGGTGAACCAGTTTCATAACGGATGCGCAGCCAAAAATCAATGTCTCGGGCGGGAACATCTGTTTCATTTTGTTCGGGGCCTTTAAAGGTGAGCTCCACAACGGAATATACGCCTGCTTTTTCAATTTCTGCGCAATAAGTCCGGCAAGTAATGAAAGTGGGAGACAGCAAAACGGCAAAAAGCCACATAATTTTATTTATGTGCCGGACCATTATGATTTTCCTTATTATTTTATGTATCTTCAGCGACATACATATCGCCGGGTCCGAGTTTGTCGTACCAGGTAAACTTCATAATGATTGAAGTTGTTACCAGTACTGCAATAGAAATCAATAACGTATTATATTGCCTGATAACGATGCAGATTGGAATTACCATAAGAGTTAATTGCCAGATGATTCCGATACCAACGTTAAATGCATCGCGGCGAAAATTATTGTTCTTTTGAAGTTTCGGGTTCCTAGAGATAAGTTTCTCGTGAACGGGGTTCCAGAATCCCCATGGCCGGACGTTTTGGTAAAAGCTCTCCAGTACCTCATCCTTTTCAGGTGGAGTTCGCAGGCAGACTACTATCGAAGAAATAGTGCTTATAAACAGACTAAACGGCAGTATATACATCTTATTTAAATCAGGCGCAATCAAAAGGGGAACAAGTGCCGCCACAACACCGCTTATCATGCCGGCAAAGTAACCGTATCCGTTAAACCGCCACCAGTGCCACTTCAGTATATTCGGCGCTACGTAACCACCATACAGGCCGAAAGTAATCCACGTGGTAATGCCGTGTATTGACTTAATGTGAATACCCACGACGATTGCGACCACGACGAGCAGTACCGAACTGAAATAACTGAAGTATATATATTTTTTTGTAGCCGCATTGGGATTGAGATAGCGCTTATATATGTCATTAACCAGGTATGCAGCTCCTGCATTAACGGTAGAATCAAAAGTACTCATAAAGGCGGCCAACAGACCTGCTAAAATCACACCTACAAGACCAACCGGAACAAAATCTTTGATTACATACGGCAGAATCTTTTCAAAATCGAATTTTTCTCCTGCGGCGAGCATCTGATTGACCTGTGGGCTGAAATAAACCAGCCCTAACACTGCGATGCCCGTAATCATTAAAAACCGCGGCACCAATTGTACAATCGACATCCACCAGTTCTCCAAAGCCGCCTCTCTTGGATTACGTGTAGAAAGCACGTGCTGCATCCCATAGCCGGGTGTCGGCCCGGCCATACTTACCAGTAATCCCTTAAACAGCATCATCATTATCAATATACCGAAAAGAGAAAATCCGTCATTTGTTATCTTGTTGTTGAGCTGTTCTATCAAACCACTCCAGTTCAGATTGAGCTTCCATCCTAACAGCAGGTCGTTCCATCCAGCAGGCACAACCTTGCTAAGTGCCTCGGGACTTACCTTGTTCATGGCGACAATTGCGATAAATACCGACGCCACAGTCAAAAGAGCAAACTGAATCAGATCGGTCAGAACAACACTGTACCAGCCTCCGAAAAGAAGATATGCTGTCGTGATGCATAAGATAACTATCCCATACATATCCGAAGAGGAAAACGGGCCCCACGCAAGGTCCCACGGGAAAAATACTTCAGCGAATTTTCCAACGCCCTGGAAGGCATAACCTAAAAAACCGACAGTCGCCACCAGCGCATAGACGACCACACTGATATGTGACAAGTTTCCCCCCAAACCTTTGCCGAAGCGGGTTCTCATCCATTCAGCCCCCGTTAAAACGTTAGATCGCCGAATCCATGGCCCGAGATATACCTGGCGAAATACTCTGTCAAAAAGCGGCCATATCCACGGTATAAATGCAGCTTTGAGACCATAAGTAAAAAGCATCGCCACGAACCACATCGTGCCGGTAATATCGAATCCACTGGCACCGTGTGATGTTCCTATAACATACCATGGCAGAGACTTACCTGCCAGAAAGTAGGCTTCGAGATTTTTCGATGCACGCCTGGACAACAGCCATCCAATAATAACCACAGTCGCCAAATAAAAAATGATTATGCAGATATCGATAGATTGAAGTTCCATTCCTTTTCCTTTCTTTAAACCGGACAGGAAAGCAGGTAGTCTAAAAGTTCCTGAAGGCTGCATGTGGCTAAAGCTACGTACTTATCAGCCGCACCGTAATAAACGAACAACGTTCCGTCTATCACCACTTTGCCACAGGGGAAAACACAGCCCTTGTAATACCCATTGATTTCATAATCTTCTTCCGGCTGCATAATCCAGTCCCTTGTGCGGGCCAAAACCTTATCTGGATTTTCCAGGTCCAGCAGTAAAGCCCCGAGGCGATAGTATTTGTCCGAACTAACAGCATGGTAAATCGTCAGCCAGCCCTCTCTGGTTTTAATCGGCGGTGTGTTAATACCGATTTTGCCGTACTCCCAGTCATATTGCGCTTTGGCAAGAAGCTTGCTTTTTCTAAAACCCATCAGGTCGTCAGATGTCGATATCCAGATAGCCGGGAACTCCGTACCATATTCCTCTCCCACCCATTCCAAAGGTCTATGCATCATAACGTATCTGTTGTTTATTTTTTCGGGAAACAGTATTACATCTCTATCGTCCAATATAGGGTCAGTCAGACGCCCCGCACGAATATAGCTATTAAAATCTTTTGTTAACAATAAACCTGAGCTTGTTGCGTTAGTTCTAATGACTCGTGGAAAATCCGGTGGGCATTCCGGGGCTTTATAGCGTTTTTCTTCCGGCTCCCAGAACTGCCCGAATGGGAAAAATCTGCATGCATAGGTAATATAATAGTATTCACCCATTTTCACCATTCTGGGGTCCTGTACCGTGCTGGCATCAAATCCATCTATACTGGGACTAAATGCCGGATTCTCTGAAACACGCTCAAAATGATACCCGTCTGAGCTGACAGCCAGTCCAAAGTAACACTTATATTCCGGGTCTGCTTCGGCAGCTCTGTACAGAAGCATAACTTGTTTTTTTTCTTCGTCATACCATGCCGCGGGATTAAATACTGCCAGGTTCTCCCACTGGTTGTCTGGATTGGGGCAAAGAATTGGATTGCCTTGATAGCGTTTTAATTTCACCGGCAATTCTCCAAAACAAAATTGTTTCTGAGTGAATAATCATATATTAATCATTCAGTTCCTGCAGTGGTTTCGATAGGTCGGAACCAAATTATTCTCTGAAATAATATCATAATTCTCCCACAAATGAAAAGCTTCTTTTGAGACTTCATCCTATGTCACGACTTACCTTGCAGGGTCGCAGTACGGTTTTTGTGGGTATATTCTACATGTTAGACTTTAGAAATTAATATGATTCTTTACATAATCACATTTGAAGAAGATAATAACATAGTAAATAATAACTATATTTCAGGAGGTTGACTCATGACAGGCAAAAAAAATTAAGCCGACGGCAATCAGGAAGGTACTGCTTACAACGGCTATTTTCAATGCATGTGTTATCACCCGCTGTTCTGTTTCAACCAATACGGCGATTTGGAGCGAGCACTTCTTCGCAATGGTAACGTCCACAGTGCCGATGACTGGCAGAGTGTTCTGGAGCCGGTGATTGCCCGGTATCGAGACTATGACATCCTTCGGTTCTTCCGTGGCGATGCGGGTTTCGCCGATCCCCATGTATATCGCTATCTCGAAGCCGAGGGATACTTCTATGCTATCCGCCTCATACCCAATCAAAATCTTTACCGCAAGATTGAGCATTTGCTTACTCGCCCCGTTGGGCGTCCGCCGAAGAAGCCGATTATCCTGTACCATAGCTTTCGCTATGAAGCGGCCAGTTGGAAAATCGCTCGAAGGGTAGTAGCGAAAGTAGAGTGGCATGCAGGCGCACTGTTTCCGAGAGTTGGATTCATTGTGACAAACCTTCGTTGGAAATCCAGCAACGTGGTGAGGTTTTACAACAAGCGGGGTACGGCCGAGCAGTGGATCAAAGAGGGCAAATACGCATTGAAGTGGACACGGCTGTCGTGTCATGATTTCGTGGACAATCAGGTTCGTCTTCAATTGTTCGCCTTGGCCTACAACCTTGGTAATTTCTTGAGGGGTCTGGCCTTTCCGAAGTCAGTGAAGAAGTGGTCGCTGAGAACGCTCCGTGAGAAGCTGGTCAAGATTGGAGCTAAGGTGGTCAGGCATTCGCGATACATCATCTTTCAAATGGCAGAAGTAGCTGTTCCAAGGATGCTCTTTCGTGAAATCCTTGACCGGATCATGCAACTGCGTTTTTTTACAATAGCTACGAGGCCGGGATGATGTGGCGAATTGCTCAAAAAATCGGGGTCCGGGATGGAGGTCAACGCCGGCTGTATGCCAACAAAGCGGCAAAAAGCCGATTCGGGACGCAAAAACACGGCTTTCTTTGTGTTTAATGGCTTATGGGGCGGTGGCTTTGTAAGAGATTCGTTGACACGACGGCTTGGTTTTGGTATTATAGGGCGTGAATTATACAGGAGTGCCTCAGGAAAAGTGTGAAAACGTGCAGAAATGGCGTTCATGAAAGCAAATGGGAAATCTGAAAAAAAAGAAATTTTTTACTTGACGTGAAGGTGTATAATAGTATAAAACATATTAGCCGTGCTAGCGCCTAAGTAGTCGGGTGCCTTTGGTTATATAATTAAATCTTTCAGATATGTTATTAATAATAACTTAACGCTTGTCTTCCAAGGAAGGATGGAGTTTTTTTTGCGTTTTTTTTATAGAGGAGTGAGTCATGAAAAGGTCATATTTAAGTACCCTGATCTCGCTTTTACTTGTTACGATTTTTACTCAAGTGAGGTTTGTGAAAGGTCAAATCTACGAAGAGTTTCTTCCACGTGCCGGACAAATGTATTATTAGAGGAGATTATAACTATGAAAACTAAATTATTGACTTTCGTAGCATTCGCCATGCTTCTGTATTGCGCATCGACAGGATTGGCAGGCATAATGGGTTCGGCGGAGGACTTCGCGGTACTGGGAGGCTCGACGATGACCAACACCGGCCCGACCACCATCACCGGGGATGTGGGTCTCTTCCCAGGCCCTTCGATCACTGGCTTTAAAAAACCGCCGGCCAACACGGTCGTGGAAGGTCCGGGGTCAACAGGCCTGACCGATGGGCCGGGGCTCGTGGACGGGACGATATACATAAGTCACGAGGTCGCGCAGCAGGCTCAGATTGACGCCACCAGGGCGTACGATGGTCTGGCAGCCATGCCGTTCACTAGCGACCTGACTAGTACTGGGCTGGGTGGGCTCGTGCTCACATCGGGCGTCTATCATTTTGACTCGTCGGCTGGGTTGACGGGAACGTTGACGCTTGACGCTCAGGGCAACAACAATGCGTTCTGGGTCTTCCAGATAGGCAGCACACTCACGACCGCAAGCAGCTCGTTAGTTGAGGTGATTAATCCCGGTTCAAATGACGGTATAGATAACGGCGTGTTTTGGCAGGTCGGCACCTCCGCGACTCTTGGTACCGACAGTACGTTCGAAGGGAATATTCTTGCGGACCAGAGCATCACCGTGACTACCGGCACAACAATTCCGAACGGTAGGGTTTTTGCGCTGAATGCTGCGGTGACATTGGACAACAACATCATCAGTAACATCTGCCCCAACGGTGGCCCCGGCTACAGCGGCGGTCTTACGTTTAATGACAGCGGCGATGTCGTCCCGGTCCCATTGCCAGGCGCACTTCTGCTTGCCTGCTCCGGGATGGGGAGTGCGGTTGCCTTTGGAAGAAAGTTCTTTTCAGTATCTTGAATCAATCATATCGAGAAGAATGTGTGAGCGGGCGGCGATGGCAGTTGGAAGAGGTGGTAAATCCGACATAATATGTACGCCTAAAGTTTTTCAGAAATCAGCATGGGCTAAAGGCCATCCTAGCTTTTCAATCGATTATTTGGGTTTTGGAGATTTATATAAGTTTTGTCTTTCCGGGCATTGAAACCGGTCTGACCGGCAGGTCACCGAGTTCATATTTCTCGGGTGACAGGTCAAGCTTTGATTTAATCGCCCAGTCCCATTTCATAGCGCGGCCGGTGTAAGCACTCATTCTGCCCATGATAACTGTCATCGTGCTTTCGGCGAGTCTTTTGCACTCATTAATAGGATTGCCCTGGCGAATGCTCTTTATCAGATTAGCATACTGAGCTACTTCGCCGCTGTGGATTTTGTTGTCATAATCGTAAATTCTTCGACCTTTTGTATCGTTTATATAACCCTCACCCCGCGTTGTATATGTCGCCCCTTTTGTGCAAACTACTCGCTCGCCGACACGAGGAGTGGAACCTTTAATCTGGGAACTCATACTCATTACCCGAATGCCTCCCGGATATTCATACTCGACTGTGAAGTGGTCGTAAATATTTCCGAATTCAGGGCCGGTTCGAACCTGCCGCCCGCCCATCCCAAGGCACAAAATCGGATGTGAGCCGACGGCCCAATTTATGACGTCCATATTATGCAGGTGCTGCTCGACGATGTGGTCGCCTGAGAGCCATACGAAATACGGCCAGCAGCGAATCTGCCATTCCATATCGGTCCAATTTGGTTTGCGATGCTGGAAGTGCCACATGGAGTCGCCCCAGTTCCAATAGGCCTGTCCGCCAACTATGTCCCCAAGTTTCCCATCATGAATGCGTTTAATAAGCTCCTGATACTGGGGCTGCCATCGCTGCTGCGTTCCTACGACGATAGAGAGCCCTTTATCATCGGCAAGTTTCGCCGATGCAAGAAGCGAGCGCACACCAACCGGATCAACCGCACCAGGTTTCTCCATGAAGATATGTTTATTCCCTTCTAAAGCCGCCTTTACCATTTGTGGACGAAATGCCGGCGGTGTGGTCAACATCACTATATCCACTTCCCTCATAGCTATGACTTTTTTATATGCATCGAAGCCGAGAAAACTGGTTTGGGGGGTGACTTTTACTTTTCCGGGGAATTTCGCTTTCATTTTGGCCAGGGAACTTTGAAGCCTGTCTTGGAATAAATCCGCCATGGCGACCATTTCCACTCCATCGCCGGATGACAGACAGTCGATGGCATCTCCAGTTCCCCGGTCGCCGCAACCAATAAGTGCTACGCGAATAGTATCAGAACCTCTTGCAAAAGCTTTGTTTGCCGTTGAAAGCATAGCGCCGGCAGAAATTACTGCTCCAGCCTTCAAAAGGTCTCTTCGAGTTACGTTTTGTTTGTTGGTCTTCATTTTAGGCTACCTTTCCTTCTATTTGTTTAACATTTATTTCTGAATAGTTGTTTTCTTTTACTGTGCTCTTCGGGCTTCAGGATGCTGCAAGTATGAATTTCCAACTCGTATCAAAATGTAATCATTATATACACTATACTATGAAAAGTACATTGCATGAATATATCAGTTTTAAGATGATGTTTCAATGATAGAATCGATGTGATGTATCTGATATATAAAGTTAAATGTTGACAAAATATACTGATCCATTATAATATTTTTCGGATTATTTTAGTTCCTAAACCGTACAGTAAAGTTAAATATTTCTGTCGTGGGGAAATCATTATGAAAAGACGAACATTTCTGAAAAGCGTGAGTGGTATTGCCGCGGGCCTTGCTGTCCAGTCTCTATCGGCTTCTGCACAATCGTTATCGAAACAACAGGATATGGTTGCCGGGTTACCGAGAAGAGTTCTTGGCCGGACCGGTGTGAAAGTCTCAGTTGTCGGATTTCCAGGGCTTGCACTTAGCAATTATGACCAGGACCGCTGCAACGCCGGCCTGCTCGATGCTTTCAAACGAGGAGTCAATTACTATGATGTCGCTCCCGCCTACGGTAAAGACGGTGACTGTGAGAAAAAGATGGGCATCGGGCTTCAGGCTGTTAATATCGACCGCAGCAGTATTTTCCTGGCTTGTAAGACAAAGATGAGAGATAAGGATGGTGCTCGTTCTGAACTGGAGCGGTCGTTAAAACGGCTTAAGACCGATTATTTCGATTTATATCAGATGCATCATCTTCGCACTCCCGACGAGGTCAAGAAGGCCCTTGGGCCGGGTGGTGCTATCGAGACCTTTTTGGAGGCTAAGAAAGAGGGAAAGGTCAAGTATCTTGGATTCTCGGCGCATACCACCAGGGGGGCACTCGATGTTATGAACGGCTTTCGTTTCGATACCGCCATGTTCCCGATAAATTTCGTAGAATTCTTTAAGATGGGATTTGGTAAACCCGTTCTCGAACTGGCACAAAAGCAGGGTGTGGCTGTCATTGCTATCAAGCCGCTGTCAAAAGGCCCCTGGCCTCAAGGTACGAAAGATGCTGACAAAACGCGTAAATGGTGGTATCGTGCAACTGAGACCCAGTATGAAGCGGACCTTGCAATGCGTTTTACTCTTTCGAAAAAGCCGGTCGTTGCTGGAATTCCGCCTTCATTTCTTGACCTGCTCGATAAGGCAATAGAAGCGGGGCGGTCATATCGTCCTATCAAAGAAGATGAAACAATGAAATTGCAGGAGATAGCCAAAGACTGCACCTCTTTATTCCGAAGAGAAGAGGAGCGAGTAGCTCGTGGTGATTTTTCGCATAGCCCTATTTACGCGGACAGCCCGCACGAGTGCTGCCCGGGAGCCTGTGTTTAAGGCGGTGGATAGTTAATTCGCTAATAATCACGTATAAGAAAAGAAAAATTGAATAGTAGGGCCCAATATGATTCGAAACTGGGAATAATGGGTTCAGAAAAATATTATTTAAAATAGCAGATTATTTTCTTTTTATATGAAAGCTATTGTGGTATATTACACAGCTCTCGTATTTTAAGAGTATTTATTACATTCCACTCACCTGTAATCCACGGTAAAAGTAGGATCATGAGGGGGTCATTTAAGAACGAGATGTAGGGAAGCCCTATCTGTTTACAGGTCCGGTGACCAGATAAGTTGTTGAGTTTTGTTTGAAAGATAGTTGTGAGCAAAAATGGAAAAAATTAGAAGAATTAGAAATATTGGTATTTCGGCACATATAGACTCCGGAAAGACAACGTTGAGCGAGCGGATTTTGTATTATACCGGCCGGATTCATCGTATGCAGGAGGTCCATTCCGACTCAGGTGGAGCGACATTAGACTACATGGAACTTGAGCGCGAGCGTGGTATTACAATAACCTCAGCCGCTACTCAGGTGTCATGGAACGACAAGAGCATCAACCTGATCGACACTCCCGGCCATGTGGATTTTACCGTTGAAGTGGAACGTTCGCTACGAGTGCTTGATGGAGCGATAATGGTTCTATGTTCGGTGGGCGGTGTTCAGAGTCAATCTTTTACCGTCGATCAACAGATAAAACGTTACCGTGTGCCACGAATTGCTTTTATTAATAAAATGGACCGTATCGGCGCCGATCCCGACCGGGTTCGTCAGGAACTGAGGGAAAAACTAAGTCTTAACGTGGTTCCCATCCAGATTAATATGGGCGCAGGTGACGACTTCTCAGGTGTAATAGATCTGATTACTATGGAGGCTGTCACTTTTGAGGGCAAGGAAGGTGAAAAGGTCGTTCGAGGACCGATTCGGCCGGAATACGCCGATTCAGCCAAGAAGGCACGTCAGGAAATGCTCGAAGCATTAAGCATGTTCAACGATGAAATGCTTGAACAGCTTCTGGAAGACCAACCTGTTGAACAAGATATGATTCGGCAAACCATTCGTGAGACAACCATTAATCGAGATATTGTGCCGGTTATGATGGGTGCGGCTTTTAAGAACAAGGGGATTCAGCCGTTAATGGACGCAGTCTGTGATTTTCTTCCCAGCCCTTTGGATCGTTCCAGCTTTGCCCGTGATCACGATAACGAAGGCACAGAAATCCCGCTGGCAGCCGACCCGGATGCACCGCTGGTGGCAATG
>Ga0307378_10004105_pt1 | contig 20983 bp, 11 predicted proteins | sample UN1MG_FD_202238 | JGI IMG/M metagenome (GOLD analysis project Ga0307378, IMG submission 202238) | Soil microbial communities from Risofladan, Vaasa, Finland - UN-1 | ecosystem: Environmental > Terrestrial > Soil > Coastal area > Acid sulfate soil | place: Finland: Risofladan, Vaasa | collected... | reverse complement strand
GCAGCCTGCCTCGACCGACCAGTGGGGCATCTACCGGACTTCCTTTACGCCAACGGCGCCTGCGACGTACCAGATGCAGCCGATCGTCTCGACGTATGGCGACGAGCCGCTCGCCTCGTCGGCGACACTCCAGGTGACGCGCGTGGACTTGGAAAAGGGACTGCTGGCGCAAAATGCGTCGGCCCTGACGGCGATCGCAACGACCAGCGGCGGGAGGCGCCTCCGGGTTCACGAGGTCGGCCAGTTGCCGGCGCTGCTGGCCGCCAAAACCGAATCACGGCCCCTGACGGCCGAGTATGCCCTCTGCCGACACTGGGCCTACTACACGGTCCTGGCGGTCCTCCTGGGGTCAGCCTGGCTCATCAGAAAAAGGAGCGGCCTAGCATGACACGCACACGCTTGCCCGCCGTCGCGGGCCCGTCGGCCTCGCCGGCCGTCGAGGCGGGCCCGCATCCGTTGCCAACGGCGCTGAGTCGCCTCTTCGGCCGGTACCGGCGCCGCTGGCGGTTCCTCCGGTTCCAAGGCGGACTGTTCCTGATGCTCTTTCTCGTGGCGGCGACCGTCGGTCTGGCGATTGCGGCCGACAGGCTGCTGCGCCTGGGGCCGACGCCCCGCGCCGTCGCGCTGGCCGCCGTTGTCGCGACGTTTCTGGGAGCGCTGGGGCGGTGGGTTGTCTGGCCGCTCGTGCGGCGGATAAGCGACCGCGATGCCGCCGTGCGACTCGGCCGCCACTTCCCACCGATGGAGGAGGACCTGGTCAGCGCCGTCGAACTGAGCGCCTCTTCGGAGCGCGGCGAGAATGCCGTGTCGCGGTCGCTGATCGTGTCGGTCCTCGCCCGGATTGCCGGCCGGGCCGCCGGCGAGGTGAACCCCCGCGCCGCCGTGTCCCTCAGGCCGGTCCTGCTGGCGCTGGCCGCGCTGGCGACCATCGCGCCCGTTTGGGGTGCGGCATGGTTCCTCCGGCGGCCGTCCGTCGAGAACGCCCTCCTGCGGCTCTTTCAGCCCACGCGGGCGGTGCCGTACTTCTCTTATACAACCATCCTCGTCGAGCCGGGCGACCAGGTCGTCCGCATCGGCGATGCCGCCAGGGTCCAACTCACTTTGGCAGGCCGGCCGGTCGAGACGGCCCTCCTGGAGGCGCGGAACGGAAGCGGCCCCTTGCGCGCGACGCTCCCTTGCGCGGACGGACGGGCCGAGTGGCAGAGTAGCGCGCTCTTTGAGGACCTCACGTACCGTGTCCTGGCGGGCGACGCCCTCTCCGAGTGGTACCGCGTTCGGGTCGTCCCCCCGCCGGCCCTGCGCAACAAGTCGGCGCTGCTGCGCGATCCGGACTACGCGGGCGCGGGAGAGCAGACGGTCGAAAGCATCCAGGGCCCGCTCCAGATCGTCGAGGGCACGGCCGTTATTCTTCGCGGCGAGCCAGCGGCCCGCGGCGAGGACCCCAAGTTCGCGTGCACGGGCGACCTGGTGGCCGGGGCCGAACGGATGGCCCTGATAACCAACCGGGCGGGCCTCCTGGAATCGCCGCGGTTCGTGCCGCACGCGAACGCCGAATATACGGTCGCTCTGCGCGACGGCTTCGGTCTGGCCAGCCGCTCGCCCGACAGCATCTTCATCAAGGTGACGCCCGACGCCGTGCCGCAGGTCACCATCCCTGAGCCCGCCCGCGACGTGCTGGTCCTGCCGGGAGAGCAGGTGGAGGTAGCCGCCGAGGCGCGCGACGAGTTCGGCGCACGCGGTCTGGTGCTGGCCCAGCGGAAGGTCAAGGGCGGGAAGGCGCCGGCGGACGCCGCCCCGACCGAGCCCGGTCCGTGGCAGAGACGGATGCTTCAGCCGGGCGGCCCGCAGGTTCGCACCCTGAGCGCGCGGACCGCGTTGGACTTGGCCACAATGAACCTGGCTCCCGGAGACACCGTCGAGTACGTCGCCGAGGCGTCGGACTATGCCGGCAGCGAACTTGAGCGGCGAGGGGTATCGCGCATTTACCGCGCCACGCTGATAAGCGAATCCGAGCATCTGGAACTCCTCACCGGTCGGATCCACGACCTTCAGATGGAACTGCTGCGCCGTGCGGCCGAGCAGCGAGCCGAAGCGGGCAAGGTCGCCACCCTGGCCGCGACGGCCAAGGACGCGACGGTCGCAGACACTGCGCAGCAAGCCAAGGATCGTGAGGTAGCCCTTGCCAAGGCTACCGAGTCGCTGGCCCGCAAGTTCGAATCGCTGGTTCCCGAACTGGCGCGGAACCCCTCCGCGCCGGCCGATTCGATGTTGGCGCTGGAACGGCTCAGCCGGGCCATCACGTCGGTTGCGTCCGGTCCGATGGCCTCCGCCGCCCAGAGCCTTTCCCAAGCCACCGAGGCCAAGCCGGGCGAGCAGGCACCCCCGCTGCGGGAGGCCGAGAAGGCCGAGAAGGACGCAGCCGAGCGGTTGGAGGACCTCGCGCGAGCCGCCGAGCGGCTCCGGCAGGACACGGTGCTGCAGAAACTGGCTGCCGACGCGGAACGGTTGGCGGCGCGGCAGCGCGACCTGAAGGCGACGGCCGCTACAGTCGCGTCGAAAACGGCCAGCCGGCACCCCGAGGACCTCGAGCCCCACGAGAAGGATGCACTCGAGCGCCTGACCGCCGGCGAGCAGTCCGTCCGGACAGGCGTGGAGACGCTCTCCAGCGACATCCTGCGGGCGGCCACCAGCTTGGCGTTCACGGCCCCCGCCGACGCCGAAGCGGCCAAGGAGGCGGGCGAGAAACTCCAGTCCGACAAAACCGCCGAACGGGCCGGTGAACTGGCCAAACTGATGGGAAGGAACGTCCTATTCTCTTCCCTGCCCAACCACGATGCCATCGCGGACAAGTTGGCGGAAGTCGCCGAAACGCTGCGGGCGGCGACCAAGGCCGACCAGATGGAATCGGTAGCCCGCGAGATCGAGGAGTTCATCAAGCGGCAGAAGACCATCAACGCGGGCACGGAAGAGGGGATCGCCGACGCGGCGGCTTTGGCGGTTGCACAGGGCAGCCACCAGGCGGCGCTCGCGCGCGACGTCTCGGAGCAGGCCGGGGCCCTGGAATGGCTGGCCCGCGAGATCGAGGGGTTCCAATCGGCGACCGCGGTCCGCCTGGGCGCCGCCGCCCTCGAGATGAAGGCCGGCGCATCCGAGTTGTACGCCGCCGCGTTCCCCCAGGGCCTCGAACATGGCAAGCGGGCTCTGGCCCTGCTGGAACAGGCGGGCAGCCAGTTCAAAGGCGAAAGCGGCACCATGGCGTCGGCCGCCCAGCAGCAACAGTCGCTGGCGGCCCTGCTGCTCCTGCAGAAGATATTGATCGGCCAGAAGAAGGTCAACCGCGACACGTCCGCCGCCGACGAGACGCGGTCGAAGGCGGCGGCGGCGTTCAGCCGACTGGCCGTCGTTCTTGCAGGCCGCCAAAGCACGCTTCGAGCCGACGCCCAGCGCCTCGGCGGGATGCTGGCCTCGTGTCCCCAGGCCGCGGCGCCGGTCCAGATGGCCGGCGACAAGATGGGGACGGTCCGGGCAGCGCTGGCGGCCGGCGACACCGGCAAGGACACCCGCATCGTCCAGCGCGAGGTCGTGGCGCTGCTGGAGTCCCTTATGAAGGACCAGGCGGGCGGCTTGGGCGGGGCTTCCGGCAACAGGAGTCTGGCCCAGATGCGAATGCTGGCGATGCTCCAGATGATGCAGCAGATCGGCATGAGCCCAGGCGGCTTTGCGGGCGGCACGAACGCCCCCCTCCTGCCGACATCGGTCGACAAGACCGGCGACGAGGCCTGGCGCAAGACCCACTCGCGGTTCGAGGAGCACCTGAGCGAGGGATCCCAGGAGGCGTACCCGGCGACGTTGCGCGGCCTCTTGAACGCGTACTTCGACCACCTCCGAAAGGAGCCGCTACGATGAGGGCGCAGCGCCAGTCCTTCTGGCTTCTTCCGTTGACGGGCCTGCTGGTGGGCGCGTGGCTCGTGGGCGCAGCCGGCGCGCCCCCCGAAGGGGCAGGCGCGCCGCCCGAGCCGGCGCCGCGTTCCGGCCCCGAGACGAAGGTGACGCCGGAACTGGAGCGGGCCGTCCAGCGCGGCCTGGATTACCTCGCTCGGACTCAGCAGCCCAGCGGCGCTTGGTCCGACTCCGGTTACGGGCAACTCAGTGGCGTCGTCGGCCTGGCCATGATGGCCTTCCTGGCGCACGGCGAGACGGCCGAAGATCCCAAGTACGGCCCCGTGATCCGCCGGGCGGTGGACTACATCGTCCGGACACAGAGCGAGAACGGCCTGCTGGCCGGGTCCACCAGGAGCAGTCCGATGTATAGTCACGGGTTTGCGACGCTGGCGCTGGCGGAGGTCTACGGTACGATCGACGATCCGCGGGTCGGGCCGGCTCTGAAGAAGGCCGTCGGCCTGATCGTGAGTTCCCAGAACCGGCTGGGCGGGTGGCGGTACAGCGTCGATTCGACCGACGCCGACACGACGGTCTCGGGGGCCCAGATGGTCGCCCTGCGGGCCGCCGCCAACGCGGGGATCGAGGTCCCGGAAGAGACGATCCGGCGCGGCGTGGCGTTCTACAAGAGTTGTTTCTGTCCGGGCGGCGGGTTCGGGTACACGGGCCCCCAAAGTCCCGGCCGCGCGCGGGCCGGCATCGGGCTGCTGGTCCTAAGCCTATCGGGCGAATACCGATCGGCCGAGGCCAAGGCCACCGCGGATTTCCTGATGGCCCAGAGCGGCGATCAGAGTTACTTCTACTACACGGCCTATTACTGCTCGCAAGCGATGTTCCAGGCCGGCGGCCGATACTGGCGCGAGTGGAACGAGACGATGACCCCCGCGCTCATCGGGATGCAGCAGGCCGATGGTTCCTGGGGCGGCGGTGGGGATAGCGGCGGCGTCACGGCCGGCACGGCGATGGCCCTGCTGGCCATCGAGATCAACTACAACCTGCTGCCAATCTACCAGCGATAAGCGGGCACTCTCCCGCCCGCACAGGAGTCGGCAACACGATCGGACTGAAAGGAGGCGAAGAAAGATGATTGCGAATCGCAAGGTGCTGTGGAGGATGGCGGCCATCGCGACCGGTGCGCTGGTCGCATGGATCGGCTCGGCTTCCTCGTGGGCGGACGGGCCGGCGAAGGGTGAACTTGAGGCGCCGGTTGCGGAGGCGGCCTCGCCGGTGCGAAAGATCTTCGTGCCCCGCCCAAAGGACGCCGACGACACACTCGACGATTCCTCGGGCTCGGCAGCGGCCGACCAGGTCGACGTGGTGACCACGGTTCTGGGCGACCGGCTGCTCGGCAGCGTCGTCAGCATCGCCGCGGGCGGCAAACTCCAACTGACCGGCGAGCAGTTCGAAGGGGAGGTCCAGGTCGATGTCGGGGCGCTCGATGGCGTGGTCCTACGGAGCACCGACAAGGACTCCGGCGACGACGAGGTCGCCCTGACCAACGGTGACCGGATCATCGGCCAACTGTCAACCATTGCGCCGGACGGCATCTTCATCGAGACGCAGGCGGCCGGCCGGCTCAGGATCTCCCCGAAGGTCGTCCGGTCCATCACCTTCTCGAAGGGCGCCAGCGTCCTGGCCGAGAGCAACTTCCCGGGCGGCAACCTGGAGCCGTGGACGTCGCGGGGAGGTTCCTGGACGGTCAGCGAAGGGGCCCTCGTCTGCCGCAACCGCGGCGGCAGCGGGAACGCCCTCTTCGTCAAACTGGAGCAGAAAGAGGCCGTCACGTTCGTGGCCAAGGTGCAGTCGCTCGAGAGCAGTTCCCTCCGGTGCGACTTGGTTCTCTTTTCCGACACCGCCGAAGGCGCGCCCAACGAGGGACGCTACGGACGCAACAGCATCTTCGCCATGTTCCATAGCAGCCAATACTACTTGCATTATGTGAAAAACGGGAGCACCAACTCGATCGTCAACCGCAGTCTCGGCCGCCAGATACGGAACGGAACCCTGCGGCTGGCCTACGACCCGGCCACCAACAAGGCCACCCTGTGGCTCGATTCCGCGGAACTCGGGCAGTACGACGTTCCGACCAAGCCGACCAGCGGCCAGTACGTCATGTTCAACTCCTACTACCCGATCAAGGTGGAATACCTGACGGTGTACCGGGGTATCGTGCCGCCGACAGACGACGACGGGGCGGTCGGCGCCGCCGGCAACACCGACGAGGCCACCATTCAGTTTGCCAACAAGGACCGGGTCTCGGTCGCCTCGATCACGCTGGCCGATGGGGAGATAACATTCAGGACCACGTACGGGGAACTGAAGTGCCCGGTTGCGAACGTCGAGCGGATCCTCTTCGGCAAAAAGGACCAGGAGCAGCCCCGCCGCCGGAAAGACGACGTCCGGATTCGAACAGCCGCCGGCCGCATGACCATCCAGTTTGATCGGCTGACGGCCGACAGCCTCGTCGGCCAATCGGAGTTCCTGGGCGAGGTTAAACTGCGCCGCAGCGCCGTGCGGGAGATCAAATTCAACCCGTACCGCTAAGAGGAGACCGGCTACGATGAGATCCCCGGCAATCCTGGTCGTCGAGGCGGCCCTGGTCCTGATGCTCGTCTCGGCGGCGGGCGGCGCGCGGGAGAACGTGCCGGCCGCCGACGTTGGTGCGGCCGAGTCGCGGCAAACGATCCCCATCGACCGGCTGATCGAAAGGCTCGTGGCCGACCTCGCGGCCGAGCGGTACGATATACGCGAGCAGGCGACCGAGTCGCTGCGGCGCATCGGCCGGCCGGCCCTCGCGGCCCTCGAGCGGGCCGCCGAGAGCGACGATCCCGAGGTCCGGACCCGCGCCCGCGAGGTTCTCGAGGACGTCCGACTCGGCATCACCCCGGACTGGCCATCCGAGATGATCCTCCTGGCGCGCCACTACGATCAACTCCCCGACCAAGAGCGCCAGCAAGCCCTCTACCGCATGGGACAGATGCTCGGCGTGCGGGCCGTGCCGTTCCTTGTCCAGAGGCTGGCCAGCGAGAATCCCAACGAAGCCAGAGCCGCGATCTCGGGCCTCCAGAACATCCGCGACGACGAGGCCGCCCGCGAGGTCATCGCCCTTATCCCCGAACCCAAGACCGTCTTCCAGACCCAAGCCCTGGCCTGGGCCCGCGCCCGGACAGGTGCCCCGGCCGAGGCCCTGCGCCTGCTGGTGACCGGCGCGCCGGACGACTCGCTGCGGAACCAGGCGATCGAGGCCGGTGTCAAGAGCACCCTGGCGATGCTGAGGGATCACAAGTACGAGGAGGCGGCGAAGTCGGCCGGCGAAATGGCCAAGGCGGCCGACGACGAGCCCAGGTTGGCGTACCTGGAGGCCGAGGCCAACATGGCCCTCGACAAACCGGACGTGGCCAAGGCCCTCCGCGAAAAGGCCCTGGCGATGAACCCGAACGACGAGGCGCGACACGCGGCGCCCGCGCGGCTGCTCGAAGAACTCGGCCGGCGCCGCCTCGCCGCCATGGAATGGGAGACCGTCCTCAGGATCCCGCCGGCCGACAGCGTGTACGACGTCAACGCCAACCTGGGCCTGGCCTCCATCTACGAGGCCAGCGGCCTGTTCGACCAGGCGGCCCAGGCCATGCAGACCGCCCTTGACCAGTACGTCAAAGCCCGCGTGGCCGGCCAGGGCATGGCCATTGTCGGCGGCACCGAGGACGGCCTGAAGATGCAGATTCTGCGGCTCACGCGCAAAGCGGCTCAGTTTCCCGCCGGACCCGACGCGGCCGTCGAGGACGACATCGACGAGAACGAACTGTGCGTCAACATCGCAGTCAGCATCAAGGTCAAAGACGGCCAGGCGGACGACCTGCGCCGCCAGTTGGCCACCGCCACCGCGTCCGTGACAATGGACATCCAGCCGGAGGGGCTGCGGCTCTTCGAGGACGTGCCCATCACGCTCCGCTATGACCCCGCCAAGAAGGAACTGGTCGCCTTGCTGAGCGGGAGCCCGTGCGGCAAGCCCGTAACGCTCGACCTGGCAGCCGCGGGAAAGGAGGCGCGGTTGGCGATCTCCTCACTCGACCGCGGCTATCTGTTCAACGTCGACACCTCCACCGGCGAGATGAAGAAAATCGCACGGTACGAAAAGGACTACCGTGTCTCTTTCAAGCCCGGCGTCCGGCTGCTGGCCCTCACGAACGCCGTGGTCAAAATCAACGGGAAGCGGTACGGGTGGGACGAGATGCAGACCGGCATTACATTCGATTACCTTCCGCGGGAATTGGACGTGACCGTCGAAGGGACGACGCCGGCCGGCCGGCATATCACCTCGCACGCCAAACTGACCGTGCGCGAGCCGCCGTTCTTGCCGCCGGAAAAAGCCAAGAGCCTATCCGAATAACCCGCCGCCGGCGCCCGATCGAGCAAGATAATTGCTGGCAAGGCCGACCAAGGAGGCGTTTCGCCGGACAGGCGCCAAGGCCGAGCCGTGAGCGGAACGGTCAGGGAACGGATATTGCGTCTTCGCCGTCCAGGTTGCCCTGCTCTCGCCGCCGCCGCGGAGGCCACATTCGTCTTGCATCAGTTAGTCGGTCAGGTAGATTGGATATGTTCGGTTTTCCAAGGCTCTGAGAAGCCGCTCTTGCCGGCATGAAGGGGGGGTGGCGATGATGGGTTGGCGGGTTCCCACGATGGGGCTGTGCGTTGCCGCCCTGATTGTGGCCGATGCGGGGGCAGCGGCTAAGGACTCGGCGGCGCCGGCCGGCCCCGCCTCAAGCCCCGGGTCCGGTGCGTCGGCGTCGAGCACGGCGCCGCACGCAACGCCGGTGTACCGCAGCGACTTCGCGAAGGGTGCCGGCACGGAGTGGTGGCCTCGATGGACGAGCGCGACGCCGGCCGGCGGCCGGCCCTTCCTGGGCGAGTTCGGCATTGAGCCGCTGACCTTCACCTGCCGCAACCTGCCACCCCACAAGTTTGTGCGACTGACACTGGGTCTTTTCATGCTCAGGGCCGCGGACGGCAGCAGTGCGATATGGGGACCGGACCCGTGGGAGTTGCAGGTGCTGGGCGGCCCGCGGTTGCTGTACACGACATTTGACAACTGCGGCTTCTTCAGAGACAACAACGAGCAGGCGTTTCCGGACGACTATCCTTGGGCGATCCATGCGGGGTGGACGGGCGCCGCGGAGAAGCAGACGCTCGGCTACCCCCACACGTGGCATGGGGGCCGCGTCGTCGAGGACACGAGCAGCGTTTACCGGCTGACGCTCCTCTTTCCGCACGAGGACAAGGACCTGCGCCTGCTCCTGCGGGCCCTTTGGAGCGAGCCGATCAAAGAGGGCGCAGAGTCCTGGGGCCTCGAGAGTCTCCAGGTGGAGACCCTCGACGGGCCCCTCGAACTGACGGACCAGCAACGGGAAGACCTGTGGCGGGACCTGGACGGCGATGATGCCGTAAAGGCCTTCTCGGCCTTGTGGACGATGGTTGGCGGCGGGGAGAAGACGGTCCAGTTTGTCCGTGGCAGACTGGGCCAACCGACGGTGAAAACCCCCACGGCGGCGACGGGACCGCCGGCTCCCCAGGGTCCATCGGCCGAAGAAGAGTTGCCCGGTCTCCTGAAAGAGATGGACGATGAGAGTTTCCAGACCCGCGAGCGGGCCACCCAGCGCCTGCGCCAGATCGGGCGCCCCATCCTCTCGACGCTCCAGAAACTCGCCGAAACGGTCGAGTCGCCGGAGGTCAGGGTGCGGCTGAAGCGGGTGGTGGCGGAACTCGCACTCGACGCGACGGAAGAAGCGGCGAGAGAGGCGGCGAAACCTGCTCCGAAACCACCACCCCCCAAGTTGCTGGCCCCCAGGGCGGTGCGGGTGCTCGAGACCATCGGAAGCCCGTCGGCCCTGGAGGTGCTGGAGCGGTGGTCGCGCCAGGAGGACTCGCCGGCACTGCCGTATGCGGCGGCGGCCCGGCAGCGGCTGGCCGAACGGCTCCTGGACGATTGGCTCTCGCGGGCCGATGCCTACGGCCGCGCGGGCGACTTCCTCGCTGCCGAGAAACTGTGCGATCAGGCGCAGGACTTGGCGAAGTCCAGCCTGCCGGATGACGAGCGTCGCGTGGCTTCGGTGCGGGAGGACTGTCGGCTGCGCCAGAAGGGCCGGGCGGCAGTTGCCGTTCCGGCCGATGCGGCGGCGCGGCGCGAGGCGATGCGGCACCGGCTGGCGGTGGCGGACGACCTCGCCGGGGCGGCTCAACTGGCCGACGATCCGCAGGTCCGCGAACAACTGCGCCTGGCCGGCCAGTCCCCGGAAGACCTCACGGACGCGGAGTTGCTGAGCCTGCGGACATTCTACCTGAAGGAGGCGCGGGCCGCGGATGGATGGGTTCGAACGAACTTGGTGGACCGGGCCATGGCGGCCGCTCGGCCTGGCAGCCAGCCGACTGACAAGCCCTTTGAGCGCACCGAGGGCGTGCCGCGCGACCTCCTGGCGGCCTGGTCGGTCGAGCAGGCCGGCCGCGGGCGATGGACGGACCTCCTGCCGCTGCTGGATGTCCCGCCGAACGATAAGGGGCAAAACAGCAGGCCCACCAACGGGTGGTGGCGCGAATGGAACGGCGTGAAGGGCGGCGGCACGCCTCCGGCGCTCGTGTTGCCCGTCCAGCCCGTCGGGTCCTACCAGATTCGCCTGACGTTTACACCTGTAGGCCTGATGCGGCTGGCCGTGATGGTTCCGGTGGGCGGTTCCAGCGTATGCGTGACCGTATACGACGCTGAGAAAAGGGTCACCGGCATCGTATTCCCGTGGGATTCGGCTGGCCTAGCGGCCGCCGAGTGGTTGCCGGCGGGAATGACGTCTGCGGGGGAGTATCGGGCCGACGTGACGGTTCGCCAGGACGCCGGCGGCTCCATCCTCATACGCCTCGACGTGGACGGACGAAAGTTGATGGAACGGCGCGGCAAGGCATCCGATGTGCAGGGGCAGGCCGAGAAGCCGCCGCTGGTTCCGGGGTGTCCGACAGTGGCCGCCGACGGCGGCTGGACGCTCTTTCGCAACATCTCCGTGCGCATGCTTGACGGGAAGTTAAAGCCTGCCCCGGCCGGCATATCACCTCGCACGCCAAACTGAAGGTGCGCGAGCCGCCATCCTTGCCGCCGGAAAAAGCCAAGAGCCTATCCGAATAACCCGCCGCCGGCGCCGGATCGAGGAGAGGATTGCCGGCAAGGCCGACCAAGGATGTGTTTCGCCGGACAGGCTCCAAGACCGATCCGTGAGCGGAACGGTCACGGAACGGATATCTCGTCCCGGTTGCCCTGCTCTCGCCGCCGCCGCTCCAGGAGGTATTTCGTTACGATCTCATAACCTTTGCCTTGGTAAGAATAGGTCACGCCGTCCCAGCGGAGGGCCTTCTCGATGCGGCGCGCGGAGCGCACGCCGATCTGGGCCTGGCCGTCGTCCCATTCCTCGTAGAGGCCGAGTTGGTAGCAGCAGGTCGCTGCGATCCGGGCGAAGCGGTTCTTGGCGTCGTCGTCCTCGGCGGATGCCATACGCGGGACGGCCCACCGCAGTACGGCCGCATAGAAGGGGCGGCTCTCTTGGGCCCACCAGACGGCATTGACGAGAGGCATCCGCCCGAGTTCCTCGAAGAGCCGGCTGGCGGCCTCGTCTTCAGACGCAGCCGCCCGAAATCGCTCGGCGCGGGCGCCGCTCGCCGCCTCGGCCTCCAGCGCCTTCTGTTCCTCGGCGCGCGCCTGCTGCAATGTCCGCCACTCGGCGAGCGTATGGAAATAGGGGACCGGGCGCTCGTCCACGAGGTCCAGGAAGACACCCTCGAGCATCGTATTGTGGGAGTGGTTGCGGTTCACGCACACGGTGATCTCGATGGGCCCGCGTACGAGGAACCGCTTGTAGACGCCGCCCCAGAAATCCCGGATGCGGCCGCGCGCCATTTCCTGCTGCTGGTCGAAGCCGCTGACGTCGTACAGGTTGAAATTCCGGAGGTCGTCCGGGCTGTTCTCGCCGACCTCGGCCGCCGGGGGCGGGCCGGGAACGTGCCGACGCACCGATATCCGGTAGTCACGGAACCGGTTGAGCCCGCTGTGGCCGTCTTTGTTATGGTCGTATAGCGACAGATAGAAAAGCCCTTCTGGAATTCTCAGCGAGCAGTACACGCTCGGGCCGTCGTCCGACATCGCGTAGGCATGGCCGTTGTCGCACCACTCGGCCTCGCGGCGCGTGAAGTCCGCCGTTTGGTACCCCTTCTTGATGCGGCTGTCCAGGTACGTGGGCGGCATCTCGAGCGAGCCGGGGTTCCCCGTGTAGAGCCACTGGACCCAGTACCGGATCGAGTCGCGCCGAGCCCATTTCGGGCCGATGCGTGCGGCGTACTCGACCCGTTCCGGACCCGCTCCCCACACGTAGTCCTTCGGCGAGCAGATGGCGCACCAGCAGCCCCAGTACCGTCCGTAGCGGCCGAGGCAGTCGCCCTTCGTGAGCCAGTCATCGTCGAGCCGAACCACCGGCGGCTGTTCGACCGGCGGCACGAAGGGAACCTTGCCAAGCGCGGCCAGCAGCGCATGGAGTTCCGCCAGCGTCGGGGCCCCGAGCGGCTCGGGCAGCCGCACGGCAGCCGCCTTCGCCCCCGCCGGCACCGTCGCAGCCTTCCGGGCCCCTACGCCGGCGCTCGCAGGCGTCAACCGCGCCAGACCCCCGCCGTAGGTGCCCACCCACACCGCCCCCGGCGTCACGGCCACATCGAACACGTAATCGTCGGGTATCCCCGCCAAGTCGCCGGCATCGGCAGGCGGCGCGACCGGCACGGACTCGACGTCCGGCCGAACACCGTCGTCAACCGCTCCGTCCGGAACCAGGGGGCGCGGCGGGGGTTTGCGAGCGGCGGACTGCTGCCAGCACTTCAAGTCCTCTGTCTTCAGGTCGAGCCGCGCGAGCCCCTTGTGCCGTGTCGCGATCCAGAGGCCGCCGGCGCCATCCTCGGCCAGGCCGCGGGCATAGTTCTCGTAGGGTTTCTTCGCGAGCCCCTGCCAGGCGGTCCATGTCCGGCCGCCGTCGCGGCTGATGCCGAGGCCGAAATCGGTGCTGGCAACAACCGTGCCGCCCGCAAGAACCCGGACGGCATTGATGAGGTTCGAGGGGAGCCCCGGCGCGCCCTTCTCGCCGACACCGGAGGCGTCGGTGGCGTCGCCGGAGCGCTCGACCTCGGCGCGGACGCATTGCCATTTGTCGTATGGCGGATCGGACCACGCAAGACCGTCGCACTCCGTGCCGATCCAGACGCGGCCGGCCGGCCCGACCGCTACGGCGTAAACCTGGCTTGCCGGCAGGCCATCGGCCTGCGTCCAGGTCCGCCATGCCCCCTTGCCGTCGGGCGTGGGGGTCCACGAGGTCAGCCCATGGTCGGTGGCGATCCAGACGCTGCCGCGCGCCGGGTCCGGATCGGCCGCCAGGCCGAAGACACGCTCGCCCGAGCACCCGTCATAGACGCCGAAGGTCCGCCACTCCCGGCCGTTGTAAACGCTGACACCCTGGTCGAGCGTGCCGGCCCAGACGCGGCCTGCCGCATCAACCGCAATGGCATAGACATCGTCCGATGCCAAGCCTTCTTTCGTGGTGAACTGGCGCCAGGCGCCGGGCTTGGCGGGGTCGGCCGACAGGTCGAGCCGCCATAGCCCCGCGTCCTCGGTGGCGATCCAGAGGGCTTGGTCGGAGGCCGAGAGGGCCGTGATGAACGGCCCGGGCTGCTTGAAGGTCTCCCACGCATCGGCCGGCGGTTGGGCGGCGCCCGCGGCCGCCTGGGCGCTGATGACAGCCAGGAGCCAGAAGGCTCCCTGCAGGGCGCGCCTTGCACGGCTTGGCTGCGCCCCAGTCGCAACCTTCACCATGGACATCGTTCGCCCCCCTACCGAAAACCCGTTCACCTTAATTCTACAAGGTTCACGTCGCCTGCCACAAGCGCTTCTCGGCCGCAGGATTCTTCTGCACCTGCTCGGCCACGCCAGGTCGTCGGTGGCTAGCGGACGCTGGCGGACGAAGTACGGCCGTGTAGCTTCGGAGATGGCCAAGGAGAGGAAGGCTCTGGAGAAGGAGAACGCCCGCCTCAAGAATCTGGTGGCTAACCAGGCGTTGGACATCCAGATTCTGAAGGAGGCGGCCCGCGACGTGATGCCGACGCTCGAGTACCTCTTCGCCGTGCGTGGGGCTCCGGAGCCCGTGCGGAGCGACAACGGGCCGGAGTTCATCGCCCAGGAGATTCAACGTTGGCTGTCCTCGGCATCGGGGGGTACACTGTACATTCAGAAGGCCGGCCCTTGGGAGCATGGATACGTGGAAAGCTTCAACGGCCGGGTGGGATAAAGGCAGCCATCATGAGAATCAGCCTACTGGCGGAATCCGAAATCCGGCGCCTGCACGACGCGTCGCTGTTAATCCTGGAGCGTTTGGGCGTCCAGGTGCCGCATGCCGAGATGCTGCGACGATTTGCTGAGGCGGGAGCCCGCGTCGACGTTCCTAGCCAGCACGTCTGGATTCCCGAGAAGTTGGTCGAGCAGTGCCTGGCGACCGCGGGAAAGCGATTTACGATCTACGGGCGCGACCGCTCGCGCCGGGCGGAGTTTGGGGTAGGAAAACGCAACTACAACTCGTCTGCCGGACAGGCGTTTTGGGTCGATGACAAGCTCTGTCGCAGGTACGCCACGCTGGAGGATGTCCGCGAGGCGGCGCGCCTGGCCGATGCTTTGCCTCACATCAACGTGGTCGGAGCCATGGCCGACCCGCACGAGTTGCCGGTCGAGTCCCGTTGCGTCTGGGTGGCCGCGGAGTTGCTCAAGCACACGACGAAGCCGATCACGTTCTGGTTTCACGATCGGGCGTCGGCCCGTCTGATCATCGAGTTGCTGACCATCGTGTCGGGGAGCGAGGAAGAGGCGGCGGCGTACCCTCTGGCGTATCCGTTCCTGGAGCCGATCAGCCCATTACGGTTTCCCGAGCGCGGCATAGACTTGCTTTTCGAGACGTGCCGGTTGAACCTGCCGGTGCCGATCGGGCCGATGGCCCAGACCGGCGCTACGGCCGTTGCGACCTTGGCGGGGACGATGGCCCAGGAGAATGCGGAGATTCTCGCCGGGCTTTGCATCGTGCAACTCATCCGGCCCGGCACGCCGGTTTGCTACGGCGGCATTCCTCACGCCTTCGACATGCGCACCACCCAGGTCATTTTCGCCGGCCCCGAGCAAGCCCTGATGGCGGTCGGCATGGCTGAACTCGCCCGCTTCTACGGTTTACCCGCCTACATCAACGTGGGCTTGACGGACAGCAAACTCCCCGACGCCCAAGCCGGCGTGGAAGCCGGAGTCACCCTGGCTTGCGGCGTCCTGGCGGGCGCCGACATCTTCGGGCACCTGGGGATCTGCGGCGCCGACCAGGGAGCCAGCCTCTCGATGCTGATGCTCCAGCACGAGATCATCGGCTATTTGGAGCGGCTGGTGCGCGGCGTCGAAATCGACGACGAGCACCTGGGCATCGAGGTGATTGAGGAAGGGATACGTGCGGGGAACTTCCTCGGGCTCGAGCACACCGTGCGTCATTTCCGCAGCGAGTTGTGGTTCCCGCAGTTGTTCGACCGTCGCTACTGGGAAGCTTGGGCCGGCGACGGCAGCCAGGATTTGGCGGCTCGCTGCCGGGCCATGAAGGACCAGGTGCTTCGCGAGCACGTGCCGGAACCCATGGACCGCGCGACCGAGCGGGCCATCGAGGATCTGCTGGATGCCGCAAAGCGATAACGCCTGCCCGGCGCAGGGCGAGTTCTTCAATAGAAGGATATATTCTATGCACATGACAACAATCGCACCGGTTGGTCACCGAAAGACGGTCGCCGCGATGCCCCGCCTCAAGGTTGCCGCGGCATCACGACGCCCCGGTTCTTTGCGGCGGGGCCGGAAGGCGATTGTGGATAACTTTTTGGTGGAGGTTTTGGGGGGTATTTTGGGCCGGTTTTTTGGGGCCGTTTTTGGGGACCCGCCGGCCTTGGCGTCCTGGGGGACTTCACTTACAAAAGCCCCGAATGGCAAGATGGGCAAGCGCAAACGTGCACTTTTTTGCAGTTTTTGGCGGGGATTGACCGGTTTTTGCGGGATTTGGATAGGCGTTTTGGCGCGCTTGTCGTCCAGGCCATGCCAACCCTTTTTTTCGGCGATTTTTCCGCGCCGTTGGCATGCTGTTTGCGACAGATGGTTTCACCGCAGAGACGCGGAGATCGCAGAGAGGGGAGGGGGAGTTCAGAGTGCGGAGTTCGGAGTGCGGAATGAACTGCGGTCGCGCCGGGCCGGCAGGCCGAAGGCCTGGGACAATCCAGCCTGGGGCGACGCCCCAGGTCCGGCAGGAGAGAAGCGGTTATATTCCTTTTGTATTGCCCCGCCCTGGAGGGGCGGAAGAAGGATTGATTTTGTTGCGCCCCTTCAGGGCTTCAGAACAAAATATAATAATGTATTGTTGTGGATGCCGATGACCCAGGGCGTTGCCCTGGGCTATATTATTTCAGGCCTTCGGCCTGAACGACGGTGCCGAGTTCAAGCGTGTTGCCCGGATTCGTCCGCCTTTTCAGATTTAGGCATCGCCCAAGGAACCGGTTCCACTGCCCCGACACCTCTCGGCAGCTTAAGCCTATTACAGTAATTGCCGGTGTGCCCGCAGAGTCGCAGCAAAACCATATCAAGATGCCACATGCCGAGTGTCCAAGCTTGGTAATCTGCTTCATCGGGAATCGGCTGCTTCGCAGAGGGATGCATGACAGCGTTCCGGACACCGGTTATGGCGTCGGCCGCATCCTTCCACTTGCAACCGCGCCTTGCATGGAGAGCCGAGAGAGAGGCGGGAATGTCGCGGGGAATGTCTAACGCGGAAAGCAAGAGGCGAAGTTTGTCTGCTGCTGAGAGGCCACGAGGCTCAAATGCCTTTGCAGATACCATCTTTCGGTGTTGTACGCAGTAGTTCCAGGCGAGGAGTTCAAGAGCCGCCTGGGCCAGAATGACCTTCATGTCCACAGTAATCCCGGTCCCGCGTTCGTTGGCCGCCAAATACCAGTAAAGCGTCTCCATCAAAGGGCTTCTCCAGACTTCGCTGTTCCAAAGATCCATGAACCCGCTGAATACCTGAGGCAGGAGCTCTGCATGAAGTTCGTCGAACCAGGAGAACGCCCCCCGCCACCGCCCGTATGCAACAATAGGCAGACCCCATTTTTCAAATACACGATTCCCTGTCTTGTCAAAACCTATGGGGAGTGCGACCCCCGCCCAACAGCCGAGGGCGAAGGAAAGAAAGAAGTGCAAAGTGCGCAGAATGCCATCGAGTTGTTCGCTCGTGAAGGGCGACATGTCTTCGCGCTCGGCCCGCCCCATGTGGGTGATTACGTATCCCCCTTCTGAATTGAGTTTGTTCGACAAATCTTCTGTTTGGTCTGTCGCGGTAATGGTAATCTTCCATCCCTGGCTTTGAAGGACAACGAGACCGCATCGTTGTGATGCCTCAGGTCCTTCTAAGATATAGTCTTGTGGGCCATAAAATGCAGGGCAATTGAAAAGATGAAAAACGGCCGAATGGATATTTTCTGAGATGGTGTTTACCTGAACCGGTGACCGCTTTGGGATAAAGGCCAACCCCTCTCCGTGCTTCCCTTTATTGCCCACGTACAATACATCTAGCGTTATACCCCTTGTTGTGAGTTTCAACTTGCCGTTCCACTCTTGCGCAAGAGCAATGCCGAAAAAGGGGTTCTTACCTTCTGTTGGTATCACAAAAAGAAGGCGCGGGTTGGGTGCAAACTGGATAGTGACACGTGCTGTTTCTTGGTATGTCTTGCCTTTGTGTTCAAATTCCACCTCGCATGGGCCAAGTTCCACGGACTGGTTTGGGCTTGCTTGCGTGTAAATCGGCTCAACAAGCGGCCGATCGAGTGGCGTACGATCTTTGACAGCATCCATTAGTTTAGTCCCCACCAAGATTTAGGATGGGCGGACTAACATCGCATTCATGAGGCACATTGGGGCAATCGCATTTCAAAAATCTCACGCCAGTTTTTTCGCGATTTCTTCGTCGAGGATTTCTTTCACGGTCAGGGCGATAATGCTCTTGCCGGAGCGGCGGAAGAAGGCGTCGATTTCGGTCAGGGCGTCGGAAGAGTAATCAAAAGCGACAAAGAATCCTTTGGTCCGGTTCTCGCGGGTCATGACGGCCTCGAAAGAGTCAATGTCTGGCCGGCCGACCTTGTCCTTCTGTTTGACCTGTACGGGATACCAGACGTCCATGAATGCGAGTTCGCTTGTGGCCTTGCCGCCCTTTTTGGGAATGGCGGAGACGGGATAGATTCGTCCGTCAATGCCCATGTCGCGGACCTTGGCCGTGTTGCCAACCGCGCCGAGGGCGTTGATCGCCCAGTTCTCAAATTCATATGGCGGATATTTTTGTAGTTCCGTTATGGTCTTGGGGAGATCCTGTACTACGAAACCCCGCCCGGCCTTCCATAGGGCCTCGCTCTCCGGCAGGCCGCAGATTTTGCGGAGGCGCTGGGCCATGACCCGGCAGGCGGTGGGCGAAACGTCAATGCCGATCCACTGTCGGCCAAGGTTCTCGGCCGCAACGAGTGCCGTGCCGCAACCGCAAAAGGCGTCGAGGACGATGTCGCCGGGGTTGCTGCTGGCTTTTATGATGCGCTCCAGGAGTGCCAAAGGTTTCTGCGTGGGGTAGCCGAGACGCTCGGCGCTTCCGGAGATGACGGGCTGAACGTCATCCCAAAAGGTTTGCAAGGGAACGCCGGGCATTTCGTCCAGATAATGCTTGAGCATGGGCATGCCGGTTTTGCGATGGTAGATTCTGCCTGCGGTCTCGAACTCCTTCATCTTCTCCCTGGAGTACGCCCAGTATCTTCCTTTGTATGGTCGGACTTTGCGCCCGTCTGGAGTCGTCCATTCGTATGAAGTATCGCCGCCCGGCTTATTGGCGGTCATGTCAGAAACCCTGAAGCGCCGCCCGTCCGGTTCCTTGTACCTATAATTCTGGTCAGTGTAAGCCTCGGAATACTCGGTGTGCTGCCTGTTCCAAGTCCATCGGTTGGAACCCGTGTAGAAAAAGATGGTATCGTGATTCGCCCCGTACCGCTTGGGGTCGTTGTGCGCCTTGGTTCGGCGCCAAACGATTTCGTTCTGAAAATTGTTTTCTCCGAAGATTTGGTCGAGCATGACTTTGACGTAGTGGGAGGCGTGCCAGTCGCAATGGTAGTAGAAGGCGCCGGTTTTTTTGAGGACTCGGGCGAGTTGGGCGCACCGGGGGCGCATGAAGTCGAGATAGGCTTGGGTCGAGGCGTGGCGGTCGGCGAAGGAGCGTTTTTCGCGGGTCTCGCCCCAAAAGACCTCGTAGTTGCGGTTGGAGTTGAAGGGCGGGTCGATGTAGATGAGGTCCACGGAAGCGTCGGGGAAGTCTTTGAGTTTCTCCAGGTTGTCGCCGCAGAAGATGACGCGGGTGTCGAGAAGGGGAGAAGTTTTTCGTTTGTGCGCGGCGGGTGCGGACACCCGCCGCGCGGAAGTCCGCTCGGAGTGTTTCGCGGGGCGGGCGGACGGTTTTTTTGGCCGACGTTTTGGCATGGGGATAGATTATGACAGAGTCCGAGAAAAAGCAACAGAGAACAGGCAATAGGCAAACGGCGGGGCGGGTTCGGATACGGATCCTTGTGCCGCCACCGCTGGGCCGTGATAATGGCGAGCGTTCCTCGGAGGCCAAGGTCGGCTTGGTGACGGGCCAGGGACGTCCATCGTAAAGAAAACAGAAGCAGGAGCGTACCCGTGAAACAAAGCGCCGCGACGAAACCGCTGCTGGCTGCCGTGCTGCTGGTGGCCGCCATGAGCCCTCTGAACCTCGCCTCGGCGGCGGAGGCGCCCGCAAGCCTGTTTACCGTAAACTACGAGAGCCTGGTCTCGCGCGCGGATCTGACCTACACCAAGCCCGTGGACCGGAGCGAGGAAGGGTTGCCGGTGGGGAATGGACGCATGGGCAGCCTGGTGTGGACCACGCCGGATGCCCTGAAGTTCCAACTCAATCGGGTGGACGTCTTCGCGGCCGGGTGTAATACGCGAGCCTTCCCGCGGGCCGGCTCGGATTACGCGGGCGGATGCGGCATGGTGGACATCCGCCTGGTGGATTTCGGCGAGGACGTGTTTGCAGCGCCGGGGTTCCGGCAGCACTTGTCGGTGTATGACGGCGTGATGACTGCCCGGGGCAACGGCGTGACGGCGCGGGTTACGGCGTGGCAGCAGGGCGATGCGATGGCCGTAGAGATCAATGACCAGCGCGAGCAACCGTCGGCGGTACATGTGGACCTGCGCATGTTGCGCTATGCCACGCAATACATGGCGGCGAAGAACTGGATGCTGACCAGCCGGCATGCCGCGGTCGTGCTGAGCGGCCCGCACTCGGCTACCTCCCGGCTGGATATCCGCAAGGGGCGCATCATCCTGACGCAAGAATTCCGCGAGGGGGATTTCTATAACGCCTCGGCCGTCGCCATCGGCGTGGTCGGGCGAACGAGCAAGGCGGACTACTACAACGAAACGACCGTCCGATTGTCGGCGTCGCCCGGGAAAGGGAAGTTCACGATCCTCATGTCTACGGCCGCAAGCACCGATCCCAAAGAGGACGTGGCGGCCAAGGCGCTTAAGGAACTCGACGCGGCGCAGGACAAGGGCTTGGAAGGCGTGCTGGCCGACAACCAGACGTGGTGGAGCGACTTCTGGTCCAAGGCGTTTGTCCGCCTTCACAGCGAGGATGGCCAGGCGGATTTCGTCGAGCGGAATTACACGTACTTCCTTTACATCATGGCCTCGGCGTCGCGCGGGGCGACCATGCCTCATTTCAACGGGATGATCTGGTTTACCAACGGCGACATGCGGGCGTGGGGATCGCAGTACTGGTGGCACAACCAGGGCTGCTACTACAACGGTCTGGCGCCGGCCAACCGCCCGGAACTTTTGGAGCCGGTCTTCTCGACCTTCTCCCGCCACTACGAT
>Ga0307378_10004103_pt1 | contig 20994 bp, 12 predicted proteins | sample UN1MG_FD_202238 | JGI IMG/M metagenome (GOLD analysis project Ga0307378, IMG submission 202238) | Soil microbial communities from Risofladan, Vaasa, Finland - UN-1 | ecosystem: Environmental > Terrestrial > Soil > Coastal area > Acid sulfate soil | place: Finland: Risofladan, Vaasa | collected... | reverse complement strand
CTCCCAGGCCGTGGCTTATGCAGAGAAGCATCCACTTGTTTCCAATCTTGAACATGTTGGGGCATGAGGTATCCTCGCCTCGATCGACACCCAGATTTGTGGGGAAATCTTCATGGAAGAGCTCCCCCAGATACAGCCACTGCCTGAGGTCCTCGGATTTCATCAGCGCGGGATTGCTCCCACCACTCAGTCCGTAGTATGCGCCGTCCATGAGCCAGCAGTCCGGATCCCAATATTTCATGCCCGGCTCTTCTCCCCCTGCCGTCAAGGGCTCGACCGCGATCGGTTTGGACCACCTCTCCAGATTGTCATCCAACGCAAACGCCAGCTGGTTCCTCCCCGATCCCTGACCATGGTAGATCATGGCTGGCTGTCCGTCCTTGGTGAAGAAGCCGGTGCCACTGAACATTCCGTGGCCCGTCGTTCTCGGGGTGAGAGTTGTCGGGTGCCACTTCCAGTGCACCATGTCCTTGCTAGAGACATGGGCAAAGGCGAAGCCTTCCTTGTGGTTGTAGATGTAGTGCAGATGGTACCGGCCTCTGTAGTAAAAGGCGGGATTCGGATCAGCCGGGATCGCACCACCGGGCCCGGGGTGTGCAAGGTGATAGGTCAGCCAGGTTTTCGGCGGGTTCGTCGGCATGGACGGCGTTTCGAACTCAGCGGGGATGTCTTCCATAGTCATTGTCTTCACAAGGTTCCTTTCCTAGATGTAGATAGTCAGCGAAAGTGGGACTAAAAGGGGGCTGGGAATAGGTTACACCTCCGGTGCCGCAGTGTGCCAAGGCTAATCCGGGCCTGGAAATGTCCAGGGATCTCCCTGTTATCTGGGTGTCTTGGCCACGCATTAACTTCTCGCCGCCTCTGCGGCATCCTGCCCCTCCCAGGGGCCGGTGACGCCGGTCTGTCTGGGAACGGAAGGGGCGTTTCGGATCCACGAACAGCTGTGTGGTGTTGAGTAGGGACATCTGAAGTGCAAGTACTCTGGGCGTGCAGCGTGTCTCAGAGTTGTCCCATCACTGCCGGACAGCCGCAACAGGTCCCACTCCACACCTGCCGAATACAGCTTCCGATGAGTTGTGGGACACTTCGGACTTCAGATACGTTCGAGACCGATCCGAGGTTCGCACTACGGATCATCCCCGGTGTTAGCGAACCTGGAGCTCATCCGCCGCAGTGGCATGTTTGTGTGCTGGCGCGATCCCTGGTTGCCGCTGTGCGGACGCTCACGCCGCGCGTGCGGCTGAGGAACGCGAAGCTCGTTCGCCTCCAGCCGGAATCAGCGCGAGTTGAGGGGAGTGAGTGGACAGCGTTCTTCCTTCACGTGATTGGCACCCAGGATTCGCAAGAAGGCTTCATCACAATCGAACTGGGGGAGGCGCCGGGGTACAGCGAGAGTAGCCCTTTGCCGCTGACCTCCTCCCCGCCGATTCAGCCGTTCGGTGACGTGCGAGAGCAGTTGGAGTCGGAGCGTTCCGCGCCGGGCCCGATCGGTTCCCGGCTGCCGCTGCGGCCCATGGCAGTCCGCGATGGCGTGCTCCGCTACCCAGACGGCAAAGAGGTGGCCCTTTGGGGCGTCAACTACTATCCGCAGAGCTTTACCCAGTTCTTCAGCGTTCAGAAGCTTGGCGTCGACCGTCGACGTTCCACCGACGATGACTTCGACGACTTCGTTGAGATGGGCATCGATATTATCCGCATCCACGTGTTCGATAGCGAGATCTCGGATGGGGACGGCAATCTGATCGAGAACGATCATCTCGATGGGCTCGACTATCTGGTGGCGCAGTGCAATCGGAAGGGCATCTACCTGATGCTCACCCCAATAGCGTGGTGGGGCAGCCCAGGAGCTAGGCCGGACAGTTTCTCCAGGAATACGCCCATGCCGGCCATGTCAATGTGGCCGGAAATGTGGCCGATCCAGGCCAGGTACTTACACCAGTTGCTGACACACAAGAACCCCCACACGGGTCATCGTTTGGTGGATGAGCCCAGCCTCGCTCTGCTCGAGGTCATCAACGAGCCGTGGTATTGGTCGTACTCCCAGGTGGTGTCGGGCGACGTCGCCCCTAAGGGGGCTGAACTCACCGAGTCTGCCAAGAGGGGCTGGGCGGGGGTGCGCGATGCCTTCGAGAAGGCGGTACCCGCGGAATGGCGCAACCCCGCAACCTTTGCCTGGTTCCGCTACGACACCATTCGGGCGTACATCGACACGATGGTAGACGTGATCCGGAGCACCGGCGCACAGCAGCCGATCGCCTATCTTGCGTCGAATAACGTCAATGTCAGGGATTCAGATGTCGTCCAAGCCGTTGCTGACAGTCGGTGTGACGCCGTCACCCTTTCGACGTATGCGGGAGGGATACGCGGCGTTCAGGACGACCGCAACCTGCTGGGAGAACTCGCGGACCGCTGGCCGCTGGACCCACGGCTTCACGCCAAGCCTCGTCTCGTCTATGAGTTCGATGCCGCAGGCATGCTTCGACAAGCGGACATATATCCTGCAATAGCCATGCACTTCCGACGGCTGGGCGTCCAGGTCGCCAGCCAGTTTCAATACGACGCAAGAGCAACGGCTCACGTGAATTGGGACTGGCCCGTTTTCTATCTGAACCTCTGGCATACGCCGGAGAAGATCGTGAGCTTCCTGATAGGCGCCGAGGTCTTCCGCCGTCTGCCGCGTGGCAGCCACTTCGATCTGCCGCAGGACAACCAGGTTTTCGCCCCGGCAGCAGTGAGCTTCGAGCGCAACATGTCTCTCCTGGCAGCAGCTGACTCCTACATGCAAACGGGCCCAACCGACTGGCAGCCCCTACCCCTGCCCGAAAGCCCAAGACACATCATGTCGGTCGGATCCTGTCCGTACTTCGAGTACGAGGGAACCGGCGTGGTGGACCTGAAGGTCGAGGGCAATGCTGCGACGCTTCGGATCTGGCCGGACGTCGAGCGCTTCCCCCATGGCAGGCGGACGATCAGAGACGCGGCTGAGGAGCGGCGTTGGATTTTCGACGGTCTCGCCGAGATGGCTGGCACGCTGGAACAGCCGCTGACTGCTTTGCACGAGCGCGAACACAAGTTCCGCCTGCGACTCCCGGGCTGGACCGAGGCACGGGTCGAGCGGCTCGAAGGCGACACGCGCGTCCCCGTAAAGGTGCAGGATGGATCACTGATAGTGAAGCCCGGCACCTACCGGTTAGCCCGCTGACTCAGAATCGGCCCGAGACAGGCGATCGGCGAGTGCAGCATGATGCGTACGTCGAGCGGACGTGAGGCCCTCGCGACTGAACCTGGAACGGCCGTACTGTACCAAAACTCATCCGGGCCTCGAGATATCTAGGAATCCCCTAGAAACCCGGCCGGAAAGCCGGTGATTTGATCGGGTTCATGTTGACTGGTAGCGGCCGCGGGGGAAGGCGCCATTGCGTTAGGGTGGAGCGCGCGATTTTCAAACAGTGTCCGAGGAAGCCGGCCAGGCTCCCGATCAGCCCGCTGGCAGCGGCCCGCAAGGCAAGGAGCGCAGAAGGCGATCCCCCTGCGCCTTCTCGGCGCTTCTCGTGCTCCACCCGCCCCGCGATCAGCGTCAGGTTGTCAGTCGGCAGCGGAAATTGACCCACCATCAGCATCCAAGACTGACCCACCCCGGGTCGGTGAAGTCATCTCGTATTGGTCTCTGGATTACCCATATCAGTACTCCAGCTCTGGTTCCTAGTGGGTCAGGTTCCGACGCCGATTACCCCCCAAAGTGGGTCATTATTGCACGCCGACTAACACCGCGCTGCTGACCGCCACGGTGACTCTCCTCTCCGCAGTCGTGATGATGTGTCGCCCGGCCTGTTTACTTCAGGTTCTTCTGGATTTCGCCGGCGGGCGGGGGAGTCCCTTCGGGGCGGCTCTGGTGTGGGTTGACAGCGGCATCTCGGGACTTTATGCTATTGTATGGAGGGGAACGCGGCCGGCCCTACGCGGGGCCGGCTCTATTGTGATGATAGGCGGATCGACGCTATCATCGCCTCCTTTCGACCGGAGGAGAGCAGCTTCAGGAGGAGTCTCGCAATGGTGAAGGAAATCGACGTCCTGCCGGACTTCAGGTGCACGCCGGTCTCACTGGGCGAGATGAAGACGTTCTGTTACCAGGGGACGGCAACACAAGAGATAGGGCAGAGACTCATCAAGGAGCAAGCGATTGATCTGCTGGAATGGATGCTAACCGTTCGTTCATTCGAGCAGATGATCGTTTCCCTCAAAGACGGCACCGTGAAGCCGTACGAGGGGTTCTCGTTCAGCGGCGCTACACATCTATCGCTTGGCCAGGAAGCAGTTGCGGCGGGCACGATGGCGGCGCTTCGGGGGGACGACTACATCACGTCCACTCACCGGGGACACGGGCACGCCATCGCGAAGGGCGGCTACGCGCTGATGCGTATGGAGCCGGAGCGGATGGCGCAGTGGATGGAGGAGGAGTACGCGGGGCAGAGCCGAGAGGAGCTGCTTCCGCGAGCGCTCCAGCGACACCTGACGAAGACGATGGCGGAGCTGCTGGGGCGGGAGGACGGGTACTGCCGCGGCCGGGGGGGCGGCATGCACATCGCCGACTTCAATGTGAACCACCTCGGCGCGAACGCCATCGTGGGCGGCTCTCTGGGGATCGCCACCGGGGCTGGGCTGGCGGTGCAGAAGCTGGCAGGGGACCAGGTGGTGTGCTGCCTGTTCGGCGACGGAGCTGCGAACAACGGCATCTTCCACGAGTCCCTCAATTTCGCGGTCATGTCGCAGCTTCCCCACGGTCTGCCGGTGATCTATCTCATCGAGAACAACCAGTACGGCATGACCGGCCAGCAGCGAGGCGAGGTCTGCGGGGTGGAGTATCTCGCCCGGCGGGGCGCGGCCTACAACGATCGGAACATGCACGCCGAGGTCGTGAACGGTATGGACGTGCTGGCGGTGTGGGATGCCGTCAGCAGGGCGGCGGATCTCTGCCGCACGAAGCAGGGGCCGGTGCTGCTGGAGTGCTTGACCTATCGGTATATGGGGCACTCGCTGAGCGACCAGCGAGTGAAGTATCGGACGCCGGAGGAGGAGTCGGCATGGCGCGCGTGCGATGCCATCGACTGCTACCAGCGGCAGCTCATCGAGGCCGGAGCGCTCAGTGAGGAGGAGGCGGGCGCGCTCCGCGAGGGCGTGGATGGGCGCATTCGGGAGGCGCTCGACGCGGCTCTCGAGAGTCCGGAACCCTCGCCGAGCACGATTGCCGAGGGGCTGTTCGCCGACTCGACCTCGGAGGACGTTTCGGAGGAGCTTCGGACGCCGGAGTTTCTGAGGCCCCTGCGCCAGTTTCGGCGCGATAGCGCGGGACGGATCATGTATCGCCACGCGGTCTGCGAAGCGCTGGGGGAGGAGATGCTCAGGGACCGGCGGGTGATCGTCTACGGCGAAGATGTGGCGGACTACGGAGGCGCCTTCCAGGTGACCGTGGGGCTGCTCGAATCGTTCGGCCGGGAGCGAGTGTTCAACGCCCCCATCTCGGAGGCGGCGATAGTGGGTGTGGCGGCGGGGGCCTCGATGTGCGGCCTCCGTCCGGTCGCCGAGATCATGTACATCGACTTCATGCCTTTGACCATGGACCAGACGGCCAACCAGGCGGCGAAGACGCGGTACATGTTCGGCGGCAAGGCGAAGCTGCCGATGGTCGTGAGGACTGCGGTCGGCGGGGGCCGCGGCTATGCGGGGCAACATTCGCAGAGCCTGGAGGCGATGCTCACGCAGGTGCCGGGCCTCAAGGTCGTCGCGCCTTCGACACCGTACGACGCGAAGGGGCTCCTGAAGGCGGCCATCCGGGACGACAATCCGGTGATCTTCATCGAGCACCAGTTGCTCTATACGGAGAAGGGCGTGGTGCCGGAAGAGGAGTACACGGTCCCGATTGGGGAGGCGGTGGTGCGCCGAGAGGGGACGGACGTTACCATTGTCGCCTATCTCAAGATGGCGCAGGTGGCACTGGAGGCGGCGGAGCTGTTGGCGGCGGAGGGCATCGAGGCGGAGGTGGTGGACCCGCGCACGCTCATGCCGCTGGACGTGGAGACCATCGGGGCGTCGGTGAAGAAGACCGGCCGGCTGCTGATCGTCTGCCAGGCCCCCAAGACCGGATGCTTCGGCGAGACTATCGCTTACCAAGCCCAGGAGATCGCCTTCTCCAGCCTGAAGGGGCCGGCGCAGATCGTCGCCGCGTACGACATTCCGCCGCCGATGGCACATACTCTGGAGTCCGAGAACTTACCGAGCCCGGAGAAGGTGGCGCGAATCGCGAAAGAGATGGTGGGACGCTAGGATGTTTCACGTCCTGGAGAAGGAGATCGTCATCGTTTCGGCGGCGCGAACGCCGGTGGGACGCTTCCGGGGCGCCCTGTCGGAGTTCGACGCGATCGACCTGGGGTCGCTGGCCATCGGCGAGGCGCTGTCTCGCGGCCGACTCGACCCGGCGGCCGTCGATACCGTCAACATGGGCATGGTCGTCTCGGCCGGATACGGATTGGCGCCGGCGAAGGCGGCCGCTGTAAAAGCTGGATTACCGCCGGAAGTGCACACACGGACCGTGGAGTCGGTCTGTGGCTCGGCCATGGACGCGATGGCACTGGCGATGGAATCGCTTTCGGTAGGAACGGCACGGGTTGCGGTTGCGGGCGGCATGGAATCCAGAACGAACGCGCCGTACCTCGTCGGGCCGACGCTGCGCCGCAACAGCGCGAACTACAAGCGGGGGCAACGACTGTCGGTGAAGCGCGCGGGAGCGTATCGCTTTCAGCTGAGCGAGAACGCGGAGGAGCAGCTTGGGTGCACGGGGTTGGTTGACCCGACGACGTACGACGGTCTCTTCTGGGCTGCGGAGAAGAAGTTCATGCGGCAGTATGCGCTGGACTATGCGGCGGCGCATGGCATCCTGTTGGAGGATGTGAACCGCTATGCCGCGGAGAGCCACCGAAAGGCTCGCGAGGCCGTGGCGAAGGGGCTTTTCCGCGACGAGATCGTCCCGGCCGGATCGGTCGAGGAGGATGACCTCGTGCCGGAGGAGCGGCTGAAGCGGGAGCTGGAGGAGAACCCGGGGGATCTCGCGTCGCTGTACAACTCGTCGACTCCGGCGGACGCGGGGGCGGCGCTGGTGCTCACCACGGGGAGCCGCGCGCGGGAGCTGGGCCTGGAGCCGATGGCGCGGGTGATGGGGTATGCGAGGGTCGATGGCCCGGCCTGCGAGTATCTGATCGCACCGGTCAAGGCGGCCGAGATGCTGTTCCGGGAGCTCGAGGCGGCCGGCCAACCCACCGACTTCACCATCGCCGAGGCGAACGAGGCCTTCGGGATACAGCTTCCGCTCTTCCACCGCGCCTTCGAGGGGGTGGACATCAACGTGCACGGTGGGGCAATCGCGCTGGGACATCCACTGGGGTCGGCCGGCGCTCGGATTACGACGACGCTGCTCTATGCGATGAAGCGGTACGGCCATCGGCGCGGCTTCTCGACCATCTGCTATGGCGGGGGAGGTGGCTACGCGCTGGCGGTGGAGAGGCCTGGATGACGCATCTGCCCGCGAGCATGCTGGCGCTGCGGCTGCACGGGCCCGGGCTGGAGAACCTGCGGTTCGACGAAGTGCCGACTCCCCGGCCCGGCCCCGGTCAGCTTGTCGGGCGGGTCGATGCGGTGATCGCCTGCGCCTCGGACAACAAGATCATCGACCAGGGCGGCGAGCACACGCTGATGTACGGATGGGACCTGGGCCGGCACCCCGTGCCGATCGGACACGAGGGGTGCATCACCGTCGCCGCGGCAGGGGAGGGGGTGCCGGAGACGTTCGCGGTCGGCTCTCGCTTCGCGGTCCAGCCAGCCGTTTCCTCGGGGCCGCGCCACCACCGGGAGCGATACCGGGATGAGGCCGCCGGCGTGGAGAAGGTCGCCATCGGCTACACGCTGGACGGGCTCTTTGCGGAGCACGTGCTCATCACAGAGGAAGTGATCGAGACGGGCTGTTTGCTGCCGCTTCCTGCGCCGGAGATGCCGTCGTTTGCGGCGGCGCTGGCGGAGCCGCTGTCGTGTGTCGTGTCGGCGCAGGAGCACACGGTGCACGTTCTCAAGGAGGGGCCGGCCGCTCCCAGGCGGACTCATATCGGCCTGAAGCCGGGTGGGATCGTGGCCGTCCTCGGGGCGGGCCCGATGGGCCGGATGCACGTCGAGGTGGCGCTGAGCTACGGGCCGAAAACGGTCATCGTGTCTGATCCGATCGAGGCGCGCATGGCGAAGCTGCGGGGGGGTGTGGAGGAGAAGGCGCGCAAGCAGGGGACGAAGCTGGTCCTCACTGTCCCGGACCGTTTTGAAGAGGTGCTTGCGCGCGAGAGCGGCGGACAGGGCGCGGATGACATCATCGTCGCACTCGGCATCCGGGCGATCCAAGAGCGCGCTTTCGAGCTTCTCGCGCGCGGCGGTGTCGTCAACTTCTTCGGCGGTCTGAAGAAGGGCGACCATATGATCTCGTTGGACTCGCGCCGCATCCACTACGATTCGGTGATGGCTGTGGGGTCGAGCGGGGGCGATCCCTCGGATGTGGCGAAGGCGCTGGCTCTGCTGGCCGACGGGACGATCGACGGGGGGAACTACATCGCGGCGGTTGGGGGGCTCGACGCGGCGAGAGATCTGGTGAAGGCGGTCAGGGATCAGAAGCTGGAGGGGAAGGGGGTCATCTATCCTGCGGTTCGGAAGCCGCTGGAGGAGGTGGACGGCTGGGATGGGGCGCGCGAGCAAGAGCTTCTTCGGACTGAGGGGTGACGTCGTACGGCAGGGCGAGAAACGATGAGGCTGGTCGTCTTCGGGGCCGGCAATATAGGGCGGTCCTTCGTAGGTCAGCTTTCTGCCCGCGCCGGATATGAAGTGATCTTCATTGACGTGGACGCGGCGTTGGTGTCGGACGCACAAGCTGCGCAATGTGCTGGGCTACCTGCCCAAGGAGATACAAGCCCAGGCGGCGGCGGTGCTGCGGGCCGCGTGGAAGCTGGATCCGAAGGAGGGGATGGCGCGGCTGCGCAGGCAGATCGAATGGCTGGAGCTGTCCTACCCGAAGGCGGCGGCGAGTCTGCGGGAGGGATTGGAGTCCGCCTCAGGCGGATTCACCATCAATTGCCTGGGGCTGTTGCCGATGCTGCGCACGTGCCTGGCGACCACCAACATCATCGAGAGCTCGCTCTCGGGGATAGAGGGCCGAACGGGACGCGTCACTCGCTGGCGCTCGGGAGAGATAGCCCTGCGCTGGGCGGGGGCGGCCGCGCTGGAGACGGAGAAGAACTTCCGCAAGATCATCGGGCACGAGGACCTGTGGATGCTGAAAGCGGTGCTGGATGAAGGTCGGCCGCTTCGCGAAAAGCCGCATAATCTCGTTGGCAACGGCCGCCTCGCGGCCTAACATACGCGAGAGGGTCCGCCCAACCTTACACTACGGGCGGGACATAATCGTATAGGAGAGTAGGAAGTCATGAGTTCACAAGTCAACGAGAACCGGCCCAACGTCTTGCTCATTCTGAACGACGATATGGGGTTTTCTGATCTCGGCTGTTACGGCGGTGAGGTCTGCACGCCGAATATTGATCGGCTGGCGAGGGAGGGCCTGCGCTTCACGCAATTCTACAACACGGCTCGCTGCTGCCCATCTCGAGCCTCTCTGCTTACGGGTCTCCATCCTCACCAGGCGAATGTCGGGCACATGACTGACCATAGTGATGAAGTGGACGGTTATCTCGGCGACCTGAGCCGGAATGCCGTTACGCTGGCTGAGGCGTTGAAGCCGGCTGGGTACTCCACATACATGTCGGGGAAATGGCACGTAGCCAGGCACGTGCACGAACCGGGGAACTGGCCATGCCAGCGTGGATTTGATGAGTATTATGGCATCATCGACGGCGCCGCCAACTACTTCAATCCTGGCACGTTGACAAGGAACAATGAGCGTATTGAAACGCCGCCCGGCGAATACTACCTTACCGACGCCATCAGCGATGAAGCCGTCACGCAGATCCGCACGCACGTGGAGAGAAACCCGGGCAAGCCGTTCTTCCAATACGTAGCCTACACCGCGCCGCACTGGCCCCTGCAGGCCCGTCCGGAGGACATCGGACGATACAAGGGGCGCTTTGATCGAGGCTGGGATGCTTTGCGCCAGGAACGATTGGATCGCTTGGTCGGGATGGGCATCATTCACCCGGACTGGAAGCTCTCCCCGCGCGATCCATCCCAGCCAGAATGGGCCAAGGCGGAACACAAGGAGTGGGAGGTCCGCCGCATGGAGGTCTACGCCGCCCAGATCGACCGGATGGATCAAGGGATCGGGCGGATTCTCAATGCCTTGCGAAACGCGGGGCGACTGGACAATACGCTTATCCTTTTCCTTTCCGACAACGGCGGCTGTGCCGAGGGGATTGGTGTCCCGCCGCCAGGCGCCCCATTTCGCTGGACGAGTGCCGTAACGCGAGACGGCGTTCCGGTGCGTATCGGCAATGACCCTTCCATCATGCCCGGCGGGGAGGAAACGTTTCAGAGCTACAGCGTAGCGTGGGCCAATGTGAGCAACACGCCTTTCAGGAAATACAAGCACTGGGTGCATGAGGGCGGTATCGCGACTCCCCTTATTGTGCATTGGCCCGAAGGCATTGAAGAGCGTGGAGGCGTGCGCCACCAGCCCGCCCAATTGCCCGACATCATGGCCACGTGCCTGGACGTCGCCGGGGCCGAGTATCCTGAGAAGTGCAACGGTTATGCGATCAAGCCTCTCGAAGGATTCAGCATGGTTCCCATATTTGAAGGAGGGGAATCCGACCGCGAAGTGCTCTACTGGGAGCATGAAGGCAACCGCGCGGTGCGCAAAGGAAGATGGAAACTCGTATGCGCATATTCAGGCGGTTGGGAACTTTACGATACGGACCAGGACCGCACGGAGTCAAATGATCTGTCCGGTGAGTATCCGGAGATTGTGGAGGAACTTGCATCACTGTACGACACCTGGGCCAAGAGATGCAATGTGAAGCCGTGGGATGAGATTCTCGCAGTGCGAAAGAAACAGCGAGAGAAGGATGCCCGGAAGTAGAATCCAAGCTGGAAGAGAAGACCAACATGAACAAGAATCTGCTCGTTATGCGGCGATGGAACCACCCGTACTTAACCGAAACTGATCCGAGGATGTTTTCGGCAGGTTTCGGGGAGTGTCTGCGCTCTCGGGGGTGGAAGGTCGCACCGGGCGGGTGACTCGCTGGCGCTCGGGAGAGATGGCCCTGCGCTGGGCGGGGGCGGCCGCGCTGGAGACGGAGAAGAGCTTCCGCAAGATCATCGGGCACGAGGGTCTATGGATGCTGAGGGCCGTGCTGGAGGAGGGCTGGTCGCTTCGCGAAAAGCCGCATAGTCTCGCTGGCAACGGCCGCCTCGCGGCCTAACATACGCCAGAGGGTCTGCCCAACATTTACACTACGGGCAAGACATAATCGTTTCAGGAGAGGAAACGTGAGCGACCGCGAGTCACAACCCAATGTTGTCTTCGTCCTGACCGACGACCAGGGCTACGGAGATCTTTCCTGTCTGGGGAACCCCGTGTTGCGGACGCCGTGCATCGATCGTCTGTACGCCGAGAGCGTGCGCTTCACCGATTTCCATGTCGCTCCGGTCTGCACCCCGACTCGGGGGGAACTGATGACCGGGCGCGACGCGTTGTGCAACGGGGCAACGTTCGTGTGCATGGGCCGCTCCCTGCTGCGAGCTGACCTGCCCACGATGGCGGATATCTTCGCGGCAAACGGCTATCACACGGGACACTTCGGAAAATGGCACCTGGGCGACAACTACCCATACCGGCCGCAGGATCGCGGCTTTCACGAAACCGTGTACCATCCTGCCTGGGGAATCACGTCCGCTCCCGACTACTTCGGGAACGACTACTTCGATGACCACTATCGCCATGGGGACGACATCGAGCAGTACCGGGGGTACTGCACGGATGTCTGGTTTGAGCAGGCCATTGCCTGGATGAAGGGCTGCCAACGACGTGGAGATCCCTTTCTCGCGTATATTGCGACCAACGCCCCACATATGCCTCTGTGGGTCCCCGATCAACACAGGCAGCCGTACCTCGGTGACGTCACGCGAGACGAGGCCAGTTTCTTCGGGATGATCACCAATATCGACGAGAACATGGCGCGCCTGGAGTCCTTTCTCCGAGAAACGGGCCTGCGCGACAACACGGTCCTGGTCTTCATGACCGATAACGGCACTGCCACGGGGGAGAATGTCTTCAACGCGGGGATGCGGGGAAAGAAGGCATCGCTCTACGACGGAGGACACCGTGTGCCCTTCTTTGTGCGCTGGCCGGGCGCCGGCGTAGGGGGCGGCCGCGACATCCGAGGGCTGACCCGGAGCACGGACTTGTTGCCGACGCTGGTGGACCTGTGCGGCTTGCGTGTTGCTGACGGGGTGACGTTCGACGGTCTGTCTCTGGCCGACGCGCTGGAGAAAGGCGAGGAGCCCCCGCTGGACCGGATGACTGTCATCCAATACGGTCACCCCAATGAGGGCGTCTGGGGTCATACAGAGGAGAATAGAGCAGCCGTGCTCTGGCGACAATGGCGGCTCGTGAACGCGGTTGAGCTCTACGACATGCGGACTGACGTCGGCCAGACTCAGGACGTGGCCGCCTCCCATCCGGATGTGGTGGCCGCCATGCGCGACCATTACCAGGAGTGGTGGGCTGAAGTGGGCAGTAATCTGCTTGTCTATCAGCCATTGACCATCGGCTCGGATCACGAGAACCCAATGCGCTTGTGTAGCTGCGATTGGGCCGGGGTCCTTGCCGACAACCAGAACGCCATCCGGGGCTGCGTCATGGACAGCGGCACCTGGAGTGTGGACGTGGCACGGGAGGGTCTCTACAGCTTCACGCTTCGCCGGTGGCCGGAGGAATCCGGCCTGGGCGTTTCGGCGGGGGCGCCCGTCATGGAGGGCGTCGACGGAACGTTTCCCGAGGGCAAGGCGCTAGCGGTGGCCTCCGCCTCACTAAGAGTCGGCCATGGTGAGAAGACCCAACTCGTGCCGGAAGATGCCACGCACGTTACGTTCCGCATAGAACTCGTGCGGGGTCCGGCGGAAGTGAAAAGCTGGTGGTACGATGTGCACGGGAACTGCCTGTGCGGAGCCTACTACCTTACCGTCGAGAGACTGAGCGAATAGGCGGTTATCCTCGCCATAGATGCAGTTGTCACATTAGTTCGAGACGCCTGTCGGGCATCGTGTCCTTGTCAACCGCCTGTGACGCCGGCCTGAAAGCACCGGAAGGACGGCGCCCGAAGGCGCGGCCCAATGGCCTCATATGCTAGAATGACCGGGAGTCACAGGCAGGCCGGCAGGGCTGTGAGCGATGTCTCATCGCCATCTGACACAGACAGAGTGCGCGGAATTCCCGCGCTCCCTCAGCTATCCGCTTCGGCGCGGCGCCGCATCTCTCGGTGCAGGCGTTCCGGAGTGATGGGGATCTTACGAACCCGCACCCCCACGGCGTCGAAGATGGCGTTGGCGATGGCGGCCGCGGTGGGGATGGTCGGCGGCTCCCCAACGCCCTTCGCACCGAAAGGCCCACCGTCCAGCTGCTCCTCGACGAGGACCACCTCATACTCGGGATGGTCGAGCGAGGTGGGCATGCGGAAATCCAGCAAGCTCGGGTTGAGCAGCCGCCCCCGATCGTAGACATATTCCTCGGACTGCGCGTACCCGAGGCCGTGGGAGGCGCCCCCCTCGATCTGCCCCTCCACGCTCATGGGGTTGATGGCGTAGCCCACATCCTGCGCGCACGTCAGCCGCTTCAGCTCCCACCGGCCGGTCTCGCGATCCACCTCCACCTCGGCCACCTGCGCGCACGAGGAAATGCCGAAGGGCAGCTCCGTCAGCGCCGCCCGGCCGACGACGGCGCCGCGGTAGTCAACGGCCCGGCTCGCGGCCTCGCCGAGAGAGAGCGACCGCGCGCCGGCCCCTCTCACCCGGCCCTGTGCGACCTCTATCCGGTCGGCGGCGGCGCCAAGCTCGCCCGCCAGCGCCTCCGCCAGTTGGCGCTTCGCATCCTCGCAGGCGCGGCGCACAGCTTCGCCCACACCGAAAAGCACGCGGCTGTGATACGATCCATCGTTGTGCGGCGCGGTGTCGGTATCGCCCTGAGTCACCGTCACGCGCTCCACCGTGACGCCGAAACACTCCGCCGCGATCTGCGCGAACGAGGTGTCGGTGCCGCTCAGGTTGATCGCCCCGGTCACCACGGACAGGGTCCCGTCTTCGTTGACGTAGACGCAGGCGCTTGACGATGCCGCCCAACAGGTCCAATGCCCGGCCGCGATGCCGATGCCGCGAGCCTTCGCCGAGCGGCTCCGCGGCGGCCGCCTTCGCCGCCAGCCCGACCGCTGCGCGGCCGCCCGGATCACTTTCTCCGGAAGAGAGTAAGGCATGGTGGCGTTGCCGACCACCGGGTCCCCCTTGCCCATCACATTCCTCAGCCGCATCTCCAGCGGGTCGATGCCCAGCGCGTCCGCGATGATGTCGAGCTGGCTCTCGATGGCGAAATGGACGTGCGGCGCGGTGAGCGCGCGCCGCGCCCCGGCCGACGGCTTGTTGGTGTAGATCGAGTACGCCTTCACCGACAGATTCGGAATGCGATACGGCCCCTGCACGAGCACCGCACCGAGGCCGGACTGGGCGCCGCCGTAGGCGCCGGTGTCGAAGAGCAGCCGCGCCTGCAGAGCGACGAGCTCCCCGTTCCTCTTCACCCCCGTCTTCAGCTCCAGAACCGATCCGCCGCACGGCCGGTTCGCCAGGAACTCCTCCCGCTGCGTCATCACCATCCTCACGGGCCGGCCGCACCGTCGCGACAGCTCGGCCGCGATGGGCTCGAGTATCACGCCTCCCTTGCCGCCGAATCCCCCGCCCACGGGCATGCCGATCACCCGCACCCGACTCATCGGCAGCTTGAGGGCGCGGCACAAAGCGCTCCGCACGCCGAACTGGCCCTGCGTGCTCGTCCAGACGGTCAGCTTCCCACTCGCATTCCACTCAGCGATGGAGGAGTGCGGCTCCAGGTAGCCCTGATGCACCCATGGAGTCTCGAAAGTATCCTCGAAGATGTGATCGGCGGCGGCGAAACCTTCGGCGATATCCCCGCGCTTCACCGTGGTCTCGTCGCAGACATTGGGGAACTCGCGGCTCTCCGACTCCTCATGGACGCGGGCTGCATTAGGCTCGATGGCGGAACGCACGTCGGTGACTACTGGGAGCGGATCGTAGGTGACTTCGATCGCCTCCGCCGCGGCGAGGGCCTGCCCTCGCGTCTCAGCCGCAACCGCCGCCACGGCCTCGGCATGGTAACGAACCTTTTCCCGCGCCAGGCCCCGTACATCTTCGCCCACGGCGACCGCCAGCACGCCCGGCATGCGAGACGCCCGTTCCGCCTCCACTGAGAGAATCCGCGCGTGCGGATGGGGCGAGCGCAGGAGCACGCCCCAGGCCATGCCGGGGAGCGCCAGGTCCCCGGTGAACTGAGTCTGCCCGGTCACGTGCGCCGGCCCATCGAGGCGGGGTACTCGTTTCCCGACGACCCTGTACCTCATCTGCGTTCTCCCTTCGCAGCCGGCTGGCAAGCTCGGTGTCGACGGATCCCCGAACGCTTTAGCCCCAGCCCTTACCACCCGCAGGAGGAAGCGGGCTCAGCGGATCCCTACGTCGCACGTCCCGATGCTGTGGCGGTAGAAGTTGAAGCGGACGTTGGGATGGAGCGAAAGCAGCGACGTGGGCACCGCGCTATCGGCGATCTTCTTCGAGATCATCAGCGTCGCAAGGCGCAGCCCGAACGAGTTGCCGTTCTTGCCCACCTGCCAGATGGAAACGCGCTCCGCCTTCCACGTCTCGACGGGGCCGACGGTCAGCGCCTGGGTGGGCACGGCGGATAACTTGCCCCGGCCGGAGATGCGAGCGTTCTGCATGATCGTCATGGGATGCAGATCCACCACCCGCGCTCCCAGCTTCAAGTACTCCTCCGGGGGCGGCGGCGCGTCGGTATAGGGATCTTGCCGGCGGGGCGGATCGTTGAACGCCCAGTGTTTCGCCTCGCCCTGGCCTCCTTGCATCACGACACAGCGGGCGCTGTCGAAGGCCGCGCTGTACTCCTCGAGATTGCTCGCCTTCGGGAAGTGCAGGTTCTCCTCCGGCATCGCCAGCTCCGGCCTGATAAGGTCGAAGCACAGCTCCCGGTCGGCCCGCTCGAAGGAGAGTGGGTGGTCTGTGGGCACCTCTTTCCCATCCACGTACCACTCGTCCATGCCCCAGAAACAGGCGTGCCGAAGGTCGATCTCGAGGGCGTTTACCAGTTGCGCTACGAGTGGCAGTTGCTCCGTCGGCCCGATTGGGCCGCAGATGCCCGCCGGCTTCTCTTCGGTCGCCCGAGTCCACGCCTCGATATACTCCAGCGCCTCCGCCAAGTAGAGGCTCGCCAGGGTATCGTAGAACACCACTTCGAAGCCCGGCCGCGCCAGCCCCAACATGTCCTCGGCCTTCAGCTTCGCCGCGTCCTCTATCAGCTCCCGGTCCAGCGTGGTGTAATCCCACCAGTCGGGGGCAACAACGCTCAAAGGTCTACTCATGATTGCCCGCTCTCTCCGTTCCGGCCTTCGTTTGCAGAGGGCGCCGCCAGCCAGCATTCCCAAGAGACCGCGCGGAGTGCTTCTCCTCCCTGCCGGTGTCCACCTTTGATGCCGCCTCGCGCGCGGGCGCGAGTCCGCTCGTCGAACGCGGCGGGGGAGATCCGGCCGGCGAGAGACGAAACTGCAAAAGGGCCGGAGGGACGCTTCGACCCGAAGAGCTACTGCTGGCGAGCTTGCGCCCGGTAAACTCCAGGAGTACACCCGTACTGCTTCACGAAGGCGCGGTGTAGGTGGCTGCCGTCAGCGAATCCAGCCTTGCTGGCAATCGTCTCTGTGGACAGGTCAGTGGAAATGAGCAGCTGGGCGACACGCCCGAGGCGAGAGCGCCGGCAGAATCTCCCGAAAGTCAGCCCCATGGTGCTGCGGAAGAGGAGACAGAACTGGGCGCGGCTCAATCTACAGGCACTGGCGGCCTCGTCCAGCGAGACGCGCCGCAGCGGACGCGAATGAACGAGGTCGATCGCGGGGGCGAGCCGCGGGAGATTGCTCGCGCGGACGCCGAGCCTGTCCTCGGAACGGGCGGGCGGCTTCCAGCCACGGCTCAGCATGAGGAGCAAGCGAAGGAGATCGAGACGGACGGCGCTCTCCCAGCCCCGCTTCGCCTCCCTGAACTCTGCGAGCATCTCGTGTCCCAGGCCGAGCACTCGTTCCCGCATCTCCGGCGTGGTCACGCGCGGTCGGTCCCTGGCCTCTGCCGCGAATAAGCTCAGCCACGACAGGCTTCCAAGCTCCTCTTCGCCGATGAACTCCGAGAGGAAGATGAGGACCAGGTCCCTCGAGCGCGGCGCGGTTGTGCGCCAGCCGTGTGGCTCCCACGTGGCACATAGCCAGACGTCGCCCGGCACGAGTGGGCATACAAGGTCCTCGAAGTGCCTCTCCTGGGCTCCATCGAGGACAATGCCGACCTCGGTCCCAGCGTGCACATCGATTTCGAGGGGGGTTTCTTTGACATAGAAGTTGCTCTCCGCATCGATGGGCGATGCCGCGGTGAGGCGGTAATCGTACCTCTTTGCGCGGGCGAAGGCATCGCTGCCGATGTCGGAAACAGGATCCCGTGAAGGCATAAGACTATTGTACAAGACTCGCGAACGCTCTTCAATCAGCGATGAGCCCTTTCGTAGTTGCTCTCCCGGCAAAGGGTTAACCTACCCTCCGGAATGGAGGATACGAGACGCGTCTCGCCGGCCCCGTCAGGGAAACGCGGTCGCTTCTAGCGGGCGATGCCTCTGCGCCCGCGCTCCAGCGTCTGCCTCGCCAGCCGGCCCGCGCGCGTATTGGGCTCTGTTTCGGCGAGGTAGCTCAGCTCACGAAACATCGCGTCGGGGTTTCGGAGTTGGGCGTAGGTGTACGCCAGGTTCAGTCTCGCTTCCCCATGGGTGGGGTCGATCTGCAAGGCCTTCAGAAATGCTTTCCGCGCCCCAGCGAACTTCTTGGTGTCGTAGTAGCTCGTTCCCAGCAGGTTATAGGCGAGCGCCGAGTCGGGCTCTATTTCGATCCACCACTTGGACGCTCGAATGGCTTCATCGTACTGCTTTCGGCGCACGAGGAGCTGTGCATATTGCCGCCAGACATCCCCATCTTTCGGCGCGACGGCGGCGGCTTGCCGCATGAACTCCAGGGTCTCGTCGAGCTTCTGCTGCCTGCTACTGATATCGGCGGCCAGCAAATAGAGGCGCGAATCCTTAGGGCGCAGCCTGATAGCCTCTCGCGCATAAGACAGAGCTTCCTCCATCTTTCCTTCCTCGAGAAGCAGCTCCGCCATTGCCGCGTAGTGGCGGTCGGCGGTCGGCATCAGCTCGATCGCCCGCTCGAACGACTCCCGAGCCTCCTCAAAGCGTCCGAGTTCCTTGTAGTTTACGCCGATGTTATAGTAGACGCTCGCATTGCCCGGCAGCAAAGACAGGGCCTTCTTATTCGCCTCCAACGACTTCTCGTGGTCGCCGAGGCTGCCCCAGGCGTAGGCGCCAACGTAGTAGGCGAAAACCGAGTATGGGTCTGCTTTGATGGCTTGCCCTGCAAGCATCCCGGCCGTATCGAACCGACCGCGCTTGGCGGCGGAGTCGGCCCGTTTCACGAGTACACCCGCGCGCACCTGTCCCAGCAGCACCGACCCAAGAAAGAGAACCACACACGCCAAGACGACGGCAACAGAGGCCACAGCCCCCACCGATAGCTTCCTGCAATGCCACTGCCGCACTCGGGGGTCCGCCGCCTGCTCTCCGTCCGCCGCTCCGACGCCCGCGCCCGCCACCGTGAGGAATCCCAGCGAAAGCCAGAAGAACGTCACAGTCCCCGGCTGCCGGAACGTGACCCCGAAGAAGTTCTGAAGAAGGAACGCGCTCATGCCGGCGACGACCGCCGCCCCGAGACGCGCCCAGTCCGGGCTCGCGTGTCGCAAGGCAGCCCGGAGCCCGACCCAATAGGCCAGTCCGAGCATGGCGAAGAAGATCGCTCCCCCGATCACTCCCGTCCCGGCCAGCACCTGTATGTACTCGTTGTGCGCGTAGTTGGGAACCAGCATCTTCCGCGTGCTCTTGCCGAGGTCTTCGTACCAGCCGGGCGCGAGCCGCTCCAGAGCGTAGATCCGATAGGTCCCATATCCGGTCCCGAAGACGGGATGCTGGCGGAAGAGGTCGACTCCCGCTTGCCGGATCATCGACCGCTCCTTGCCATAGGGATCCTTCAGATGCAGGACCTTCGTGATCCGGCGCTGCTGCGATTTGGGGAGGTGGAGGTACACCCCCAGAAAGAGCCCCGCCGCGAAGATGCCGGCCACCAGGAACGCAACCACATGCACGCCTCGGAAGTTACCCCAGTGCCGCGCGATCACTAGCGCCAGCGCGAGCGCCGCGCCCAGGCCCAGGCCGATGATCGGCGAGAGGCTCACAGTGAGGTAGAGGCTGAGGAGCATCAGCCCTGCAACGAGGAGAAAGAAGACGGACGACATCCGCCCCCGCCAGCGGCCACCTTGTGCTTCGCGCCCCTCGGACGGCGGCAGCCCGACGGCGATCATCAGTGGTATCAGCAGCACGAGGTAGCCGGCGAGGTAGGTTGGGTTGCCCAGGAAGGAGAACACCCTGGCACCTCCCTGGTGCCACGGCACAGGGTCAGCCCCGGCTCTCTGGACGAAGGCGTAAACGCATACGAGGAGACCACCGACTGCCGTGACCCCCAGGAGCCGCCGCACCTGGCGCATGTCGCGGATCGCCAGGATCACCAGCCAGTATAGCCCGATGTGAGCTGCGAGGCGCCCCCCCTCGGATACAGTGGCGTACCGATAGTCTGAGTAGAAGATGCTCATGCCGGCCCAGATGGCGAATGCGGCGACCGCCACGTTTAGCCGACAGCTTGCCCATTCCATCCTGCCCCGGGCCAGGCTCGCCACCAGCCATGCCGAAAGCCCCAGCGCCACACCGATCTCCAGGCTGAGGTCCTTGACATCGAGCAGGTTCTTCGAGAACGGGTTGATCACCAGCGGCACGACCAGAACCAGAAGGATCAGCGTCGCCTCTGCCAGCAGGCGCGGCCAATCGCGTGCGCTCCTGGCCTCCGACGTCGCTCGTTTTCGCTTGTTTGCCCGACGCCTCTTGCTCATGTGCTGGCCCTGCTTCCTCGGTGCAGCGAAGGGATGCCCGGACAGCCTGCGGGATACCCCCAGAATACGCCTCCGAATCGGACGACACCTGCAATGGTACGGGGGTCCACGAGCCCGGCGCCTAAGTCGCCTTAGAATCTCTAACAAAACCCCTTCGGGCGATGGCTGCGCAGCAGAGAGACCCGCCGCAAACGGCGGAATGCGGGGTTTTGTTAGAGTCTCTTAGGGTCCCATGCCCAACGATCCCCTCCGGACAACTCCCTCCCCTCCCGTCCGAACTTCTCGGATAAGGGCTATGTCAGGCGACGGCGATCAGACGCTTCGCATTCCCGGAAAGGATCTTCTCGCAGACGTCCTTCGGCAGGCCCAGGCCGAGTATGGAGTAGCCTCGCGTCGTTCGCTTGAAGGGCGGGTCCGTCTGCACCTCTTCCGTCATCAGGAAGTCGAGATGCGATTGGATGAAGGTCGCCGTCGTTTCGACATACCGCTCTCTGAAATCGGCGTCGCCCAGAGGAATCTCGCCGGGTTGATAGAGACATTGCGTCTGCATCCCCGTCGGCACGTTCGTGTCATCGTAGATCACATCGGTCCCAAACAGAACCCGATCCTGGTACTGAACCAGGAACTCGCGCGAGTGCGCCCAGCGCCGCTTCGACA
>Ga0307378_10004101_pt1 | contig 20995 bp, 19 predicted proteins | sample UN1MG_FD_202238 | JGI IMG/M metagenome (GOLD analysis project Ga0307378, IMG submission 202238) | Soil microbial communities from Risofladan, Vaasa, Finland - UN-1 | ecosystem: Environmental > Terrestrial > Soil > Coastal area > Acid sulfate soil | place: Finland: Risofladan, Vaasa | collected... | reverse complement strand
CGTACCTCCTTTAATCAATGGGATAATGCCTCCTGTCTTCAAAACAAACTCCGGCTCATGAGAAATCCACACTCAAGACCATCCCTTATAATGCTGTTGCAGTGGCAGACGGCAATGGTGCTGTAGTGGAAACCGGCGTGGTGCCAAATGTTGATGACGGGTTAAAAAGGTTTGGAAAAAGTTGACTATATAAAGAAGACATACCTATGTAAGGGAGAGCCATCATAAATGGAAGCTGATAGGTAAGTCCCGTTCCGGTATCTACCGGATAATACATATTGTAAATGCTAAAAGGGCTGCCCATGCCATACATACCACCCATCATGCCCATGCCGTACATACCGCCCATCATGCCCATGCCGTACATACCGCCCATCATGCCATACATACCACCCATGCCATACATACCGCCCATCATCCCGCCCATGCCATACAGGCCGCCCATCATGCCACCCATGCCATACATACCGCCCATCATCCCACCCATGCCATACAGACCGCCCATCATGCCACCCATGCCATAATAAGCATCAACCTTGGGCGCTCTCGATAATCCAATAACCAAAATGATAGCTATAATCGCGAATCTCAACAAAAATTTCACTTTCATCTCAAAAACCTCCTTCTTTACCATAACTCATATACGTAATTGTTGAAACAAAAGTTGTTACAAAAGCAGTGAGTAAAATGAGTCAAAAGAAATAAAAGTTATTTTTTTATTCACCTCCTTACTATATTTTGTTGCTTGTATTTATGTATAACGTATAATTATGTATAAATTATAATAGTGAAAGTATGCCCATCCCCAATAAAGGATCTGAAAGAAGATCAAAGCTCATTAAGGGTGCCATGAGGTTGGCCCCACTGGCCAGATAGTAGGGGTTCATCAATGCCATCAACCCTAAATCAAACCCGCCATATCCGCCATACAGGCCGTACATACCTCCGAGGCCATAGAGGCCCGATCCATACATACCCATCCCACCATACATGCCTCCCATGCCATACAGTCCGTACATGCCCAGGCCGCCATACATGCCCCCTAGACCGTACATGCCCAGGCCACCCATGCCCAGACCTCCGTACATACCTAAACCACCTAAACCACCTAAACCACCATATCCACCATATCCTCCATATCCTCCATAATAGGCATGAGATAAAGGAGGAATTACGAAACCATAGACCAATATCAAACAAGCAATACAGAGTAAGCATCCATATTTTTTCATATTAATCCTCCCATACTTTTTTAGTAAAAAAAATCATGTTTAGTAAAAAAGTCAAGAAAGCATCTTCAAAAAACCCACCCCTCTGGATAGATACCCGTCAGCACCATAACACTTTGAATAGGTGAGCCTATCCCAAAATACCCAAAACGATAGGCGGGACATTTTTGTCTCGCTCCCATATCTGGTGGAGATGCGAGGTCTGGAGATCCCGCAATCTATATCTACCATTCTGGGATAGGCTCGTGAATTGCTCTGTAAAATCCCAATGGTAAGAGTCGTATGTTGAACGCTATTGGGGAATATCAGAATATGAGCTACTCAACATGGAATTTGGAATTTGGAACATGAAATTTGTATTAAATTATCATTGGTAATAACTTGCTATTTTTCAAAAACGCATCAATCGCCTCTCTTCGACTTTATAGGTTCAAGGGCGGACAGCTCAAGTTCTCCTCTATGATGATGGGCCAGAGGGCGGACATCGCAGGTTTGGCTCTTTTCTCTTTGTGATTGAGAAAAGGCATCCCCTGGCTATTGGCTGTCCGCCCTCTAACCTGATCAAGAAGGAGGTTGTTCTTCATCAAAAGAGGAGCAAAAGGCAGAGCAAAAATGGTGCCTGTTCTTAGTTGATATCTTCACTTATCTCCTTGAATCTGTCCACCCCTAAACCAGTGGAGGAGAGGGGGGAACTTTTAAATGTAACCCTCTTAGAATCAATTAATAACCTAATCTGCCGCAACCTATCCTGCTGCAACCTAACCCACTTGGATTAAGGATAAAATATCAGGCGGCCGGAGCGGCAGCAGTTGAAATAGTCGTCGCTGATCCGGTTCCCGAAGGCGGCGGACCAAAGGTTGTATTGATACTAATATTACTATATGTTCCCAGCCCATAGAGTCCTCCAAGCCCATACAGACTGTATAGGCTAGCCAGGCCGTAAAGGCCATAAAGTCCCATGAGGCCACCGTATAACCCTATCCCGTATAGACCAAGACCATAGAGACCCAAGCCACAAAGGCTATAAAGACCATAAGGGGCATGAAGTCCATAGAGACCATAAGGGCCATAGAGTCCATAAAGGCCAAGGCCATAAAAACCTAATCCGTACGACCCATAAAGCCCATAGAGGCCCAAGCCGTAGATCCCATAGAGGCCGTAAAGACCGTATAGCCCATAGAGGCCCACACCATAAAGACCCAGGCCATAGTAATTATATGTGCGTCGAGCCGTAACAGAGATGAAAACTACACAGGCCAATAATACTAATATCAAGACTCTCAAAAACCTGTTTCGATTCATGGCATTACTCTTTTTTTAAATGAATGAATCCATCAAAAGGGTAATTTTTATCAGGCGTTAATATCAGTTCCTTGTTCATACCTGGCCACCTTTTGACCTTAAGATTCGATAATTTGATACCTGACGAAGCCATGCCTCATATCAATGAAAAAGTGAGACTTAAAATTAAAGATGACACACTAAAACAGAGATTAATAGAAATTATTCATAAAGAGAAACTCCAGGCCCATATACCCCTTGCCAGCCTGAGACACCAGGGAGCATGCTTGAACTTGATGCTCCATATCCCCAAACATAAGGACGTGAATAGGCCGGATAGCTGGCCATCTGGCCCATCATAGTAGCCAACCCGTCGGAGTATAAACCGCCATACATCCCACCCATCATGCCATACATCCCACCCATCATGCCATACATCCCACCCATGCCGTAGAGACCACCCATGCCATACAGGCTGCTCATGCCATATAAACCACCCATGCCATACATTCCACCCATGCCGTACATTCCACCGTACATGCCATACATCCCACCCATCATGCCATACAAACCGCCCATGCCATAGAGTCCGCCCATACCGTAATACGTATGGCCATAATTCGGAATCAAGGTTGAAAAAGAGATGATTACTAAAGATATTACCATCTTTATCATAAGATTAGATTTTGAATTTCTTATCATCTTACCCTCCCAAAATAAACTAACCTGTAAAATAAAAATTGTTGAGAGATGTTCCTAAACGGTATTGTATTTTTGGGGAAAAATAAACTTATAGAGTCGGATGGGTTAGCCTTACACTGCACTGCTACGATTGGGCTTTACTTGAAAAAGTCGGTCTCAAAATTAATTCCCGATGCTGTGATTTTCAGAGGATTATTGAAAAAGTTACTTTTGGGAAACGTTCAGATGATTTCGTCAAAATATCGTCTGATAGACTATCCCTATAGCGGTTCCCGCTTGAGTAAGCTACTGCTTGAAAGGGGCTTCAAATCTGTCCCTCACCTTATCGGTGCTTGTAGCATACACGCCAGAGAACCGCTATAGGAGCCACAATCTGTTCGTTTCATACACTAACCTCTCACACGCTAACCTCATGTACTTCCTTCCACGACCTGAGTGTCTTGCTAAGGCATCAAATATCCTCAACTTGGCAAAAATGCTAAACTCAAAGCAGATACCCTCCTCCAAGGCGGGACAGAATGTCCCGCCTCTTAAGAGTCGGAGCTTTTAACTCCACCTCCCTGGTAGATATCCACGAGGAAGTTTAATATTGCCAAGCTAAACATAATCACCTTAGCTCCTTTCACCTCCTTCCATTTCCCGAAGGATTATTTCCCCGGCGGTATTCGGCTACCTTCCGGCATCCTGTTGAATGGCCCCATACCTGAAAATTTCTGCTCACTCGCTTAGAAAAAGGCGGCCTTAGCAGCCCATCTGTAAAGCCTTTCCTTATTACTAAATTACTAAGCAACTAAATTACTAAGCAACTACTCAAAATCTACACTTATTACTTAGCAACTTATATGCCATATTGGAATTAAAATGATAATAAGCAGCTACTCATAAACATCTATAAAAAAAATACCACGGATACATTGATACACGGACGCACTGAGAGAGTAATGTAGGGGAGGCCCTTGCCACAGGGGCTCTCCCTGCCGTGGCAATCTATCATCGGGGCACTGGTGTGGTGGACGATCCCACATACGGGGCAAGGGTAGGTAAATGAAGTGTGAAGGGTGAAATGTGAGATTCTCCACCCTTCACAATTAACTCTTCCTTAAGGGGCCTGCCCCTACGATACAGGCCGCGTATTAATTCACCCTTTAATGACATTGCCCTTGAGGGGGGAGGGGTTAGGTGGGCGTGAATGATAGAATCCACCTTGGGTATACTAATAATTGGGAGATCTCTTAGTTTATCTCAATGACCTGCATAAAGATGGACAGGGAATCTCTCCTTGGGAGTTCCCTGCCCTTTAACTAACGATAGAGATAGAGGTTGTAACCAAAACTTATTGATTATTTTTACCATAAGTTGTTTTTATTTCAGAGGTGAAAGCATTTCAACTTTGAAAAGCTGGTAAAAGCTCCTCACTCATGATGAACAGGGAACCTTTCCTTGGTAGTTACCTGCACCTTAACTAACGATAGAGATTATAACCAAAACTTATTGATTATTTTTACCATAAGTTGTTTTTTATTTCACAGGTGAAAGCATTTCAACTTTGAAAAGCTGATAACAGCTCCCCACTCATAGAGAATATATTTCTATGATATATTTTGGGTCTTATTATCTTACCTTGAGGCATTGTGGAAAAAGGTCGGATTATCTGATCGAAGGTAAAATGGCGGTGATAGACGTGATAGACGTGATCAGCAAGGATTTTATCACTTGGAGGGTTGATAGTAACGAGTAGCAGGTATGCTTATGATAAAAGAGGTAGGTAGACCTGCGACCTGGTCACGTTGAAGGATAATTCTTCCATGATATTTTTCAAGAATAGATTTACATACATAGAGACCAAGGCCCAGTCTCTTTGCTTTGGTCGTAAAGAATGGTTCAAAGATTTTATCCCTGATCTCTTCAGGAATGCCGATTCCGGTATCGGAAAACTCGATTTCCACTTCAGGACCCTTTTTCCGGGTAACAATCTTCAATTCCCCACCTGCCTCCATGCTATCAAAGGCGTTATTAATAAGATGAACAAAAACTCTAGCCAGTTGAGATCGATTTACTCTGACCAGGGGAACGTCCCTTACCGGTTCAAACGTGACCTTTATCCCTTCAGGCTTATTGTGAGGCCTTTTGGCTTGTTTATTTTGGCTCAGAATTGCCTGAAGGAGATCATTTACATGTATTAAGTCTGTATCATCAGGTTCCTTGTTTAAAATAAGAAGCAGATCTGCAAGGTAATCCTCAGCCCGGCTTGCTTGGTGATCAAGCAACTGGAGGAAATCGTTAAGGTCAGTATCCTTTTTCTTCAGCTTTTCTTTTAGCTTATTGATCGCATCATGAGCAGTCACTGTCAGGGATTGAAGATTGCAGGAGAAAAAGGTTGCCAACTTTTCGATAACTTTTATTTTTTCTAACTGAACCCATTGATCCTGCTCATTTCTTTCCTCAGTCACATCCTGGTTAAATTGAACAAATCCCCAGATTTCTTCCGTACTGCTATCAAAAATGGGAAGGGCTGTTTGCCGGATAATCCTGATCCGGTCTTTACCTTCAACTACAGCCTTTTCCATACTTACAGCCTTTCTTGTTTTCATGGCCCGGTATCCAGGATAATCCTCGTAGTTATTCTGGAGATCCATGATTTTCTGGGGGGCCATGATCTTAAGGTATTCTCCGCCGCTGATCTGGTCTAATGTTTTCTCTATAGTCTTATCAGGCATATTGTTGTTGGCCTTGATAATATGGCAGTTTTTATCTACTAAGATAATTTCTCCATCAATCTGATTGAAGATTTTCTGTAAAACTTCTTTCTTTTCAGCGATCTCCCTGGTGTTTCTCGTAACCTTATCTTCCAGCTTGCTGAAGAACTGATTGGTATGTTTCTCTAAAGTCTTCAATCGCTCTTTCAGAAATCTGTTTTCTTCCAAGAGGAGTTTCCGATCTATAAGCTCTTGGGCTATTTTACTAATATCAAGGTCTGATACTGGCCGAACAAGGCAGTCATAAATGGGGTACCCCAGCCCTCTTTCATTGCCCCACTTTTGGGAGGAATCGCCAATCAAAATTAAAGGCGGCCCTATTTCATACTCCCTCATGAATTGGAAAAAATAATCATCAGAAGATGTATCCATGTCCAAAATTACGGCGTCAAATGGTAAGCTTTTGCTTATCCTTATCCCTTTATCCAGGCTATCGGCTTCCTCCACCCGGCAATTTTTCTCTGCAAAGAGCTTTCCTATGTGGCTGTCGCCTTCTTTTCTCTGCTGAATGATTAATACCCTTGGTTTTATAGTAAAACTGGACATGTGGAACCTTCGCTCATTACTCAATGGTCTTCTTTCTCAATTTTTGACCTTGTGAGAATAGTTCTATTTCATTTCTCACTCTCTTACTAATAAGTGTGATGTAATCATTCCCCCCACGTTTTCTGTCATTTCGACCGAAGGGAGAAATCTTATAAGTTGCGGGTATTTCATCAGTTAACTAAGTAAGATCCCTCACATTCGTTCGAGATGACAAAAGGGGACTCAGCGATTACCGTATGATAGATAAGGTTGTCAGCTACTATTCCAGGATTTATTACAGATTCCTGACGCCCCTTTGTGGATAAGCTCTGTATTAATCGGTCTTTTCCCGGGATATTATCCTCCTCCTTGAGGCTGAAATCCTTGATGCTGGAATTGGCAAGTAACACGCAGAGTAAACTTAGTGCGATAAAAAGAATAAAAACCATGAAAAATATTATTAACATTTTGATCGCCCCCTCTCAAATAGCTCAAATAAGGTTTAATAATATTAAATTATGGAACCTTATAATAAGCTTCCTATTTAAAAGGAGTAGCAATTTAGATGCCAAAATCGTAACTAAATTCGCTCTCATTTATTAGACAACATATCTATAGAACAATGAAGGAAAGAGACTCCCATGAAGCTAGAGAATATGGGCATCTTTCTTCGGGGACTTCCCTGTTCTGGTGTCTGCTATATGAGAGCGACTAAATTTTAGTAATGCGAGTCTAACTATAAATATCTGATAGGTGGTGTTAGAAAATCCGTCTATCGGTTCTACAAGGAGATGCGATATTGTTCGAGTTTGGTTTCAGAATTAATACTATTTTCATCATTGAAATATCAATAAAACGGTATTGAATAATAGATCTTCATATAACAAAGGTCATAACGGCCAAACGGCGATGAAAGACAATAAGTGGTCGGAACGGAGATTAATGCCAAAGTCTCGTCATAGTTTCTAACATGTTAGTATCTTAGTTCTGAATTTCGTGTTTTTTTTGGCAGAAAATTCGAGAACCTCTTTGGTTCTGGCTTGTCCAGGTTAGGAATTTCTGGATCAGAAAATCGGATTGCTCACCATAGATTGGACATCGAGAAGAAATTTGAGTGTGTCCGTCCCTCCTCTGTTTTCAAGTCGGCAGATGACTCCATCCCTTTGTCGTCGAAAGCAATAATGGTTAGTTTATATTCAACCTTCAAGTTATCCCCCTCACCTTGCCCTTCTCCTCCGATGGGAGAGGGCGTTGGAGGGCGCTGCTCCGTCAACGCCGGTGGCGGTATAGAGGGACTTTTAGACCGCCTGCCAAGCCACATAAATAAAAGCAAATTTTTATACGGTCAAGTTTTTTCTGGAAGGAGTTGGAACAACCCTTGCAACATAAGTAGTACGCCGAAATGCTTTATTCCTGTAATGAGAGCCTTGCGTAAGAAAAGAATACGGTCCCTACTCCATGAGAACTGTTCCCGCACGTTAATCGACAAATAATAGATGGCAGAATAAAAGTAAAGAAATTACCATTTATACTAGAAGATTTTGGGTTATCTAAAAACAAAGTAAAACTAAGGGGTTGGTGAAGATGGAAAAGAAGGTATTGGGTTTATTATTATTCGCTTTATTCATCACAGTGTTGTTTATGGGTTTTTTTATGAGTTTCAATGGTGTTGTGGAAGCATTTGATCAGATAACTGCCCAAGAGGCCTATAACATGGTGAGCAGTGGTGAGGCTACACTTCTTGATGTCAGAACCCTGGAAGAATATACCTTCGTGGGAAGCCCGGCACTTTATGCAGGCGATGAACCCATTGCCTATCTCATATCATGGAAACTATTTGGCGGTATTGATGATAATGGCCAGACAATCTACAAGGATAATCCTGACTTCGACGCACTGATTGAGCAAACCTTTGGCAGCAGCAAAGACCGTATCCTGATTGTCATGTGTGGTTTTGGAGGGCGGAGTTCGGGTGCAGCAAATCGTCTTGAGCAGATTGGGTTTACCAGTGTCTATGAAATCGACAATAAGCTCAAGGAAATGGCAAGCCCTCCAGGTGGCTGCGGGGGATTCCAGGGTTCAAATTATCAGGCCGAGACCAATGGGTACTATTTGGGGTACAGGGGATATCCGGGAAGGCTTCCCAACGCATCTGTTCCCTCTACTATTAAAATTGCTACCGTCACTACCCATATCGAGAATGAAAATGACTCGGTATCATGGATGGATACAGGGCTTCCGATAACACAAAAGATAGACCCCAAAAAGATCCCCAAGCTGAAAGAGGCGGAGCCTTCATCCACCGCCCCCCCTTCATCCACCACACCCAATGATAATAAAAATAACTTAAATAACCTTACCGAGACAAACCTGCCAGGGACTAATCGTCTTCCAGCGACCAATCTTATGGAGACCAACCTTCTTGGGACCCAGGGCATTTTTCCCTCTCTCTATCAGGGGTACCAGTCAATGCCTTATTTTCAGCAACCAGCCTATTTGTCCTCGAAGCCAGACTATTCCTCGACCATACCTCAGCCGAACTGGGTTTTACCGGATCAATCGTTTTTTCAACAACTATACCTGGGTCCATCTTTAGGATATACCTGGCAGTCCCAGTCCACACCATCTACGGGTTTGACAAGTGCTAATTCCGTATATACGTCCCCTCCTCATTCCTGAGGGGGGTGTTAATCGAAAGTTGCCCGGCGGGCAACTCATTCAGTGTCTCGTTAAGATTTTTTTGATCATTGTGGAATGGTTAAGGAAAGGTTGCGCAAAAAAGCGTATGAGTGACAACGGCTGCCTTTATAAAGGGAGAAACAAGATTCTCTACTCCCTTCGGTCGCAAGATTCCTCGCTACGCTCGGAATAACAAATGGCTGAGTAGTTGCATTTTTTTATGCATATTATTATAAATTTGACTCCATCAGAAGCAATACGTTATACTTATATCTAGATAAGTCGATTCAACATTCTATCTTGAGATCCTAATATAGTGGAGGATCTCTCTATCCCCATGAAGTCGAGGGGGAAGGTATTCACTGGCTTTTCCCCTGATGAAGCATAGCAGTCAGTCGCGAGGTAAGTCACTTGAAAGAATTAATGAGGACACTTAAAGCATTGGCGGATACGACCAGGGTAAGAATCATCAAGATGCTGCAAAACAAAAGCCTGTGTGTTTGCGAGCTTCAGGAGATATTGGGAATTGCCCAATCCAGTGTCTCCCGCCACCTGAAAATCCTGGAAGATGCAGGTCTGGTCGAACATGAAAAATGTGGCCAATGGGTGAATTATCGGCTTATAACCAAAGGCGAAAACCTTTATGCCTGGACTATGCTTTATCACCTTGATTCCTGGCTTGAGGATAGCCCTCAGACGCAAAAGGACAGGGAACTCATGAGGAGAGTGAACCGAGATACTCTTTGCAGGAAAAAAGACAAAAATACTTCCCTCAGTTCGCTCCCTTAACCAATCGATATTCAAGGTATCTGTCCGTTTAGTGCCGCTTAGGGGCACTGATTAGGGCCACTGAGGGAATAACAAATTTCATATCTTCTATTACAGAGGATAGAGGATAGAGGATAGAGGATAAAAGATGAAGTCCTTTCTATCTCGGGCCAATCTATCTCGGGCCAATCTATCTCGAACCAATCTATCTCGAACCATGCTGCATTTCCTGTTTATATCTATCTTTTCTGTTCTTTTGATCATCATAATCCTTCTTTTTTTCAGGATAAGCCATCACTTTTCAGAGAATATGATCCGCTCATTCCACCAGGATCAGCTCTACCTGGTCAAAACGGTAGCTACCGGCATGCAGCAGATTGTCAATCAACTGAGCCAGGAGATTGTCCATCTGAGCAGCCTGGACGCTCTCCGTAAGGAAGAGACTTCGGCCTCTGTGGAGCCATTATTACAGGATTTCTATCGCCTCTTCAGTGGCAAGATAGATTCAATCTGCAAGATTGACCGGAACAGAAAGATCCAATATATTTATCCGTTCACTGAAGCGGAGATTGAAAAAGACATGGGAAATGTCCATTGTGTGCGAGATGCCTATCGGAACAAAAAAAGCACCATCAGTCAGTGCTTCACCACGGGGGATGGGGACTATGTTCTGGCCATAAATCAGCCCATCTTCCGAACTGACCAGGAGAAGGAAATGGTAGGAGTGCTTCGCTGCATCATCCGGATGGACACTTTGACGGGATTGTTTCTCCAGCCTCTGGGCCTGGAAGGAAAGCAGTTGGAAAAGAAGGATAACATCTGGATTATTGATCAGGATGGATTGATTATCTACCATCATGATCCGGGTCTGATTCTTAAAAATTATCGAGATATCGTAAAGGAAACCCGATTGGAGGGAGAAAGTCAGCCATCAACAGGTCAAAATACCCCATATTCGGCTATCAAAAAAGGAGCGGAGACACGGGGCATCTTTCCCTTCTGGGGCAAGGAACAGGAGATCTATGCCTTCACTCCTCTTCTGATCGGTCCCCAAAAGTGGCTGATCGGGATAACCACCCCTTATCTTTCCCTCTATTCTCCGATCAAAAATAATCATCGAAACATGTTCTTCCTTACCCTGGCCATATTTGGCATCCTTGGCCTGGGGGGATATCTTCTCCATCGTTCCAACAAGAAAGGAAGCATGCTGGAAGCTGAAACTGAATTTTTGAAAAAGCAGGTGGAGCTTGAAGAGGAAGTCAAAAAGGAGAGAGACAGCCTTCACAATCTCTTTGACAGCATGGCTGATGCCGTTTTGGTCATCAATAGTGATTATCAGGTAGAGTTTATGAACCAGCCCGCCATCTCCCGCTTCGGCGAGCAAATCGGGAGGCGATGCTTCCAGATATTATGCGGCTGCGACCGACCCTGCTCAGTGTGCCAGTTGTCAGATCAGGCCAGCCCTTCCTCGGAGCAGACCCTTTTCCACTGCCACGACTGTGGGAGAAACCGGTGGTATGAGATCAGTGCATCTCCCTTGATTAAGAATGATCAAACAAAGTCCATCGTGGAAATTATCAGGGATGTTACTAAGGAAAAGGAACTGGAGGAAAAGCTGGTAGCCTCGGAAAAAAAATATCACACTTTGGTTAGTCACACCAAGGACCTGATTATGGTGCAGGATTTTCAGGGTACGGTTTTATTTGTGAGCGAATCGGTTGAGAACCTACTGGGATATCGGACGGAAGATCTCTGCCAGCGGCCATTTCAGCAATTTCTTACTGATAGCCTGGTCAATGATCCCTGGCGAGAGGAAATCGGGGGGCAGTCCGACTTGCAGATCCGCCTGCAACCTCATCTGCTTGAATGTAAAACCAAGCAGGGGGATAAGATTTTATTGGAGGCCAATGAATCGGCGGTATTTGACCGGGAAGGACAGGAGAAGCAGATCATGGGCGTCTATCGGGACATTACCGAGAGAAAAAGGCTGGAGGAGCAATTGCTGGAATCGGAGCGGCTGCGTATGCTCTCCCTGACCAAGCGATTCAGATTCGGGGAGATTATCGGCCGGAATATAATGATGCAGGAAGTCTATGAATTGATTGATGCAGTGTCCCAGAGTAAAGCTACTGTCATGATTCAGGGTGATAGCGGGACAGGGAAGGAACTGGTAGCCAGGGCTATTCATTACCAGGGACCTTGGGCTAAAGGACCATTTATCGGCATCAGTTGCTCCGCACTTTCCGAAAACCTCCTGGAAAGTGAGCTGTTTGGGCATGTAAAGGGAGCTTTTACGGGCGCTATCAAGGACAAAACCGGCCGGTTTGAACTGGCCAATGGAGGTACCCTCTTTCTGGATGAAGTGGGTGACATGAGCCTTACTATTCAGACCAAGCTTTTGCGGGTATTGCAGGAGCGGGAATTTGAGAAGGTCGGCGGAGAGAAGACCATTAAGGTGGATGTGCGGATCATCGCCGCTACCAATAAGGATTTGAAAGAGGATGCAGCCAGAGGAAGGTTTCGAGAGGACCTCTTTTACCGCCTGAATGTGGTGGAAATCAGACTCCCTCCCCTGCGCGAGCGAATGGACGATCTCCCTCTTCTGGTAACTCACTTTATTGAGAAGTTTAATCAGCAGACAAATAAGGGAATCACCAATTTGTCCAGGGATGCCATGAGCATCCTTTCCCACTATCCCTGGCCGGGAAATGTACGGGAATTAGAGCATGTCATTGAGCATGCCTTTGTAAGATGCAACAAAGCCTCTATTCTGGCCAAGCATCTTCCTCATAATGTAACTGAGCATAAGACCAACGATATCATCAGGGCCGGAGTAAAGAGCGGCCTCTCCAAGGATGAGATCGAAAAGGACATCCTGCTGAATGCCCTGGAGGAATTAAACTGGAATCTTGGCCAGGTCGTGCAGAAGCTGAATATCAGCAGGCCCACCCTCTGGCGAAAGATGAAAAAGTACGGACTGAGCCATAAGAGTATATAAAGCGTTAGACATCTCCTCATTATTACCTGATTGCCTATAAAATCTGTAACATCTGATAACCAATAAAACACTTGACAACCTTTGGCTATTTGGTTATATTACCAACTAAGCAATATTCAATGGATAAAAAAAGAGACGAAAACAGCAAGGAGATAGTGTCCCTGTTGCTCTTTAGATTGCTCTTTAGATTGCTCTTTAGTAGTTTTATCGGAATAATGTTAACCAAGTTACTTCACAATTAAGGGAAAAGCCATTGATAAAATACTTCGCAGACTGGTTCACCTATGACCTTCTTTCACTGAGTTCGAAGGGGCTATTAGCTGAAGCGATTAACTTCTTTATCTATGAGACGATTAAGATATTTTTCCTCCTGGCAGTCATTATCTTTATAATTTCTCTTATCAGGTCGTTTCTTCCCCCTGAAAAGATCAGAAAAATCCTGTCTGCCAAAAAGAAGCACTATGGCAATATACTGGCCGCCCTTTTTGGCATTATCACTCCTTTTTGCTCCTGTAGTGCAATTCCGCTCTTTTTGGGGTTTATCGAGGCTGGTGTCCCTCTGGGGGTGACCTTCTCCTTTCTGGTGTCCTCTCCGATGGTTAACGAAGTGGCTCTCGTTTTGCTTTTAGGATTATTCGGCTGGAGAATCGCCCTGATCTATGCCTTCAGCGGGCTGGTTATTGCCATCGTTTCGGGAATAGTTATTGGCTGGCTTAAGGTGGAAAATCTGGTGGAAGATTTTGTTTATAAGAGCAAGAGTGGTAACGTTATAGATCCATTAAAGATGAGCTTGGCTGAGAGGATGAACTACGCAAAAACCTATACTTTTGATATTATAAAGCAAATTTGGCCCCATGTTGTCATAGGTATCGGCATTGGGGCGTGGATACACGGCTATGTGCCGACTGACTTTCTCGTCCGGTATGCAGGAAAGGGCAACTGGTATGCTGTTCCCTTTGCCACCTTGATCGGCATACCTCTTTATTCTAACGCTGCCGGTATTATCCCGCTCATCAGCGTTTTGACCGAAAAGGGTGTCAGTATAGGAACCAGTCTGGCCTTTATGATGGCTGTAGTAGGATTATCATTACCTGCTTTTATGATCTTACGCAAGGTAATGAAGGTAAAGCTCCTCATTATCTTTGCCAGTATTGTTGGAACAGGCATTATCTTCACGGGCTACCTGTTTAATCTGATTCTCTGATAATGCTGATAATAATGGCTATCTGAGATCTGATAATAATGACTAAAGGAGATTTTTAAGTGGACGCTAAGACAAAAGCCCGATTTGAAGCCAGAGCCAGGGTTATCAAGGCATTGGCGCACCCGACGCGCCTTTTTATTGTGGATGAGCTGTCGCGGGGAGAAAAGTGTGTATGTGTACTTACTGACCTGATCGGCGCGGATATGTCTACCGTATCCAAACACCTGACTGTCTTGAAAGGCGCAGGTCTGATTCAGGACGAAAAGCGCGGCACACAGGTTTTTTATCGGCTGAGGACGCCATGCATCATGAAATTCCTTGGCTGTGTGGAATCCGTGATCGAATCTGCCGCCAGGGAGCAATTGGAACTGGTGGAGTCGTAAGAGGGATTGGTCAACTTTAGAGAATTTTTTTCCATAGGGTAAGGTACCCGCCGGGAATTATATAGGGAGGTAAATGATGAGTATGAAAAAGATCCAGATTCTGGGCACAGGTTGCTCAAAATGTAAGAAATTGGCCGAGAGCGCAGAAGCTGCGGCCAAAGAGCTTGGTTTGGAGTACGAGATTGAAAAGGTCACTGACATTACGGCCATTATGGGTTTTGGGGTGATGATGACTCCTGCCTTGGCCGTTAATGGAGAGGTAAAGGTTTCAGGCCGGGTGCCCTCTGTTGCCGAGCTTAAAAAGATGCTGGCTTGAATAAGGTTTTCAAAAGTCAACCTCTTTCACAATGCGACAACCTATACCTTCAAGGAGAAAGTTTAATTGGCTATGTTAGAGATTACCCGGAAAGTGGTAACTTTAGAGTCGGAAGAGGTCATGGAATTGGAGCGGATCATAACCGATGAGGACAAGGAGAGCGCTTATTTATTCCTTAAGAAGTGTATCCAACGAAAACTTCTTTCATCCCAGGAGAACAGGCTGAAGTCTCATCTGGATGGGGAGAAGGACTCTCAAGGTTCATTCGCTGCCAGGCAAAAAGTGGATAAGCAAGAATAATAGAGAAAACGTTCACAGCAGGTTGTCAGATGTGCTGATTAATCTGAGCTGATATAAATGGTAAAAGTTTAACCTGTGTAAGAGTAAGGAGGACATGTTATTTATGGCTAACGATAACAACTCGTGTTCTTGTAGTTGTGCACCAAAACTCATTTTCCCCTGTTCTGGGTCTTCCGATACCGGAGAAATTGCCGACCTGGCCGCCCGCAGACTCACGAAAGAAGGAGCGGGCAAAATGTTCTGCCTGGCCGGTATAGGTGGCCGCGTCAGTGGAATCATTGCCTCAACAGAGGCTGCTTCCAGGATTCTGGTCATTGATGGCTGTCCCCTGAATTGTGCCAGAAAAACACTTGAACAGGCTGGTTTCAAGGGATTCGAGCACCTGCGCATTGCTGATCTTGGCCTTGAGAAAGGCAAGTCGCCTGTTTCCGATGAGCGGATTGATGAAGTGGCCGCAAAAGGCCGGGCTTTCCTGCAAGGCGGGGTAACTGACGAATGTCATAGTTCAAATGATTAAACCTGACATGATGAGCCAAGAGATTAATCCAAAAGGAGCAAACCTAATATGAAACCGAAGTCGAACATAAAATCGAAACTGATTATCCGCCTTGGCCTGCTGGTCATGGTTTTTGGAATCTCAACTTTGCCTATGGCTCAAGGATCACCCCAAGCCCAGAGTGAGATGACAAAATCAGGTCCGACAAAGACAGGCACGCAAGCGGCGGCAAGTCAGCAGACGGCCTCGAAAGACTCGAAAGAGCAGATTGCTGCACCAAAGAGCGATCAAGGAAAGACCGTTCCCCAATTATCTCACAAGGTTATAGCCTACTATTTTCATGGAAAATTCCGATGTTCATCCTGCAAGAAGATTGAGGCTTATACCCAGGAAGCAATTCAGGGCCAGGGTGGTTTTGCTGATCCTCTCAAAAGTGGGCGGATGGAGTGGCATGTTATCAACGTGGAAGATCCTAGCAACGAACACTTTGTCAAAGACTTTCAGCTCTATACCAAATCCGTTGTTATCGTCGATATCCGCGATGGAAAGCAAAAGCAGTGGAAGAACCTGGCTAAGGTCTGGGAACTCCTCTATGATAAGGGCACCTTTGTCAACTACGTCCGCGACGAGATCAACGCTTACCTGGTAGAGAAAACCTGATGGGAACATTTTTCTTTGGGGCTGTCTCAGCACTATGGCTCGGAATCCTGACTTCCATCAGCCCGTGTCCTTTGGCCACGAATATTGCTGCCATCTCTTTCATCGGCAACCGGCTTGGCAGCACCCGGCGGGTGATCTGGTCCGGATTCCTGTATACGGCTGGCAGGATGATCGCCTACCTTGCCTTGGGAATCCTTACGGTAGCAGGCATCATGTCCATACCCGGGGTGTCCAACTTCCTGCAACAGTATATGAGCAAGCTCCTGGGGCCATTATTGATCATCGTGGGCATAGTTCTTCTTGAGCTGATACATATCAACATCTCCGGGGGATCGTCATCCGGTGGAAAAATACAAAAGGCTGCCGAGAGGGGCGGCATCTGGGGGGCAGGACTCCTTGGGCTCCTCTTTGCTCTTTCTTTCTGCCCCATCTCGGCAGCTCTCTTCTTCGGGAGCCTCATCCCCCTGTCGGTGAGGCATAAATCAATCTTCATGCTGCCCTCACTCTATGGGCTTGGGACCGGCCTTCCGGTCATGGTGTTTGCCATTCTCATTGCCCTGAGCACCCAAGCCGTAGGCAAGGCATTCAACATGCTGACCAGGATCGAGAGGTGGGCACGGCGGATCACCGGCATCATATTCATTGCAGTAGGGATATACTATTCCCTTGTGTACATCTTTGGTGTGTTATAACGAATGTTTCACCCCAAGAAAAGGAAGGTCGATCTCGTAAAATGTATTCGGTCATTAACAAGCAGCAGGGCGCACTCACTCTTGATTGAATCACGCTTTAAATAATGAGAGCCTATCCGAAAAATCATGGAAAGTTATATCCCGATAGGGATTTATGCCCACTTTTCGGGTAGGCTCTAAGGGAACTAACCCGTATTAAGGGCGATATCACATTTTGGAAGTGATATTAAAATCAAAGTTGAAAAGAGGGCGGTCATGAGCCTGACTATAAGAAAAAAAATATTCTTGGTTACAGGGATTGTATTTATTCTGGTAATTATTGTTAGCCTCGTAGGCATCTGGAGCATCTGGAGGGTAGGAACAGGGGTGACGATTATCGAGGATCATTGCTCAAAGAATTCTTGTTGGAATTCTGATGTCATTAAAAAATTGAAGATATCTTTTGAAAAGATCCCTATTCCTGTTCATAAGTATGTAATAAGTGGGAATCGGAATCATAGTAACGAATTTGAAAGATTGCTGGGGATTCTAAAAGAGGAGATGGACGAGGCTTTAAAAATGGTAAAATCTTCGGAAGGATCTCAAATGACCAATTTGGAGATGCCATTGTCTATGGCCAGGAAGAGCATCCCAGATATAGAACTGTGGGCCGGACAAGTCTTTGCTGAGTCTGATCCCCTGAACCAGAATATCAGCAAGGTCTTGCAAAACCTGGATACGACCTCACGGAAAGTGATTAGCCAGTTAGATTTTTTGCTTAATTTTTACACAGATGATACCAGGGCAACCCTTGTGAGAGCCAATAATCTTCGCCTCAATTTCTCAATAATCATGATACTGGTATTTTTCCTCTTGGCCCTTGCCATTTTAGGGTCGGGATTTCTCCTCGCTCGAGGGATAACAAATCCGATAAAAAAGCTGGTTCAGGCAACCCAGCGAGTTGCTGCTGGAGAGTTGACCTATAAAGTTCCGGTATCCTCTTCTGATGAGATCGGAGAATTGGCCAAGTGTTTCAATGCAATGACCGAAGATTTGCAGAAGTATCAAAATAAACTTGTGGCAAATGAGCGGCTGGCCACTTTGGGAACGTTTGTTTCCTATGTAAGTCATGAGCTGCGAAATCCATTACATATTTTAACAAATTGTGTTTTTTTTCTGGAAACAAAAACAAAAACTAATCCTGATGAACCTGTGTTTCGGAAATATCTGAAGATGATGCAAGGTGAAATTGATGCTGCCAAAAAAATTGTTGAGGATTGTTTAACTTTTTCCAAAGATAAAAAATTGGATCTAAAAATGGTTAATCTCAACGACCTATTGGAAAAAATTCTCACTCTGACGGAGATTCCAGAACATATTCATATCAGGAAAGAATTTTACGCGGATCTCCCCTCTATTATGGTGGATGAAAGCCAAATTCAGCAGGTCGCTATCAACATCGCTACCAATGCCATTATGGCTATGTCTGATCAGGGAGAATTAATGATCATTACCAGGAGTGGCGAAGATTATCATGAGGTTGAATTCACGGATACAGGCCCTGGTATACCCGAACAAAATTTTACAAAACTATTCGATCCGTTTTTTACTACCAAAACACATGGTACGGGTTTAGGTTTAGCCATATGTAAATTTATCATTGAAAGTCATGGCGGACTCATTTGGGCTGAAAATGCCCAAGGCCGGGGAGCATCTTTTTTCATCCGGCTCCCTTTCGAACCGGCCCAAAAACTGCTAATCCGGCAGCAACATGAGAACTCCCTGGTCCATGCTAACTGTTAGCATTTTGCCGCCATACAGAATAGGGCTCATAAGCAATACATATGAGGTTCATAAAATGAGAAATTCAGACTCCCTTTTTTTAGTAAATTTTTGGCTTTTTGGCCAAAAAGCCATTATCCTCACCTGTTAAACCAAGGAGGAAAATTATGGATTGGAAAAAGGAATGGAAATCCCTTACTCTCATTGTGGCCATATTTCTCGGCTTTTTCTATCTTCCGGTAGGAACGGTGCGGTTTGACAGCGCGATCATGGAAGCATTACATCTGGCTAAATGGTATGCCCAGGAGCATGTACTTTTATGCCTGGTTCCAGCCTTTTTTATTGCTGGTGCCATAGCTGTTTTTGTCAGTCAGTCCTCGGTTATGAAATATTTGGGAGCCAGGGCCAATAAAGTGCTGGCCTATGGTGTAGCCTCTGTTTCCGGGTCAGTTTTAGCTGTCTGCTCGTGCACGGTGTTGCCTCTTTTTGCAGGAATATATAACATGGGCGCAGGGCTTGGCCCGGCTACGGCTTTCCTCTACGCAGGTCCGGCCATTAATGTGTTGGCCATTATTTTAACCGCTCGCGTGCTGGGTTTAGAGATTGGAATAGCCAGGGCCGTTGGGGCTGTACTTTTTAGTGTGGTTATTGGCCTTTCCATGCATTTTATTTTTCGCAAAGAGGAAATGGCCAAGGCCACAGCCCAGGCAGCCATGCCCGAAGCTGAAGTAACCAGACCCCTTTGGCAAAATGCAGCCTGGTTTGCAGCTATGGTGGCCATTCTGGTCTTTGCCAACTGGGGCAAACCAGCCGAGGCGACCGGTCTTTGGCAGGCCATCTATTCAGTCAAATGGACCATAACAGCCGTCAGCGCTCTCATCTTTGGTATGATGCTTATTGGCTGGTTCAATCTGGAGTTGCCAAAGGTATTGTTAGCGACAGTCCCGGTCATCCTTTTGGCGTTCGTTTTTCCCTTTAAACCGATGATCCCCTTTGCTGCAGGAGTCATCGGACTATCAGCCATTACCAGTACCCATGACGGCGAGATGGGGGAATGGTTCAGTGCAACCTGGGGATTTACCAAACAAATTTTGCCTCTTCTCCTCTTTGGGGTCCTCATTGCCGGTGCTTTGCTTGGTCGGCCCGGCCAGGAAGGTCTCATTCCCTCAGCCTGGATCAGTAAAGCTGTAGGCGGAAATTCGCTTTCCGCTAATCTCTTCGCCTCAGTAGTAGGAGCATTTATGTATTTTGCTACCCTGACCGAGGTCCCGATTTTGCAGGGCCTCATCGGGAGTGGAATGGGCAAAGGTCCGGCCCTGTCCCTTCTTCTGGCCGGACCAGCCCTGTCCCTTCCCTCCATGCTGGTCATCCGGAGTATTATGGGAACCAAAAAAACAGTAGTCTTTGTTTTTCTGGTAGTTATCATGGCCACGATCAGCGGCATGATCTATGGAACACTTTTTTAGTTTTGATAATGCTTTCTTAGCTATTTTTCATGCAGGATTAACGGAAGGACAGATAGCGCCGGGCTAAACCGGCGCAGAGCCGCTTGATGAAATTGACCGCGTTGGCCCGGCCCAGGCTCTGCTTTCTGTTGTCCGGTCCGTTCTCAGGGATGAACCATGATGCCGGTAGAAGTGCACCATATACCGTAGCGCAGCACGCCACTAAAGGCCGCCTTGCTCGCCACACATGCAAGGTCGATATGTGCCCCTTCGTTCGGGGATCGCTCGAAGTCGCTTCCCCGACGGAGTTAATAGACAGGAAGTCTTCTATCAATCTGCGGTCATTGGTCATGGAATCGCTTCTTACATAGTTATCAGTACAATGAGATGCAATTTCACTCAAGGAAACATTGATGAGTAATGAATTATAGGGTATATTTCTTCTTTTTTGGGAAAATCTCAACATAAAAATACATACTTACTCCTCTCGCCTATCAACGACGTTTTAGTTTAGCGATTGAGCGCTATAGTTATTATCTCCAGGAATCGCTTTATGTCCTCAAATCTTGGCAATTCATATTTGGAATTTTAATTAGTGTCGCCAGTTGTTGAGCTTTGATGCCATAAAGCAGAGCCCTGTACAGTTCCTCCATCGATTTGACCAGAAAACATTGAAAATATGATCTGATGCTTTCCCACAATGCTTTTTTGCTGCCGAGTTTTTTCCATACTGATTGGAATAGAGTGCAGCATAGCTGTTGGGTTTGGTCGACAAGAAAGGCCAACATCATGAGCATTGC
>Ga0307378_10004098_pt1 | contig 20997 bp, 17 predicted proteins | sample UN1MG_FD_202238 | JGI IMG/M metagenome (GOLD analysis project Ga0307378, IMG submission 202238) | Soil microbial communities from Risofladan, Vaasa, Finland - UN-1 | ecosystem: Environmental > Terrestrial > Soil > Coastal area > Acid sulfate soil | place: Finland: Risofladan, Vaasa | collected... | reverse complement strand
CTCTGGTCAGTCATGATAAGGTTGCCGAAGCCGCCGTGACGCCAATGCCACACGAAATCAAAGGGCAGGCTCTGTATGCATTTGTTACGCTTGTAAAAGGCATCGAGGAAAGCGATGAGCTAAAGAAGGAGCTTATAAAGCACGTGCGAAAGGAAATCGGGCCTATCGCAACACCCGAAGCCATTCAATTTGCTCCCTCCCTTCCAAAGACCCGATCCGGCAAAATTATGCGACGAATCCTGCGAAAAATAGCCGAAAAGAACACAGACAACCTTGGAGATATTACCACACTCGCAGATCCAAGCATAGTCGAAGCATTAATCAAAGGCCGGGGCGAATAATTTTACCTGCATTAAAAGATACCAAACAAACCGGACGTGTGTTTTAAGCACACGTTCGGTCTATCATCAATAACAAGGAACCATAATTATGAGTGAAGAAATAACAACGGCAAAACCAGAAATAGAAAATTATGGCTGGCGTGTTACGTTTACGGGAATGGGTATTAATCTCGCCCTCGGTATTCTGTACTCCTGGAGCGTTATCAGTAAGCGTGTGCCCGAAGACTGGGGCTGGAATGAGGACGATAAATCCCTGCCTTATATGATTGCCTGCCTGGTTTTTTCGATTATTATGGTCCCTGCCGGAAGATTGCAGGACAAATTCAGCCCGCGCCTTGTAGCCACAATTGGCGGGGTATTAGTGGGTATCGGTTTTGTAATCGCCAGCATGACAACATCCCCCTTCGCTTTTGCGATTGGCTTTGGCGTACTTGCCGGCGCAGGCATCGGATTCGGTTATGCGTCAGCAACACCGCCTGCCATAAAGTGGTTTCCGGCAGCAAAGACAGGCCTTATCGCCGGCATTGTAGTTTCAGGCTTCGGCCTGGCTTCGGTATATGCTGCTCCACTGACAACGGCCCTCATAATTAATCTTAGTTTCAAAACAGCAATACTGCTTTTGGGTATAGCGTTTCTGGTTGTCGTAGTTGGGCTTGCTCAGATATTAAAGCCGCCACCGGCCGGTTATATTACACCCGGTTCCATACCGGCAAATTCAGATGCCAAAGCTAACAATAAGAAAGAAGATTTTCTGCCGAAAGAGATGCTTACTACCTGGCAATTCTATGTCATTTGGTTCATGTATGTATGTGGAGCCGGAGCTGGTCTTATGGTAATCTCAAAGCTTGCCGCAATTGCAGACAAGCAGGTCGGAATTACTTTGGGATTTGTCCTGGTGGCAGTACTTGCCATCGGCAACGGCGGTGGCCGAATACTTGCCGGTATGCTCAGCGACAAAATTGGTCGCAAGGCAACGATGTTTATCTGCTTTCTCTTTCAGGCGTTTCTTATATTTCTACTATCAAGAGCAAGTAGTGAAAACGTCCTTGGAACAATACCCATAATGGCAACTATCTCAGCCCTGATTGGAGCAAACTACGGGGCCAACCTCTCGCTTTTCCCATCTATCACCAAAGATTTTTATGGCCTGAAGAACTTTGGAATGAATTACGGACTGGTATTTACAGCCTGGGGAGTTGGCGGTTTTATGTTAGCAAAGCTCGCCGGAACAATGTATGTCAAGTATCAAACCTTTGAAATCGCCTATTATGGTGCTTCAGCTCTGTTGATACTCGCTGCGATAATTACAGTATTCGTCAAAGCACCACACCACACACTCGAAAGCAACGAAGTGTAAGTTGGCGATAAACACATAAACGGCCTGAACATTTTTTGTCCAGGCCGTTTTTTTTTATATCCTGACGGCAATTAAAGTTTATGAATTGGAAATATATTTGCCTTAACTGCTTCTATCGTTGCCTCTACAGCCGGTACTACCATTTCACGCTGTGTCCGGCTAACCGCAAGAGCTCTGTCCCGCAAGCCCCCCTGCCAGTCCGTACTTTCGAGCATAACACCACCGACGCCATAATGCATATCATGGTCGCTTTCAGCTCCGGCAAAGATGCTCCAGGCCAAAGCCCAGGCTCTTACAGTGTTTTCGATATTGTAACCACCACCTCCGGTGGCAACTATTGGTTTGTCAAAACTTAACAGATGCCTGATAACTTCAGCATAAGCATTGTTCGTAAGACATAAATGTGCAAGCGGGTCGCAGGCAAGGGCATCAGCTCCCAACTCAAAAACGATTACATCAGGATTGTATGCGCCAATTAACGGCAGAGCTAAGGCCTCAAATGCCTTGATATATACTTCATCATAAGTGCCGACCGGAAGAGGAACATTTACACAGTAGCCCTTACCTTCTCCTTTACCGATTTCTTCGGCGAATCCTGTTCCGGGAAACAGCGTTTCCGGACTTTCATGAAATGATATGGTCATCACATCAGAGCGGTCATAGAATCCGTATGCAACGCCGTCGCCGTGATGAACATCCACATCAAGATACAGAACCCGCTTTCCTTCTTCAGCTAATACCATACATGCCAGGGCAACATCATTAATATAGCAAAAGCCGGACGCCCGTTCCGGCCCGGCGTGATGAAATCCGCCTGACGGATTAAACACCACTTCAGCAGAACCCGACAGAATCATTTTGGCGCCGGTAAGTGTCCCTCCGGTGGCCAGAACTCCGTAGTCATACATCCCGGCAAAAACAGGGCAATCCAGTGTTCCGATTCCCATATTCAGTGCCTCGGTATCCCAACGGCCCTTGGCCGCTGTTTTTAATGCATGCAGATAACGGGCCGAGTGAAATTTTTTCAGCACAACTCTCTCGGCAGGAACAGGCGCCACCTCACTACTGTTGTCACCAGAGAGCAGAGCCATAGAGTTTAGAATCTTTCTCACCTGCCCCGCCCTGCTCGTATTAAACGGACAATCAGCCGGATAACTAAATTTCTCAAGCTCCGATGAATAAATAAAAGCAGCTTTTTTCGCTCCCAAATTCACTCCTATTGTTCCCGCTTTGTCAAATCAAACGTAATGTCATAGGCGTAGCCGTCGAATTCAGTATTCACCTTGTAGCCGGAGTTATGAAAAATGGCAAGCATCGGTTCATTGGTCGGTAATACTTTTGCATAGAACTTTTTTACGCCGCGTTGTTTAGCTATTTGAGTAATGTAGTCCAGAAGAAAAGTCCCCATTCCCTTTTGCTGCCATTCATCCTGGACAAGGAAGGCCACCTCCGCCGCCCGTGTTTTAGGGTCAAGAAAATATTGAACAAGGGCAACGATTTCCTCGCCTGAAACACGGGGAATAATAGCAACAATGGCGATGTCCTGACGATAGTCGATATTGGTGAACCGTTGAATATCTCTATGAGGGAATACTACTGTATGGGTCATATAACGAGTTCGGACGGATTCTTCGCTGAGCGAATACAGCATTTCCGAAAGTGCCGGCTCATCGGTAGGTTTAACAGGTCTGAAGAATATCTCCGTACCATCTCGCAGTGTTTCATAGCGCTCCAGCTCTTCAGGATAAGCAACCTGATCCCAGGCCAACTCAATCTGGTCTTCATAAATATAGTTTTGAGCTTTCGCCGCCTGAATAAGCTCTTTCCGGAACTTAGGATGCGCGATATTAATCAGGTCCAGCACTCTTTTTCTGATACTTTTACCGTGCAAATACGCGATCCCATATTCGGTAACTACATAGTGGATATCTCCTCGCGTCGTAACGACCCCGGCTCCTTCGGTCAGACACGGCACAATCCTCGAAACCTTTCCATTTTTCGCAGTAGAGGGCATCGCAATTATAGCTTTGCCTCCCCTGCTTCTCGCAGCCCCGCGAATAAAATCAACCTGGCCGCCAATACCACTGTAGAATTTATAACCCAACGAATCCGAGCAGACCTGGCCTGTCAAATCGATTTCCAGTCCGACGTTAATTCCGACCATTTTATCGTGCTGGCTGATGGTATAAATATCGTTGACATACTCCGTAGGAAAAAATTCGAAGAAGGGATTATTGTCTATATAATCGTATAGCCGTTTCGAGCCCATACAAAAGCTTGCAACGATTTTGCCGCGGTTCAGAGACTTTTTTGCGCATGTGATTGCGCCGCACTCAATCAGGTCAATAATCCAATCGCTGAACATTTCAGTATGAACGCCAAGGTCTTTTTTGTCTTTTAGAAATTCAGCCAGTGCCTGAGGGATACGCCCGATACCACACTCAATAGTGCTGCCGTCTTCAACAAGCCTGGCGATATTTTGACCGATAAGGCGTAAAATCTCATTGGATTCAGGTATCGGAAGCTCGATCATGTCCTCGTCACAAGGAACTAACATGTCGATAGTATTGACATGAATAAAACTGTCGCCGAACGTCCGAGGCATACGGCTGTTGACCTGCGCAATAACATACCTGGCATTGGCGGCGGCAGATTTAACAATATCCACAGAAACGCCAAGACTGCACAGCCCGTTTACATCCGGCGGCGTCACAGAAATCAGTGCAACGTCGATGGGAATCCTTCCGGTCTCAAACTCAAACGGTATCTCAGACAGGAATATCGGCGTATAATCACCGATGCCTTTATGTAAAGCATCCCGCACATTGTCAGCAATAAAAAAGCTGTTCATCTTGAACTTTTCGCGGAACTTCTCATCGGCATAGGGTGCAGCACCCATCGTCAAAAGATGTACGATATGAGCATCGTAAATGTGGCTGGAATATTCAACCAAAGCGTTGACAAGATGCTGCGGCTGGCCACATCCGGTACCTATAAATATACTGTTGCCGGACTTAATCAATTTCATAGCCACAGCAGCATTACTTACCTTCTCTTTATATTTTTCTTTCCAGTTAAATTCCTGCATATTTATTTCTCTATACTCATTCTGGCATCGACAGCAATCGCCGTTGTGCCTTCGGGGCCAACAACATACGGATTTATGTCCATCTCCTGAATCTGAGGAAATTCCGTAACCAATTGTGAAAGTCTTTGCAATCCTTCGGCTATTGCTTTTATATCCACACCTTCCTGACCGCGTACACCCTTTAGCATTTGATATGTTTTTGTGTTAATCAGCATACGCTCGGCCTCTTCAGCCGTCAGGGGCGCCAGATAAAATGAGACGTCCTTGAGAACTTCCACCATTATCCCGCCCATCCCAAACATCATCAATGGACCAAAATGAGGGTCGCGATTCATACCAAGGATAACCTCTTTTCCGCTTTTGCACATCTCCTGCACAAGGACACCAAGTATATTTGCTTCGGGTTGTTTTTTGGGTATTCGGTACATCATCAGGTCGAAGGCATCTTTAACTTCCTGCTCGCTATTGAGCCCAATCTTAACACCACCAACATCCGACTTGTGTAATATATCAGGCGACCAAATCTTCAATACGACCGGGAATCCCAACTGTTGAGCAATGTTTGCCGCCTGCTCAGATGTAGTTGCGATAGAACCTTTCGGTGTAACAAAGCCGTATGCTTCGAGTATCTCCTTTGATTCGGTCTCTCCAACTTCCCGAATACCATGTCGCTGGTGTCTTTCGATAATGCCTTCAACCTTACGTCGATTAACCGGAAACAGTTTTACGACTCGTTTCGGCCTGGATCGCCATCTTACATAATCAGTCATAACTTTGATTGTTGCTATGGCGCTTTCGGGGCAATCTATTACAGGAATTTTTCCTTCACGCAAGATTCTTACACCATCTTCGATTTTGCCCGCCCCCAGAAAACAGGCAAAAATCGGTTTCGTAGGTTTGTCCTGAGATATTTTGACAACCGCCTCAGCAGTACCCTCAGATTCAGTCATCGCCTGTGGAGTCAGAAGGACTAGAATTGTATCCACATTGGGATCATCAAGAACAACATCAATCGCAAACTCATACCGGTCGGCTAATGCATCTCCCAAAACATCGATAGGATTATATAAGTTCGCAGCCACCGGCAGCCTTGCTGCTAATTTACTTACCGTTTCATCGGTTAGCTTCGAAAAGCTAAGCCCTTCTCTCTCGATAGCATCAGCGGCCATTATCCCCGGGCCGCCCGCATTGGTAATAACAGCAACGCGTGGTCCGGCCGGAAGCGGTTGATTTCCAAAGGCCTGGGCATAATCAAATTGTTCCTTTATCGAATCACATCGAATTATTCCCGCCCGTTCAAATACACACCCGTAAGCTGTTTCGCTGCCGGCCAAACTTCCGGTATGTGATGAGGCGGCCTTTGCACCTGCCGCCGTCCCGCCGGATTTCATAAGAAGTATGGGTTTATTATGAGAAATTCGCTCCGCCTGGTTGACAAAAGCATTGCCATCGGTAATACTTTCAAGATAGCCGGCGATAACTTTGGTTTCAGGATCCTCACCTAAGACCTTTATCAAATCCAATTCATCTACATCTGCTTTATTGCCTATGCTGATAAGCTTACTGAAGCCGATATTGTTTGTGTTAGCCATATCAAGAATAGCCGCTAACAATGCCCCTGATTGTGAGAGGTATCCGATGGCACCGGGCCTCGGCATGGTTCCACCGAAACTTGCATTTAAATTGTGTGCAGGCGCTATCACTCCAAGACAGTTGGGGCCTATGACTCTGATTCCGGCCTGTCCGGCTATTTGTATAATCTGCTGCTCAAGCTCTCTGCCCTCATCGCCGACCTCTTTAAATCCGGCCGTAATAATAATGACCGATCGCGTCCCAATCTTTGCGCACTGCTGCATAATTGCCGGCACAAACCTGGCAGGAACGATAATAATCACCAGTTCGGGCACTTGTTTGATAGATTCAAGGTCAGGATAGCACTTCAATCCTTCAATATTATCCGACTTTGGATTAACCGGGTATATTTGACCTTTATATCCCGCCTCCATCATACTGGCTAAGATTTCGTATCCCACCTTGCTTTTCTGGCGGGATGCTCCAACTATAGCAACAGACTTAGGATTAAAAAAGCTTTCAAAAGTCATTGCAATCAAGGTCCTTTCAAAACCAATGTCAGGGCTAACAAAGAAATTGTATTTTATCTTATCTTGTATGTAATTGCAAAGATTTGTGATATTATTCTCTTTGTGTTTCTCTGTTCTAAATTGGCATGTGCCGTTTTGAGACTCTACTGTTATATTTCTATATATTCGGACGGCAAAAAGCATGTAGTCATTTGACTATGGACTTTATAAAAAAATCCTCATGCTTTTTATGTGTGATTCTTTTGGACGTTAGCACTCTCAAAGCTGCCGCCCATTATATCTTGTGAGGTGTGAAGTATATCTTATATTTCGCTTCCCAGACCACGGAGTTTCTCTATTTGTGCTTTGAGATTTTCGTTTTCCTCACGCAGTTTTGCGTTTTGTTCCATAACAGAATCAAAAACGTCTTTTACCTGATTTCTTACGTTTTGCTGAGCCTTATGCTTCCAGCTCTCTTTTTCCTGCACACATTCGGCAAGCAGTTTATCCTGCTTTTTGCTCTCCTTGTTATGCAGTTTTGTTAATCTTTCGATTTCCCTGTTGCGCTGCTCTAATTCCTTTTTTAATCTCGTATTTTCCACCGATATTAGTCTGCTCATTTTCTCACTGGGTGGTTCCGGCTGTCCACAGCCCGCAATCGATATAACAACAACGCCAACTACCAATACGAATATATTTTGAACTGCTGTTTTCATCCTTGTTATCCTTGTTAAATAATTGAACTATTCGAAAAGCACTTTCAATTTTTCTTTATCAGCCATTGCGATTTGGCTCTGGTCTGTCCAGACAGCCAATTCGAGACTATTTCGACAGTGACAGTCATCACAAACAAGTTTGTGCTCGCTTGACAAAACGGCCTTTAAAAGTTCCAGGCAATTACACGTTGCCACCTTGAGATTACCGATTATCTCTTTGAGCAGAGTCTGTTTGTTCTTTTTTGCCTCGTGCGGCTTCCAGCAGTCATAATCACTGGCCAGGGCAATCAGGACGTAGCAGATTTGTGCCTCTCTGGCCAGTTTCGCTTCCGGCATAGCAGTCATACCAATCAAATCGGCACCCCAGCTTTGGTGCATAAGCGATTCGGCCCGAGTTGAAAATTGCGGCCCTTCCATACATACGTATGTGCCTTTCGGATGCGTCTTTATATCGATACCTTTGGCCGTGCCGATAAGTATCTCTCGCGCTCTCTCACAAACCGGCTGAGCCATCTCGCAATGTACCGCACCAAAACCACTATAAAAACTGTTTACCCGCTTGAACGTCTTATCTATAAACTGATCGACAATAATCAGGTTTCCCGGGGCGATTTCCTCCCGAAGCGACCCTACCGCCCCACTACCTATTACCGTATGGACGCCGAGTTTCTTCAAGGCGAAAATATTAGCCGCAAACGGCACCTCGCTCGGCGAAAATCTATGCCCCTTGCCGTGACGATTTAAGAATGCTACTCGCTTTTGTCCTATCCTGCCGACCATAATAGAGGTGCTCGGCCTGCCGAAAGGCGTATTAATATCATAAAACTCCGCATCAATGATGTGCTCAGTCAGTGCATCGCCTAATCCCGTACCGCCTATTATCCCAACCAGCTCTTCTGCCATAATCTTTTGCTCCTTTATTCCAATTGCCGACTATAGTAATTTCTTTCCTGCTCATTTACAATTGTTTTGTCGTCTCAATTCAATAATCACACTACAAAAGCAAATTTTCTATCGCCTGCAATCTTCGCCTATGCCCTGTCTTTCGCTTGAAACGTGTTTTGAACTACAATCCGGAAATGTTATAATACGAGGGCCAAAACGGCGATGGCAGGGAATAAAATATGCAAAAGCACAGATATAGTGTAAAGCGATGTTTGTTAGTGTTACTGCTTTTCTTGCTCGGCTTCGCCCTTATCAAACCAAAAGCAAATGTGTACGAGTGGGTTTTCGTTTATTATATGTCTTATGATAACGACCTTAATCCTTTCGGCAAGGTCATACTAAGTGATTTAACAAAGGGCATTGTGAACTCGAAGGTTGCGGTTGTAGTTCAGGCGGATTTTATAGACAACAAAGGTATGAAACGTATCGCTTTGTACCATGCAAACGGAAAACCACGCAGAAAAGAAATCATCCTGAAAAGCGAGGACAGTGCAGATGAGAACGAATTGAGAAAATATCTCAATTGGGTGCGGAAAGAGTGGAACGCAAAGAATTACTGTATTGTCTTCCTGGACCACGGAGGAACATTAAACCACATGTGTCTCGACCGGAAACCGTTTAGAAATCATAACGAAAACAAACGATTTGTTTCCGGGAAATGGCTTCGTGCCGAAGAGGCGGGAGAAATTATCGCAAACTTTAATCAAAAAGCTGATGGCAAGGTAAGGCTCCTTTTCCTTCAGCAGTGTGGGCGTGCGGCAATCCAGAATCTTTATAATTTTGTGAACACGGCCGAATATATACTTGCCTCTCCGCTAAAAGTGGATGCACCTAACACCTACTACACTAAAACGCTTGCATCGATTGCCCGTGACCCGAATATCACGGGTGAAATCCTTGCCGAAACTGTCATGCGGGAAGATGAACATTACACTTTGTACACCCTGATTAGCAATAAGGAGCTAAAAATACTCCCCGAAAAACTGACACCAGTACTGAAATCTTTCGGACAAAAGTCAAGTCTGAATCAGCCCAATTCCTGTCCCAGTTTATTCGAGTTTGAGAGTGAAAGGTTTTATGATTTGAGGGATTATTTAGAAGCTCTCAACTCGGCTAACAATAATATTGCCGGCAAAGAGCTCCGCAGTTTTCTTGATTGGTATCAGAACCATCTTATCGTGAGCAGAGCGTTTAAGAGGCCTGATTCTTCTTACTCCGGACTTTCAATTTATGTGCCAACGAGCAAAAATGAAATCACACGCTATGGTTTTTTGCCTTTATACCAACAAACAGATCTTGAGCACATTATGAAGCTAATGTTTAAATAGTTTGCAAAGCACACTTATATTAAGACTAACGCCGTAAAAAAACTTACCTCTAATTAACAAATCATCTTAGCTGTGTTCCCCGCGGCCTAAAAATGCCTTGAACAAGCCGACGTAATTGGCATAATAGTATAGCGTATCTAAAGTGAACCTAATTATTGGAGATTTGGTTATATGGATTTAATCATTACCGTAAAAGAAATTAACGGCCACTGCCCAACATATAAAACAGGAGATTCCTTTACCCTTAAGGCAGGCTATCAGCTCGTAAGCGACACCCCTGTCTGCATGCATGGCCTGGCTTCTTTGATGCCTTATTATAATGCTCTGCGTGTCTCTGAACCTTCGCAATGGGGCCTGGACGGAAAAGAAGATAAAACCAAAGCATACATTCACTGCCCCGACCCGTGTGAATACACACGCGGCGGCACAGTAATCTTTGAAATAACTAAAATCAAATAATCTCCACACCTGTTCTAAGCGAAGCCGAAGCCGCCAAACGTGATTCTGTTGGGAGCCGCCAAGACGGGAATCTGTTGGCAATGCATTTTCATTTTAAAGGACCTATACCGAATCAATCAGCATAGGCCCCGAATTTACAAATCTGCTACATACTTTTACTTAACAGTCAAAAGCCTGTTTACGGTGCAGGTGGATACAGGCGAATATCATCGAAGTACATCATACCTGCACCGCCGGCAACCGGATTATTCTTATTGCCAAGGCCAAGAGTAATCGTATTGACATTGGCGAGGTTCACGCCCTGGTCCGCAAATGCCTGCAAGTCGATATTCCATTGGGTCCAGGAAGTTTTCTGTGCCGCATCAGGATTATCATTAGTAACAACAGCACTGTCATTGAGAGCAACATACATCGGTTCGGCTGCGTTAGCCGCTTCACCTCTGAACCAGATCGTCAATGTGTTGACGCCGTTCACTGTCCAGTCACGATTGGAAGTCAACGTCAAGGTTGCCTCTGACTTGCCAACAGTGTTGTCGTAGGACATTGGCATCGACTGCAAACCGCCGTGAACGATAGTCTGCTCGGCGAAAGGAGCATTAGCATTACCAACGACAGAGCCGTTTATTGCCGGGTTGTCGAATCCGTCCGCCCAGGCAAGATATATCCTGTTGGAAGCCGGCTCACCTTCATTAATGTCATTGTATGATTCAAAATCGTCAATGATAAGGAAGTTGGCCGTAGTGAAGCTCCAGAGAGGACCTGTCCACGGGCTGTCGGCGTTGGCGTTATTGGCCTCATCAATCCGCCAGTAGTAAGTGGTATCCCATTCAAGGTTACCGGCGTCGTAACTCTCGGAACCAAGGTTGCCGCTGCCTTTAAGCTCAAGTGAACTTGCATCGGTGCCGAAGTAAACTTCATGTGAAGCACCTAAGCCCGGTGCCCATTTGAGAACAGATGTTTGTGTTACATCCACAGCGCCATTAGCCGGATCCGGGCTGCCCACAGCGCCTTGGGTTGTAAAGCTCCAGATGTCGCCTTTATGCGTTTCGACAACATCAAACTCATCGACACGCCAGTAGTAAGTCTTGGCCATTTTAAGTGTGCCGGGAGTGTAATCCGTAGCTCCCTGGGGGAGTGCTCCGGCTGCATTGTCCACATCTTCAAAATTGTCGCCAAAATATACATAGTGCAGTTTCGAACCAAAACCCGCTGTCCAGCTAAGCTCTGCATCCAGTTCTACAGACTCGGCAGCGTCAACAGGGTCGGGTGCATAGGCGGTCTTGGGTGGAATCATAAAGCTCCAGATGGGGCCTTTCCATGGACTGTTCGGTTCAGTGTCATTCACTTCATCGATTCGCCAGTAATACGTCGTACCGGGAATGAGGCCGTCCGGATAAGCGAATCCCGGAAAGCCTGCAACAAAAAACGTGTCTGTCTGGTTACCCTGGAACGTGCCCCCAGTGCCGTCATTCACATTGTCGATATTCTCGCCCAAATACACATCGTGCGAGACTGCATAAGCTCCCGGCACCCAGCTAAGATTCACCCATGTATCCGGATACATGGAACCATCAGCAGGACTCGGTTCACTGGCCTTTGTAACAGCAGCCAATTTTTTTATATCGACTTCTGTCAGCACCTGATTCCAATAGCCCACCTCATCAATCACACCGTCAATCCATAAATCATAGCCCGGGTCCAACCACACACCTATGGCGAACCTTTCCGGGTAATTGCCGCTCGCTGCACTGATCCACCTTATGGGCCCCCCTACGTTCTCGGGGCCCGTCACCAGTGCACCGTTGACATAGATGCTAACATTTGTTCCATCATACGTTGCAGCGAGATGATACCATGTGTTCGTCTGGTAGATATTTGGAGTTTCAACATAGTTCATTCCGCTTTCAGTTCGTATAGCCAGGCCGAAGTCCTGTTCGTTCTCACCTACCCAGCCCCAGTTGTATAAGAAGAATCCGCATTCATTATCGCCGGTATCCATGCCGTTTCCGACAAAGCTGCTGAAATATGCAAAGTTATCAAGCTTTGTCCAGCAGGAAACAGTAAAAGTCTCAGGCATCAGCATCTCAGGATATGTTCCTGGTCCGGTTCCAATCCTTTCGGCACAAAGTACGTAGTCGTCAACTCCGTCAAAATCTAGTGCTGAACCTGATTTTCCTCCTGTCCAGGTTGCTCCAACAAGTATCCCATTATTGCCATATCCTGATGAATCTACAGCACTTACTCCACTATTCTCGTCTAACTTCCAGAAACCCACCAAACCCGCCGAAACATCACCGATTAGAATGATAACTACAACAAGAGACGCTAGATAAATCAATTTCTTAGACATAACTATTCTCCTTCTTCTTTTAAAATTAAATATGGGATATTTTTCGAATTATAAAAATAATGGTCATAAGCACAAAGCTCCCATTCTAACACTGTGTCCGACATAAAAACTCCTCCTCCACATTTTGATAAACTGCATGAATTTTGCTCACTTGAAAAATCCAAAACCGCAGATGCCCAACTAAGCACAAACTTCACAAATATTATCTATAACATATTTTGCAACATTTTTCAAATTACTCGAACAAAATAGGCACTTAAAAATAGGAACATATATAAGTAATCACATTTTTAATTTTCGAAATCGTTGGCATTCTTTACTTATCCTTTTATATTTTAAGAACTTATGCCAATTATCTACAAAGTCTGAATAACTATCTGTCCTATTGTTCACAATGCTATTGTACTATGCCAAAGGCGTATTATTCTACCTCACGCCTATTATATTACCCATATTAACAGATTGTAGCCTCATATAGTTTGTCCTCTGGATTTTTCTTCTCCATTTGTTATCAAATACAGGTGTATCATTAGCAAATAGTCCTATAAACAACTATTATTTTTGTTAACTTAATCGCCAGTACTTGCAAATCACCTAAATGGGCCATCTTTATAGTATGAATAACTAAATGTCCATAAGATAATTTACTTGCCAATAAGGTTTTGTTGTCGTATAATAAAATGGATTTGAAATGAAAGCAGTTAAGGGAAAACTCTGATGGGAAAGATGAAAGAAGCACAAAAGCTCCCTCCCGTAGAGCAATTAAGGGGAAGAACACTCGGCAGAATTCTAATTAAAATGGGTGTTCTGAGCAGGAACAAAGTTCATGAATGCTTGAAAATCCAGAGCCAGCGACAAGGCGTACAAATAGGTCAGATTTTTCTTGAACTTGGATTGATCGATGATTTCCAACTTCAAATGGCACTTGCCGCCCAACGCGGAATGGAATATGTGAGTCTGGATGGTGTTGACATTCCTCCTGATGTGGTTGAGAAGGTGCCTGCCCAAATGGCCAAGACATACCACATCGTCCCAATAGAATACAATCAAAAACAAAATGAGCTGATAGTTGCCCTTGACAGCCCCGATAACTTCAGAGCTACCGACGACCTCAGCACACTGATGGGTTTCAAGGTTACCGCCAAGATAACCGACCGTGATGCGCTGGAAAGTACCTTGACTAAATATTACGAGACAGAAGACGAAAACATCAACGAGCTGATAGATGAAATACAAGGTGACAGCTTTCTTGCGGAATTTGAGGGCAGGAATCAAAGTATCGACCTGGATGAACTGAAGGAACTATCCGAGTCAAATCCTGTAAAAAAACTGCTGAACCTTGTTTTGCTGCAAGCAATTCGCGACAAGGCCTCGGACATTCATTTTGAGCCGTTTGAAAATGAATATAAGATGCGTTATCGCATAGATGGCGTGCTCTACGAAATGGTTCCTCCACCAAAATATATTGCCGCGGCTCTCAGCTCACGTATAAAGGTTATGGCAAATCTGGACATCGCTGAAAGACGTCTTCCACAGGACGGCCGAATATCACTGACTGTCCAGAACAATCCAATCGACTTGCGTGTTAGTGTTCTACCAACAATGTTCGGAGAAAGCGTTGTATTGCGTGTCCTTGACAGGACTCAGGCAAGCTTTGATTTGGGGGCACTCGGATTGTTCCCGGACGACCAGGATATAATCCGTAAGCTCATACGTAAGCCAAACGGCATTATAATTGTTACAGGCCCCACCGGATGCGGCAAAACCACAACTCTTTACTCGGGCTTGAATGAGCTTAATGACATCGGGACGAAGATAATCACCACTGAAGACCCTATAGAATATGACATTGACGGTATTATTCAAGTCCAAATGAAACCGTCTATTGGCTTGGTATTCGCAAGGTGCCTTCGTTCAATTTTGCGTCAGGACCCAGATATTATATTAGTCGGTGAGATTCGTGACCTTGAGACGGCGGAGATTGCAGCCCAGTCCTCCCTGACAGGCCATATTGTCTTTACCACTCTTCATACAACCGATGCACCAAGTTCGATAGCACGACTTTTAGATTTGGGTATTGAGCCGTTTCTTCTTACCGCTACTATTGAAGGCATCATCTCCCAGCGGCTGGTGAGGAAAATATGCGAAAACTGCAAAACGGCATTCGAGCCAAGTGAAGCTCAATTAATGGAGTTAAAACTTACACCGGAAGATGTTAAGGATAAACAGTTTTATTACGGCCGCGGCTGCAGCAAATGCAACGGCACCGGCTATAGAGGCCGAATTGGTATTTTCGAGATTATGGTATTCAATGATGAGATACGAGACCTGGTCATGAATCAGGCTTCGACTGCCGTGTTGCGTGCGGCCGCCCAGAAAAACGGCATGAAATTGCTGCGTGAAAACGGCATGAAATTAATATATGACGGCATTACTACCATAGATGAGGTCGTAAAAGAAACGATAATGGAAGAAGTATAGCATAAGGACTGAATGTATATGAATCGGGACTTGACAGTTAATAGTTGATACATAGGAGGTATTTAAGATGCCGCTTTTCCAATATTCAGCACTGGACACACAGGGCGTAGAGATAAAAGACGAGGTAGAAGCCCTTAGCCAAAAGGAAGCAATAAGCAAGATACGCAACATGGGATATTTCCCCACGAAGGTTCGTGAACGCGGTGCAGTGAAAAAAGGAGGTCAGAGGGCCGCTGCAAGAACAACTCGCAAGCGAGGTTCCGGCGGCAGGGTCAAAGTCAAATATATAACCCAGTTTGCACGACAGCTTTCAACGCTCCAGGATGCAGGCTTGCCTATTCTACGGTCATTGAGGATTCTCGAGGAACAGCAAAAATCCGGGACATTCAAGAGGGTTATCGGTTATGTCGCCGATGATATCGAAGGCGGATCCACGCTTTCGGAAGCTATGGCCAGATACCCCAGAACCTTTGACCGGCTGTTTACCGGTATGGTAGCGGCAGGCGAGACCGGCGGTGTGCTGGATTTGATATTGTCTCGTGTGGCCGACTTTATGGAAAAGGCCCAGAAACTCAAATCAAGAGTTAAAAGCGCAATGGTTTACCCAATGGTGGTTTTGTGCGCGGCTTTCGGTATTCTTCTGGCGTTGATGAAATATGTTATACCGTCGTTTAAGCAGGTGCTCGAAGAGATGGTGCAAGGTGAGCTGAACCGTGTAACAACCACAGTGCTCGGCATAAGCAACTGGATTGCAACACAATATGGATGGGCGGTTATACTGGCGGTACCGTTTGGTTTCATTTTTCTACTCAGAATCGTACGGAAGTTTCGCTCCGGCAGATTTGTTCTGGATTCCATCAAATTGAAGCTTCCGGTTATAGGCCAGCTTACCAATAGAGTTTCGGTCACAAGATGGACGAGAACGCTTGGCACGTTGATTAGCGCCGGTGTGCCTATTCTGGATGCCATTACCGTTACGCGTGATACTGCGGGAAACGAAGTCTTTTCCAGTATGCTCAATAATGTTCACAATTCCATCAGACAGGGCGACACCTTCGCCGGCCCGTTACGGCAGTCTAAAACCGTTGACTTAATCGTATCCAACATGGTCGCAGTCGGCGAGGAAACAGGCGACCTGGACAAGATGCTTCTGAAAGTAGCGGACAACTTCGATGAGCAGGTTGACGTGCTCGTCGCCTCGTTAATGTCGATGCTTGAACCGATTATGATTTTGTGTCTGGGCGGTATCGTTATGACCATCGTACTGGCGGTATTTTTACCAATGATTCAGGTTATCACGAGCCTGGGCCAGCAACAATAAAAAAATGTACTAACAAAATAAAAAAATGTTTAACTAAAACAGTAAGGAGAAAAAAATGAAGTCAATCGTAAAACAATCCAGCAGAAAAAAGGCGTTCACTATTATCGAACTGCTGACGGTTATGAGCATTATCGTAATCCTCATAGGCGTTCTGGTGCCGGCGCTGAATAAAGTCAGAAGGTTCGCCACAGAGGTAAAACAAAAGGCCCAGTTTAACAGCATCCAGGCCGCCATTGAGCTTTTCAATAGTAAGCAGGATGGCTATCCACCTTCCGGAGCGCTCGACGGAGTCGGTCAACCCTACTGTGGTGCGATGAAGCTTTGTGAGGCAATGATGGGACGGGACTTGTTGGGCTTTCATCCGGATTCTGTCTTCAGAGCAGATGGTATGGATTCTACAGGTACGAGGCAAATATATCCTGTGCCTCCTACCACCAATAATGTAAGCGCCAGATTAGGGACCCTTCTACAATTCGAAAATGCCAACGCGTATAGATTAGTAGATATATACGGTTCTGGTAATACAGCTCCTTTTCAGGAGAATATTTTTGTTTTGTGTGATGTATATACACGTAACATGAGAACCGGCCAAAAGATGGGCATGCCAATACTTTACTATAAGGCTGATACGTCGAATTACCTGCATGATCCCAATCAAGTCGTAAACAGTACGGACAGTGGTGGTAATATCTACAATTTCTATGACAATGCTCCTTTGGTTTCTCTTGGCAAGCCATGGGAGCAAGCAGGATCGAGTTCTACAGCGCCACATAGTCTTACTAATCCTGAAAGGTTCTACAGAAATACAAGGAACAATCAGATTACTACAGTACGACGACCTTACAGGACAGACTCTTATATACTGATTTCAGCAGGATTTGATGGTGAGTACGGTACGGCTGACGACATCTGTAATTATGAGTGGAAATACAGGGAATGACGGCTTCGGGGAAACGATGATGAAGAGTTTGAGTTTTTAGTTGTGTGAAGATTCTTCGCCTCGCTCAGATTGATAAATCAATTGGAGCTCGAAATAGTACAGTATTGTGTTTTTGATTAGTTTCATAAACATATAAAAAGAGGGAATAACTGTGAAGCGAAAAAGGACAGGATTTACGGTTGTAGAGTTGTTAGCGGCTCTTGGGATAATCGCGTTGATGGTCAGTCTTCTTATCCCTGCTTTAAGTGTAGTGCGCAATAAAGCAAAAGAGACAAAGCAAAGGGCTCAGTTTATGACAATCAGTCTGGCTCTGACGGCCTTTACGAACGACTACGGCGACTACCCCGGCTCCGACTGGCCATTAGGCAGCGATTACTGCGGCGCACAGAAGCTGTCGGAAGCTCTTTTAGGCTGGGACCTGCTGGGATTCCATCCAAAATCAGATTTCAGGTCTAACGGGCGTAACGACAACTTAGAATATATATACGATGCCAACAATCCCGTTTACTTTGACCAGAGAAAAGGCCCTTATCTGGAGCTTGCAACTACCAATGCTTTCAGGTTAGGTAATATCTCGGCTTTTTACCCTGGTTTGTACAATAATACGACACCGTTGGCGCCGAATACTTTTGTTCTTTGCGATGTATTCGGCACAACGAAAGTTACGTTTGCGAACGGCAAGACGGCTAAGGCAGGAGCGCCAATCCTCTATTACAGAGCAAACACCTCCGGGAAAACAATACATGAAATTTACAATGTTCTGGATAATGACGCTCTTGTTACGATAAAACAGAATGCGGACGGCAAGATCCATCCACTGGCGGATCAAAGCAACCAATATCAGTACTTTTACAATTATATCCTGGATCCGAAGATAACCGCGAGACCCTGGCCTTACAGGCCGGATTCTTATATATTGATTTCCGCGGGGGCAGATGGTCTTTACGGGACAGGCGATGATGTTCGCAACTTTGGCAATTAAGCCCCCATCCACACTCAATCGAGCAAACTAAAGCTATGAAAAGGTATAAATACAAGTATGGCGTGACTCTTGTCGAAATATTAGTTGTAGTCGCTATAATCGCAATGCTGGCTACAATAGTAATCGGCATCGCTTCTCGTATCAATGACCAGTCCAAAGAAAGAGGCCTCGAATCTACCTTTTCATTACTTGAATCCGCCCTGCAGGAATATTGTGAGGGCACAGGCAAATTTCCCGAACAGCCTGAAAAGAATTATGCAAATGCACTTATACATTCGGAATATCTTTACAGAGAGCTTGACCTGATGCCGGAGTCTCGAAAGATATTGGGAAGAATCACCGATTCCCTGGTAAAGAACGAATACGGAACTATTGATACGCCGCCGGAGATATATGACCCGTGGGGGACGGTGCTGGATTACGGACATGTCGCCGGAGACAATTTTCCGGAATTGGTATCGGCCGGGCCTGACAAAATCTTCGGCACTGCCGATGACATAAGCAACAAACAGTAATTGGTAACATATTTATCATGAATAACGGACAGATTGCCATAATAACCAAAGGTCGGCCTGCCCTGATAATGCTATGAATTATAAACCGCAAAATAAAACCGGCTTTACTTTGACAGAGATGGTGGTTGTTCTTGCAACCATTTCGCTGCTTGTCGCTTTCGGTTTGCCGGCTATGAGAATGATTCGTGAATCGTTCGAATCCAAGACCGGCGGTAAAAGCATGATAAGCGCCGCTCTGTCCAGCGCTCGTGCTATCGCTGCTAAGGAACAGCATTATGCCGGAATAAGGTTTCAGCGGGATTCAGACGGCAAACAATATATGATTTTTATCATACACGATTTTGAAAAAACAGGCCTGAATCCCGGTTTTCGGGCGGTTCAAAATTTCAAACCAACAAAGCTGCCTGATAGTATGGGTGTAATGGATTTAATGGTCAGAATTAATCACGGTACAAATTGGACGGATGCTGAAGACCCCCTCGACGAACCGCTTAATGCGGCCTATCTCGATGACACGAACCCGCAAAATTTAGGGCCGGACCAAAAGAACAGATATATTACAGATACGTCCAGCTTTTCGATTGTTTTTTCACCGAGCGGCAAGCAGGTAATGCGCGATGTCCGCGTAAGAAACAGAGATGGAATTTATCAGCCTGACAATGGGCTGGCCAATAAAATTTCAAGGGACAGCATCTTTAATTCCCCTCAGAATATAACAACATATGGGGTGGGTAAATTCATCCAGGATGATTATGCGGAGCTTGGTCTGGGTGCGGAATCGAGCCGAAACGGTTTCGTTATATATGACAAAATACGTTTTGATAAATTAAACGCCATTGAAAGATTTAATTATTTAAGCCGTCTGGAACCGGTCTATATAAATCCATATACGGGAACTATAATCTCAACGGACTGATGAGCTTATGAGAAATACACGACAATATAGAGGTTTCTCTCTTATCGAAGTTTTGTTGGCTGTCGGCACGCTCGCTATTGGGATGATTTTCATAGGCGGCACATTTCTCACCGGTATCCATTTTGCGACTATATCCACAGAGCGAACTATCGCGGCGGTAGCAGCCGACGAGGCCTTTGCAAAAATCAGATTGTACGGTGTTAATCTGACCGACCCGAATTTATTGGTTGACCAACTAACGCCGTTGGAAGCATTAAACACAATCGCTGCTGAAGAATTTGCATATCCTTCGATAACAACTCTGACTGAGAAACAATATTACTGGTCCGCGTTGTGCAGACAGGTTGGTTCCGACCCGACCAACCGGCTTGTGCAGGTAACGGTTTTTGTCAGCAGAAAAGTGGGCAATAGCACAATGTATCCGGGCGGTTCTCAAAGGCCTGCGCCCATTAAAGTCGACGTTTCAACTGTTGCCGGGGCAGGTAACGAAAATAAACTTACCGTAAATGTCGCAGGCGAGGAAATATATATAAACGGCGGCAGTACCATCGCAGACAACCAGACGGGCCGGCTTTATCGAGTCCTGCAACGTGACCCGGTTGCTCCAAATATAATCGTGCTCGACAGGCCCTGGCTGGAGGGGCCAAGCAGCTCGGTGTGGGTAGTACCGCCACCAGTCGGCGGCGGCAGATATCCCTGTATAGCAATATATCAAAAGGTAATCAGATTTTGAAATGCGGATTACGCAGATTACAAGCGATTGACTGTTTCTGTGAACTATGAATTACGAAACCCGAAACAATAAAGCCTTTACTTTAATTGAGATTCTCGTAGCCATCGGTATCCTGGCTATAGTTATGTCGTTTTCGAGCGTCATTTTCAAGGTCAGTATCGGGGCTCATCGCACTGCAATCGCATACGCCGAAATTATGCAAAAACTGCGGGCTATTACCGACCAGCTCAACACCGATTTCAAAGGTCTTAGAAAAGACGGGGAAATCTTCGTAGTCTGGGTTGCCAAGCCCCTGACCGCCACTGATTATAAGGATAACGACCTTGACGGGTACGAGAGGTTCGACCGGATAATGTTTTTTGCCGATGGTGATTTTCAATCTTACAAACCACCGATGGTCCGGAGTAATATTGCACGAATCTGTTATATGATCGCAAAGAAAGG
>Ga0307378_10004097_pt1 | contig 20999 bp, 15 predicted proteins | sample UN1MG_FD_202238 | JGI IMG/M metagenome (GOLD analysis project Ga0307378, IMG submission 202238) | Soil microbial communities from Risofladan, Vaasa, Finland - UN-1 | ecosystem: Environmental > Terrestrial > Soil > Coastal area > Acid sulfate soil | place: Finland: Risofladan, Vaasa | collected... | reverse complement strand
GTCGGTGTGGCCAACCTCTTCATCAGCGACTACCTCAAGAGCCACTTCGCCGACCAGTTGACCGCCGTCGCGTCGCACACGTTCGGTAAGCCGGTGCCCATTGCGTACCGCGTGCAGCCGGACCTCTTCCAGAAACGCCGCGCCGCCAACCTGGCCGGCGAGACCGAGGCCATGCAGCGCCTGGGCGAGAAGCCCCAACCCGCCCCGATGCGGCCCGAGCGCTCCTCGGCGCCGTCGCGCCCCCTCTTCACGCTCGACAACTTCGTGGTCGGCCCGTGCAACCACATGGCCTACGCCGCCGCCAAAGCCGCCGCCGGTGCCCCCGGAAAGGACTTCCACCCCCTCTTCATCCACGGCGGCTGCGGCCTGGGCAAGACCCACCTGATTCAGGCCATTCTGCACGCCCTGCGGCCGCAGGTGAACCTGCGTGTGGCGGCTTTGTCGGCCGAGCAGTTCACCAACCAGTACCTGGCCGGGATGCGGACGGGCCGCCTCGACGCCTTCCGCCACCGGTACCGCAGCCTCGACGTCCTGGCCATCGACGACATCCACTTCCTGGGCGGCAAACGGGCGACCCAGGAGGAGTTCCTGCACACGTTCGACGAGTTCGACGGCCAGGGCCGGCTCATCATTCTGGCGTCCGACAGCCATCCGCGCGAGATCCAGGCCATCCAGGACCGGCTCATCAGCCGGTGGGTCGCCGGGTTGGTGGTCCGCATTGCGCCGCCCGACGCCGACACGCGCCGGCGCATCGTCGAGGTCAAGGCCATCCAGTTGGGCCGGCCCCTGCCGCCCGAGGTCGTGTCCCTCGTGGCCGACCGCGTTCACGGAAGCGTCCGCGAACTGGAAGGGGCGATGACGCGTATCATCGCCTGCGCCGCGCTCCTGAAGGTGCCGATTACACCGGCGCTGGCGCACCAGGCCCTGTCGGAGTGCGTGGCGGCCGGGCCGGTCCGCACGGACCTCGCCCAGATCGAGCAGGCCGTCACGTCGTTCTTCGGCGTGACCACGTCCGACATCCACAGCGGCCGCAAGTCGCACCAGATTTCCATCGCCCGCCAGGTGGCCATGGTGCTGGCGCGCGAACTGACGGACCTCAGTTACGCCGACATCGCCCGGGCCATGGGCAACAAGAATCACACCACCGTCCTGGCGGCCTGCCGCAAGTGGCACCAACTCGTCAAGGACGGCACCGAAGTTGTGTGGGCCGACCGGACCGACCGGCGCACCCTGTCGGCCGAGGCCTTGCTGGCCCACCTGAAGGAACGCATCGGCCGCTGACACGCCCGGTGGCGACCGTGAGTAACCGAGCCGCGACCGTGAGGGAGCGGTGCCTTCGGGAAACGTGAGGGCCGTCAAGCCGCCATGGCACCATTGATCGTCAGCATCTCCGGCATCCGCGGGATCGTCGGCGAGGGTCTCGGCCCGCGCGAGGCCGTCCGGTTCGGCCTGGCCTTCGGGACGCACCTGGGCGGCGGCACGGTGGTCATGGGCCGCGACTCGCGCCCCACCGGCCCCATGCTCGCGGCCGCGCTGCAGGCAGGGATTCTCGCCACGGGGTGCCGCGCGCTGAACCTGGGCATCCTGTCGACGCCCGGCATCAGCCTGCTGGTGCGCGAGAAACGGGCCCAAGGCGGCATCGTCATCACCGCCAGCCACAATCCCGCCCCGTACAACGGCATCAAGATGCTCTCGCCCGAGGGCATGGCCCTTGACCGCGACGCGGGCCAGGCCGTCACGGCCATCTACGCCAGCCAGAAGTTCGCCGAGGTGGGCGTCGACCGCATCGGATCGGCCGAGGCGCTCGACGGCGCGGCCCAGATTCACGTCGAGCGCGTCCTGGCCATCGTGGACGCCGACCGAATCCGGGCTGCGGCCTTCCGCGTGGTCATCGATCCCGTCAACGGCGCCGGCGGCCGCGAGATGCGGATGCTGCTGGAAGGCCTCGGCTGCGACGTCGCCGCCATCAACGAGGAGCCCACCGGCCGCTTCGGCCGCGGCGCCGAGCCGGTGCCCGAGAACCTGGCCGCGCTCGGTCAGGCCGTCGTGCGGCACCGGGCCGCGCTGGGCCTGGCCCTCGACCCCGACGCCGACCGCCTGGCCCTGGTCGACGAAACGGGCCGCGCCATCGGCGAGGAATACACCCTCGCCCTCTCGGCCCGGCACCGGCTGACGCAGCAGCGGGGCCCCGTCGCGGCCAACCTCTCGACGTCGCGCCTGATGGACCACGTGGCCGCCGAGGCCGGCGTTGCCCTGCACCGGACGGCCGTGGGCGAGGTCAACGTGGCCCAGGCCATCGTCCAGCAGGGGTGCGTCATCGGCGGCGAGGGCAACGGCGGCGTCATCGACCCGCGCGTCGTGCCGGTCCGCAACAGTCTCGTCGGGGCCGCGCTCGTGCTGGAGATGATGGCGTCGCGGGGCCGGAAATTGACTGAAGTTTGCGCCGAACTGCCCGTCTATACCATGGTCAAGGACAAGGTCTCGCTGGCGGGCACGGAGCCGGCCGCCGTTCTGGCGGCCGTCCGGGACCAATTCCCCGACGCCCGCGCCGACCAGCGTGACGGCCTCTACCTGGCCTGGGACGACGGGTGGCTGCATGTCCGGGCGTCGAACACGGAACCGATCTTGCGGATTATGGCCGAATCCGGCGATGGCGCTGCGGCCCACCGGTGGGTCGAGGAGGTCAAGGCCCTGGCGGGCGGCCGAAACTGATATCCCGGGCCGACAAAACTGTCTTGACGGGCATTCTTGGTGTATAATACTCGGATAGCCGCGGCCAGCCATCCGGGCTGTCGCCTCCGGCGTTCTGCACAAAGGAGCCTATACGATGAGACGCCTGATACCTGCTGTCGTGGTTGGGATCGTGACGTTCAGCCTTGCCACTGCGCTGTTCGCCAAGGAGGCGGCCGATGCTCCGGCCGGTTCGCTCAAGGCGGACCTGCCCGGCTCGCTGTACACCCGGGCCATCGTGCCCATCGAGGCCAAGGTGGCCCAGGCCGAGAAAGTCATGAAGGCCTACGACAAGGAGATGGAGAAGCCCGAAGCCAAGCGCAATGCCGCCAGACTCGCCTCCTGCAAGGAGAAGGCCGCTGCCCTTTACCATGCGGCCGCCGTGCAGGCCAAGACCGCTGGTGGCCTGATGAAGAAGGAAGAGCACAAGACCCTCGTCAAGCAGCAGTACGAAGATCCCAACCGGCAGAAGGCCGTCGAGATGCTCCTGGAACTGGCGGCCGACGCCGAACGGAAGAAGGACATGCGCAAGACCGTCACACTGTACAAGATGATCCTCGCCATCGACCCGGACAACACCCAGGCCAAGGAAACCTTGACGCGACTCGCCAAGAGCCTGAAGAAGCCGACGGGCAAGACCTCCACCGACAACAAGGACGACTCCGATGACGAGACCACCAAGCCGTGGAAGCGCAACAAGGACACCAAGAACTACAGCCGGTGACCCCGCTGGTGCCGCGAGGCCAGGGCCGCGCCGCCGGTGAGCGACGAGCGCCAGGGCCCGTGTTTGGGCGGCACGGATGGCCCCGTGCCGGGTTGATACAACTGACGTTGCAGTCAGATGCGTTCGGGAAGGCTTGCCGTACGGAGAAGGAGGCCATGCCATGAAACGCGTCATGCTGGGTGTTCTCGTCGCGTTGGTTGCCCAGGGCGGAGCCACGGCCGCCTGGGCGGAAGGTCTTCCGTGGAAACCCGCTGACAGCAACACGGCCGGCGACTCGGCTGCTCCCGCCGACCTCAAGGCGGACCTCGCGCCCTCTCAGTACGACCACGTCGTCAAGCCCATCGAGTCGCGCCTTGCCCAGGCCGAGAAGGCCATGGAGCCCTACCAGAAGGAACTGGCGAAACCCGAGGCGAAGCGCCAGGAGGCCGTGCTGGTCCGGGCCAAGGAGCGGTCCGCCGCCTGCTACGCCTCGGCCGCCGCTGCCGCCAAGAAGGCGCTCGGCCTGGTCAAGACCGAAAGCCGGAAGGCCGCCTTGAGAACCCAGTACGAGGAGCCGAGCAGGCAGAAGGCCATCGACATCTACTTCGGCCTGGCCATGCGTGCCAGCGGCAAAGGCGACCTCCGCAAGGCCATCTCGTACTACAAGATGATTCTGGCCCTGGATCCCGACAATGCCGACGCCAAGGCCGCAATCACGCAACTGGCCGATCAGTACCAGCAGGCCATCAAGGACTCGAAGGCCAGCGGCAGCAAGGGCGGCGGGTCGGAGACGAAAAGGCCCTGGGACCGGGAAGACTACTCCAAGATCGGCCGAACCACCGATTGGGCCAGGACAGGCCAGGGAGACTGGTGACGCCCGACTGGGGCCGGCACCGGATTTTCCTGTTTTTGCGGCCCGATCTGGTCGTACAATAGAGTAGGAAGGTGCGGAGTGTCTATTCGGACACCCGCGAGTACCGCAGAAAGGAGCCTTAGCTATGAAGCGCCTGATGGTTGTTGCTCTCATGGTCGGTCTGGCCCTTGTACTGGCCGGCGGTGCCTGGGCGGCGGGCGTGCCGTGGAAGGCCGACGCCGGGGCTGAGGCCGCCGATGCGGCCGGCGGCGCCTCGGACCTCAAGACCCAAATGGAACCCGCCCATTACGCCAGGGCCATCAAGCCGATCGAGGCCAAGATCCAGGCCGCCCAGGGCGCCATGAAGCCCTACGAGAAGGAAATGGAAAAGCCCGAGGGCAAACGCAACCAGAAACTGCTCCTCGCCTGCAAAGACCGGGCCGCCACGATGTACCTCGGTGCCGCCCTCGCCGCCAAGAAGGCCATCGGCATGGTCAAGGACGAGGGCCAGAAGGCCGCCATCAAGGAGCAGTATGAGGACCCCAATAACCAGAAGGCCATCGATATCCTCCTGGAGATCGCCGCCGCCGCGCAAGAGAAGAACGACCTCCGTACGGCCGTTGCCTACTACAAACGCATCCTGGCCGTCGACAAGGAGAATGCCCAGGCCAAGGAGGGCTTGACTCGGATCGCCGAGCAACTCAAGCAAGCCCAGGCAGACGCCAACAAGGGTGGCGCGAGCGAAGAAAAGAAGTCGTGGGAACAGGAGGACCATTCGGCCGCCGGACGGACGACCGACTGGTCCAAGAGCGACAGAGGTGCCGGTTACTAAGCCGCCAGCCGGACAGTCTACAATCGCGACAACGACGGGCCGCCTGCACCAGGCGGCCCGTTCCTGTTTGAGACGCTGGCCCGGACGGGACGCAAGATTCAGGCCTCCACCACGTTATCGGACGCACTCCACCAAACCTCCCGATTCTTCCTATTTTATCATCCCAAAAATCTTAAGTTGACACGGCGGGCCCGTCGATACATAATCGTGAACCTGGGGGAGATGCGTAAAGTGTGGCGGGGGATCCGCACGCCACGAGGTTCAAGAGCGAGGAACATGCCATGAAGGAAGTCTACTCAACAGGCGAAGCCGCCAAAACCTGCCGCGTCAGTCAACAGACCATCATCCGCTGCTTCGATTCCGGCAAACTGGACGGTTTCTATGTGCCCGGGTCGCGGTTCCGCCGGATCCCCCGGGAGAACCTCATCCGCTTCATGAAAGAGAACAGCATCCCGTTGACGAACCTCGATTCCGACAAGAAGAAGGTGCTGGTCGTTGACGATGAGCCGCAGATCGTGGAACTGCTCACGGACGTCCTCGAACGCGACGGCCGCTTCGAGGTCAAGACGGCTTCCTGCGGGTACGACGCCGGCCTCCTGACGCAACAGTTCCGGCCCGACGTCATCGTGCTCGACTACATGTTGCCCGACATCAACGCGAACGTCGTGTGCAAGACCATCCGCAGCAACCCGGCGCTCGAAGACATGCGCATCATCCTGATTAGCGCGCACATCGAGGAGGAGAGCGCCCCCGCCGAGATCGAGGAACTGGGCGCCGATGCGTTTCTGCACAAGCCGTTCCAGATCGAGGAACTCGTCAACAAGATCTCCGAACTCCTGAAACTCTAGGCACCTGGCTCCAGGGCATGGTCATGCCGGCCTCCGGCCTTCAACGCCGAAAGATCGAGTTGCTGCTCGACGGGGTGGATCAACTACCCACCCTGCCCGGCGTGGCGTTCCACGTGCTCGAGTTGGCCATGGCCGACCACCCGGCCCGGCGCGATATCCAACTGGCCCTCGAAGTGGACTGCACGCTGGCCATGCGGACCTTCCGCACCGCCATCGACCTGAACATCCCGGCCTCGGCCCTGACGAGCATCGACGCCGTGCTCGATGTCCTGCCAGACGATGCCCTGGTCGCCGGGCTGCTGAGCGTCGAGGCCGTGGAGGCCGACGTCGTCGACGCGGTCGAGTTGCCGCAACTCGCCCGCCACATCCTGGCAACCGCCATGGCGGCCCAGGTCATTGCGGCCCGCACCGGCACGATCAAGCCGCAGGTCGCCCTGCTCGCCGGTCTGCTGCACGACATCGGACAGTTCGCCCTGCGCGTTCTGATGCCCAAGGCGTACGGCCAGGTCATCCGAAGGCTCCAGAACACCGGGGGCGACCTCCTGGAGGCCGAACGCGACGTGCTGGGCATCGACCACGCGGTCATGGGCAAACGGCTGGCCCAGCGTTGGGGCCTGCCCGAGAGCCTGCGGAACGTCATCTGGCTGCATCATCAGGCCCAGGTCCCCTCGGGCCGATCGGCCGGCGTGGGGCCGCTGACCGAACTGGTCCGCCTGGCCGACCTGCTGGCCCGCCAGTACGGATTCAGTTACTACGCGGCCGAGCAGGTTACGGAGAACACGGCCGAGGTGGCCGAACGCCTGGGTCTGTCCGGTATCCAGGCCGAGCAGATCGGCCGCCAGATCGGCCCGGTCATCGAACTGAATGCGCTCCCCCTGGGCCTTGAGGCTCGGCCTTCGCCCGACGACCTGCGGCGGGTGCTTCTCGGGGCCAACGCCCGGTTGGGCCGCTTGTACCAGGGCAGTTACGGCCGCTGCCACGCGGCCGAGGCCGACCTGGACCAGACGCACCACCTGCTTCACATCAGCGCCGACCTGGCCACCCGCCACAGCACGCGCCAGGTCCTGGAGACCATCGGCACGACGGCCTGTGCGGCCCTCGGGCTGCGGGTGGCTGTTCCGTACATCCTGGCCGGCGACGGCGGCTACATCGAGGGCATCCGGTGCACGGCGGCCGGCGGCGCCGAGGAGCACTTTCTGTACGACGTCGCCAACCTCGACTCGCTCGAGCCGCCGCCGTCCCAGCAGGCTCCCGCGTTTGCCGCTCCGGGCGGCATCGTCCGGGCCGAACGGGCCGAGGGCTGGCTCTTCGAGCGCCAGGGGCCGCAACTCGGGACGGGGCTATTCTACGCGGCCCCGATGACGGTCGAGAACACCCGGGTGGGCGGACTCGTCTTCACGCTCGGCGACCCGCCGCGAGAACTCACGCCGTCCGAGGGCGCCCGCGTGACCGCCCTCACGAGCGTCGCCGCCATGGCCTTGAAGCGCATCCGCGCCGAGGCCGACCTCGTTCACCTGTCCGAGGAACTCGCCGAGACCAACCGGCGCCTGGAGACGGCACACCACCAGAGCCTTCAGCAACGCAACGTGGCGTCGCTGAGTGAAATGGCCACCGGTGCCGCGCACGAAATCAACAACCCCCTGGCCATCATCAGCGGTCGCGCCCAGCAACTGCTGACCCAGGACCCCGCGCCCGGGACGCGCGACATCCTGACGACCATCGTCCAGCAGGCCGACCGCATCAGCGAGATCATCACCGAACTCCAGGTCTTCGCCAAGCCGCCGGCCCCGAAGTTCGAGACCGTCAATCCGGTCGCCCTGGCGCGCCAGGCGGCCGATGAGTTGGCCGAGGCCGGCGCCTCGTCGGGCACCAGCATCCTGGTCGAAGCCCGGCCCGGCGCGCCGTTCATCCAGGTGGACGCGGGCCAGGTGGCCGGCGCGATTGGCGAGATCGTCAAGAACGGTATCGAGGCGTGCAGCCAGGCCGGCGGCGGAACCGTGCGAATCGTCGTCCAGCCCCTGCCGGCAGAGGCGGCTGCACGCTTCGTCATCACCGACGACGGACCCGGCATGGACCCCGAGGTCCGGGCACGGGCGTTCGACCCGTTCTACAGTGGCTACCAGGCCGGTCGGAAACGGGGCCTCGGCCTGCCGAAGGCCTACCGCGCCATCCAGGCCAACGGCGGCCAGATCGCCCTCGAGTCGGCCCCGGATCACGGCACGACCGTCCGCGTGACGTTCCGTGCCGCCGTGCCGGCGCCGTCGGAATCGACACAGAAACCCGTCCGGGCCCAGCCGTCTTAAGGCCCGTGGCAGGACGTGGCATTGCATCGAAAGGAGACCGCAAGACTCGGACGAGCCGGCGTCGCCGCCGAAGGCCGGCCGGTCCGAAACCAAGCGATATACCACGGCGGGGTGCGATGCCTTCTCCCTCCCCCCTCGCTCTCGCGGCTAGCCCTCGCCGTGGTTAAACCATCACAGGAGGCCGAGCGACCCAAGGCCATGCCGTCGTTCGGCCTCCTTTATCCGGACCGTGAGTCGAGGGTAGACAGCCGCAAAGGAATGACATCCATGAGTGCATCGAGCGCCCAACTGCTTCGAAGCGAGACCGAGGCCCGGATCCTCGTGGTCGATGACGAGCCTGAGGTGGTCGCCCTTCTGGCCGAATCGCTTCAACAGGCCGACCCGTCGTGGCACGTGGTGACCGAGGTCGACCCGGCGCGGGCCCTCGCCCGGCTGGCCGAGGAGTCGTTCGACTGCCTCATCACGGACCTCGTCATGCCGTCCCTGGGCGGCCTGCGGCTGGCCCAGGAGGCCCGCTCGATCGACGACAACCTGGCGCTGATCGCCATCACCGGGTGCGGGACCATCGAGAGCAGCGTCCAGGCCATGCGCATCGGGTTTGCCGACTTCCTTGAGAAGCCCTTCGACCTGGCGGACATCCGGAAGGCCGTCCAGAGGACGCTTCGCCGCCGGCGCCACCAGGAGAACCGCGACACCCGCTTCGCCGAACTGGCCCAGGCCAAGACCCAACTCGAAACCGAGGTCGCCCAGGCCAGCCAGAAACTCGACATCGCCAGCCACGACCTCGTCCTGTCGAGCCAGCGCCTGGCACGCCAGGTCGAAGAACTCGCCATGGCAACCGATGCCACCCGGACCCTCAGCGGCGTGGTCGAACTGGAGGACCTCCTCGGCCTCTGCGCCGAACTCATCGGCGACCGCGTCCCCTGCCGCACCAGCACGGTCGCGCTCTACGAGAACCACGAACACGCCATCGGCCTCATGGTGCGCGCCTCGCCCGATACCGACGACCCCCCCGCCCTGTGCTGGCTCCGAACGCCCATCAACTCGGGCGTCATGTGCCGGGCCGCCGAGACCCACAAGACTCTCCACGTCGAGGACCTCGGCCAGAGCCATCTTCTGGACGACCAGGAGACGGAACTGTGGCGCGAGGGACGCCTCCTCGTCGTCCCCATCTGCCGCCAGGGGCTGACGGTGGGGACAGCCGTGCTCCACCGCCAGGTCGAGGACGACGACTTCTCGGCCCACGATACCAAGCGCCTGACCGAATTGGCCACGGCGATGGCCCCCGCCATCCAGACGGCCAAACTCTATCATCGCCAGCGGTGTTGCACCTACACCGCCATGGAGTCCATCGCCGACGCCGTGGAGGCCAGAGACCTTTACCTGGAGGGTCACTCCGTCCGCGTCCTGGCGTACGCCATGCCCATCGGCACGGCGCTGCAACTGCCGCAGGCCCACGTCGGAGCCATTCAGATTGCCGCACGCCTCCACGACATCGGCCGCCTGGTCATTCCGGAATCGGCCGTCAACCACCCGGGGCCGCTGACCGATGAACAGTGGGACCTGGTGCGCCGCCATCCGGACGCCGGCGCCGACTTCCTCAAGCCGCTCGACTTCTTCGGCGAAGTGGGCGACATCATCCGGGCCCACCACGAGTCGTACGACGGCACCGGATACCCCCAGCGGCTGGCCGGCGAGGAGATTCCCCTGGTGGCCCGCATCCTGGCCGTGGCCGACGCCTTCGACGCCATGACCAGCCCCCGACCGTACCGGGCCGAGCACTCCATCGACGAGGCCCGCAAGCAAGTCCGCCACCTCTCGGGCCAGCAGTTCGACCCGCAGGCGGCCGACGCGTTCCTCAATATCCCCGTCGACACGCTGGCCGAGATCAAGGCCAGCCACCGTTAATCCTACAGCGCCCCATTTCGCGCGGCGGCCTTCCCAGGCCGCCGCGATCGGGCCTGACGCATGTTCCTGGCGGCCTAGGAAGGCCGCCAGGCGGGAGGAAGTGGCGACGTGGCGCTATAGCATTAATCGCTCACAAGCCCCGGGCACTGCCCGGGGATGGCGTGCCACCAGGACACCCTTCGGCCGAAGCGACGCTTGACACGCGCCGAGGCGTGCGTTTTAATCGCGGATGCGGAAGCGCCGGGCATGTCCGATACGTTCACTCAGCAGCAGGCGGACCCCGTGGAAACCCGAACCGTCACCATCGCCGACCCCGCCCGCGACAGGGAATACGTCCTCCTGGCCGGCGCGGCCCTGGCCGACGGGGCCCTGGTCGTCTTCCCCACGGAGACCGTTTACGGTCTCGGTGCCAGCGCCGTGAGTCGCGCGGCCATCGACGCCCTCAGCGGCCTCAAGAACCGTCAGCCCGGCAAGCCCTTCACGCTTCACCTGGGCGACCCCGAGTTGGCCGAGACGTACGCGGGCCCGCTGCCGCTCGTGGCCCGGCGTCTCATCCACAAGGCCTGGCCGGGCCCGCTGACGCTGGTCGTGCCCGACCGGCGGCCGGACCCGGCGATGCCGCCGGGCCTCATCCAGGACGCCGTCTATTACCAGGGCACGGTGGGCCTGCGCTGCCCGAGCCACCCGGTCGGCCGAGAGATCCTTCGAGCGGCCGGCGTCCCGGTGGTGGGCACCAGCGCCAACCTGGCCGGCCACCCGCCCCCCCTGAACGCGGCCGACGCCCTGGCCCAACTGAAGAACCATGTGCCCCTGGTCGTCGACGCGGGCCCGACGCAGCACTCGCGGCCCTCGACGGTCGTCCGGGTCCAGGCCGATAATACGTACGAGGTCCTTCGGGAGGGGGCCGTCACGGCCCGGCGCCTGGAGCGCCTGGTCCGCACGCGGGTCCTGTTCGTTTGCACGGGCAACATGTGCCGGAGCCCCATGGCCGTGGGCCTCGCCGAGAGGATGCTGGCCGAACGGCTGGGGTGCGAACCCGACCGTCTGGGCGACTGCGGCATCGACATTCTCAGCGTCGGCACCGCGGCCGGAGCCGGGTTGCCCGCCAGCAGCAACGCGGTCCGGACCATGGCCGACCGCCGCATCGACATCAGCCGGCACCGCACGCATCCCATGACCATTGACTCTTTGCAGCAGGCCGACTATATTTGGGTGATGACCCGGGGGCACCGCGATGCGGCCCTGCGGCTGGCCCCGGAAGCGGCCGCGCGGGTTGCTCTCGTCGACCCCGTCGGCCAGGAGGTGCCCGACCCCGTTGGCGGCGACATGGCCGTCTACCGCGCGTGTGCGGTGCAACTGGAGGGGGCCATAGCGAAGCGTGTGGCGGAGATCGTCTGATGCGAATCGTCCTTGGCGCTGACCATCGCGGATTTCACAGCAAGGAGCGGCTCAAGGCCTTCCTCCTCGAGCAGGGACACGAGGTGGCGGACTGCGGGGCCGCGTCCGACGCCTCGAGCGACTACCCCGACTTCGCCGTTCCCGCCTGTCTGAAGGTCACGCGGAAACAGGCCGACAACGCCATCCTGATGTGCGGTTCGGGCATCGGCATGACGATGACCGCGAACAAGGTGGCGGGCATCCGTGCGGCCCTGTGTCACGACGAACTGACCGCCGAGATGAGTCGCCAGCACAACAACGCCAACGTCCTGTGCCTGGCCGCCGATTTGCTCGGTGACGAGTTGATCCGCCGCATGGTCGAGGTCTGGCTGGCCACGCCGTTCGGCGGCGGCCGGCACGCCCGCCGCGTCCGGAAGATCATGGCCGCCGAGCGACACCTCGACAGCGCCTGCCAGGAAGCCCCCAAGGTCTCCGCCCGCCAGCGACGCAAGGCCGAAGGCAAAACGACCTGATACGGCCCCGCACCGCCGGCATCGTCACGTGGGCAGTGCCGCCAGGCGCTCCGTCGACCCGACGAGGACGAGGATGTCGCGCTCGCGGATGACGGTCTGGGCCATCGGCATCTCCAGGAGGGTGGGTTCCTCTCCCGCGGCCTCGGCGCCGGTCTTCGCCTGACCGGTCGGCCGTTTGATGGCCACCAGGTTCACCTCGTACTTGCGCCGCAGGTCGATCTCGCCCACGGTCTTGTCGAACCAGGCGGCCGGGGCGCGAATCTGGACGAGGCTGTGCCCCTCCGACAGCGCCAGGTGCTCGAGGATGTTCGGGTTGGCCAGTTGCGTGGCCAGGCGGTCGGCCCGCTCCTCCTCCGGGAAGATGACCTCGTCGGCCCCCACGCGAATCAGGATCCGGCGCTGGACGTCGCTGGAGGCCCGGCTGATGACGCGCGGCACGCCCATGGCCTTGAGGGTGGTGGTGGCCAGGACGTTGGCCTCGAAGTCCTCGCCGATACTGACGACGGCCGCGTCCACGCCGGCCAGGTCCTGGCTCCGGAGCGGCTCGGGGTCGGTGGCATCGAGGTGCACGGCCAGGGCCACCTCGTCGCGTACGCGTTCGACGAGGTCCTCGCGGATGTCGGCGGCGATGACCTCCTGCCCGGCCTCCGTCAGCGCCTGGGCCAGCCGCCGGCCGAACCGTCCGAGCCCGATAATCAGAAACCGTTTCATTCGCCCATCCTCCTATCGGCCCTGGCCACAGCCGCGGCCGCGCTACGAGATAGCCACGCTTTCGGTCGCGTAGCCGTACCGTTGCGGCCGTCCCTTGATCTGCATCGCAACGAACAACGAGAGCGGCCCGACGCGGCCGACGAACATCGTCGCGGTAATCAGAATTCGCCCAAACGCATTCAGCAGCGGCGTCGTGCCCGTCGACAGCCCGACGGTGGCGAACGCCGACTGCGTCTCGAACAAGACGTCCAGGAAGGTGCAGTGCGCCCCCTCCGAGATGCCCCACGCCGAAATGACCATGCTCATCACCGCGATCCAGGCCACGCCGACGGCCAGAATGGCCATCGCCCGGCGGACCGTCTCGGCCGGCAGGGCCCGCTTGAACGCCTGCACGTCCTTACGGCCGCGAAGCGCCGCCCACACACCGCACAGGACCACCGCCACCGTCACCGTCTTGATGCCACCGCCGGTCGACCCCGGCGAGGCCCCCACAAACATCAGGACCACCGTCAGGAACTTCGTCGGAACGGCCAGCCTCGTCGTGTCGGTGGTGTTGAACCCCGCCGTCCGGGCCGTGGTCGAGAGGAACCACGCGCCGGTCAGCCGCTCGGTCCACGTGGCGCCCAGGGGTGACTGGGGCGCCGCCGCGCCGGCCGCGACGCCCGGCGCCACGCCCGGCCCCACCGCCGTACCGGTCCACTGGTCGGGCGATCCGGAGGCCGTCTCCAAAACGAGCACGAGCACCAGGCCGCCCACCAGGAGGACCGCCGTCGTGACGAGGGCCAGTTTGGCCTGCAACGTCAGCCGCCGCTTCACGAGCGGCGCTCGACCCCTTCCGAACACGCGGTACCGGACCACCCGCGCCAGGTTGTACAGCACCGCGAACCCGATGCCGCCCGAGATGATCAGCAGCGGGAACACCACGTTCACCTGCCACGTCGAGCGGTAGTCCACCATGCTTTCACGGTACAGGCACAAGCCGGCATTGCAGAACGCCGAGACGCTGTGGAACACGCTGTAGTAGATGCGCTCGCCCGACGTCACAGCGTCGCCCGTGGCGGTGTGGGTCCACAGGCCCATGAGCAGCAGGGCCCCCACGGCCTCGACGGCCAGCGTCGTCAGGAGGATGAACTTCGTGAGGCGACCGATCTCGGCCCGAAGGTCGTGTGTAAACACCTCACGCAGGACCAGGGTCTCCCGCACCCGCATGCCGCGCCACATGAACAGGGCAAAGACCGACGCGTACGTCATCAGGCCCAGCCCGCCCAACTGAATCAGCACCAGAATCACGTACTGGCCGAACCGCGACCAGTGCGTGCCCGTATCGACGACCACCAGGCCCGTTACGCACACGGCGCTGGTGGCCGAGAAGAGGGCGTCGGTGAACCGCGTGCCAGGCTCGCCCGGCGCCGTCGCCGCCGGAAGCAGCAGCAGCCCGGTGCCGATGCTGATGAGCGTCAGAAAACTGCCGACCATCAGCAGGGCCGGCCGCACCTGGAGCGTCGCCAGAAACTGGTGGAACTCGACCAACCGCGACGCCAGGCCCAGCACGATGGTCACGTGGACCGCCCGCAGCATCCAGACGTCGGCCTCCGCGACCTCGGCGAAGTGCATCACCGCCACGAACGCCACGAACGCGACCGCCAGCGTCACCTCGAACCAGCGGAACCGCAGCAGCGCCCACCGGTCGCGAGCCAGGGCGAACCGCGCCAGCGGGTCCAGAAGCAGACCCACCAGGGCCACCGTCTCGATCCAGTGGAGGACTTCTATGCCTTCCGGGGTGACGCGGAAACCGTACTCCAGCACCAGGCTTCCCGCCGCCAGAACGATGATCGGCAGCAGCAGCGTGAACAGGTACGGCCGCGCCCGCTCCAGCGCGGTTCGGGGACCTGGCGGTGGTATGGTCGGCCGGAGCATCGGGTGGAGAGCCTCCCCCGGTCAGGGTGTAGCGCGGCGCCGCCGTCGGCCGGCCGCGATCCTCGGACCCTATTAGAGAACGCCCGCTGCCGCGTGTCAAGCGGCCCGCCCGAGGCCTGCCGGTCAGCCGTCGGATGATTCGGCGGCGGGCGCCGGCGCGGGCTTCTCGGGCTGGGCCTCGGCGAACACCGGGTCCTCCCCGTCCAGGAACCCCATGTTCTCGAGGGCCAACGCCAGACTCGCCTCAACGGCTTCCTCGCCGGGACGGCGCCCGAGGGCGCTACGGTACTGCTCGACGGCCACCGGCCAGAGCCCCTGGTCGGCATAGACCAGGCCGAGCCGATAGTGCAGGTCCACGTACTCCGGTTGCAGGTTGACCGCCTGCGACAGGGCCGACGTGGCCTCGTCGAGCCGTCCGGCCTCCCAGGCTGTCAGGCCCAGTTTGACCAGTGCCCGGGTGTACGTGGGGTTGATGGCCACGGCGGCGCGGAACTCCCCGAGCGCCTCGTCCAGCCGGCCGGCGCTCTTCAGCAGCAATCCGTACCGATAGCGGTAGTCGGGGTAATCGGGATGCGCCGCCACGGCCTGGGCGTGGTCGCGAAGTTCGGCGCCCAGGACCTCGGCCGGGTCCAACTCCTCGACCAGGGCGCCCAGGGCCGCCGAAGGGGTCCCCAACTCCCGGCCCAGGGCCGACGACAGCGACGCTCGCATGGCCGCGTGCGACATCTGCTGGTACAATTGCGCGGACCCCGGCGCGATCTCGGACGCCATCTCGACGGCCTCGTCGGCCTCCTTCTCCATGCCCATCTGGCGATAGGCGAACCCCAGACCGACGTACGCCTCCAGGTACCCATCGTTGATGCGCGATGCCCGCTCGTAATGGCGGACGGCCTCTTCCGGGCGGCCCAGTTCCGAGAGGACCTGCCCGCGCAGGGCCAAGGCGTCGAGATACCGTGGATTCAGCGTCAGGGCCTGCACGAGGTGGTAGTCGGCCGTCTCAATGTCGCCGGCCATCACCAGCAGACGGGCCGCACGGAAGTGCATGTCCGGGTAGTCCGGGTGGGCATCGAGGACGCGGCAGATCTCGTCGAGGGCCTGCTCGGGCATGCCCTCGTCTTCCAGGCAGTCGGCCAGGTGGCACCGGGCTTCCCAGTTGTCGGGCTCGATGATGATGGCGTCCTGGTACTCGTGGCTGGCGGCCATCATGTCGCCGCGGCGGACGTGCAGAGCCGCCAGGTTCATCCGCGTCTCGAAGTCGCCCGGCCGGTCGCGTTTCAGCGCCGCGTAGTGGTGGATGGCGGCCTCGAGATTGCCGGCGACCACTTCCAGCGCCGCCAGCCGCTGACGGGCCGCCACGTGGCCCGAGTCCACCGCCAGGGCCGACCGGTACGCGGCCGCGGCCTCGTCGGCGGCGCCCTGCCGCTCGTGAAGTTGCCCGATGACGTACCGCACCGTGGCGGGCTGCTGGCACCGCTCGGCCACCGGCGTCAGGATGGCGACGGCTGCCTTCGGATCGCCCAGGTCGCTCAGGACCGCGGCCAGGGCCACCCGGGCGTCGTCGAGGTTCGGGTCGAGCCGCGCGGCCGTCTCCAGGGCCTGCCTGGCGGCGGCCAGGCGTCCCAGTTCCATCTGCTTGAGGCCCAGCACGAGTTGGCAGTCGGCCCGCCGCGGGTGGTCGTGAACGTCCTGCTGAGCGGCTTCGAGCGTGACGTCGCCCGAGGGCCGCAGGAACTTGCTCAGGTACCCCGTGAAGTCGCCCGCCAAGCCCCGGCCCAGCAGACGCAGGAGGTAACTCATGCCTCACCTCCTTCGCCGGCCGCGGCGGTCGCGAGAGCTTCAATGGCCTGGTGTGCCTCTTGGCAGTTGCCGTCTATCTGGAGTGCCTGCCGATAGGCGTCGGCGGCCTCGCCGTGGCGGCCCTGCTGGCGGAGCAGGCGTCCGAGACGCAGGTGCACGTCGGCCCAGCGCGGCCTGAGGTGGGCGGCCTGCCGGCATCGCTGCTCGGCCCGTTTGGGTTCGCCGCTCTTCTCGTGCAGCCGCACGGAAAGCAGGCAGGCCTCGACGTAATGTGGGTTGATGGTCAGGGCCTTCTCGGCGGCCTCAATCGCGCGGTCGATCTCGCCCAGTTGTTCGGCCACGACGCTGAGCCCGAAGTGGACGTCGGCATGGGCCGGATGGTCGGCCGCCAGCCTCGCGAGCGCCCGCCGCGCCGCACGAAGCGTCTCGCGCTGCCTGGAACCCGGCGACCCTTTGCGCGGTATCAGGGCCTCGGCCACTTCGGGGTCGCGTGAGACGATTCGCTCGATGACGGCGGCGTGGCGCGACACGTGTGGCGGCCGCCGCGCCGCCCGGCCGCCCGACGAGGCCACACACCGCTCGCCCACGCGCAGCAGCCACGCCGCTACCGCGCCCTCGTCGCCGGCCAGCGCCGCGGCCTGCTTCAGCGTCTCGGCCGACGAGGCCGTGTGGCCGGCGGCGCCCTCGGCCAGCCCCAGGTCGCGCACGAAGCCGAACCGCGCCGGTTCCCTGGCGACGGCTCGCTTCAGGTGCCGCAGCCCCGACTCGTAGTCCCCCGCTCCGCACAGAATCAGACCCAGCAGATGGTGGATGGGCCCGGTGCGCTCGGCCAGGCCGAGGGCCGCGCGGAGGACCTCGCAGGCCTGGGCCAGGCGGCCGGTCCGGACGAGCCACGCGGCCAAGGCGGTGTGGGCCTGGGTCCGGGCGGGCTCCTGCCGGGCCTGCTCCCTCAGCACCGCCTCCTTCTCGTAGTCGTGACGCCGCATGTCGTCGTCATCCTCCCTGCTCGCCTCGGCCTACGGCCGCATCACGGAACGATGAGCGCCTCGAAGCCCGCCTGGCGGACCCGCCGGGCCAGCGCCTCGGCCCCGGCGTACGTCGGCGCCCGGCCCACCTGGACGGCATGGAGCGTCTGCCGGCCCGTGGTCACCTTGGCGATGCGGACGGCAAAGCCCGCCCGTTGGGCGCGGTGTGCCTGGCTCTGGGCGGTCGTCATGGCCGCGAACGCCCCCGTCTGGACGCGGAAGGCGTCGGCGTGCAATCGCCTCATCGCCAACGTGGCCCACGGCGTATTCGAGTAATCCTCGATGACGCGGGCCAGGTACTTGTCGGCCATCGACCATCGGCCCAGCCGCTGAAGGCTCACGCCCGCGCGAAAGAGAATGGCCGCCATCGGCAGACCGTCGCGCGAACCGGCCAGGACCTTGCCGTAGTGTTCGAGGGCCTTGAGGTCGTTCCCCTCCTCGTAGTACAGGTTGCCGACGGCCACCCGGGCAAACTGATCGATGGGCGGGCGGGCGCCCGCGCCGATGGCCCGGACGAAATCGGTCTTGGCCTCGGCCCGCCGGTTGAGGCGGACGAGCGCCTCGCCGCGGTAGTAATAGACCTCGCCGCGGTCCGGCGACGTGGGGTCCGAACGCAGGTATTGCGTGAAGCCCCCGATGGCCTTCTCCCACTGCCCCGCCCGGAATGCCGCGTACCCCGTGTCGAACGCCTCGCGGTCGGCCCGCCGGTTGGCCGCGCACCCACCGGTCCCGGCCACGACCAACGCCAGAGCCAGCGCAGCAAACCCGTGCACCGCCACCTTCCTCCCGCCAACGCCGTGCCCGGCTGAACGGGTGGCTTTGCGTGCCCATACACCACGTTGGCCCATGCTGTAACATCGGCCCCTGCCTGTTGGGGCCTTCAGCCAAAAAGGCGTCGCCGTGACGGATTATCGGACGCAAGACGTGGGGGAACCGGGCCGGCGGCCGCATGCCGCGCGGGACCCTCTTCGAGCCGACCCCGCGGACCGTCGCACTTGTGCGCGGTGGGTCCCCGTACCCACCGCGCCGACCCGCAGTCGGACCGCGAGCGTGGCGGGTGCGGGGACCCGCCACGCAAACACGCGGGGACCCGCCACGCAAAGACGCGAGCCGACGCCGCCGACCATCGAGAAACGGCCGTCCCGCTACAGGTGCAGCCGTTCGCGGACGTAGGCCAGCACGCCCTCGGCGGGCACGCGGACCTGCTGCATCGAGTCGCGGTCGCGGACCGTGACGGTGCCGTCCTGGGCGGTCTGGCCGTCGACCGTGACGCAGAACGGCGTGCCGGCCTCGTCCTGGCGGCGATAGCGGCGGCCCACGGCCCCCTTCTCGTCGTAGAAGGCCGCGAAGTGTTCGCGGCAGGCCTCCCAGATGGCGTGGGCCTTCTCGGGCATGCCGTCTTTGCGGACCAGCGGGAAGACCGCCACCTTGATGGGCGCCAGACGCGGGTGGAACCTGAGGACCGTCCGCCGCTGCGGGTTGCCCTTCTCGTCGGGGGCCTCGTCCTCCTCGTACGCCTCGCACAGGAACGCCAGGGCCGCGCGGTCGACGCCGCCGGAAGGCTCGATGACGTACGGGACGTACCGTTCCTTGGTCTGGTCGTCGAAGTAGGTCATGTCGCGGCCGGACGCGTCGGCATGCGCCTTGAGGTCGAAGTCGGTCCGGTTGGCGATGCCCTCGAGTTCCGCCAGGCCGAACGGGAAGGCGTACTCGACGTCGGCGCAGGCCCGGGCGTAATGGGCCAGTTCGTCCTTTTCGTGGTCGCGCAGATGCAACTTGTCGCTCTTCAGGCCGTGGTCGACGTACCACTTGAACCGCGCGTCGCGCCAGTAGGCGTACCACTTGTCGGCCTCGCTCGGGTGGCAGAAGAACTCGATCTCCATCTGCTCGAACTCGCGGCTGCGGAAGGTGTAGTTGCGCGGGTTGATCTCGTTGCGGAACGCCTTGCCGATCTGGGCGATGCCGAAGGGGATCTTGAGGCGCGACGTGTCCAGCACGTTCGCGTAGTTGGCGAAGATGCCCTGGGCGGTTTCGGGGCGGAGGTAGGCTTGGGCCGACGAGTCTTCCATGGCGCCGACGAAGGTCTTGAACATCATGTTGAACTTGCGGGCGTCGGTGAGCGCCTCAGGCACTCCGCACGCCGGACAGTCGGGCCTCGGGAAGGCACGAGACCATACTCCACCTTCGGGCCTCTTGAGAACCGTAAGTGGAAACACGTAAGAAACCGGAAGGTTGCCTATCTGCTTGGCCTGCCTGTTCGTCAGCCGGGCTGCCGCGACCGCCTCTTGGGGAGTCGTCGCTGAAACCGTCTTTTGCAGGACGGGGCGCAATCTCTGGTCATTGACAGTCATCAATTCATCAAACTCTCGCTCTATGCGAATCTTGTCTGCCTGCGAAATAGCCTTTACCAGTTCGGCCTCCATTTCTCTTTTAAGCCGACGGTTTTCAGCCGGTACTTCCTCAAATAGACTTGGCGGAACGGGAGTGGGGCTGTATCCAACAAGATAAACGTGGTCCGCCCGGAACCGGGCCTTGCACTGTTTGCAGTCCACCAGGGGATCGTTGAAGTTGACGACGTGGCCGGAGGCCTCCCAGACCTTGGGGTTCATGATGATGGAGCAGTCGAGGCCGACGATGTTGTCGCGGCTGCGGACGACGTCGTGCCACCAGGCGTCCTTGATGTTCCGCTTGAGTTCGACGCCCAGGGGGCCGTAGTCCCAGAATCCGTTGATGCCGCCGTAGATTTCGCTCGACGGGAAGATGAACCCCCGCCGCTTGGCCAGCGAAACGATCTTCTCCATCAGGTCCTGCTCGGTCGCCATTCCCGCTCCTTTGAACTCGTTGCCGGGCCACGGACAAACGGTGCGTGCGGAGCACGCACCCTACAGGCTCGTCGCCAGGCCCCACCCGCCGCGGTCGCGGCATAGTCCCACCCCGCCGCCCGCCCGGAAGGGGGCATCATAGTGGCCCGCCCCAGGCGGGTCAAGGTGACGTGCCGCGCGGGGGCCTACAGCGTTTTAAGATTGCGTATTCACACCACCATTTGGGCGCGGTGGGTCCCCGTACCCACCGCGCCAACCCGCAGTCGGACCTCAAGCGCGGCGGGTGCGGGGACCCGCCGCGCAAACACGCAATGTCAAACTGCTCTACGGGACGTACCCCGGCTGGCCGCGGAGGACGTCCATCATGGCGACGAGGTTCTCGGGCGGGACGTCGGGGGGGACGCTGTGGGAGGGCGAGAAGATGTAACCGCCGTCGGCCCCCATCTCGACGAGGCGGGCGGCCTCGCGGCGGACGGCGTCGGGCGTGCCGAACGGCAGGACCTTCTGGATGCTCATCCCGCCGTGAAACGCCAGGCGGCCGTGGTACTGTTTCTTGATGGCCGAGGTGTCCATGACCTCCGGCTGGAACGGGTTGAAACAGCTCAGTCCGATGGCCACCAGTTCGTCGAACAGTTCGGCC
>Ga0307378_10004095_pt1 | contig 21005 bp, 20 predicted proteins | sample UN1MG_FD_202238 | JGI IMG/M metagenome (GOLD analysis project Ga0307378, IMG submission 202238) | Soil microbial communities from Risofladan, Vaasa, Finland - UN-1 | ecosystem: Environmental > Terrestrial > Soil > Coastal area > Acid sulfate soil | place: Finland: Risofladan, Vaasa | collected... | reverse complement strand
GTCGCCGCGAAACTTGTTCACCAGGAAGCCGGTAATGAGCGCGGCGTCTTGCGGATCGAGCACGGCCTTGGTGCCGACGAGGCTGGCAATAACGCCGCCGCGATCGATATCGCCGATAAGAACCACGGGCGCGTCGCAGGCGCGCGCGAAACCCATATTGGCGATGTCGTTGGCGCGCAGATTCACTTCCGAGGCGCTGCCGGCGCCCTCGACAAGCACGATGTCAGCCGTCTCCTTCAGCCGCGCGAAACTTTCCAGCACGTGCGGCATGAGCGCCGGCTTGATGCTCTGATAGTCGGCAGCCTTCGCCGTTGCGTAAAACTTGCCTTGGAGCACGATCTGCGCGCCGATGTCGCTTTGCGGCTTCAACAGCACGGGGTTCATGTGAACGCTCGGCGGCACGCTCGCGGCGCGCGCCTGCAGCGCCTGCGCGCGGCCGATCTCGCCGCCGTCGATGGTGACCGCCGCGTTGTTCGACATGTTCTGCGGCTTGAACGGCAGAACTTTCATACCGCGCAAGCTAAGCGCGCGCGCCAGCCCCGCCACGATTAGCGATTTGCCGACGTCGGAGCCCGTGCCCTGGAACATGAGCGCCCGGGCGGCCATCGCTAGAATTCGATGCCGGGTTGCGCCTTCACGCCGGCGGCGAAGTGGTGCTTCACCACCGTCATGTCGGTGACGAGGTCGGCCGCTTCGATCAGCGCCGGCTTGGCGTTGCGCCCGGTGACAACGACGTGGAGACCGGGGCGGCGGGCTTTCAGTGTGGCGATCACCTCATCCAGCGGCAGGTAGTCGTAGCGCAGCGCGATGTTGAGCTCGTCGAGAATGACGAGTCCGAAGCTATCGTCGTCCATCAGCTCGACCGCCTTGGCCCAGGCGCTCTCGGCTGCGGCGATGTCGCGAGCGAGATCCTGGGTCTCCCAAGTGAAGCCTTCGCCCATGGAGTGCCACGCAACCTGATCGCCGAACGTGGCCAGCGCATCGCGCTCGGCGGTGTGCCAAGCGCCCTTGACGAACTGGACAACGCCGACACGCTCGCCACGGCCGAGCATGCGCAGCGCCAAGCCGAAGGCGGCGGTGGACTTGCCCTTGCCGGTGCCGGTGTGGACGATGAGCAGGCCCTTCTCGAAGGTCTTGCCGGCGACCTCCTCGTCCTGCACCGATTTGCGCTTCGCCATCTTGGCGCGATGGCGCTCGGCGTCCTTGTCATCGACGGGTTTGGTCATGGCGATCCCTTCACGTAGAGCGGCAGACCGGCAACCATGAAGATCACGCGGCCGGCATGCGCGGCGAGACGCTGGTTGAGCACGCCTTGCGCATCACGAAACTCGCGGGCGAGCGCGTTTTCGGGCACGATACCGAGACCCACCTCGTTGGACACGAGTACCGTCCTGCCGACGCGCGCGGCCAAGGCCTGTTCCAGTCGCTCCGTCATCGTGTCGATCTTGAATTTGCCGTGGATCAGGTTCGACAGCCACAAGGTCAGGCAGTCGACCAGGATAGCAGCACCTTGCGGAGCGGCGTGAAGCGCTTCGGGCAGTTCATGCGGCGCCTCTATGGTTTGCCAGCCGGCCTCGCGGTGCGCCTTGTGGGCGGCGATACGCGCGGCCATTTCGCCATCGCGCGCCTCAGCCGTGGCGATGTAGACCCACGGCTGCGGCAGCGCGGTGACGAGGCTTTCGGCGTAACGGCTCTTGCCGGAGCGCGCGCCGCCGAGGACGAAGGTCGTGCCTTCGTCCCCGGTTGTGGCTGATTGCACCATCAATGCATCAGACGGACGGGACGAGCTGTCCGATCAGTACCGCAAGACCCACGCCGATGACCACGGCGCCGGCAAGACGCGGCGCCAAGGCCGAGACGGTGGCGCCGCTACCGCGCCACAGAAAGGCGACGCCGAGAGCGATGGCACTCTGGATCATGACCAGGCCGAGCAGATAAGCGCCGAGCGGCGAGGGCTCCGCGCCAAAGATGGACTCGCCATAAGCATAGCCGTGGGCCAGGCCCGCCAGGCCAAACAGAGCCACCCAGGCGGCAAGAGGCAATTCCCGGCCGCGGGCAATCAACACGCCCACGATCACCACCGAAGCGGCGACGATCAGCTCCGCGCCCGGCACAGTGACGCCGTTTACATGGAGCACGACGCCGATGGCGGAGGCCGCGACGAAGAGAACCGGCAGCACGAGATTGAGGCCGCCGATGCCGACGGCAACGCCAACCGCGATCAGAAAGGCGAGATGATCGGGGCCGATCACCGGGTGACCGAGGCCCGAGAGCAGACCTTGGCTAAAGGTCGACGGCACGCCGCCGCCCATCACGTGATGGGCCGCAGCCGGCCCGACACTGATCAGGAGCGCTGAAACTGCCAGAAATACGGTACGGCGAAGCGAAGTGGTATTCATCTAGTCCCCCATGCGCCCTCCACCCGAGGGCGCGGTTCAAGGTTGAGCCGCCGGCAGGTCTCCTGGCTCGCGGGTCGACGCCTTCCCTCGGCCTTCCCGGAGCTTGAGGCTCCAGTGGCCTTACGGAGGGGTGCTCGCCGCTTACAGTTGCGGGGGCAGCCGCGGAATCGGGGAAAATCCCTCACCGCGTTCCCTTTTTTAGTCCCACGGAATGCGGGAACCAACGACGGCACGACTATAGCCGGGTTCAGCCGCGCCGCAAACGGGCTGACCGGACAGCACATTGACAAAGGGGGGAACCAGCCCCTTTAGTGGCCCCATCGACGGTCTCTCGAGATGAGAGCGAACAGGGAACGCGGTACGGATTTTGGTCCAATTCCGCGGCTGCCCCCGCAACTGTAAGCGGTGAGCCCGAACCACATTGCCACTGGGGAACCCCGGGAAGGCGGTGAGGGGCTGAGACCCGCGAGCCAGGAGACCTGCCGTCGATCTGGTCGTTCGCCCGGGCGGGGTGCCTCGGTGGCGGTTAGTTCTGTGGCGAGGGCCGATTTTTCGGTCCGTTGCCTTATCGCACCCCAATCGCGGACGGCCCGAGGAGCGGCTTCAAAGGGGTGACTCTCACCGAAATCGAAGCGGACGAGGACCAAGCGGATGCGCTCACCGCGCCCACCGTCTATGTCTGCATCACCTGCCGCCATGCCGGCGATCCCGAGGACGGCCCACGGCCGGGACTCGCGCTGGCGCGCGCCGCGGCCCGGGCGGCGGACGGCACGGGTGTGACGGTCTGCCAAGTCCAGTGCCTCGCCAATTGCAGCCGGTCTTTGAGCGCGGCCATGCGTTGCGACGGGACATGGACCTATGTGTTCGGCGGGCTCGATGCCGAGGGGGACGCCGAAGCGCTGATCGAGGGCGCACGCCTGCTGTCGCGCGCGAAGGACGGGATCCTGCCCTGGCGCGGGCGGCCCGAAATCCTGAAGCGGGGGTTGATCGCCCGCGTGCCGCCACTCGATTTCAAGCCAGAGACTTCCACGGAGGATACTGAATGACGTCGCTTGCCCGCATTCCCTGCACCATCGTCACGGGCTTTCTCGGCTCGGGCAAGACGACGCTGATCCGCCATGTGCTGGCCAATGCGGGAGGCCGCCGGCTCGCGGTCATCGTCAACGAGTTCGGCGATGTCGGCATCGACGGCGAGATCCTCAAAGGCTGCGGCGACGCCTCCTGCCCGGAGGAGAATATCGTCGAGCTCGCCAATGGCTGTCTGTGCTGCACCGTGGCCGACGAGTTCGTGCCGGCGCTCGACGCCATCCTCGCCATGCAGCCGCCGGTCGAGCATATCGTCATCGAGACCTCCGGCCTGGCACTGCCAAAGCCGCTGGTCCAGGCGTTCCACTGGCCGGCGATCAAGAGCCGCGTCACCGTCGACGGCGTGGTGGCGGTGGTCGATGGCGCTGCGCTCGCCGAAGGCCAAGTCTCCGCCGACCTGGAGGCGCTGTCCCAGCAACGCGCGGCGGACGACGCGCTCGATCACGACGATCCGATCGAAGAGGTATTCGAGGATCAGATCGCCTGCGCCGATCTCGTGGTGCTCAACAAGCGCGACCTGCTCGACCCGGCCGGTTTGGAACGCGCCATGGCCGCCGTGACTGGCGCGCTGCCGCGCACAGTCGGCATCGTCACCGTGGCCGACGGCAAGGTGGACCCGATCGCCTTGCTGGGCTTGGGCGTCGGCACCGAGAACGACATCGAGAACCGCATGACGCATCACGACAACGAGCTCGATCACGACCATGAGGACTTCGACAGTTTCGTGGTGCCACTCGCCGAGATCGGCGATCCCCACACCATCTCGACGCGCATCGCCGATCTCGCCAAGACTCACAACGTGTTGCGGGTTAAGGGCTTCGCGGCCGTCACGGGCAAGCCCATGCGGCTTTTGATCCAAGCGGTCGGCCCGCGCGTCAGCCATTATTATGACCGACCTTGGGCTGCGTCGGAGGACCGCCAAGGCAGCGTCGTCGTCATCGGCCTCAAAGGTCTCGACCGCGACGCCGTAACCAAGTCTCTCGCCGAGTAGGCTCGCATGCATCTGTTGCAGACATCCTCCACGACGCTTGACGACATCGTCGAGCCTATCGATCTCGGCCAGACGCCAGGCGAGATCGTGGTGGTGTCTTTTGTCGACAGCGATCTTTCCGGCCTCGCCGCGGCGTGCGCGGCGGAGCACGACACGTTGCCATCCGTGCGGCTCGCGCATTTGCGCGATCTACGCCACCCCATGTCCATCGATCTGTGGATCGACAGTGTAGCGCGCCACGCAAAGGTGATCGTGGTCCGCCTTCTCGGTGGGCTCGATTGGTGGCGCTATGGCGTCGAGAGCCTGTCGGCAATGGCGAAGGAGAACGGCATCGCGCTGGCCGTGCTGCCGGGCGAGGACCGCAACGACAAGCGGCTGTTCGCGGCCTCGACCCTGCCGGACGCCGAGCTGAGCGCGCTTCTGCGCTATTTCCGCGAAGGTGGGACGCAAAATCTGCAAGGCCTGCTGCGGCGGCTCGCATCTCATGCCGGCACTACGCTGGAGGTGCCGGAGCCGCAAAGCGTGCCGCGCATGGCCGGCTATGCGCCTGGGACGGGTGCCGTGCCGCTCCATGTCCTGCGCAACGAGATCGCCACCAGCGAGCCGCTGGTCGCCGTCATCTTCTACCGGTCTGCGCTGCTCGCCGCCGACACCGCGCCCATCGATGCGCTGTGCGCGGCTCTCAAAGATCGCGGGCTCACGGCCGCGCCGCTCTTCGTGCCGAGCCTCAAGGACAAGGACGCCGGCGTCTTCGTGCGCCACGCTCTCACCCAACTTGCGCCCGCCGTCATCGTGACCACCACCGCCTTTGCCGCCGGTGATGGCGAGACCTCCCCGCTCGACAGTGTCGATGCGCCGGTGCTGCAAGCGGTGATCGCCACCACGCGGCGCGAAGCCTGGGCCGAGAGCCCGCGCGGACTGGGGCCGTCCGACCTCGCCATGCATGTGGTGCTGCCCGAACTTGACGGCCGCGTGCTGGCCGGCGCGCTGGCCTTCAAGGATGCGGCCGCAAAGGACGACGCGCTCGCCTTCACCGCCTATACCAGCCGGCCCGAGCCGGACCGGATCGAGGCGATCGCCGACCGGATCGCGGCGCTATCGCGCCTGCAAGTGACGCCGCGCGCTGAGCGGCGCGTCGCCGTGGTCATGCCTGACTATCCGGGTGCCGCGGGCCGGACCGGCTATGCGGTCGGCCTCGACGTGCCGGCCAGTGTCTGTGCGCTGCTCGCCGATCTCGAGGCGGCCGGCTACACGGTCGCCGATGCGCCGGAAGACTCGCCTGCCCTGCTCGATCTCCTGGGGCGCGGCGCGGTTGTACCCGCTCTACCGCTGGCAGCCTACGACCGTCTGCTCGCTCAACTCCCAGCCGCAATCGCCGATGAGATCAACTCCGCCTGGGGCGCAGCTGAAAACGATCCCGATTTCCGCGACGGCGCGTTTCATTTTCGTAGCCACACCTTCGGCAACATCACCGTGGCACTGCCGCCGGACCGCGGCTCGACCCATGACCGCCGCAGCGACTATCACGACCCGACACTGCCGCCGCGCCATGCGCTGCTCGCCTTCGGCCTGTGGCTGCAACACACGGTCCAGGCGCACGCGCTGCTGCATCTCGGCGCGCATGGCACGCTCGAATGGCTACCGGGCAAAGCCGTGGTTCTATCGAACATTTGCTTCCCCGAGGCGGTCGTGGGCTCGCTGCCGGTGATCTATCCCTTCATCGTGTCCAATCCGGGCGAAGCCGCGCAAGCCAAACGCCGTCTGGCCGCTATCACTATCGGCCATTTGCCGCCGCCGCTGACCGGCACGGAGCTGTCGGGCCCGGCCCAGGCGTTGGAGCGCCTAGTGGATGAATACGCCATCGCCGATGGTTTGGACCGGCGGCGGCGGGAACGTCTTGCCAAGCTCATTGTCGACACGGCGCAAGGCTCCGGGCTGGCGCGCGAAGCGGGCATCGCGGCGGAGGACTGCGCCGACGGCGCGCTGCGCAAAATCGATGCCTGGCTGTGTGACCTCAAAGACTTCGCCATCAAGGACGGCGTGCATATTTACGCGCGGCCGCCGCACACGAACGATCTGGCGTGGCTGGCCTGTGCCGACGCCGAGCGCGCTGCGCTGCTGGCGGCGCTGGACGGCAAGCGCGTGCGGCCCGGGCCCGCTGGCGCACCGGCGCGAGGCCGCCGCGACGTGCTGCCCACCGGTCGCAATCTCTTTACTGCCGATCCGCGCGTGCTGCCGACGCCGACCGCCATGGAGCTCGGCAAGCTCGCGGCGTGCGAAGTGATGCGCGCCTATATGCAGACCCATGGCGAGATGCCGCGTTCGCTGGTGATCGATCTTTGGGGCAGCGCCACGCTCAGGACCGGCGGCGAAGAGATCGCTCAAGGCCTGGCCCTGATGGGCTGCCGTCCGACTTGGGACCCGGCCACGGGTCGCGTCACCGGCATGGAGGTGTTGCCGCCGGCCGTGATGGGCCGTGCGCGCGTGGACGTCACCTGGCGCATTTCCGGCCTGTTCCGCGATTTGTTTCCGGCCCAGATCGCGCTGATCGACGCCGCGGTGAAACTCGTCGCCGCCCGCGACGAGGACGACTCTGAGAATCCGCTGGCCGCGGCGCGGCGGGCGGCGAACGGCGCCGGCGGCACGCTGGCCCGCATCTTCGGCAATGCGCCGGGCGCTTACGGCGCCGGCGTGGAGGATCTCTTGGGCCGCGACGCCAGCCAAGACGACATGGGTGCCGCCTATTTGGCAGCCACGACCTATGCTTATGGCGGCGCCGAGGGCGAAGGCGCGGCCCGGCCGGGTGCGTTTGCCTCCCGCGTGGCCGACGCCGACATGCTTCTCCATTTGAGCGACGACCCGAGCCGCGACCTTCTCGAAGGCGCCGAGGATGTCGCCCATATTGGCGGCTTTGCCGCCGCGGCCGCCTCACTGGGGGCCGCGCCCGATCTCGTCATGCTGGACGTGACCGATCCCAACCGTCCGCGCGCCCGGCCGCTGCCGCAAGCTCTGGCGCGTATTGTGCGCGGCCGCGCGACGAGCCCGAAATTCATCGCAGGCATGATGCGGCACGGGGCCCGCGGCGGCGCCGAGCTTGCGGAGACCGTCGATCGGCTGGTCGATTTCGCCGAGACCACCGGCGCGGTGTCGAGCGCGCTATTCGATGAAGTGTATGACGCCTATCTCGCTAACGACGTGGTATGGGAGTTTCTTTTGCGCGAGAATCCGGACGCCGCCCGCGCTATTGCCGAGCGGCTGGAGCAGGCGCGCGCCAAGGGCCTATGGCATCCGAGGCGGAACGACCTCGGGCACAATTTCACCTCCATGCAGGCCGAGGTGGCGCTATGAGCCGGTCTCTCGCCCGTGGCGCTTGCCCGCGCGTTACCGCACCGATGCAGACCGGCGACGGGTTGCTGGCGCGGCTAGTGCCCGCCGGCGCCATCGCCATCAATGCTTTCTCGTCGCTGTGCGCGGCGGCGCGGACGCATGGGAACGGCATCATGGAAGTCAGTGCGCGCGGCAGCATTCAGATCCGCGGTCTTTCGCCGGTTTCCGCGCCGCTCTTCGCCGTCACGGTCGCAGCGCTCGATATCGACATTTGCGATGGCGTGCCGGTGTTGGCGGAACCGCTTGCCGGCGACCCTGCCGCGCTGCTCGACGCCCATGCGCTTGCCACCGATCTTCGTGCGGCCATCGCCGCCAGCAGTCTCGCGCTGGCGCCAAAGATCTCCGTGATCGTCGACGGCGGCGGCTGCCTCCATCTCGATGCGCTCACGGCGGATGTGCGGCTGCAGACCGTCGCCACCGAGGACGGCCCCAGGCTTCACGTGTCGCTTGCGGGTGGTGCGGCATCTGCAACGCCGCTCGGCCTGATCGCGCCCGAGGCTGCATCGGATATGGTGCTGGCACTCCTCACGGTCATCGCCGCGCACGGAGCTGACAAGCGCGCCGCCGACATTCTGCGGGACGAAGGCGTCGAGGCATTCTCTCGCGCCGCGGACGATAGGCTTATACCGGCGCGCGCCCTTACGGCCCGACCGGAACCCGAGGCAATTGGCCTACACCGGCTGAGCGGCGAACAGTGCGCCATCGGCGTGGCGCTGCCCTTCGGTCAGGCTGATGCCATCGACTTGATCGGCCTTGCGGCCATGGCGCGGGCCAACGGCGCGGCATGGATCGCGACCGCGCCCAACCGCACCCTTCTGCTCGGGCCGATCGACGAGACGACCGGCTTCGTGCTCGCCACGGCGGCGGACCATCTCGGCTTCATCGTGGATGCGCGCGATGCACGGCGCCGCGTGATCGCCTGTCCCGGCGCGCCGGCCTGTGCTTCGGGCCTCATCGCCGCGCGCGTGCTCGCGGCGGAGATCGCTAATGTGCTGCCGGCCGGGCAAACGGGCCTCGCGGTGCATGTGTCGGGCTGCGCCAAGGGTTGCGCGCATCCCATGACCGCACCATTGACGATCGTCGGCACGGCGCAAGGCTGCGGCCTCGTCTCCAACGGATTGGCTCGGAACACACCGGAGCGCTATGAGGACACAAGCGACCTCGTCAAGATCGTCGCGGCCCTGGAGACTGCCGATGCTTAGCCACGACTATATCCGCGACGGCGCGGCGATTTATGAGCGCTCCTTCGCCATAATCCGCGAAGAAGCGAATCTCGCGCGCTTCACGCCGGAGCAGGCCGACGTCGCCGTGCGCATGATCCATGCCTGCGGCAGGGTCGACGCCGCCGCTTCGATCGAGTTCTCAGCCGACCTGGTGCCGGCGGCGCGGGCCGCGCTCAGACGCGGCGCGCCGATCTTTTGCGATGCGCAGATGGTGGCCCATGGCGTGACCCGCGCGCGGCTACCGGCCGACAACGAAGTGATCTGCACCTTGCGCGACGAGCGCGTGCCCGCACTTGCAGCGGAGCTCGGAACGACGCGCTCGGCCGCGGCACTGGAGTTGTGGCGCGACAGGCTCGAAGGCTCGGTGGTCGCCATCGGCAACGCACCGACCGCGCTGTTTCATCTGCTGGAGATGTTGGCGGCGGGTGCGCTGAAGCCCGCGGCGATCCTCGGCGTTCCCGTGGGCTTCGTCGGCGCGGCGGAATCTAAAGACGCGCTCGCGGCAAATTCTTTTGGCGTGCCCTATCTCGTGGTGCGCGGACGCATGGGCGGCAGCGCCATGACGGCGGCGGCGATCAACGCGCTCGCCAAGGAGGGGTTATGACCGGACGGCTCATGGGTGTCGGTGTCGGCCCCGGCGATCCCGGCTTGCTGACGTTAAACGCGATCGATGCGCTGAAACAGGCGGACGTGGTCGCGTATTTCGCCAAGGCGGGCAACGCCAGCAATGCACGGACCATCGTTGCGGACCATTTGAACGGCGCGGAGGAACTTCCGCTGCTCTATCCCGTGACCACCGAGATCCCGAAGGAGCACGGCGACTATCGCAATGCCATTCGCAACTTCTATGACGTCTCGGCTGCCGCAGTGGCCTCGCATCTCGACGACGGGCGGACCGTCGCCGTTTTGTCGGAAGGCGATCCGCTGTTTTACGGCTCGTATATGCACCTCCATGTGCGGCTCCAGCCCCGCTACCCCACCGAGGTGATTGCCGGCGTCACCGGCATGTCGGGCTGCTGGTCGGCGGTCGGCGCACCGATGACGCAAGGCGACGACGTGTTCACCGTGCTGCCGGCGACTTTGCCCGAATATGAGCTGGAGCGCCGCTTCGCCGACGCCGACGCCGCCGTGGTGATGAAGATCGGCCGGCACCTGCCCAAGGTGCGTCGGGCGCTCGACCGTGCCGGACGGCTCGACCGCGCCATCTATGTGGAGCGCGGCACCATGGCCAATGCCGCCGTGATGCCGCTGATCGACAAGCTCGATGGCTGCGCACCTTATTTCGCCATTGTGCTGGTGCCCGGCTGGGAGCAACGGAATTGAGCGGGCGCCTGACCATTGTCGGGCTCGGCCCCGGGGACCCGCGCTATTGGACGCGGGAGGCGGCAGACGCGCTTCAAACCGCCGACGTGCTTTACGGCTACGGCCCCTATCTCGACCGCGTGCCGCCACGTGATGGCCAGGCGCGCCACCCTTCCGGCAATCGCGTCGAAGGGGCGCGAGCGGAAGCCGCACTCAGCCAGGCGGCGGACGGCGCGCTTGTGGCCATGGTGTCGGGCGGCGACCCCGGCGTGTTCGCCATGGCGGCGGCCGTGTGCGGCGAGATCGACGCCGGCCCGGACGCATGGCGCGCTATCGACATGCAGGTCGTGCCCGGCATCACCGCCATGCTGGCGGTGGCGGCAAGGGTCGGCGCGCCCTTGGGACATGATTTCTGCGTGATGTCGCTATCGGACAATCTCAAGCCTTGGGACTTGATCGAGCGGCGTCTGGACGCCGCGGCGTCCGCCGGCTTCGTCATCGCGCTTTACAATCCGATATCGAAAGCCCGGCCGTGGCAGCTCGGCGAGGCCTTCACCCGGCTCTCCCGGCATCTTGCGGCATCAACACCGGTGGTGTTCGGCCGCGCCATGGGCCGCGCCGACGAAGCGGTGACGATCACCACGCTGGACAAAGCCGGCGAAACCGAAGCCGACATGGCCACGCTCGTCATCGTCGGCTCGCCGGAAACACGGCTCATCTCCCGGCCGGGGCGCGAGCCGCTCGTCTATACGCCGCGGGCGGCGGCGGAGGCGCTGGCATGATCGAGCCAGGCCATCACGTCTTCGACCGTCTCGACGGCTGCGACCTCGGGCAGCGCCGGACGCCGCAGCAGGATCACGGGCAAATGAAGCGTCCGCGCCGCGGCGATCTTGCCGTAAGACGCCTCGCCGCCGCTATTCTTGGCGACCACCACATCGATGCGGTGGCGCTCCAGCAAAGCGCGGTCGTCCGCTTCGGTGAAGGGCCCGCGCGCGGTGAGATAGATGGCGTGAGGCACGGCAAGCGGCGGATCGACCGGATCGACGCTGCGCACCAAGTAAGTGTGTTCGGGCGCCGTGGCGAAGGGCTCGATCTCTTTGCGGCCAAGGGCAAGAAAAACACGGCGGGGCACGGCGCCCAGCGCCGCCACCGCATCGGCCACGGACGCGACCTCGAGCCATTGATCGCCATCGGCCTTCTTCCACGGGGCACGGCTGAGCGCGATAAGCGGCACGTCGGCTTGTGCGGCAGCGCAGGCCGCGTTGGCAGAGATCTGCGCGGCATAAGGATGCGTGGCGTCGACCAATACGTCGATTTTCTCGTCGTGCAGGAATTGCGCAAGCCCGTCGACACCGCCGAAGCCGCCGCTGCGCACCGGCACGGGCTGCGGCAATGGATTGGCCGTGCGGCCGGCAAGCGACAGCGTGACGGTGAAACGCGCGCGGTCAGCCAATGCGCCGGCAAGGGCGCGGGCCTCCGTGGTGCCGCCGAGAATGAGGATACGCATGGCGCGTCCTGAACCGATCATGCCGGACCCTGCCTCATCGGGACGCTGGCTGTCCATCGTCGGTATCGGCGAGGACGGCGCTGCGGGCTTAAGCCCGATCGCCTGCGATCTCGTGGTGCGCGCCGACATCGTATTCGGCGGCGCGCGGCATCTAACGCTCGCGGCATCCTTGATCCGGGGCGAGGCGAGGCCCTGGCCGAGCCCGTTCACAAAGGCGGTGGACGCGGTCTTGGCGGCGCGCGGCCGCCAAGTCTGCGTGCTCGCCTCGGGCGATCCGTTTTTCTATGGCGTGGGCTCGACGCTCGCGGCCCATATTCCGCCCGAAGAAACTTTCGTGGTGCCAGCGCCCTCCGCGTTCAGCCTCGCCGCGGCCCGCATGGGCTGGCCGCTGCCGGAGACCGTGCTCGTATCGCTGCATGGCCGCGCGCTCGACCGAATCCGGCCGCATCTGCATCCGGGCGCGCGCATTCTGGCACTGACCTCCGACGGTGACGGCCCGGCGGCACTGGGCGGCCTTCTCACCGAGATCGGGTTCGGCCCCTCGACGCTGACCGTGCTGGAGGCGCTCGGCGGCGAGAACGAGCGCATGCGTGCGTCCCGTGCCGATGCCTTCGCTCTGACCGACATCGCCCCGCTGAACATCGTCGCCGTCCACGTCGCCGCGATACCCGGCGCACGGATCATCGCTACTGCGCCGGGGCTCGCGGACAATCTGTTCGAGCATGACGGCCAGATCACCAAGCGCGAGATTCGCGCGGTAACGCTGTCGGCGCTTGCGCCGCTGCGCGGCGAGCTGCTGTGGGACGTCGGCGCCGGCTCAGGCTCGGTCGGGATCGAGTGGATGTTGGCCGATGCGTCCTTGCGCGCTATCGCCATCGAAGCCGATACCAGCCGTGCCGCGCGCATCAGCCACAACGCCGCCGCCTTCGGCGTGCCTGACCTTCAGGTTATCGAGGGTAAGGCGCCCGATTCGTTGATCGGCCTCACGCCGCCGAATGCGATCTTCATTGGCGGCGGCGGGAACGCACCGGGCGTGCTCGACGCTTGCCTGACGGCGCTCAAGCCCGGCGGGCGCTTGGTGGCCAATGCGGTGACGTTGGAGACGGAAGCAGACCTGATGGCGCGACATGGGAGCCTTGGCGGCGAGCTCATCCGCATCGCCGTCGCGCGGGCCGACCGCGTCGGCAGCAAGACCGGCTGGCGTCCCGCCATGCCGGTTACTCAATGGATTTGGAGGAAGACATGATTGTCGCGGGGATCGGCTGCCGCAGAGGCACGACGGCAGATGAGATCAACGCGGCGATCGACGCAGCGCTGGCGCAAGCGGGCTGCGCGCCGGACAGGCTGAGCGTCATTGCCACGTCGGACGGCAAGGGTAGCGAGCAAGGCATCATCGAAGCGGCTGCCGGACGCGGTTTGCAACTCGTCCTGGTGAGGCCGGCCGATCTCGAAGCCGCCGGACCGCGCACGCAATCCTCCTCGCCCCGCGTGAAGGCGTTGATCGGCGTGCCGTCCGTCGCCGAAGCAGCGGCGCTGGCGGCCTGCGGCGAGGATTCGCGGCTCATCGTGCCGCGCATCGACTTGGGCGCGGCTACGTGCGCCATCGCCGCCACCGGGGACGGTTCGTGACTGTCCATTTCATCGGCGCCGGTCCCGGCGCTGCCGACTTGATTACTGTGCGCGGCCGCAACCTCCTCGCGCGCTGCGCCGTCTGCCTCTATGCCGGCTCCATCGTGCCGCCGGAGCTTCTCGCCTACTGCCCCGAGGGCGCGCGTCGGGTGGATACCGCGCCGATGTCGCTAGACGAGATCGAAGCGGAATATGTCGCCGCGGATGCCAGGGGCCAAGACGTGGCCCGGCTCCATTCCGGCGATCTGTCGGTGTTCAGCGCCGTGGCAGAGCAGATGCGCCGGCTCGACGCCCGCGGCATCCCCTACACGCTGACGCCGGGCGTGCCTGCCTTCGGTGCCGCCGCCGCCGCGCTTCACCGCGAACTCACCGTGCCGGAAGTGGCGCAGAGCGTGGTGCTGACCCGCGTGCCCGGCCGCGCCTCGGCCATGCCCGAGGGTGAGACCTTGGCCGCTTTCGCCGCCACCGGCGCGACACTTGCCATCCATCTCGCCATCCATGCGCTCGACAAGGTGGTCGACGAATTGATCCCATTCTATGGCGTCGACTGCCCCGTCGCCGTGGTGGCTCATGCCAGCCAACCGGACGAGCGGATCCTGCGTGGCACGCTCTCCGACATTTGCGCGAAGCTGGCGGAGGATCCCATCGAGCGCACCGCCATGATCCTGGTCGGCCGGGCGCTGACGCCTGAGGATTTTCGGGAGAGCGCGCTTTACGACGCCGACTACCGCCGGCGCTTCCGGGGAGACCCGGCATGAGAGGTCGCGAAGGGCGCATGTCCGACGCAATTTCCCTCGTGGTCGAACACGACAATCTCGATCTCAATGGGTTTTTCAGCAACGACCGCCATTGCGGTGGCCTGCGCGCGCCTTGCCGCTGCATCGCCGAGCGCAATGCCCTCAGTCTTGGCATGGTCGAAGCCTTCCGCCGCCGTATTGGAGGCACGAATACGGGCCCGCAATTCCGGCGACGCGCCGACGCCTTCAGCCAGCGCCGCCAGCGCTTCGAGATCGACCGCACCGCGCTTGGAATGAAGATCGAGCAGACCTTGCGCGAGCTTGGTCATCTTGCCGATGCCGCCGGCGATGGTGACGCGCGGCACTGGATGCAGCTTGATGTATTTAAGCGTGCCGCCGACGAAGTCGCCCATGTCGATGAGCGCGGTCTCGGGCAGGTCGTGCATCTTCTGCACCGCCGCTTCCGAGGTCGAGCCGGTCGCAGCAGCGACATGGGTGAGGCCGCAGGCGCGCGCCACATCGATGCCGCGATGGATCGAGTGAATCCAGGACGAGCAGGAATAGGGAATGACGATGCCGGTGGTGCCGAGCACCGACAAGCCGCCGACAATGCCGAGTCGGCCGTTCAGGGTCTTGGCGGCCAGCACCTCGCCATCGGGGATGGCAATCTCCACCTCGACATCGCCCGTATCGCCATGCGCCGCGGCGACCTCTTTGATGGCGTCGCGGATCATCTGGCGCGGCACGGGATTGATGGCGGGCTCACCGGGCGGAATGGGAAGGCCCGGCCGCGTCACGGTGCCGACGCCCTCGCCGGCGCTGAAGCTAACACCCGCGCCGGGCGCGCCAGGCCGCACCGTCACCAGGATCAGAGCGCCGTGGGTGACATCGGGATCGTCGCCCGCGTCTTTGACCACGCCGGCTGTGGCCGAGCGATTGCCACGCGCGGTGGTAGCCAGCGCGAAAGACGGGCGCTGCCCGCCGGGCAACGTCACCGCCACGGGGTCGGGAAATGCCCCGGTGAGCAGGCCAGCGTAAGCCGCCTTGGCGGCGGCCGTGGCGCAGGCGCCGGTGGTCCAACCCCTTCGCAAGGGCGCGGATTTCTCCTTCATCCTCTCCGCTATAGAGCGCCAGAGGCCCGCCGTCACTCAAGGAGCGCAATCCCGTGACCGCGCCGGCGCTGATCGTCGCCGCGCCCCGCTCCGGCGCCGGCAAAACCACGGTGACGCTCGCCCTGCTGGCCGCCCTTCGCCGAAGGGGGATCGGGGTGCAAGCGGCCAAGACCGGCCCGGATTATATCGACCCGGCCTTCCACCAGGCCGCCACGGCGCGCGCCAGCGTCAATCTCGATAGTTGGGCCATGAGCCCTGTCCTGCTCGATAAGCTCGCGGGCCAGGCGGTCGCGGCTGCGGACATTCTGGTGATCGAGGGCGCCATGGGCCTGTTCGACGGAATTCCCGGGGCGCCGGGCCGCACGGGATCCACAGCCGATCTGGCGGCGCGTTTCGGCGTGCCGGTGCTGCTCGTGGTCGACGTGTCGGGACAATCGCAATCTGCTGCCGCTTTGGTGCGCGGCTTCGCGAGCCATGACCCGCGCGTGCGGATCGGCGGCGTGGTGCTCAACCGCGTGGCCAGCGACCGGCACAAGCGGCTGGTGACAGGTTCGCTCGAGTGTCTGCAAATTCCAATTCTCGCTTCGGTACCGCGCGACGAAATGCTGTCGCTGCCGGAGCGCCATCTCGGCCTCGTGCAAGCAGGCGAGCATGGCGATCTCGATGCGCGCCTGGATGCGCTCGCCGACATGGCCGAGCGCTGTTTCGACCTCGACGGCATTGTCGAACTGGCGGCAAGTCCAACCCTCTTGGCTTCAGACGCGGGCCCTGCCCTGCAGCCGCCGGGCATGCGCATCGCGCTGGCGCAAGACGCTGCGTTCACCTTCCTCTACCCGCATGTGGTCGCGGGCTGGCGCCAGGCGGGGGCGGAGATCGTGCCGTTCTCGCCGCTGGCCGACGAAGTCCCGCCGCAGGACTGCGACGCCTGCTGGCTGCCCGGCGGCTATCCGGAACTCCATGCGGAGCGGCTTGCCATGGCGGCACGTTTTCGCGCTGGCCTTGCGCGTTTCGCCGAAACCCGGCCTGTGCATGGGGAGTGCGGCGGCTACATGGTTCTGGGCGAAGCGCTCGAGGCTGCGGGAGGCGTGCGCCACGCCATGACCGGCTTGCTCGGCCACTGCACGAGCTTTGCGCAACGCAAGCTCCATCTCGGCTACCGCGCCGCGCGGGTCCTGTCGGATTGCGCGCTGGGACGCGAAGGCGACCATTTGCGTGGCCACGAGTTCCACTATGCCAGTGTGATCGAGACGGGGAACGATGCGCCCTTCGCCGAGATCGTTGACGGCGAAGGCAATGCGCTCGGCACTGCAGGCGGTCGGCGCGGGCGCGTCACAGGGACGTTCTTTCACGCCATCGCGAGCGATTGACGTCTGACCTCCGCCCCCTTTTCAAGGGGAAGGATTACTTCTCTTTGTCGGAGACTTGCGCTTCCTCGAACGTCGCCATGCCGGTGTGGCAGGCGAGTGCGGCGCGCAGGAGAAGCGCGGCGACCGCTGCGCCCGAGCCCTCGCCGAGCCGCATGCCGAGATCGAGCAGCGGCTTCAAACCAAGCTCCTGCAGCAGAAGACGGTGACCGGCCTCCGCCGACATGTGGCCGGCAAGCGTGTGGTCGAGCGCATCGGCGCGCAGTGCCTTGAGCGGTGCCACGGCCGCCGTCGACACGAAGCCGTCAATCAGCACGGGGATGGATTTGTGCCGCGCGGCAAGGCAGGCGCCGAGAATGGCGGCCAGTTCACGGCCACCGAGAGCGGCAACGGCGCGCAGCGGATCGGCTAGAGTGTGTTTGTGCCTAGCCAGTCCCGCTTCAATGGCCGCGCGCTTGCGCGCCAAGCCCGCATCGTCGACACCCGTGCCCGTGCCGGCAAAGCGGGCGCCGCCGCGGAACAGTGCGCCGGACAGCGCCGCCGCCGCGGTGGTATTGCCGATACCCATTTCGCCGAGCACGATGAGATCGGCTGTATCCGAGACATCGTCGTAACCGGCAGCGACCGCTTCCAGGAACTCGGCCTCGGTCATGGCGGGACTTTGCGTGAAATCGGCGGTCGGTTGTTCGAGCGACAAGGCCACGACGCGAAGCTCGGCGCCGGCACACCGCGCCAGCTGATTGATTGCCGCGCCGCCACCGGCGAAATTGGCGACCATCTGGGCGGTGACCTCGGACGGATAGGCGGACACGCCTTGGGCTGTCACCCCGTGATTGCCGGCGAAGACCATGATCTCGATCCGGTCAAGCACCGGTGGGTTGCGGCCCTGCCAATGGCTGAGCCAGGCCACCGTCTCTTCAAGCCGGCCCAGGCTGCCCGGCGGCTTGGTCAGGCGCCCTTCGCGGTCAGAGGCTTTCGCGGCCATATCGGCATGGCCCGCGGGAAGATCGAGGCAGGCGGCGCGCAAAGCGTCAAAGGAGGCGAAACGGCTCATTTCGGGGTAGACTCTCGGCTTTCAGGCACCCTGCGCCCAAGACGAGGCGTGGGAAGATCTCAGGGGGTCTCGGGGATGGGCGGCATTACCACGGACATTCGGACCGGCCTAGCCTTTTGCACCAGGCTGCCGGTGACGCCGCCGCCGGAGTCCAAGCTGGCGCAAGCCGCTTGGAGCTTCGCGGTGATCGGTGCGCTGGTCGGCAGCGTCGGGGCGCTCGTCTACTGGTTCGCCGACTGGGTGTGGCTGTACCCTTACATATCCGCCACGCTTGCGGTTGCCGCCACCATGCTCGTCACCGGCTGCCTGCATGAAGACGGGCTCGCCGACACGGCGGACGGCTTCGGCGGCGGCGCGACCAAGGCGCGCAAGCTGGACATCATGCGTGACAGCTGCATCGGCACCTATGGCGTGACAGCGCTGATCCTGTCCTTCATCCTGCGGATCGCTGCGATCGCCAGCCTGGTGGAGCCGGGCCTGGTGGCCGCGGCGCTCATCGCGGCCCACGCCGGGTCGCGGGCAATCCTGCCGCTGTTCATGGCGGCGCTGCCCCAGGCGCGGCAAGACGGACTCGCGGCATCGGTGGGAACGCCGCCCGGAGGCCGGGTGACCATCGGCCTGATGCTCGGGCTGCTCGCGTTGGCGCTCTGTCTCGGCGCGGGCGGTGCGTTGATCGCGGCGCTGCTCCTCGCCGCGGTGTTCGGCTTCATGGCATGGCTAGCTATGCGGCAGATCGGCGGCCAGACCGGTGACGTGCTGGGCGCGGTGGAGCAAGTCAGCGAGATCGTTATCCTGCTTGCCGCCTCGGCGCTGCTGTAGAGGCTGCGCCGCTATGGTGACCGAAAGGCTAAGGGAGCGCTAACGGGGCGGAAACTCGCCACATGCTAGCTTGGCCCCAATAACAACCTCAAGAGGCCGGAATACAGGGAGTTACCCCATGCGTATCGCCATTGCCCTCGTCCTCGCGACTGGCGCGATCCTCCTCGCCCCCGCCATGGCTTCGGCGGCCCCGCTGGCCTTGTCCGATCATGCGGCTGTCACCCAAACGCTTGGCAACACGGGTGTCGAGCAGGTTGCCCGCCGCGCGGACAGGACCCGCCGGCAGGTCCGCAAGCGCCGTGACGACGACTGGATGGACCAAGCCTATTGGCGCCCCTATCAGTATCGGTACTGGCAGTACTACTACCCCTATGGCGGGCCGCTGTTCTAGCCGGCGCTCATTGCTCGCCCGCTTTCTGAACGACACTCACGGTGTTGTGACCGCCGATCGCGTTGCCGTGCCCGGGGCGCGCGAATAGGCTTGGTGTGGCCGGGGGGCGGTTGGCGTTTTAGGAGCTTACGATGCGTCACTCCCTCATCACACTTGCCGCCTCGGCGGTCTTGGCCGGGCTCGCGCTCGGCGCAACACCGGCCAGCGCGGCGTCTCTGCCCAAACTCGATAGCGTCACCAGCCAGGCCGCATCGCGGGTCGAAGCGGTCCGCTATTACCGCCGCGGCTATCGTCCCTATCGCTATCGCCGGCCTTACCCGGGCTACTACACGCCCCGGCCCTATTACCGCAATTACGGCTATGGCTACGGCTACGGCTATCGGCCCTATTACCGCAATTACGGCTATTGGAACCGGCCCAATTACGGGGGCCGTTACTGGCGCTAGGCGGCGCAGAGCACATTTAGCACCGGCGGCGGGTTTGCTACCGCCGGTAGCTCCACCACTCCTCCGCTTCTTAGGCAATGGGCGAACAAGGGGGTGACGGTGCGCCTGCTCCTTGTGGCAGAGTGCGCGCCGTGACCCAGCCCTCCGATCTCATATCCCTCCGCGCGCTCGATCTCGCTAAAGCCGCTCTCGCCCGTCCCGGCGCGCCACCGGCCTTGCCGGATCGCCTGCTCGTGGTCGATGTGGAGCGCCAGACCGCCACGTGGCTCGACGCCGGCCGCGCCGTCGCCGCCTGGCCTGTCTCGACGGCGCGCAACGGCATCGGTGGCGCGGAGAACTCGTTCAAGACGCCGCCGGGATGGCTCCGCATTCACGCGAAGATCGGCGAGGACGCACAACCCGGCACGGTGTTCGTGTCGCGCGAGCCGAACGGCGAGATTTGGCGCGGCGCGCCTTTGCATGGAGAGACGTGCACCGACGATCTCATCCTGACGCGTATCCTCACCCTCGACGGACTCGAGGACGGGATCAATCGCGGCTCCGGTCACGACTCGCTTGAACGCTACATCTATCTTCACGGCACCAATCACGAGGACCTGCTCGGCCGGGCGGCGTCGTGCGGTTGCGTGCGCCTTGCAAATGCGGATGTCTGCGCGCTGTTTGCCGCCGTCCGCGAAGGAGACATTGTGCTGATTGCCTCGCCCGAGACGTGCGCGATCCCCGACCCGAAAACTGGCCGCTTCCATTATGCGGGGCTCGGCGGCTCCGGCATGAGCGCCATTGCCCAGTTCCAGGCGATGACCGGCGGGAAGGTGAGCGGTAGCGACCGCGCCTTCGATCACGGCGAACGCGGCGCCTTGCGCGCGCAATTCGAGGCGCTCGGCATCGCGGTCAACCCCCAGGACGGCAGCGGGATCGGCGCGGACTGCGCGGCACTTGTGGTGTCGACCGCGGTCGAAGAGAAAGTGCCGGACTTCGCCGCGGCTAAGGCGAAAGGAGTCCCGATCATCCACCGCTCGGAGATGCTGGCCCATTTCGTGGCCGCGCACCGCTCCATCGCCGTAACGGGCACGAGCGGCAAGTCGACGGTGACCGGCATGATCTTCGAAATTTTGCGGGGTGCGGGCCGCGATCCTTCCGTGATCACCGGCGGCGACCTGCCGCTGCTGCAGGCGGAGGGCCTGCCGGGCAACGCCTTTGCCGGCTCCTCCGACCTGCTCGTGGTCGAGGCGGACGAGAGTGACGGGTCGCTGGTGCGCTATGCTCCTGCCATCGGCGTGATTTTGAATCTCCAGCGCGACCACAAGGAGATGGACGAGGTGGCGGCGATGTTTGCAACCTTGCGGGCGCGCACGCGCGAGATGCTGGTCGTCGGCGATCAGGAAAATCTCGATCAATTCGCCGGTGGCGCGCTGCGCTTCGGCCTCTCGGCACGCGCCGATGTGCGCGGCGAGGACGTTGAGCTGGGTCCGGAGTCGAGCCGCTTCCGCGTCGGCGGTACGGTCTTTGATCTTCCTGTTCCCGGCGAGCACAATGTGGCCAACGCGCTGGCGGCGAT
>Ga0307378_10004094_pt1 | contig 21009 bp, 25 predicted proteins | sample UN1MG_FD_202238 | JGI IMG/M metagenome (GOLD analysis project Ga0307378, IMG submission 202238) | Soil microbial communities from Risofladan, Vaasa, Finland - UN-1 | ecosystem: Environmental > Terrestrial > Soil > Coastal area > Acid sulfate soil | place: Finland: Risofladan, Vaasa | collected... | reverse complement strand
TGATAGAATATGGCCGCTCCACGGGTCTTGGTGGCCCCAGCTGAATGAACCGCCCGAGGTCGCAAGCACTTCTGCCCTAATCGGACCCTCTAGAGCGTTTCTACCTATAGACAACTCGCGCAAGCAGTCGCACCCACTTACAGGGGAGAGATTAAGTCGCAGCGAGTCAGGCGCAGGTAGCGCTGCGCACTGAAGCCGGTGCGCCAAAAGCAAAGCTTCGCTCGGGAAACGTGTGGTTGTAAAAAACGGCGATGAGCATGCTGGCGATGATTATTTCGCCGCCTTCCTCCAGCACTCCAAGTGCGAAGTCGACAGTCGTCAGTCGACCCACCATGGCGTGTACCGTGTCCACCCCAATTCCGAAGATGATGAGCCCTCCGAGAAGTGGTGCTAAGCTTCTAGAAAAAGCCTTCGCTTCCTTGTGATCGCTGCTGGAATAGACAAATGCGACCGCCCCGCAGCTCACTACCCTGTAGCACCCTCTATCGAGCAGTCCCTATCAGCACACAGTTTCCAAGCGGCTCAGGGTTAGTAGGAGCGTGCGACAAGGGGGTGCCTACCTGTGTTTGGGCGCAAGGCTAGACTTCGGATACGGTTAGCTGCCATTCGAGGGCATCGTTCGGGAGAGGGGGGCGATTTATGCCGGGGGTAAGGAGAGGGGCGGCTTTTCGCTTTCTCATCATTGCCGTCATTCTTTGCGCCTGTTTAGTGCCTAAGGGCGTGTCGGCCCAGGGCGCCAACGACTACCCCATTCCGTCGAAGGCAAGCGAGACCTACTCCCCGATCCGGGAAGGGTTCGAAGTGCCGATCGAGCCGCGGGACGATTTGAAGGGGCCGCGACAATACGTAGACCCGAGAGAGGCGAAGCTTGAGGCGCGACGGCGCGACCGCTGGCCGACTGCGCCGGCTTTCATTCGAGACACGGATTTGCGGGCGAACAGCCGAACGTATTGGTTTGATGAAGACCAGTTCGGCCTCAATCAGCCACTCACGCTGACAACGGGCGGCTGGCTCGCCTATCAATCTGGTTATCTCGCCGATTTTCTACAGCTCCGCGGCGCATTTTATACGAGCCAGCCACTATATGCGAACGCCTTTGCAGGCGAAACAGCGACGCTCTCGCCGGACGGCGATGGGCTGACCACGCTCGGGCAAGTAAACGGCCGCATCAAGCTCGCGGGGCAGGCCATCACCGGCGGGCGCCTGTTAGTGCGGACGCCCTACATCAACCCGTTCGACATTCGCATGATCCCGTTGACCTTCGAAGGAGTCGTTTTGACGCCAGAGGATCGTGGCCCCGATCAGACCTTCGACTACGTGGCGTCCTATCTCACACGCTACAAGCCACTCAACGAGACCGGCTTTATTCCATTCAGCGAGGGGCTAGGCGTAACCCAAGATGAGGGCGTTCTCATTACCGGCGCCAGCTATCACGCGAAAGCATGGAACATCGGGTTCTCCAACTATTGGATCAAGGATACGTTGAACACAGCCTATGCGGAGGTTGACCATTTGTTGCCGTTTAGCCTTGATGGCAAAGATCCCAGCTTTCGGGTGGGCATCAACGCGCTTGACCAGCGAACCGTCGGCGCGGACCTCATTGCGGGTGCACCTTACGATACCTACCAAGCATCGGCGCGGCTGATTGGGAGTTATGCAGGGTTTGTCCTCACATTCGCCGCCTCTCAGACGGGCGGTGCAGCGAGTATTCAACAACCGTTCGGTTTCGGCACCTCCTATACGTCCATGATCCTCACGGACTTCCAGCAGGCGGGGGTGCATGCCGCCATGCTATCGCTGTCCTACGATTTCGGGATGATCGGGCTTGAAGGGGTGAAGGTCCTCGTCGCTTGGGGGCGGGGCGAGGGCACGGCTATTGCTGCAAATAGCGGCTTTGCCGATCAAGAGGAGATCGATTTCCGCTTCGTCTATGAACCGGAACGCGGCCAGCTCGTCGGGTTGCGCTTTGAGCTGGAATACATAGATTGGCGCGTGCCCGGGCTCGGCCTCCCCAGCGAAGATCTCGATCAATTCAGGGCGATTGTAAATTACAAGGTGCCCCTGCTTTAGAGTTCATGATCGTACAAACTGTATCCGCTTGGCGAACCGAGCTTCCACTCAGCCAAATAAAGGTGCTCGAAATCGAACATCGCCTCGATGCGGTCAATGTCCGCTTATGGCACTTAGCAGACATTGACTTCGGGGCTGAATAGGTCCGCTCCCTGATGGAAAGCAGACATCGGCGCAGCTCGCCCCTCCATGTCCGCAATGGTGCACACGGACCTTAAAGCGCACCTCCGCACCTTGACTATTCAAAGGCCTACTATACGTGCGCGATTCAAAAAATTTTCCGGACAGGCCTAGCGCCGACTTGCACAGAGTCTTCTTGGGCTTTTCTCGCTGAGACCCAGTTGGTTTGCCGTTCTGCAACCATTTATTTGGATTGAGCCGGCAGTCTTCGTGTTAAACACCGTAGAGTGGTATCCGCAGACTCTTAATCAGCGGGTCCAAAGTTCGAGTCCTTGTGCGCCCACCATTCCTTCCCTCAAGGATGTGAAATCGAGATGCCGAAAGCCATCTTCGCCAAAGCCGTCTCCGCCTTTGTGATCGCCGGCATGGTCGGCTTGGCCGCGAGCGCTGCGCTGGCCGAAGATGCCCTCGAGGGCGAGTTCGAGGGCGAATGTGTGATGGGGCTCGCACTCGGCAAGGACATCCAGACCGATTGCTCGGTCAACACCATCTACAAGGGCAAGACCTATTGCTTCGGCAACGAGACGGCCAGGACGCTGTTCTTAAAGCGCCCGGATGACTTCCTGCTCCAAGCGCACATCTACTATTCCAGCAAGCAGGACGCCGAACAGGAGTAGGGGGCTTTTCCTCTTACGAGCCCGTCTTCCTTACGAGCCTTTGGGCGGCGTGTGGAACTCGTACACTTCACCTTCGGTGTCGACGATCGACACGTCGAGATTGTTCTCCTCGCCCTTGGCGAAGGTGAAGCGGAAGTTCGGGTTGGTCGAGATCGAGAACGTCGTGTCCATCGTGAACACCAGCTCGCCGTCGCGCTTCACGGTGACCTCTTTCACGTAATGCGCCGGGATAAATTTCGCGGTGTTGATATCGAGCTGCATGCCGTTGTCGTTCGGATGCTTGATCATCACCTGTGCCGACCAGATCGGATTTGACTCCACGGCGGGGGCGAAGGTGCGAGCGATCGTCTTGCCCATGCCCGCCGTGTCGGCCTCGGGATCCTTCGCCTGCATGGCAGCGCAACCGCCCGCCGCGGCCAAGAACTTGCTTGCCATGTGCAAGCTGCCGTCCTCGGTCTCCAGGACCGCACGGACATGAGAGAAGTTGTCGATCCGCACGCGGGTGGAGAAACTACGTTCTCCAACGGCCCCGGCCGCCGGTCCGAAGTTCAGCGTGGCCACCTTCGGGTCGGGGTTGTTGTCGATGAACAACGTCAGCGACTTGGGGGTTCCTTTCACCCACGGGGGTATGCGCACAGTCAAGGGAACGAGGGCTGCATCCTCGACCTTCTGCGGGGTCTCAAGAACCACCATGTCATCCTCTCGGATATAGCGGTCGCCGAAGGCCTGCTCCTTGAGGATGGGCCACATCTTCTCCTCGGCGGACGCGCCAGGAGTGGCCAGGACAAGCATCGAGACGGCGAGCGCGGCAGCGCCGCAGCCTCTGGCTAAGCTTTTGAAGGAATGGCGCATTGTGCCGTGCTCCTTGGAATGTGTTGCGAAAAGTATATCATTCCCATTCGAGTTCCGCGAATGCCGCGGTGACATTGCGGACATGGTACTGGTCGAACAGTTTCCAGGCATCTTTTTGCGAGAAACCGGCGGTTTTGGTCGCTTCGGCCAAGGTCTTGCCCTCGGCGATTTGGCGGCGGACATCGGCCGCAATCGTCGCCAGGTAAAGCTGCTCGGGTTCGAGCGCTTTAGGCAGTTCCATGGTCTTCGGCCCGTGACCGGGCACAACCCGGGCCGCCTGGCGGTTCCCCAGTTCGTCGAGAAGCGCGAGCCAACCTTTGATGGAGCCGTCCAGGGTCGGCACGTGCACGGAAAACAGAAGGTCGCCGAGAAACAGCGTGTCGGTCTTGGTGTCCGTGACGATCAGATCGTTATCGGTGTGCGCCGTGGCTTGCGGCTCTAGCAGAAGCTCGCGGCCGCCAAGATCGAGCCTCGTCGGTTCCTTGATCAACATCGTCGGTAGGATGATCTCACTGCCCTTGAAGACATCCTCGCCGAGCATTTGCTTATTGGCGGTGACGTAGCTCTCCGAGCGCGTCCCTAGCGCCCGCGCCAGCTTGTAATGGCCGACGAAGGTCGGATCGTCTTGCTTGAAGGCGGCATTCCCGAAGACGTGGTCAGGATGCATATGCGTGTTGATCACGTATTTGATGGGCTTCCTGGTGACGGCCCGAATGGCATCGCGGAGGTCCTCACCCATCACCGCGCTGCCGGACGTGTCGATCACGGCGACAGCCTCGTCCCCAACCACGAAGCTCGCATTGGCAATGTCGCCGCGATTGTCCGGGGACTGCACCTCGTAGCGCCCCTGATGCACGAACACGCCGGGCGCCACCTCGGTAACATCCGCGGCCGCGGCGTAGGCTGGCACATAGCGGAGCAGGGGGGTTGCCGCGAGTGCCAGGCCGGCTTGGAGGAAAGTCTTCCTCGATATGGGAAGCGGGGTACACATCAGTTGCTCGACCCCACGGCTTCGGCAACGCGCTTGCGGCTGCGCGAGATGGCTTTTTCAAGATCGGCAACCAAGTGCTGGGCTATGCGCTCAATCACGCTGGCATCGCCGGTTGCCCACGCGACCAGGCTGGCTCCCTCTAGTGCGCTGAGGATGAGCGTTGCCGCGGGTTTCTCATCGATGTCTCCTCGAAGCTCTTTAGCGGCAATGCCTGCCCCCACAACCCGTTCAAGCCAGCTGAGATGGAGTTCGAAGAAATACCGAACGCGACCCTGCAATGACTTGGGAAGAACCGACATCTCCGCCGACAGGGCGCCGCAAAGCGGCAACATATCGTTGCTCATACTGTCGATGAAAAAATCGACATACCTACGCAGTCTTGCCCCGGCCGACTTTTCTTCGACAAGGATGGTTTGGAGAGCGTTCTCAAATTTGACGAGGTAACCGTCAATAAGTGCCCCGCCGAGTTCCGCCTTCGTGGGAAAATGGTGATGGATACTGGCCTTGCGGATTCCAACGCGTTCGGAGAGGTCGGCATAGCTGAAGGCCGCATAGCCACGTGTGCGTATCAACGTTTCCGCCTCGTTGAGGAGGCGTACTTTGGTGCCAGCGCTCATTGGCGAACACTACCAACTACTAGGTAGGGTTGTCAAGGAGGGCGCGATCTTAAAGCCTGAGACCATGCCGCGCGTCAGCCTTCCGCTCCGCCGCTGAAGCCGGCCGCCGGAAGAGCGTGGACGACAAAGACCTGCTCAAAGCCGGTCCTTCTAGTTTGGTCTGTGTTCGTATAGGTTACGCCAGCGCGAACGGGAGGGAGCCTGCATGCGGATCATTCTTATTCTTATCGTCATTGTTGCCATTTTTGCGCTGGTGCAGAGCAAACGGCACGATTGTGAATTCGGCGGCGATGGCTGGCTTGACTGCGTCATCGGCAAGACCGCGGATGAGTTTTCGGCGAAGACAGATGAGCCGGCCTCCGACAGCATGGCATCGGAAACCTCTCAGTAGGCCAGCTGGGTGCGCCGAGGGGGCCAGCCGTCACCAACTCGGGCCAGTAACCTTGCAGTAATTTGGCTGAACCGCGCCGAATGCCGGTCTTGATTCGGGGTAGCATCTGGCGGTGTTATTCGCTTATCTGGCCTTGCGCTTTGGCGTGGACCCTTGAGAGGACTGGCACGGCGGAACGATGACCGCATCGAAGGAGTATGCCAGCCGCGCGGCGGGCGCCTTGGCGGGCCTGCTGCGCCCTGGCACAGACATCGCCGATGTCACCGCCATCCTCGAGAAGGCGATGGACGGCGTGCCCAAGGGGCAGGGCAACGATGCAGAAATCCCAGCCGACGAGCCGCGCCGCACGACTCCTCTCCGCGTCGCCCACGGTCATCTACAGCTTCAAGGCGACCGACGACTTCGCGCCGACCTTCGTCAGCGACAATCTCCAAACCCTGTGCTCGGCCTCTACGACGACCTGGTGGGCGAAGGCTCGGTCATCCGCGAGGAGCACGATGGCTTCAAATTGCTGCTCGACCTAAAGAAGCGCGATCGGGCCGAAGCCATCGCTGCACTCCGGGCGATCGTCGACCGCCTCAAAAAGTAGCTCGAAATGCTAGGTGCCGTGCCGTTCGGGCGGTGCATCGTCGTTGGCCGGAAGGCGGCGCGCGCTCTCTCGCAGGGCCTCTTTCAAAGAGGTCGGCCGGCCGTGCTTGCGCAGCAGGTCGAGGAAGGCCTCGTCGGCCAGCGCCTGCACGCTGCATCCGCTGTCCAAGGCCAACAATTCGACGGCATTCAGGATCTCCGGAGAGAACGCGATGATCTTCCGCCGTGCGCCTGGTTTCCAAGAAGGGACGGACATGCCGCTTTCATCCTGCGAGCCTTGGGGGTCGGCCCTTGGCCAAGTCTGCCGATCAGCATAGCTGATTCGCCTCCCCCTCGATCGACTCTGCAGGAACTTCTCGGGCACTCGGAAATTTACGTCGCACAAGATGCCGGCGCTGCGCGAGGCGCGCGAGCACCGAGAAACCGCGGAAAGGAAACCGCAATGGGGCTGTTCAGCAAAGACATCAAATCCATGGAGGACTTGTTCCTGCATACCCTCCAGGACGTCTATCACGCCGAAAATCAGATCGTGAAGGCGTTGCCGAAGATGATCGACAAGGCGACCAACCGGGAGCTCGGCGCCGGCTTGCGGAGCCATCTCAAGGAAACCGAGGGCCAAGTGAAGCGCCTGCAGCAGGTCTTCGAGAAGCTGGGTAAGGATCCCAAGGGTGTCGACTGCCCGGCTATCGACGGCCTGATCAAAGAGGCCGACGAAGTAGCGGGGGAGGTCGAGGACAAAAAAGTTCTCGATGCCGCCATCCTTGGCAGCGCCCAGGCCGTGGAGCATTACGAAATGTCGCGCTACGGCACGCTGATCGCTTGGGCCAAGGAACTGGGCCACGATAACGTGGTCAGTCTACTCAATGCCAACCTCAAAGAGGAGAAGGCGGCCGACAAGAAGCTCTCCGCGCTCGCTGAGGGGAAGGTCAATCGCCGGGCGACCGGCAAGTCGGCAGCCAAGCGGCCGACCGGTAGCCGTAGCGCGGCGTCATCGCGCACGAAGAAGAAGGCGCCACTCAAGCGTGCGGCTGCTCGCAGCGGCGGGACCAAGCGCAAGACCGGACCTGCAAAGCGCAAAACGGCGCGGAAATAGGCTAAACCGCTTTTGTCTTAGGCCGGGGCCGCCAGGCTCCGGCCGTTCTTAGCTAAGAGTCGCGCGCTTCGGCGATGTAGTGTTCGCGGAAGGCGCGGGCGACTGGGCCTGGAACGCCGTCGCCGATGGTGTGCCCGTCAATCTCGACGACCGGAAGCACGAAGGCGGATGCCGCGGTGAGAAAACCCTCCCCCGCGCGGTAGGCCTCCTCGACGGTGAAGGGTCGCTCCTCGACGCGCAAATTCTCCTGACTAGCCAGACGAAGAATGGCGCGGCGGGTGACGCCGGGCAGGATGTGGTTGCCGAGCGGCTGGGTGCGCAGCACGCCGTCGGCGTCCAAGATGAAGGCGGACGACGAGGTGCCCTCGGTCACGAAGCCGTCCTCCACCATCCAGGCCTCATAAGCGCCTTGGCGCTTTGCCGCCTGCTTGCCCATGGCTTGACCCAGCATGGACGTGGACTTGATGTCTCGCCGCTTCCAGCGAATGTCCGGGATGGTGACGATCTTGATTCCGGTCTTGGCATAGGGGCTGTCGATCAACGGGCGCGTCTGGGTGAAGGCGACCGCGGTCGGGGGCGTCTGCTCGGGATAGATGAAGTCGCGGTCCGCGGCCCCCCGCGTGATCTGGAGATAGACAATGCCCTCGTCGACGTTGTTTTCGGCGATGAGCGCGTCATGGATCTCGCGCAAGCCCGCGTGCGGGATGGGGAGGGGGAGCTCGATCTCCGCGAGTGACCGGTCGAGCCGCGCCAAATGCGCGTCGAAATCCACGAGCCGTCCGCCGAGCACCGCTGTGACTTCGTAGACGGCGTCGCCGAACAGAAAGGCGCGGTCGAAGATCGAGACCTTCGCCTCTTCTTCCGGGAGGTAGTCGCCGTTCACATAGACGATGCGGGACATCGGGCGGGAAACACTCGGCAAGCTGCGTGCGACCTGGGTAGCCCCGCGCCCGGCCAAACGCAAGGTGTCGCCGGCGCGGCTTGCTTTCCATGCCATACCAGCTCAGGCATACTCAACCGCCTGAAGACTCGAATCGGCTCCGCAAGCAGAGCCTGACAAAGAATGGGGGGAAGAATGACATCAGCGAGCCTGTTGATCGTGCTTTTTGTGGGGACGATTGTCGGGGCCATTACAGGCCTCGTCGTTGGCGGCGGCTTCAATCTCGACGTTCTCGCCATCCTCGCCGGCTTCCTGGGCGCCATTGCCGGCGTGATCATTCGGAATCTCATCATTGCCAAGGGGGCCGGTGTGGGACCCGACGACTCTAAGACGCCAGTCTTGGTGGCGGTCTACGCGATCATCGCGTCGCTGGCCGGCAGTCTGGCGGCGAAGGAGGTCCTCGATGTCAGCGAGCTGACCGCGCCGGTCGGCGTTGGCGCCTTGGCGGGTCTGTTCTCGGCGGTGCTGCTGGCGATGCTGATGATCACCTACCACACCAATCCCGGCGAGCCGCCGAAGCTCAAAAAGAAGCGCTGATTACGACGCGCAGGCCGGTTTGACGCGCAAGCCGGCCTCTTCGATGAGGGCGAGATCGTCGTCCACGTCGTTGTTGGCCGTGGTCAGCAGCTTGTCGCCGTAAAAGATGGAATTGGCGCCCGCGAGGAAGCACAAGATCTGTGCCTCGCGGGACAGCGCCGAGCGCCCCGCCGACAGCCGCACGAACGACGTCGGCATGAGGATGCGCGCAGTGGCCACCATGCGCACCAGATCAAGCGGCTCGACCGGCTTCTGATCCTCGAGCGGCGTACCCGGCACCGGTACCAGCGCGTTGATGGGCACGCTCTCGGGATGCGGATCGAGCGTAGCAAGCTCTTGCAGGAGCCGCGCGCGATCCTCGATGGTCTCGCCCATGCCGATAATCCCGCCGCAGCAGACTTGCAGGCCGGCGTGCCGCACATGGGCCAGCGTCTCCAGCCGGTCCTCATAGGTCCGCGTGGTGATGATCTCGCGGTAGAACTCGGGCGAGGTATCGAGATTGTGGTTGTAGGCGGTCAGGCCGGCTTCAGCGAGGCGCTTGGCCTGATCCTTGGTCACCATTCCGAGCGTGACGCAGGCTTCCATGTCGAGCGCGCGCACGCCGCGCACCATGGCGAGCACGCTATCGAACGCCGGACCGTCCTTCACCGAGCGCCAGGCAGCGCCCATGCAAAAGCGGGTGGCGCCGGCCTCTTTAGCAAGCCGCGCCTTGGCCAGCACGTCGTCCACGTGGAGCAGAGATTCGCGCTCAAGCCCCGTGTCCTTGGCGTAATGGGCGCTCTGCGGGCAGTATTTGCAGTCCTCCGGGCAGGCCCCGGTCTTGATGGAAAGTAGGCTGGCGAGTTGCACCCGGCCGTCCGCGTGGTAGCGCCGGTGGACGCTCCGCGCCTCGTCCAGAAGCTCGAGCAGGGGCGCTTGGAGCAGCCCCACGATCTCGAAGATCTGCCAGTCCGACCGGGCGCCCGCGGCGCCGTTTGGCTCACGCCGGCTCTCCGCGCGGGCAGCCTGGCCGTGGATAGGATTCAGGGTTTCCAAGGTTTCTGACACGGAACTCCAAGCCATTGATTGCTGGGGATAAGACCCTTCGCTAAATACAGGATCAGCGAGGTGATAGAATTTTCTTTTTAGACGAGCGACGTGAACTTTCCAACATTTGATAGATGGCACCGCCGAGCCGAAGACTAGCAATTAATTTCGGCAAGTTCGCGCTCGAAAGCCCCAACATCGGCAATGAAATATCTGCGGCTCGTTCTCTTCACGATTTCATCGTGCTCCCATTCGACCAGCACCCGGTTGACCGTTTCGCGTGTCAAGCCGGCCATCGCCGCAATGTCTATTTGTCGGATGGCGTCGGGAAGGGCGATGTCAAGGCGGCCGCGCTCGCCGCACACTCTTGCGAGTTCCAGCATGACGCGCGCTACGCGGCCCTTCGCCGTCAGAAACGTCGTGGCGATGACTGAATCAGAGGTTTGGCGCAATCTGTTCGCGAGCATTGCCGCGGATCTCGAAGGACCCGGCATCCGCCTGGCGCCTTCGCCTTGGCGCGTCTTCACATATCGCGGTTTGAGCTTGGCCTTGAGTTGCCGCACCTGTTGCTCACTAAACTCCATCACTTTGTCCTCACGACCAGAACGGGCTTGGGATTGTTGAGTTGGACTCCCGGAATCTCGGTGCCGTGCTTCAGCTCACCCAGAAGCGCTTGCCGGTCCATTCTGGGTGACCGCGGAATCCAATACGGGGCAGGGACGTCGCCCTCGGACATCACCACGAGGGACGCCGAGCCGGGTCGTGTCGAGGCTGTAAAATCTGGCTCCTGCAGTTTGCTGAGGCCAACCTCATCCATGACCTCAAGCGCGAGTTGCCGCTTTTTGGCGCCGCGCTCTTCTAAGCGCGCCAGCCGCTCTTTCATCTCGCCGAGACGCGTACGAAGTCCCGCCGAGAGCGCGTCATCGACTAGCGCCGAGCGGATCACGGCGGCTATCATCTCATGGAGGTCGGTGATTCCCTCAAGCGTGTCAGTCAGAGTTTGTTCATCGAGGTCAAAGTGTTCCGCCAACAGGCGCTTTTTCAGAGCCTGGTAGGTCAGTGCTTCCCGCTTTAGAGGCGACGTATGTATCATTTCATAATCCTGGAGCATCTTTTACGATGCCTAGAGTATCAATCTCTTCCTGCCCGGTCAAGCGGATGATTACGGCTGCCCAAGTAAAAGCCGCTAGGGTCCTGCTTGGACTTAGCCAACGGGACCTAGCTGAAATTTCTGATCTGGGAATCGCGACTGTGAAGCGGCTTGAGACTGCCGCAGAGCCACGAGGAGCGGTTACGACGATTTTGAAAGTTCAGGCTGCCCTAGAGAAAGCCGGCATCGAGTTCATCCCAGCGGGGGCAGGAAAGGGACCAGGTGTTCGGCTCAGCCAGGAGAAGCAACCCTGCTAGGCGTCAGACGCATGAGAGCCGAGCGGGAGAGGCAGTTTTACGAAACGAACCCAATTGCTGCGTTGCAAAAAGATTGGGTCAACGAAGCTCGACCCCGTGTCAGCGAGCCCTAAAGAGCTTCCCGGTCTATATATCGTACATTCCTGTGAGCCGGCGGGGTGGGCCCCCGTTCCGTCAGGGGTATATTGTTGACCTTGCTCGTACACTCCCGAATTTGCCGCTAAGACAGGATCATGGGTGCAAGTGAAAGCCGGTATCAGGCCTTCCTCGATACGCTCGGGCAGGGCCGTCTGCGGCGGGCCCTCACCGATGTTGAGGCGAGGAACGCGCGCACCCTTGAGGTGGATGGGCGCACCTATGTCAATCTGGCCAGCAACGACTATCTTGGTTTGCGATTTCATGAGGGCTTGACTGCACGTGCGGTCGACTGGGCAAAGCGCTTCGGGACAGGATCAGGCGCGTCCCGGCTCGTGACCGGCAATCTCGATCTCTTTGCGCGCATCGAGCGGAAGGTCGCCGCGCTGAAACAGAAGCCGGCTGCGCTTCTGATGGCGTCCGGGTTTCAGGCCAACGCAAGCGTTCTTCAGGCTCTCTTTGATAAACGTGCTCTCGGGGCAGAGCCGCTCGTGTTCGCAGATCGGCTCAATCACGCCAGCATGCATTTCGGCTGCCAGGCGGCGAGCGTGCGCGAAATCCGCTACCGGCATGGAGACGCCCATCATCTGGCCGAGCTGCTGAAGCAGCATGCGGAGGAAGGCCGCCCCAAATTCATTCTCACCGAGAGCGTGTTCTCGATGGACGGTGATGTGGCACCGATCGCCGAGATCGAAGCGTTCGCGCAGGCGAACGATGCCATGCTGATCGTGGACGACGCCCATGCCACAGGCGTGCTGGGCGAGGGCGGGCGTGGGCTCTCGGATGGCGCCGACATCGTGATTGGCACATTCTCCAAGGCACTCGGTAGTTTCGGGGCCTATGTCGCCTGTTCGGATACGACGCGCGACTATCTGATCAACCGCTGTAGCGGCTTCATCTACTCGACGGCGTTGCCGCCACCGGTTCTAGGCTCCATCGATGCCGCTCTCGATCTATTGTCCGACTTGGATGCCGAGCGTGCGCACGTGGCGGGGCTTGCCGCGCGCTTCCGGGGCGAAGCGGCAGACCGCGGCTTCGATACGGGCGCGTCGTCCACGCAGATCGTACCCCTGACTGTGGGTACGGCGGAGGCTGCTCTCGGCTTGAGCGCCGCACTCCGCCAGGCCGGCTTTTGGGCGACAGCAATCAGACCGCCGACGGTGCCGAACGGGACCGCACGGGTGCGATGCGCGTTCACGGCCGCGCACACGAAGCAGGACTTGGACAGCCTCTTAGCGGCACTGGAGGCTTGCTGCGACGCGTTTGCGCCAACCGCCGTCAAGGCGGCGTCCGCCTGACATGCATTTTGTCGTGGTGCACGGCTGGGGGTTCGATACCTCGATCTGGACGCCGCTCGTCGCGCGGTTGCCGAAAGCGGACGTCACGCGTGTCGACCTCGGCTTCCTTTCCGATACGGCGAAAGACCGCAGCGATTGGCCCGACGACGCCATCGCGATCGGCCATTCGCTTGGCGTGCTGTGGCTACTGAAGGAAAAAGAGGGCCGGTTCCGCGGCCTAATTTCCGTGCAGGGCTTTGACCGGTATTGTCCGCATGTGCCGGAGGCCCGGGTGGCCGCGCTTCGGCGTGGGCTCGACAGCGATCCCGGCGGCACATTGCGAGCGTTTTGGCGCTCGTGCGGAGCACCGGATTTCGCCGATCCTGCGGTTCTCAATGTCCCACGCCTGCGGGAAGGCCTCGATTGGCTGATGCATTGGGACGCGGAGGCCGCTAAGAAAAGGCTTCAATGTCCGATCCTTACCCTCGCCGCCAAAGACGATGCGATCGTTTCGCCGGCCATGTCCGAGGCGGTCTGGGGGCAAAACACCATCCTGTGGTCGCCCGACGGCGGTCACGTTCTTCCCTTGAGGCACCCCGATTGGTGCGCCCGTCATGTCGCTGAATTCGCCCATTCTCTCACGTCGTAGCGCCGCGATCGCGGCCAGCTTCGGCGCGCGGGCTGAGCGTTACGAAAGCCATGCGGGCTTGCAGCACGCCGTGGCGGAACGCCTGGCGGCCCTCCTTCCGGATCTCGAAGCGCCGCGCGTGCTGGAACTGGGCTGCGGCACGGGACTGCTCAGCCGCCGGCTCTTAGCCAAGTATCCGGACGGCGATTTCGTGCTGACCGACGTGTCGCCCGCCATGATCGCCGAATGCCGCCGCGGGCTTGCAGGAACCCAAGCGCGCGTTGCGTACGAGATCATGGATGCAGGCCAGGCCAGCTCGCATGAGGGCCTCGACCTCATTGTCACCAGCATGACGCTCCATTGGCTCCCCAACCCGGTCGCCACGCTCAACCGCCTGCGGGCCTTGCTGGCGCCGGGAGGCCAGCTGCTCTTTGCCAGTTTGGGCCCCGACAGCTTCGCCGAGTGGCGCACCGTGCTTGCCACGGAAGGCTTGCCGAGCGGCATCGTCGGTCTGCCGAAGCTTCCGGGCGTGGTCGAGCAGGAGCACCTAACGCCCGATAACGACTCGCTTTCGTATTTGCGGCGGATGAAAGCGGTCGGCGGCCTCACGCCGCGAGACGGCTATGCGCCTCTCACCCCTGGCGCATTGCGCCGCGCGATTCGCGCCACGAATTTGCGCTTCGGCGGGCGCGTCACCTGGCACATCGTCTATGGGCGGCTAGAGCGCGCCTGAGGCCAATTGGTCGAGCCCTTCAATCATGCCCGCATAGGCCCGGGCGAGTTCCGCGTCGGTGATGCAGTAGGGCGGCATGAGATAAACGGTCGATCCGATCGGCCGGATGTTGAAGCCGTGCGCGAGATACCAGGCCCGCAGCTTGCGGCTTGCTTCGGATTGATACTGTCCGCCTTCTTGAACCTCAAAAGCGAGCACCGCACCGAGCACGCGCGGCTTCGATACATCCGCGCGCGCCGCAAGCACGTCGAGCGTCGCGCGATGCTGCGCGTTGATCTCTCCTATGCGCGCCAGCGTCTGCTCCTCCTCGTAAAGCCCGAGCGCTGAAAGCGCGACCGCGCAGGCCAGCGGATTGGCGGTGAAGGAATGGCCGTGCGGCAGCGCCCGGTCGAAGTTGTGGCCGAGAAACATGTCGAACAGGCGATCGCGCGCCACCGTGGCCGCAAGCGGCATGTACCCCGCCGTCAGTCCCTTCGAGAGACAGACAAGGTCGGGCACGACGTCGGCCTGCTCCAGGGCGAACAGCGTGCCCGTGCGTCCGAAGCCCGTCGCCACCTCGTCAAAGATCACAATGACTCCAGCCCCTTGCGCCATTTCGACGAGACGCTTGAGGAAGCCCGGCCGGCAGAAGCGGATACCCGCCGATCCCTGCATCAGCGGCTCGATGATCAGCGCCGCGACGGCCTGACTGTGATCCGCAAGCAGCGCTTCGAAGGCCGACAGGGCGCCCGCTTCGCGCTCGTCCGCCGCGTCGTCGCCCTCGAAGGTCGAGGGGTAAGGCAGCACGCGGACCCGGCACATCAAATCTTTGAAGGCGCCGAACATCTGCGAGCCGCGCCCCACCGACATGGCCCCCAGCGTGTCGCCGTGATAGCCGCCGTCGAAGGCAACCAGCATACGCCGCCGCGGTTCGCCGCGATTGACCCAGGATTGGTGTGCGATCTTGATCGCCACCTCGACCGAGGTCGAGCCGTCGTCGGAGAAGAACACGCGATTGAGATCTCCGGGCAGCAGGCCGGCCAGCGCCTCGGCGAGATCGACCCCGGGCGCGTGCGTAAAGCCCGCGAACATCACATGCTCCATCTGCTCCGCTTGAGCTGCGAGCGCCGCGTTGATCTTCGGATGCGCATGGCCATGGGTGCAGGTCCACCACGAGGAGATCAGGTCGAGGATCTCGCGCCCGTCCGCGTCGAACAGGGAGGCGCCCTTGGTGCGGGCGATCACGGTCGGTTCGACCTCCGTCCCGTGCTGGGTATAGGGATGCCAGACATAGCGCTTGTCGCGGGTGATCACGTCGCGCGCCGGCGAGGTCTGTTGACGGTTCGCTGAGTCGTTCACGGTCTCACCGTTGCAAGCTTCAAGAGATCGAACTCCGGCTCGATCGCCTTGAGCGCATCGCGGTTGATGGTTTCGAGCCAGGGAATCTCGGCAATGACTTCGATCTGGCCGTAGCGCTCGATTGCGGCGCGATTATGCGGCGTCTCCGGGCCGGTGATGACCACGCCCGCCAGCGGAAGCCCGCGCCGTCTGATCGCCTCAAGTGACAGAAGCGTGTGGTTGATGGTGCCGAGGGTCGATCGTGCGACGAGGACGATGGGAAGGTCGAGCTCGCCTGCGAGATCGATCATAGAGACGTCGTCCGTGATCGGCACCATGAGACCGCCCGCGCCCTCGACGATCACCAGGCCATCGCAAGGCGGCAGCTCCAATTTCCGCATGTCGAATGTCACGCCGGCACGCCGTGCCGCCTCGTGCGGCGCCAGCGCCTCTGGCAAGAGATAGGCCTCCGGCAAGATGCGTCCCACCGGGAGCTCCGCGAGACGCTGAACCGTCGCGGAATCCGTCGCAGGCTCGTTCCCCGCCTGCACCGGCTTCCAATAACACGCATCGAGATGAGTCAGCAGCCAGGCCGAGACGAGGGTCTTGCCGACATCGGTATCGGTTCCTGTGACGAAAAAGCCGGGCACGAGGGGTGAAACTCCAAAGGTTCCTGCCGGGGAGGGGGGACTTTATCGGCCAGAGCTTGCGAGGCAAGAGGCTGGACGTGAGCGTTGGTTTCAGGCGACAACATGCCGTCCATGCGTCGTTTCCTGTCCTTTTGCGTCCTTGCGCTCCTCATTTGCGGCCCCGCCGTTAGCGGCCCCGCCGTCGCGGCAGGCGGCAAGACCTTGCGCATGGCCTATGACGCCGACCCGGCCTCGCTCGACCCTCATGAGCAGCTCTCCGGCGCCACCCTTCAGCTCTCCCACCTCGTGTTCGATCCCCTGGTGCGCCGCCGCAAGGACCAAACATTCGAACCCCGGCTGGCCAAGAGCTGGGAGCAACTCGACGAGCGCACGACACGCTTTCACCTGCGCGACGGCGTCAAATTCCATTCCGGCCGCGTGATGACCGCCGATGACGTGGTTTGGACATTCAACCGCCTGAAGCAGAGCCCCGATTTCAAGGCGCTGTTCGAGCCGTTCGAAGCGGCGAAGGCGGTCGATGCGCACACCGTCGATCTCATCACCAAGGGTCCGTATCCATTAGTGTTGAATCTGGCGACCTACATCTTTCCCATGGACCGCGAATTCTATTCGGGCACGGACGCACGCGGGCAGCCGAAAGATGCCGTGATCAAGCATGGCTCGTCCTTTGCCTCGGCCAATATGAGCGGCACCGGTCCCTTCATCGTCACGAAGCGCGAGCAGGGGATCCGCTTAGAACTCAAACGCTTTGCCGAGTATTGGGACAAGGACTCGCCCGGCAATGTGGACGAGATCGTTCTCACGCCGATCAAGGAGCCGGCCACGCGCGTCGCGGCACTGCTTGCCGGCGATGTCGACTTCATCGCGCCCGTGCCGCCGGCCGATCTGAAGCGCATCGAGGCGGCGCCGTGCTGCACGCTTATCGCTATCCCCTCGACCCGCGTGCTGACCTTCGAACTGAATCAGGACCGTGTCGAAGCCTTCAAGGATGCGCGCGTCCGCAAAGCGATGAGCTATGCCATCAACCGCGAGGGCATCGCCAAGAAGATCATGCGTGGCTTCGCCACCGCCGCGAGTCAACTGAGCCCGCCCGGCTATGGCGGTCACGATCCGGATCTTACGCCCCCTTACGATCTCGCCAAGGCCAAGGCCCTCATGAAGGCGGCCGGCTACGAGGACGGCTTCTCGGTGTCCATGGTCGCCCCGAACAACCGCTATGTGGGAGACGCGCGGATTGCCGAAGCGGTCGCCGCCATGCTCGCCAAAATCAACATCAAGGTCGATCTCGAGACCCTGCCGAAGGCGCAGTATTGGCAGCGCTTCGATGCGCGCGATGGTGACATGCTGATGATCGGCTGGCAGTCCGATACGCAAGACTCGGCGAACTTCTACGAGTTCCTGGTCATGACGCCGGACAAGGAGACGGGCTACGGCCAATATAATGCCGGGGATTATTCGAACTCGGAGGTCGACCGGCTCACGCTCGAGGCCCAGACCATGACCGACAGCCAAGCCCGCGCGGAAGTCCTAAAGGAGATCGAGGGCATCCTCTATGAGGACGCGGCGCTCCTGCCCCTTCAATGGCAGCATCTCGCCTGGGCGGCCCGAAAAAATGTGAAGATCGAGCCTGTGGTGAACGTCATCGACATGCCGTATCTGGGTGATCTTGTCATCGAGTAGGGCCCGCAGAGGCCGTTCGGGGAGGACATCCGATGCTGAAGAAGATCCTGCTTGTACTGGTGGCGCTCGTTCTCGTGTTCGTGGTCGTCGTCGCGCTCCAGCCATCCGAATTCCACGTTGAGCGCTCCGTCACGGTCGACGCCCCGGCATCGAAGGTATTCGGCGAGGTGAACGACTTCCACAAATGGGAAGCTTGGTCGCCCTGGGCGAAGCTCGACCCCAAAGCCAAGGTCGGCTTTGAAGTGCCGTCCGCCGGTGAGGGCACCGTGATGACCTGGGCGGGGAATAGTGAGGGAGGTGCCGGCAAGATGACCCTGGTCGAGAGCAAGCCCGACGAGCTTGTGAAGATTAAGGTCGACTTCACGGAGCCCTTCGAGGGCACCAGCGGCTCAGTTCGCCTCCAAGCCGGATGGCGACACGACCACCGTGACCTGGAGCATGGACGACGACCACACCTTCTTGGAAAAGGCCATGTGCCTAATCATGAACGGCAAGGCGATGGTGGGCGAGCAGATGGAGCAGGGCCTCACCAAGCCGAAGCAGGTCTCTGAAAGCTAGGCGGAAACGCGCGCCCAGCCACCCTTCTGATTGGTCAGCCTGACCCCCGTCAGCTATAGTCTTGAACTGCGGCGTGCTTTTCGCCGCGAGGACCACCAGGGGGGCGGCAAGGCGACCGGAATTGTCCGCTGCGGGAATGAAGTGGGATTTCCTGAAGGCCGACACCAAGCCGCGGCTACCATCCAGCGCCCGCGCCGTGGCCATTATGGCGACAATGGGCGCCGTCACCGGATTGATCTCAAGCCTCCCATCGCCCCTGCCGGAGATGCGTCTGGACGAGGGCGGGCTTTTGCTCAATGCCGAAGGCGTGCCGCTTCACGCCGGCATCGTTTTCGGGGCCGGCATCGGCCTCATGATGTGGCTCTGGATCACCCGCGATCCAGGCAAATGCCTGCTCGCCATGGCGCTCGTGCTGGTCGGTTGGCTCGCCGCGGTCAATACCGCGAACGACATCTTCCAGGCGCTGGTCGGCTCGGAGCTCTTTGGCACGGTCCAGGGCGCCAAGGCGAACCGCGAGGTCGCTGGCCTCCTGCTCGGTGGCGTGAGTGGCGGTGCCGTCGGCGCCGGACTCACGGCGTTCGGGTCCGGCATTCCGGCCGAGCCTATCCGGCGCCCCAAGAGTTGGATCGTGACCGTGGCGGTTGGTACCGCGCTCGGCGTGCTGCTTTACCCCGCGGCCGATCTCGGCGCGTTGTGGCTTCTCTTCGTGCCCTGGCAGGCGCTGGTCGCCGCGTCCATTGGCTTCGGTCTGACCCGGGCATGATGCGTCCATGAACGCATTTGCCTCGGGCGCAGCCTTCATCGCGCGCCGTCTCGTCCAAGCGCTGTTGGTCATGCTGGCGATCCTCGTCATCGCCTTTGCCGTGCGCCAGAGCCTCGGCGATCCTCTACGCGAGATCATGGGGCAGGCCGTACCGGAATCCGAGCGCGCGGCCCTGCGCCACGAGCTCGGCCTCGATGCACCTTGGCCGGTGCAGTTCACCCGCTATCTGGGCCAGGCTGCCACTGGCGATCTCGGCACCTCCATCATCTACAAGAAGCCGACGATCGAGGTGGTGCTCGCCAAGTTCCCGGCGAGTTTTGAGCTGGTGCTCGGCGCGAGCCTCATCGTACTGCTCCTGTCATTGCCGGGCGGCATCTATAGCGCCGTACGCCCCCGCAACCTCGGCGCGAGACTCGTCTTGGGCCTCAGCGTGCTTGGCATCTCCGTGCCGGTCTTTCTCACCGGCATCTTGCTCATCACGATTTTCTCGGTCTGGCTCGGCTGGCTGCCGGCTTTCGGCCGCGGCGAGACGGTCGATCTCGGCGTGTGGCAGACGGGCCTTCTAACCCTGGACGGGCTCGAACATCTGCTGCTGCCGGCGCTGACGCTTTCCTCGATCATGCTGCCGTTGTTTATCCGGCTGGTGCGTGGCGCCATGCTCGATGAGCTCGGCCACGACTATGTGCGCACCGCGCGCGCCAAGGGTGCCTCACCCTTGCGCGTATGGGTCGTCCATGCGCTGCGCAACGCGCTGCTGCCGCTCGCCGCCGTGGGCGGGCTCCAGGTCGGCACGCTCATCGCCTACACGCTTCTCACCGAGACGGTGTTCCAATGGCCGGGCATGGGGTTCCTCTTTCTTGAAGCCGTGACCCGCGCGGACATCCCCCTCATCACCACCTATCTCGTGCTGGTCGGTCTCTTATTCGTGGTCGTCAACACGCTTGTCGACATGGTGAGCCTCGCGCTCGACCCGCGCGTCAGTCTCGAGGGCGGACGATGAGCGCGGGGGTGAACCAGCCGAATGCACGCGCCTTCGCCAATTTTGCCGGCGAACGGCCCGGCGCAATCCTCGCCGCCGCCTTGCTCGGCGTCGTCGCGCTGGCCTGTTTGTTCGCGCCGCTCATTGCCCCGCAAGACCCGTTCGATTTGGCAAGCCTCGATCTGCTCGACGCCGAACTGCCGCCGGTCTGGCAAGAGGGGAGCGATCCGCGCTTTGTCCTGGGCACAGACGCGCAAGGCCGCGATCTGTTCAGCGCCATTCTCTACGGCGCGCGCATCTCGCTGCTGGTCGGCATTCTTGCCGTGGTCATCCAGTCGGCGATCGGCGTGTCGCTGGGTCTCCTGGCCGGCTATTTCGGCGGGCGCATAGATAGCTTGATCACGCGCCTGGCCGACATCCAGCTTTCCCTGTCCACCCTCATGATGGCGATCATCGTCATGGCGCTGTTTCGCGCAGGGCTCGGCGGCGCGGCCTTAAGCACGTTTGCCGTGCCGCTGTTGGTCCTCGTCATCGGCCTGGCGGAGTGGCCCGTTTTTGCCCGCACGGCCCGCGCCGCCACCCTGGTCGAGGCCGCAAAGGATTATGTCCGGGCGGCCCGCGCAGTGGGGAGTAGCGATTTGGCCATTGTGCACCGCCACATCCTGCCCAATATCCTCTCGCCCCTGGTTGTCATCTCCACCACGCAAGTGGCCGGCGCCATCATGGCGGAGGCGGCTTTATCCTTTCTGGGGCTTGGCATGCCGGTGACCAAGCCGTCCCTCGGCACGCTGATCCGCTCGGGCTATGACCTCATCTTTGCCGGCGCCTGGTGGGTCACGATCTTGCCCGGGCTGGTGCTGATCGGGGTCCTGATCTCCATCAATGTGCTTGGGGATGCCTTGCGCGATGGGCTCGATCCGCGGCGTCGGGGCGGCTAGATCATGGCAACAGGGGAGGGTTAATCGGCCGCGGCCCTTGAT
>Ga0307378_10004090_pt1 | contig 21014 bp, 26 predicted proteins | sample UN1MG_FD_202238 | JGI IMG/M metagenome (GOLD analysis project Ga0307378, IMG submission 202238) | Soil microbial communities from Risofladan, Vaasa, Finland - UN-1 | ecosystem: Environmental > Terrestrial > Soil > Coastal area > Acid sulfate soil | place: Finland: Risofladan, Vaasa | collected... | reverse complement strand
CTGGCGCTGGGAGCAGCGGCGGCCGGTTCGCGGGCCGGCGGCACTGGAGATGCCCTTCGTGGCCGCCGAGCGGGAAGAATGGCAGGTCCGCCGGGGCGTCCAGCGAATCTACCACCGCCGCGACTGCCCGAACGCCGCTCAGATCTCCCGGGTCCGGCTGATCGGCTGGCGAACGGCTGCCGCTGCCGAGGCCGCCGGCTACCGGCCGTGCCGGAGGTGCCTTCTTCAGGGGTCCTCGGTCCCGGGGTCCTGAAGGTCCTCGATTCCTTGGGGCGAGGAGGGTCCATGATGGGCCTCCAGGCTCACCCTCCGTCGCTGACGGTCACTGACGCCTACCCATCCTGCCCGGCGCCGCTGACGGCCACTGATGGCTACCTTTGTTACCGATAATCATCCTTTCCGGTAGTAAAGGTTTGCGGACCGCCCTCCTGGCCGGTTACGCTGCACTCGTGGGTAGGGGTCCGAAGTGGTCCGAGTCCGAGTCCGACAAGCCGCCGACCTTGCCGCCCCAGCGGCACCTGCCTGCGCCGCAGCTCCGCCAGGCAGGCAGGAAGCCTCCTGCCCGCCCTCCACGGCGATCATCCGCGTCCCCGACGCCCCGCCCGCCATACGCGGCGAGTCGCGCCTCCTGGAGGCGTTTCTCGCCGGCCGCAGCCCGACGACGCTCCGGGCCTACCGCCGCGATCTGGAAGACCTGGCCAACTGGATGCTCGGCCGTCTGTTCACCCCTGATCATCGTCCGGACGTCGAGCAGGCCGTCGCGAGGATCCTGTCCGGCGGGCCCGGCGAGGCAAACGAGCTGGCCCTGGCCTGGCGGGCCGACATGCGGAAGCGAACTCTCGCCCCCGCGACGATCAACCGCCGTCTGGCGGCTCTGCGGTCGCTGATGAAGCTCGCCCGGACCCTCGGTCTGATCGGCTGGGCGATCGAGATCTCCGGCCTGCGTCACGTTTCCTACCGCGACACCCGGGGCCCCGGCGCCGAGGGCTTCCAGGCCCTCCTGGCCGTGGTCCGCGGCCGCTCGCCGAAGGCGATCCGCGATCGGGCCCTCCTGCGGCTGCTGTACGATCTGGCCCTCCGCCGCGCGGAGGCCGTCGCCCTGGACATCTCCGACGTCGACCTGGAGGCCGGCCGCCTCTGGATCGTCGGCAAGGGCCACACCGAACGCCAAGCCCTCAGCCTGCCCGAGGCCACGGCCGACGCCCTGCGGGCGTGGCTGACGGTTCGACGATCGGCTGCGGCGACCGCGACCCCGACGAACGGCCACTCGGCCCTGTTCCTGAGTCTCGACCGCGCCGGCAAGGGCTCCGGCCGGCTGACCGGCGAGGGCGTCTACAAACTCGTCCGCCACTACGGCGCGCGCGCCGGCCTCGGCCGCGTTCGCCCGCACGGCCTGCGACACGCGGCCATCACCGAGGCGGTCCGGGCCGCGCAGGCTGCGGGGATGGGGATCGAAGAAGTCCTGGACTACTCGCGGCACGCCGACGTCGCGACCTTGATGCTCTACCGCGATCGCGACCGCAACGTCCAGGGACAGCTTGCCGGCCTGGTCGCCGCCAGCGCCCCCACGCTCAGGCCTGCTTGCCGGAGATCCGGCGCAGGCAGGCCTGCCCCCAAGGGGTCGGCCCCTCGCGCCCCTAGGCGGGCTCGACGTAGGTGAAGCCCCCGTCCACGTTCCAGCGGAGTACGGCGGCGGAATGAGCGTTGTCAGCCTGCCAGCCTCGAAGTGTGTCGAAAACGTCAGGGTACTCTGGTAGCTCTGTCGGGTCTGAGGCCCACGCGCTGCCTTCCTGGGCTGGCGGGATCAAGTCCTCGTCGTAGCGAGCCAGCGCCACGCTGCTATAGAAGTCCTCCGCCGCTGTCTGGTCGGGTATATCCGTTTTCCAGAGCGCCCAGAGGTCTTCCAGTATAGGTTGACCATCGGGCGAGTCACCGTAACGGTCGAAGCCTTCGGCCTCAGTCGGCAGGAATGCCTTCACATACCAGTCACACTCCTTGCTGCAATGCGTAGCTGTGCCGATGATCTGAGCGAAGCACTGGCGTCGCATGATGACGGCAACATTCGGTTCACCCCACGGCCAGCTTACCTGAGTCCAGCAGAACGGAGTCCAGCCGCCCACGTTGTCGATAGTCCCAATCCAAGCGTCCTCCGCGGCCTGGCACAGCGCCGGATACGCCAAGTTCCCCGCCATAGAATAGGCCCGCTGATTGTCGTACCACGCATCAGGCGGACCGGGGTCGAATCGCGGATTGCTGGTCCCGGGCGGAGTCACCTTGCCGAACTTGGCGATCCAGACCAGCTCGTTGTCCATCCGGTAGAGATCGACCGGAATCCATGGGCCGAGGATGTCGCCGACGTCCGCCAGCCCAAACCCGCCACCGCCCGCCTCCGTGTACATCGGGTCGTTGAAGTCCGTCCAGTCGTTCACGTCCGGGTCCCACTGCGTCGCGCGACGGAAGCCGAACTTCTCCGACGCCACCGTTCCGCAACTGGCAGATTCGCAGAACTGGCCCCAGGTATAATCCGGCCAGGTGGGGATCTCCTCCCTGCCGCTGTAGTAGGCCGGGCTGGTGAATGGCGCGAAGGCGTTATCCGGGTCCTTCCGGCAGGCGAACCTGGTAGGGGTAGACGGTTCGGCAGTCACGTTAGCGTAGATGAAGTTCTGCAATGATCGCCAAAAGGTGTAGTGCTGCACGTCGGTCCCGATGGCTGCATCTTCGGTAACCCCCGTTCCCACGGCTTGGGAGCGTTCGGACTGCGCGCGGCGGAAAGCGTTGGCGATGCTGAAGGCCGCGATGTCAAGTGCGCCGGTCCCGGCGGTTGCCAGAGTTGCGATTACTCCAGGCCAGGCCATCCTATTCGTCTCCGTGCAGTCTCAGCCAATCCCAGTGATAGTCAAAGTCCTCGTCGCTGTTCTTCGTGATCGGCATGTAGCCGATGCCGCCGGGCGGCAGGCGCAACGGGGGACTTTCCAAGACGCCCTCGGTGCTGCTGATCGGCCAGTACGCGAGCACCTCGTTGTCGCCGACTTCCAGGCCGTCCGGAGCCTGGGCGGCGTCGCCGACGCTGTCGAAGATCCCAAAGACGTACGCAGTGATTTCAGTCTCTAAGTCTTCGTTGGCCCCGGTTCTGTCGTCGCACGGGTGCAGGAGGATGAACTTGTCCGTGGCAGCCCACGGCGCCGCTGAAAACGTCTTGCCCCAACTCAACAGGCCCCACACCGCCAGGCCCAGGCGGACCATCGCCCACTTCGTACCCGTGCCCGCTTCCTTCCAGAGGATCTGTGCCGCCCCGTTGCCGCCACTGACCAGCGTCGCGGCGCTGCCATCCTTCACGTCGGCGTAGTCGTGCCCCGCATCCGTCACGTCGATCTGCACGGCGCAGATCCCATCGAGGCAGGCGTGGCCGATCTCACCGGCCGGCACCGGCTCCAACAGGACGGCGAACCGGCTGGCGTGAGTGGCGGAGGCAGGCAACTCGCCGATGAAGGCGGGGCGTTGCTTGAAGGCGTCCAAGGCGTCGGCGTCGCTGGGATCGAAGATCGGCGCCCCCAGGCCCAGGACCTCGAACCGGCCCCGGTCGCCGCCGCTGGAGTTCTTGACCAGGACGATCCCGCTCTGACGGCCAGCCGTCTTGGCTGCCCCGCCTAGATCATGGCCCCCGCGGCGATGGGCCTCGGCCGCCTCGACAAAGGCGTTCCACGCCGCCGCAGGTACGGCCAGCGGATCGCCGGGCTGAACTTTCTTGAGCGAATCACCCATGACCGATCAGCTTTCATCTTCGTGGATGTCCGCGTATGCGAAGAGGCCCAGGCCGAGCGTGCCCGTCCCGATAGTCGCCGTGGTGACGACCTCCAGAACGTCATCGGCGGCCAGAACATCATCGCTGATGGTCGCGGCGACCAGCACATAGGCCGCCTGGGCGACGCTGAGGCTGATGGGCGCAACCAGGATGCTCGCGCCGTTCACCTTCAGGTCCACGGTGATTGTCGAATCGCCAATGCAGGCGACGACGCAGCCGGCCTCGAAGCTCTTGATGGTGCCCGCCGTACCCTTGACGACGTGTACGACGCGGGCATCGGCTGCGGCGGTTGTCGCGCTCGCCTGGGTGTAGACGGCCCGGTGCTGGTGCTCCAGCTTCGTCGCCTTGATCCCGGCGGCCTCTTTGACCTGCGCATTGCCGACACTGAGGGCCGGCAGGATGATGTCCAGAAACGTCACCTGGCCCCGGAACTGTCCAACCTCTTCCACGCGGAAAGCCATGTCATTCTCCCTGCCGGGCGTTACGTCCCGATGCCCAGCTCTGAAAAGTCGCCATCTTCGTAAACCTGCTCGACGTATGCCTCCACCGGCCGCTTGACGAGCTTCTTGGAGGCCGCATCGTCGCCGTCAGAGTATCGCACCCACAGGTACTCCCAGCCCGTCTTGCTGGCGACGGTGATGTCGCCGATGATGATGTTGGTCCGGTTCGGGCTGCCGGCGAACTTGTAGGTGATCTCCCAGTCGTCGGCACCGCGCTTCGAGCCGGAGGCGCCCAGGAACAGGCACTCGCCGGCGGCGCAGCCCTTGAATGAGGCGTTGCAGACCTTCCCGGTCAGAAGGAACAGCTTGCCACGGTAGGCGACCGTCACCAGGGCATTGGCGATGTAGTGCGTCTCGGCGAAGCTGTAGACCGGCGCCATGATGTCCACGCCCTCGACGGAGAGCGCGTCGCCGTTTTGCGTCACGCCGATGGCGCCCTTGTAGTCCGATGCGGTCTTGCCGGCCGGGGCGTGCGAGCTGATCGTACTGAGGCTCTGCGTGACGTGCTGCATCCCGCCGCCGGTGTCAAAGCTGAAGGCCGACTCGCCGATCTCAGGCGGGGGCTTGAGGCCGTATCGGACGGTGACATTCCATCGGCCATCGTCGGCGCCGGTATCGACCCATTCCGGCTCGATGTCGATGGACTGGCGGATCAGGCTGTCATAGGTTTCAGCCGTCGAGGCGACGATCAGCGCCTTGGCCGTCAGGTCGTTCGAGGTGCCGGTCAGGACGTAGACCATCTCCACCGAGGCGTTCTCGCCCGTATTCCACCTGCGGCTGTCGAGCTTTTCAGTCAGCGTCGGCGCCATCGGGCACCTCAAACGAACGTCGCGGCGTTATTCCGAACGTCCCGCCTCATTCCGATGATTTCCTTGGCCGTCTGCTCCGTTGCCTTGGCGATCCGATCCTCGCCGCGCGTACCCTGGAGGGAGAGCATCGCCGCGGCGTTGAAGGTGCCCATCACGCTCACCTTCGCCTTGTTCAGCAGATCGTCTATATCGGGCAGAGCTGGCCGGCCAGGCAGTCCCGGCAGCCCCGGGGCCTCGCCGGCTTCCTTCGCCACGCGTTTCTTCTTGGCCTCCGTGATGGCGTCCGCCAACTCCTTGCGAAGCCTGGCCAACTCATCTTCATCGGTCTTGATCTTGGTTTCGTACTGCTCCCGGAGTTGCTTTTGTAGTTCGGGGCCTCCCTTGAGGACCTCAAGCTCGGCTTCGTAGATCGCCTTGGCCCGCTTGCGGTCTGACTCGCGCTTGGCCTCGCGTGCGGCAAGCTGCTTCTTGGCCTCATCCCACATCACATCTCGCGCCTTCCGGTATTCAGCCTCGACTGCGGCGTTCGAGACCGAAACATCGAAAGTCTTGTCGAAGAGACCCTTGATCTTGTTCCAGGTCTCCTCCAGGCTCTTCACGACCCACATCCATGAGGCATGGAATCCGGTGCAGAAGGCCGCCCAGTGATTCGACAGGAAGGCCGTCATTTCGATCCAGGCAACTTCCAGGCCATACAACGCCTGCACGCCAGCCGTCACCAGCGCGGTCATCGTGCCGACGAAGCCCACCTTCATGGCGAGCATCAGCTTGCTCCAAATCGACATGAGCCCCTCCGAGCCCTTGGTCCACTCCAGCCTCAAGGTCAACCAGAAGATTCGGGCCGCCAAGGCGATGTCGCCTGCGGCCAGGGCGTCGCGGATACCATCATACGACTTCAACGCGTCGTCACGCAGATCAGCAAAGCATTCGCCCAACCAAGCCAGGGCCTTCGCGCCCGCCCCGGTTGCCCAGACGATCACGCCGGCCAGGCCAACCAGCGTAGCGATAACCGCACCGATTGGCGTCAGGACGAAAGTAAGGACGGCACCCAGGACCTTCAGGACCATCCCGACTCCGGTAACGGCCAGCGCCAACAGGCCGAAGATCTTGGCCAGGCCGGTGATGGTCGTGCCCAAGACAACCAGCGCCGCACCGAAGGCGATCGTGATGGCGCCGAGCTTCAGCACCGTGACAATGAGCTGCCGATTCCGCTTGACCCACGCCCCGCTTTCCGTTGCGACCTTCGTGATCCACTTCGCCACGTCCGTCAGCAGTGGGGCCAGGGAGGCACCAATCAGAAACACGCCCTGCTTGACTACCTTCCACATGATGGAAAGCGTGTCAGTGAAACGTTCCGCCGCCTTGGCGTCCTTCGTGGAGATCGTCAGGCCGAACTTGCGGGCCTGCTTCTGAAGCTCCTCGATACCCGCTGCGCCGCCGGCCAGCATCGGCAGAAGCATAGTGCCGCTGCGCCCGAATAATTCCATCGCTGTCGCGGCCCGCAGCGTCGGGTCCTCGATGGCAGCCAGCCGATCGGCGATGAGCTTGAACTGCTGCTCGGGCGTCAGGCCGGTAAGGTTCTTCACCGTCAGCCCCAGCGTCTCCAGGGCGTCAGTCGCGGTGGAGAGCCCCTGCCCGGCGTCCACAATGGTCGCCTGCATCCGCCGGATCGACTTCTCCAGGTCCTCGACGCTCGCCCCGGACAGTTCCGCCGCAAAGCCCAGTTCACTCAGGGCCTCGACGGAGAAGCCCGTCCGGGCGGACATCTTAGCCAGACTGTCTCCCATCTTGGAGAAGACCTTCGTGGAGGCCAGCAGCGGGGCGACGATGGCCGCCCCAAGGGCCATCATCTTCAGGCCCATGTTGCGGACGGACTCGCCGAACGCCTTCAGCTTGGCTGAGGCGCGACGAAGCCCGCGCACGAGCTTGCTGTCGTCAGCGAACAGCTCGACGAACGCACGGCCTGCCCGAATTGCACCAGGGGCCGGCATGGTTCACTCCCCCCCTTCTGGAGCAGGCGGCGGGACCTTGCGGATTCGCACGGTCCATCGGGGCACGCGGCCCAGGCGGCGTAACAGCAGGCTCAGCAGCCACCGCGGCACCCACCAGCGGACCTCGACGTCCAGCCAGATTCTTTCCTCAACTCTCGCCATTCGGCTTCTTGACCTCAGTGCTGATTCCGGCGCGAATGAAGATCACCTGCGCGGCGGCAGGGCGAACCGCGTTTTTCGCTTACGACTTCACAATCCCTAGCCACTCCAGCGCCTTCTTGCCGGCGACGCTGTAGAGGCCGGCAGCGCTCACGCCCGCGATCAGGCCGTGAATGGCCCAGTAGCCCAGGACCATCCATCCCGTGACGGCCGGCGGTTGACAGAGCAGCCAGGCACCCGTCACGACGAGTCCGATCAGCAGGGCCAGGGCGGGCTGAAGGCCGGTACGTTCCTTCAGCCACGGGATCGCCTTGAGTGCCTGGAGCAGCGCGACGGTGATCGGCGCAGCACTTGCAAGCAATACGAGGTCCGGGATCATCATCTTCTCCTTACGCCAGCGCAAAACCGAACCGGGCGGCGAGGATGTCGGCTATGCCGAGGACGATCTTCGCAATGCCGAGTTCCGCTTCGGCCTCTTTCAGTGTCGCCATGGCGCACTGAACCTTCGGATCCTGGCGCGCCGTGGTCAGGTTGGGAATCTCCGGGCCGATGGACACGCCGAAATCGGCGGCGTCCGTGGCCGAGAGTTCGATGGACAGGCGGATCACTTCCATCAGGTGGTTCTGCAACAGCGATCGCTTCTGATCTGCGGTCAGGTCGTTCGTCTCATTCACGGTTCGTCTCCTTCAAGGTAGGCGCGCGCCTTGCCGACGGCGGCGGCGCGCAGGGTTTCGACGCCGGGGATTCGCTTGAACATGCCGTACCAGCCCAGCAGTAGCGCCGCTTGACGGGTGCGGAGTTCCTGGGCGAGGATGGCATTGTCCAGTGCCTCGCCGTATTCCCGATCGGCGCGGAGCCGTGCGTCCCCCAGCATCGCGCGGACCCCGATATACTTCTCGAAGATCGCGGCAGCCTCCGTTCCGTTCTTGGCCGCTGCGATCTGTTTGCCGGCGATGCCATCCAGCTTCAGCAGTTCGCCGTCGTAGAAACCCACCTGGACCTCGTGGACCTTCAGCCAGTTGTCGACGTTCGCATCGTCGACGACCGCCAGGGCCTCCTGCGTGTCCATGACGCTCAGCATGGATGCGCAGCCGGCACACGGCAGCAGCAGCACGACCACCAGCAGCATCAGCAATCCAAGTTTCTTCACGGTGTCGCTCCTTCCTTGGTCTTCACAAAGGCATTCTTCAGGCCGGCCATATCGTTCACCTCAAGCGCCTCGTCGCGCCGGTCCTTCGCCAGGTACGGATCGAAGTCGCCCGGCTTGAACGGCGTCGGCTTTTTCTTCGGGTCCCGGTTCGCATTGGCGATGCACGCCAGGATCGCCGACGTGTGCATCCAGTTATCGCGGCCCTTGGCGTCGGCCATCCACAGCAGCTCCCGCAGCGTCAGGGGCCCTGGATCGACTCCGACGACGGCGGCGAGCTGATAGACGATTTGCCAAGGGTCTGGTCGAGGGCCGCGTCGATCTGGCTTTCCAGGTCTGCCCGCTCGATCCGCGTCTGAAGTTTCGTCTGCGCCATCCCGATGCCGACTTCCATCCGGCGGATCTCCAGCTCGATTATCCGACGCTGGGCCTCCACGGCCTTGGCCAGATCCGCCCGGCCCAGCTTCTGGAAAAAATCGACCATCTCCTCATAGAAGGCGGTCTGCGCCGCGAGGATGATATCGCCGCCGAGGGCCCCGCCGAATTGCTCGTCCGTCACGCCGGCGGCCTCGGCCTGCGGCTTGAGGATGGCAAAGACGACATCGCACAAGAGAATCACATCCGTACCCAGCTTCGTGAGCAAGGGCGGATCGCCTTTGTCCAGCTCCAAGAGGTTGACGCTGAGCAGGCTCTTGACCCGCTTGGCGGCGTCGAGCGTAAGCGAGAGCGTCCACGCCCGACCGGCGCTATCAGTGAAGGCCCGCATGATCGACCTGCCTTTCAGTTACTTACTACGCTGCTACTGCCACGCCGCCGCGATTGATCGCCACCTGAATGATGGCCGCCGTGGTGGCCACGCCGAGGATCGTGACGTAGTCGCCCGTAAGCCGTTCAACGACGTCCGCGATCCCGCCGGCCGTGTCAGTCACGCCGTAGATCGACCCGATGGCCACGGTCGCGCCGATGGTGATCGGCCCGCTGGTCAGGTATGAGATCGGCTGGCCCGTGCCGGCATTGTTCAGGGCGATCCCGACCGCGGCTGCCGCGGCCGCGCTGGTGTCGATGGCCTTGTAGAGCAGGCCATCGGCGGCCTTGATGTAGAGGCTCTGCCCGGCGGTGATCGCCTCGCCGGCCGTGCCGAGAGCCTTGGCCGAACCTGCGCCGGCCAGGACGTTCGCGGCTGTGATAGTCAAGTCTGCCATGATGAATCTCCTACGGCCTGCCTACCGGAAGTCCGGCACAGGCAGGCATGGTTAGAGTTCCGCTTCCTTACGCGACCGTGACCCACTCGCTATAGGTGCTCAGTTTCGCCGTCACGCTGACGGTGATCACCTCTTCCAGCGGCTCGTTGCGGCTGAAGGACGTAATCGAGAAGGCACCCTTCGGCCCCTGCGCGCCGACCGTCGCGCGGGCCTGGTCCAGGATCGCAAGCTCCAGCGTCGAGCCGGCCAGGTAGGCCGTCTTGATCGCATCGAAGCCGCTGTCCCCGGGCAGCCAGACCATATCGAAGTCGCAGTTGCATTCCTTCAGGCCCGGGGCGGTCGCCCGCCAGCCGGAGTTCGCCCGCGTGGTGGCGTCCGCTTCGCCCGCCGACAGGTTCAGCGTGACGTCCTTAACGTTGCTCATTTCCGTCAGCGCCGCCAGCGCGGCGGCGGCAGCGCCCTGGTAGATTTTCGCGTCTTTTCCGAGAATGTAACTTGGCATGTTGGTCTCCTATTTCACGCTGTTTGCCCACATTGCGGGCAGCTTGGGTTTTTCTTTCTCGAAGGCCGGTCCCATGAACGGCCGCGCCCGATACGTCGCCATGACGGTCTTTTGTTTCCGGCTTTTCACGCGAATGCGGCCGCCGTACTCCAGGGCCTCCGCACCCTCTGCCCGTCCCTCGAACTGCTCCGGCCCTATCACGACGGACCTGCTGGCGCGGTCATAGCCGAAGTAGATCAAACGCCTCAGCGTCCCGACATGGCTGGACGGCGGGGAGCCGGGCTTCGAGATCGCCTTCCGCTTGCGGATGCTGCTGCGGGCGGACGTGCGGACGTAGGCGCCGAACTTCTTGAACACCCGCTGCGTCGCCACGTCAACGCGGGTCGTGACGGCCTTGCTGTCGAAGAACATCTTCTTGGCCACCATGCCGATCATATTCCCACCCCCATCAGGCTAAGGCTCCCCGGTGGAGCGTGTTGGTCGAACTTCAGATTCGCCCCGTTGTCCCCGTTGTCAACGCAGTCGTGTGCGTGGGTCTCCGTATCCGGGGCGAAGTTACTGATCGTCGGCCCGCCGATGCCGCAGATGTGGCAGGCCCCAGCAGTTGCCGTGACGGTCATCGTGTTCGGTGCTGCGCCGCCGTTGATAGCTCCCTTAGTCTCGACGTAGGCACTGCCGAGCGCGAGGGCGTTCGCGTTGTTATCGGCATGGCCTCGTGCCAGTCCGCCAGCGCCGATGAGGAGCTGAGAGAAGTTCGTCAGAACTCCGCCGCCCGTATTGTTGCCCCCCAGCGTAACCTGAGTTGCTCTGACCTTGCGCCCGCTCATGTTAATCGTAGCGGTGATGCCAGCAGACGGAGCCAAAGAAAGAATCCCCGCAGTTGGCCCAAGGTTAAGATCGCCGTCGATGGTCAGAGTGCGGTCGCCGCCGCCTGGCGTTGTGAGCAGGAAGTTCTTGTCGCCGAGCACAATGCTCGTGTTTGCTCCAGGCGACGCAATCGGGGCAGCGGTATTGAGCCACACATGCGAGTTGATCGTCCCAGCACCAGCCCACCAGCCAGCAGACGCCCCAAAGAACGCAAGGGTAAAAGCCCCGCCCGTGAGCGTGCCAGCAAAGGCTTGCTTCTGGCAGTAGCAATTGGCAGTAAGGGTCGTTTCCTTGGTCGCAACGTTGCCGATGGACGCGAAGGCGTTGGTGTAGGTGACGTTCGCCAGGTTGCCGCTCGCTACTTGCGTCCAGGGCTGCGTGTTGGTCATCACGGCGGTTGCGGCGATGCTGATGTCCCCGGCAACGTGGACAAGAGAGGAACCAGCAAAGGTCGCTCCGGCGTCGAGCGTCAGTGCCCAGCAGTAAAGCGCATCGGCTCCGGTCAGCGTAACGCCGTTGACCACCTGGATGCTTCCGCAGTAGATAGCGCTACAGGTAAGTGAACTGCTGCCATTGAAGTAGAGAAGTATCGCGGCGGGGATGTGGGTCATGCCCGTTAGCAGTGCAACTGTTGCGCCTGCAATCTGAATCGTCGCGGCGCCGGGTGTGGCCAAGGTGCCATCGAAGACCACCAGATCGTCCAGGTCCAGCACCGTTCCGTTGTTCAGCGTAAACGTGCCGAGGTAGCCGGTCATGCTCAGCCAGCCAAGCGCCGCGGAGTTCTCGTTGAGCGCGATGCCCCCGCTGCTGCCGTCGAACACGATGTTGTCCGTGGCGACGGGAACGGCGTCCTCGACCCAGGAGCCTGCGACGCTCCAGAGTTCGCTGTCGGAATCCACTGTTCGGGTGTCAGGCATAGAACACCTTCATCAGACCGCGACGAGCCGGTAGTGAACGTTGGCAACGAGGGCGGTGGTTACGGAGATACAGTTCAACGCTTCAGCCGTTCCGCACTTGAACAGTGGGCCCTCGCCGCCGTCTCGGGCAGCTCCACCGTTCACGCCGATGCCGAAGGGACCGACTCGCACGTTCGCGGCAGACGCAAGGGCGTAACTCCCAGCCGCTGCGCCCACCTGAGTTCCGATGTGATACCCGTAGACCCAGATCTGCTTACCAGCACCAGGAGTCGCTATGATCTCCTGCGTCGCGTTGGCTGCCACGGCGACGTTCGCGCTCAGATCGCCTGTCGCGCTCGTCACCAGGACCGCCCCGGTAGCATCGTCCAGTATGATCTCGGCTGATTGAATCCACTTTCTGACCATCGCTATAGCTCCTCAGCCCGCCAGGAGGCGGTATGTCAGCGTCAGAACGCTTGTAAACTGCCGCAACTCGCCGAGGTGCTCGGCCGAGTAGATCGGCAGGTTCTCCGTCTTGATCCACGCGGCCGACGCGAAACGCTCTTGCCGACGCAGGAACTCCGCGATCTCCTGCACCACGCCCATCAGGGCGTCGATCTCCGCGTTGTCGGCCGTGGCCAGCCGCTTCTGCACCGCCACGTCAATCTGCACGTCGGTTGCGAAGTATCCGCGCCCGGCTATGGAAACCTCCATGCCCTTGGGCACGACCGTGACGTGCAGATCCTTCATGTCCTTCAGCTCGAACGTCGGCACATAGGCCCGCACCGCAGTAAACGCCTGGCCGAAGGCGTAGCCGTTCAACGCCGCCACCATCGCATCCGCAATGTCCGTTACCGTTGCCATCTATCCGTTGAAGACCAGTTTCCAGACAGCGCTGACGACCAGGATCACGACGGAACTGGCAATGACCCACATCAGCCGCGACCACAGGATCGCCATCCGTTCGAGGCGCTCGAGGCGGTTGTGAATACCGGGTCTGCCGTTGCCGCGAATCGCGCTGTCGATCTGGTTCAGCTTGCTTTTGATGGCCCCGAACTCATCCTTGCATATCTTCTCATATTGATTTGTCGGGCACATTTTCTCACCTACTCCACGTCCACCTGCTTCGTGTGGATTCGCAACGTGATGCGGTACGGATCGCTGTATCGCCAGCAGGGCTCCCGGCCCGGCGCCATGACTTCGTAGATCACCAGCTCCGCGCCCAGGACCTCCGCGATCTTGTCGCCGGCTTGCGGCTCGACCGGCCCGGCGCCTATCACCAGATCGGCGGCCAGGATCAGGAAGTCCCGGCTCTCAAAAGTCGCCGTCGCGCCGGAGCCGTCGTCGATCTCGAAGATCGTCTTGCCTATCGTCGCGTCGAGGTCCACTGACTCCGCGCCGCGCCGGTAGGCCACCGTCCGCACGAGATGCGTCGCGCGCATCCCGTCCAGCCAGGCGGCGGCTTGCTGAAGGATATCAGCCACAAGATCACCGCCGATCCGTTATGCGCTGGTGACCCAAATGCCGCGCTTCTCAACGGGCCGCCAGGAGGTCGCGGCCACGTTACAGACCAGGTGCAGATAGTCGCCGCGAATGCCGGTCAGCTTCGTCAGGTCCGCCGTCTTCGTCGCGGCGATGGTCAGGTTGGCGCCCTCGATGATCTCATTGCCGTTGAGATCGACGATCAGCTTGTTCCCGGCGTCGGCCTCGTCGTTGACGATGATGTAATCCATTCCCACCACACCGATAGGCAGGGTGATGGTCGTGTCAAACCCGGCGTCGGCGGTGACGTGGATCACGCCGCCGCTGTGCGTCGCGGCGACCAGCGTGAGATCCGCGGCCGTGAGAAAGTGGGTCTTGTTCGGCCAGGCCGGCAGGTTCGGGTTGACCTTGTTCAGGGCGATGTCGCAGGTCGCACTGGCCGCGACAGTCGCGCGAACCAGCGTACCGACCCACCAGTCGCCGGCGGCGGCGTTTCTGATGCAGGCGCCATCAGCCGCGCCGCCGTAGGGCGTGCCGTTCGCGTCCCACCAGATGTTGTCGCCGATGTTGGCCGCGCCGCCGGCGTAGGGCGCACGAATGACGCCCGACACCGCGATCGCGCCCAACACGCCGGCCGCGATGTCAGACGGGCACAAGCCCGACAGCGCGCCAAGGTTGATGATGTTCCCGGCATACGTCGTCGCTGCCGGGGTGTAGTCGATGGATGCACCTTCCTGAAGATATCGACTGATGTTCGCCATGTTCGTTCTCCTGTTGGCGTCGCCCGCATAGGCGACCCGTTTGGTTGCCTTCGTTTACCGCGAGCGGTTACGCACCCGCGAGCTTGACGCCGGCCCGCCACTCAGCGGTTGCGACGCCGAAATCCCAGAAAATCCGCCAGGTCATGCCCAGCGTGTCGGCCTGGGACTCAAGGCCGAAGTACTCCACGGTCGGGGTCTGGTTGCCATTCAGGTAGGCGATCTCCAGGGCCGGGTACTGGGCCGGATCGGCCAGCAGATACCAGTAGGCCGCCGAGTTGCCGGTGAGGGCCGTGTTCTCCAGCCACGGGCTGACGAGCGGCGCCCCGCCGAAACGGCCGGCGTAGATGTTCGCCGAGGTGCCGAGGGTCTTGGTGGCAGCCGCCGTGATCTGACCGACGACGATAGCGTTGCTGCCAGCAGCCAGCAGCCGCCGCGCCTCGTCTTCCAGGGTCGGCGGCACCAGACAGATTGCCGGCTCGACCATGATCGGATCGCCGTCGGGACCCTTGAGGCCCCGGAACGCCTTGATGCCAAGCGCCATGCCGGCAGTCCCGAACGCCGTGGTCGCCCCGGTGAGGTAGTTGCCATGGGCCGCCGTGAAGAAGCTCGCTCCGGCCGCCGTTGCGCAAAGCGCCGTGAAGAGCGCCTTCTCGCGCGTGGTGTACGCCTTGCGGGCCAGGCCGGATGCGTTCTTGGCGAAGACGCCCAGATCGTCGTTGATGACGTCCGTGCGGCTCAGCCGCAGGATGGCGCCCCGGGTCCCGACCTGCCGCGTGTAGCTCTCCTCGCTGAAGTCGAGGTGCTTCAGTTCGCCGGTGGGGCCGACGGGAAGCAGCTCGCCGTTCATCGCCAGCGAGTAGACCGTATGGCTGTGGAAGTTCGCGTGAGAGGCCGTACCGGCGATCTTCGGCGCCAGCCACACCGGCTCGGCGGCCGTGACCGCCAGGGCCTTGTTCGCCACGGCGCCCAGGATGCCGGTCAGGTCCACCGTCGAAAAGCCGGCAGCCTGGATTTCCCGGCTGCCCGGGCTGGCCCAGTTGATGACTTCCCGCCAGTTGCCCGGCGTGATCCGCGTCCGGCCGCTGTAGCCGTTGGCCTGGGCCGCGGTGAGGATCAGCTCCTGCAAACCGATGGAGCGACCGTACTGCTTCTCCGCGGCCTCGACGGTCTGCTCGCCGTGTGACCGCACCAGTTTGTCGCCGCCGTAGCCGGCCGCCAGCATGGCCGCGGCCTCCAGCACCGTGTCGCTCGGCGGGGCATCGACACGCCCTGCCCTCGGCGGAAGCGCTGAACGGCTCCCGCGGACGATCTCGGTGTCGAATTTCTGCGCCGTCCAGTTCGCCTCGATGGCCGTCCCGGCCAGGGCGCGCAGGGTCGCCGAGATGGTCGGTTCGTGATCCGCTTTGCGGATCGCCGCGACGGTCATGTCCTCGATCACGGCACGCCGACGGCCCTCGGCGATCTCCGCGTCGATCTTGTCGAATGCGAGCGCGGCGGCCTGAATCTTCGGAGGTTCGGGCGGATTCGGGGCCTCTATCGCTTTCACTTCTTTCTCTTTGTCATCTGCCTTTGCCATGTCTCGCTCCTTCAGGAGTTCTTGGTTGTGTGCAGCCTTCGCCGCCACGCTGACCGACGTGTTTGCGTCGGCCGCCAGGTCTACGAAACTGATCTCCCGCAACGTCGATTTACGAACGACGTTGACAGGCCCGTTGAATTCCCGGCCGTTCACGAGAACGGACTGGTTTTCCTTGACGAACTCGAATTGATCGACGGAGGCCCCGATGCTCGCCTGCCAGGGGAAGCCGTTCTTTGCGTCGGCGACGACCTCGCGGGCGATCTGCCCCGTGCAGGAGATCACGCCCGACGCGACGAGCTTGCCTTCCTCGATGGCGACCCTTTCGGCATGACCAACCCGCTCTTCATGCCCGGCCCGAACGGTGAGGTTCTGGCGCGGAATCGCCATGCCCGCCAGGTCCACGACGACGGGATACCGCCAGCCGCCTAGCCGCATGTCGCCGCCGGTGTAACCGACCATGCTGAATCGCGGCAGGCGGGGCTTGCCTTCAGCCCCGTCGCCGGCTGCCTCGATCTCCATCGCGGCCATCATGGCCAAGCAATCGGGAAGCGTGTCGCTGCCGTCCTGGCCAGCGCCAAAAGCCTCCGGCATCTCGTTCTTCTGTCTCTTTGATAGTGGCATGGTTATGTGTCCTCTTCCGCCTCGGGCGCAACGATCTGGGGCGTCTTCGGCGGGGGCATGGGCAGGCCGAGGGTCTTCATCAGCTCCACTTCCTTGGCCCGCTGCTTAAGCTCGGTCTCCCAGTCCTTGCCCTGGCGGGCATATTCGTAGGCCAGATTTGTCGCGTAGTTCGTGAGCCGCGTTTCCTGGGCCGTGGCCTCCTTGGCCGGGTCAACGTGCTCGCGGCCGTCCCAGAACCACTGGTGCTCGAACTGCTCGACGGAGCGAATGTCAAAGACGCGTATCGCCTCCTCCAGCCAGGCCGCCAGGATGCGGTCCAGAACGAGGTCCTCCAGATCTGACTGCTCCACGCGGATGTTCTTGAAGTAGGTTTGATGGTCCAGGCGCCCCGAGGCGTAGTTGTAGCCCGAGGAATCACAGAGCGAGACGTTCTTCGGCATCGACCACGGCCGGCCCGCCTCCGCGATGAAACCCTCGCAAACCTCCTTGAAACTCGCAGTCGGCTGTTCGGCCTTGATCTGTGAGGGCTCCCAGCCCTCGGGGCCGAAGATCGCCATGTTCGGCGAGAACTCCATCTCGGTCATCGGCTCGACGGGCTGGGCCTCGCCGCTGGCCGGCATGGTGGTTTTCATAAACAGCGCCACATTCGCCGCCGTGCGGGCCGCGTCGAGAACGGCCTGGCGATACTGACGGAGCTGGCCAAAGAGATTCAGCGAGGGGGCTAATTCGGAAACGCCGCGGCTCTGACCGGGACGGTCGCAACGGAACCAGTGGATCATATTCTCGGCGCGTACGCGGTCGAAGTTCGTGGCCAAAGCGATCGTACTGCTGCCCGGATGCGACTTGAGGACGTGGTAGGCGGCGGGGTTGCCGAATGGATCAAACTCGATCCCATCGACCGCAAGCGCCGCCCCAGCGATACCCAGCTTGGCGCTCGGTGTGGCCACCTGATCGGCCTCGATGAGCCGCAAGTCCAGCTTGACCGGCGAATCGAGGTTGCCATTGCTGAACAGCAGCGCGAACGCTTCACCGTCCTGCGCCCGGGCCATGCGCATCGTTCGGAGCTTCGCGGCCAGGCCCACGGCCTTGCACCATCCGGCGAATTGCCGCTCGATGTCCTGGTTGACCTTGGCCAAGTTGGTGAGCATCTGAAGCCGGGGGCCCGTGCCGATGACGTCGTTGGCTAGCGTCAGGACGATGCCCTGTGCATAACAGCCGTTGGCCACCTCGTACCGGGCACGGTTGCGAAGCGTGGCCCGGACGAAAGGACTGGCGGCTGCATTCGCCGAGAGCTGATCGGCGTTGGCCCAGTGCCGGCGGTTGTCGGCGGTGGTCTGCGCGGCGTCGTACTTGGCGCGCAGCGTCGCCATCGCCGTTGTCCGCTTCGTGCGCTTCGTGAATGGCCACCAGCCCATGCTTACACCGTCCCCGGGGGAACGATCTTCATTCGGAGTAGTGCTGCCGCGGGATTGGTCCTGGCGCTCTTGCTGGCCAGGTGCTTGTCAGCCTCGATCTGGGCGGCCAGCGAATGCTGCTTCACCCTCACGCCGTCTACCTCGGCCGACTCGGGGCCCTCGGCGTTCTGCTGGATCACGTCTCCTAGGTCTTCAGCCATGCGTCGCTCCATCAGCCCAAAGAAAAAGCCCGCCGGTCTGCTGTGCACAGACCAGCGGGCTTTAGCTCGTCTCCGAGGCTCAGGGCCGGCCAGCCCTGTTCCTTGGGAAGTCTTCAGTTTTCAAGGTTACTATGCCATGTGCCGACTCGTATCAGCGTGTCGTGTATTCTGCTTAACGATCTTATCTTAGGTTTTGCTGTCCCCCGTTCAAGAGAAATCGAGATGTGCGATTACATTAGCGTAACGATCTTCAGCCCTACGAATCGGCCCGTTCGCGCGTCGTAATGCGTTTCCCGCAGTACTGGCATTCGCGCAACCGCAGAATATGATTCGGCTTCCGTCGAGTATAGATGACATCGAAGTGCCTGCAACCACACTTGCGGCACACCAGACCGCCTTCCGGCAATCCAATCGAGGGCCACTTCGGCCGTTCGTCCTGTTCGGGCATGTCATCTCCTCACGAAATCAGCCTGCGTGAGCATCCGTTTGCGCGGTTGTTCGGCGACTGTTTCGCCCGCGACCTTCACGCCGATCATGCTGGCCGCCGCGGCGCAGCCGACGAGGCAGTCCAGCCAGTGATTGTCAGGCCGGGTCGGCAGCGGCGACCATTCGCGGACCACGCCGCCGGGGCCGATGACCTCGACCCACTTCTCAGACCGGGCGACGTGCTCGGCGAACAGCTCATGCTGGCGCGCATCCTTGCCGGTGAGGCCGAAAAGGCTGAGGCTGCCCCGGTCGCCGGCGGTGGTCGCCAGGCCTTCATGTACGAATCGTTTCCAGTAGTTCACGTCCACCAGGACATGCGGAAATTGGCCCGTCTTGCGGACGTTCGGGATGTACCAGTAGTGCCCGATGGTCTCGCCGGGCCGGCGGGCGTACTCGGCAATAGGCTTGCGGCTGGCGCGAATGCCGATGCCCTTGGCGAGCATCATCACGGCGCCGCCGGCCTTCTGCTTCACCGAGGCGACGATGCCCGGCTTGTAGCCCATGTCCACGAGGAGCCGGTCGATCCGCATTCGGCTGCCGCCGCGGTTCCAGTCGCGGCCCAGGTACGCCGCGACGAGCTGCTCAAGCCCCGTCTGAATCGCCCCGTCCACGCCGGCCCCGGGGAACGCGCCTCGAAGCGTCTTGCCCGCATCGGCCAGGGTGAAGATCGGCCGCCGCTGGTCGGGAAACGTGCCGTAGTCGATCACGTAGCCGGTGAACATCTCCTCCCATGCGCAGACGGCGTAGAACAGCAAGCGGTCGTGAATGTCGATGAACATGGTCAACTTCGTGCAGGCCGGCGGGACATCGCCGCGCCTGAAGCCGTTGATCTTCTCCGTGACCTGATCGACGGTGAGGACCTGATCGGAAGTCTGCTGGAGGCACGGCTCGTTCTGGTATTCCGCGGCGAAGGCTTCGGGCCTGACCTTGTTTCGCAGGTTCATCGCGTGTTGGATGGCCGACAGTTCCCCGGCCTTCGCGTCGAAGCGGGACTCCCACGCGACCTCGGCCCCGGCGTCCATCTCCGCTTGCCGCTGGCGATAGAACTCCGTCCCGGCCGCCTTGCCCTTGCTCCGGCGGATCTCGAAATACTCCTCCCACAGTTTCTCGTTCGTGGGGAACGAGTGGACCATCCGGGTACATTCGCTATCCCATTCCGGCGACTTCTCCCGGTCCAGCATCGCATCGGTCAGATCGTCCAGGTACATCTTCGTGCAGGTCATCAGGGCCGATATCTGCTCGCCCGGCCCGGCCATGCCGAGCACGTCGCCGTTCAGTAACTCCAATCGCTTGCGGGTCTGCTCGACTGAACGGGCCGACTCGCGGGTCTGCGGATCGTCCAGCAGGACCAGCGACGGCCGGATAACGGAGCCGTCCGCGAGGGTGTGCTGCTGGCCACGCATGTTGGCGTCCAGGCTGGTCGTGGTGATGATCGAGCCGCAGGATGGACTGAGCCGGAGGCCATCCGCCCGCAGCGCGGCCGGAAGCTCCTCGCCCCGCAGCGTCGGGAAGACCAGCTTGTTCTGACCCCAGTGGACATGCGTGAGCCGCCCGTTGCAGTGCTGCTGTAGCTGCCGCTTCGAGGAGTTCTCCAACGCCCGCAGCGGATGGACCGCCTCCGGGAAGTCCGCCACCAGCAGCGGATTCTCCAGGATGTGCTTTTTGATCGGCAGCAGGAGTTCCTTGGCGCGGTCATCGGCCGCCCCGATCAGGCAGACGAACGGACGATAGCCGTACAGCACTGCCCACAGCCCGGCGCATCGGGCGAGCGTGGTCTTGCCCGAGCCGCGCGGCATGGCGAAGGCGAACAGGCCGCCCTCGCGGACTGCCCTCTCCATCTTGGCGATCACGCGGAGATGATCTGGCGACCACGGCCGATGGAACGCGACCGCGAAGTACGTCTCGCAGAACACCTGGAACGACGCCCCGCACGCCTTGCGGCGGTCGTAGTCCTCCACCTCCGGGATCGGCGCGATGTCCTGGACGGACTTCGTTACCGCGCGCCGATCCCTCGCCTTCCGGCGACGGTGCTCGGCGTAGTCCATGCCGCCCGGATCTTCACTCGTCGCCATCGCTGCCATCATCCTCAACGTCCTCGGGCACGAACGCCTCCTCACGAAGGCTGGGGGCCTTGCCGGTAAGAAGCATCGTCCCGTAACTGATGCACGTCTCACGCAGCCGGGCCGTCGCCGTCATGATCTGACTGACCGCGTGCTGCATCTGGTATCGCCTGGCCTCGGGATTCAGCTTATCCGTGACCGGCGCGGACTTCTGGCACCAGGAATCCCAGCCCTCGAAAACTGCTTTCGGGACACCCATGACCCGCGCGATCAGGGCATTGACCGGCTGCAGATCAGGCCGCCGGCCAAGCGCGACGCGCTTCCAGTTCGGCCACTCGGCACGTTCCAACGCGTCACGGATCAGGGCCAACTCCTGCTCCGCCCGCCTGGCGGTGGCCAACTCTGAGCGCAATTTGGCCACGAGCTGGAGTAATTCCTTCGGGCTCAGGGGTGTTTGCTTCACGGTGCCCATGTCGTTATCTCCATTGCGATCGCTCCTGTTGTCGCTGCCGGTCGAAACAAAAAGTCTTTTCCTGAC
>Ga0307378_10004089_pt1 | contig 21016 bp, 21 predicted proteins | sample UN1MG_FD_202238 | JGI IMG/M metagenome (GOLD analysis project Ga0307378, IMG submission 202238) | Soil microbial communities from Risofladan, Vaasa, Finland - UN-1 | ecosystem: Environmental > Terrestrial > Soil > Coastal area > Acid sulfate soil | place: Finland: Risofladan, Vaasa | collected... | reverse complement strand
TACCTTTCCCGCGAACTTTTCAAGTAAAAACGACATGTCCTCGAAGGTCGACATACCGGATCGTTCCCAACTCAGCGGGGATCGGACACGGGCGGCGGTTCGGCCCGGGTTCGTCAGGCGTGTGAAGAAAAAACCGACCACCTTCCATTTTACCATTATAGGCGACCCCATTCGCCAGGGCCAATTCGTTAGCGGTTATCCACAAGCGAGTTGTGGAGCAACCTGTTAGGGTGGATACTTGACACACGGCGTCGAGTTGGGCGAGAATTACCCGGTTGCGAGAGTGTACCGCTTTCCAGGATCTCATACCCCCCGCAACGCGATCAGCCTGGCCAAGGTGCGAATGTGGCCGTCACTACCGGTGCAAAACGACACGCTGCCGATATCCTGCGACGCTTGCGCCGCCAATATCCCGACGCCACCTGTTCACTCGATTTCGATACCCCGCTGGAATTGCTGGTGGCCACCATTCTATCGGCCCAGTGTACCGACGAGCGGGTGAACAGGGTCACCAAGGACCTCTTCGCGAAGTACCGCACCGCGACCGACTATGCCGAGGCGCCGCTGAAGCAGTTGGAGCGGGACATTCAGAGCACCGGCTTCTTCCGCAACAAGGCCCGGAACATCCGCCGCGCTTGCCGGAAGTTGGCCGAACGATACGGCGGTGAGGTGCCCGAGAAGATCGAGGACCTGGTCGAACTGCCCGGCATCGGACGAAAAACGGCCAACGTGGTCCTGGGAACCGCTTACGGAATCGCTTCGGGCGTGGTGGTCGACACGCACGTGGGACGGATCAGCCGGCGGCTGGGACTCTCCGCAGAGAAAAACGCGGAGAAGGTCGAAAAGGACTTGACGGCGTCGATCCCGAAGACGGAATGGATCGCGCTGAGCCATCGGATGATCCAGCACGGACGTCGCATCTGCACGGCGCGAAAGCCCAAGTGCGACCAGTGCCCGCTGGAGCCCGTTTGTCCTCGCATCGGAGTGGAAACCGAATAGCCGCTTGCCCCATAGCACCTGAAGTCAACACACGAAAACCCATCCACGCATCACCATGATACTCTCCGGTCACGAGATCCAAGCGCAATTGGGCCAGAACATCGTCATCGACCCGTTCGACGAGTCGAAGCTCAATCCCAACAGCTACAACCTCACGCTGCACGACGAGTTGATGGTTTACGAGGAAGTCGTGCTCGACATGCGCCGGCCCAACCGCGTGCGGCGATTGACGATCCCGCCGGAAGGTCTCGCGCTTCCGCCCCATCAGCTCTTCCTGGGCCGGACCGTCGAACGCACCGAGACGCACAACCTGGTGCCGATGATCGAGGGCCGCTCGTCGGTCGGCCGGCTGGGACTCTTCGTCCACGTGACGGCCGGGTTCGGCGACGTGGGGTTCTGCGGCTTCTGGACGCTGGAGATGTTCGCCGTCCAGCCGGTCCGCATCTACCCGGGCGTGTCGATCTGCCAGATCTTCTACCACGACATTCGCGGCACGTTCACCGAATACGCCAGCGACAAGTACCAGCACAACACGGACATCCAGCCCAGTCTCCTCTTCAAAGAACTCGCTCCCCACGGCGGCGAAGACCCCCAAATGCAACTCCCCTTCGGTATCGAGCGTCCCCAAGGCTAGCCGCTTGCGGCTTCGCCCTTCTGCGAAGAGTGAACGTCGGGGCTCTTGCTGGGACCATGCTGAACTAGCGTCAACGATACCCGACGTAGTGCAGCGGCGCGGCCGAACTGGGGGCGATCACCGAGTCGTGCACGTGCACGCCCGCATCGACGACGCCGTTGTCGTTGGCGAAGAAATCGTCGGCCTCGTCGAAGGGCCTCGAACGGACCACGAACCGCACGTGGCCGTCTTCGAAGAGCACGTTCTGGCCCTTGCCGCCGTGGTTGAAGCTCTGCAGGGGCGACCGATCTTCCAGGGGAACGTCGGCCATCAAGGCGAAGTCGGATCGTCCGAGGTTTTTCGTGAAACGGTACACCCCGTCCTGCACGTGGCCGAAGCTGTAGCCGTAGCTTCCTCCCATCGTGGACCGCAGCACGAGAAGGCGGTCGCCCGTGGCCTCCTGCAACTCGGCAAGCGACGGGACCTCGGCGGACGATTGACCGGCCATCGGCGAGCCCGGGCAGACGACGCGTGACGTCTCGGGCAACAGACCGCTATCCTTGAGAATCGCAGCGTAGATCCCCGCCGCCGACAATTTCCCTTCGGCCGGCACTCCCGGGAAATAGCCGTCGTGCCGGTCGCCGTATTGCGTCAATGCCCGGCCGAGTTCGAACAGATTGTCCTGGCACGCCGTCAGCCGCGAGTGGAAGCGGCTGCTTTGGATGGCCGGAATGATCAGCAGCGAAGCCGCCACGAACACACCCACCGCCACCGCCACGTCGACCCAACGGACGTGCCCCGTCCCGCTTGGCGGTGACGACTCCGGACTCATCACGCCCGGACCGACGGACACGGCAAGGGGCCTTCGCGGGCGAGCCACTCGATGCACCTGCACGGCTACCAGCCGACAGGTCCGTTCGGCCAGACCCGGCGGCGGATCGAAATCCCGCCGCACGGCCCGAAGCGGCTCCAGCCGCCGGCGGATATGCTCCAGTTCGCTGCGCAGCCGCGCATCGGTTTTCAGGCGCGCACCGATCGACTCCTCTTCGCAGTCGTCCAACGCGCCGAGCAAATGGCCGAGCAATTGCCCTTGCACGGAATCTGTCATTTTGGAAGGTGGGTGTGGGTTAGCGTTTCGCTAAGCTTGTGGATGGCGGCGTGCAGTCGGCTCTTGACCGTTCCTACGGGGATCGACAGTACTTCGGCGGCCTCGCGATATTTCAGACCCTGGAAGTAAACCAGGATCACGACCTCTCGGGCCGTTTCGGGAAGCTCGTCCACGGCCTGAGAAATCAGCTCGCACGTCTCGTCCGACTCGGCCTTTTCGACCGGTCCCGGTTCCGGGCTGTCGAACAGTTCGATCAATCCTCCCCCGTCGTCCGACGGGTTCGCCGAGGTGTGGCGGTCGAGGCTGACCATCCGGTGTCGCCGATTTCGGCGCCGCAGGTCGATGGCCTGATTGGTGGCCACCGTGTACAGCCAAGGACGTACCCTCCGGCCGGGTTCGAACTGCTCGCATTTCAGGTGAACCTGGAGGAAAGTCTGCTGAAACACATCCTCGGCCATTTCGGCATCACCGACGTAGTGCCTCAAATAGCCGTAAAGCTCCCTCTCGTATCGATGGACCAACTCGTCGAATGCGTCACAGTCCCCCTCGGCGCGGTATCGGAGCAGGAGTTCCTCGTCCGTTCGGGTGTGCTCCGCGCCGGGACTCGTAGCGCTTGGCTGCAATTGTTCAATTGTGCCGTTCATTTTCAATACGTGTTTCAGAGGGAAAGGGTTCGGCCCCACCCAGAAAAACCGGTCCGCCGGCCGCCCGGGAACGAAGTCTCGGAGCCACTTTTGCCCGCTTTCTTAAGCGTCGCGCCGCAGATTCTCACGGCAACCCACCTTCCGGGGTTAGATCAGTGTTCCGAATGTCCCGGTGTCCGACTTTCTGACTTAGAGCAACTGCCGTGCCCAAGAGCACCGATTGCCCGGGAAATCCTGCCGATCGCCAATCCTCCTCGGCGGCAACGCCTTCTGTGGCAATAGGTTGGGAGTTTTTCCGGGACTCCGAAAACTGCCGTCAACGGAGAGGGCCGGAAGTGAACATTATGAAAGTTTTTCCGGTGATTACAGACTCGAACTGTAAGCGGTCAGTGGAAAAAGGGGACTGGCTCCGAGCCGCAAATGGTGTGAAAGTCGCGGAAAATCGCTGCCGGCTCGGTGCCTGTCCCCTTTTTCCACGGGTTCCCGCAGTCACCACCCGACTGGACCCGATAAGTCGGGTCACTGCGGACTTCTGTGAATAACCCGGGCTGGAACGATCGGCAGGCGTATGGTCCGAAAAACCGCTGCATCCTGCCAAAATGGCAGGTCCTCACACGGCCGAGGGGAGCGTTCTCGGCCAGAATCTACGCATTCGACGACAGTCGGCCGCACTCCAGAGGCACACTGGCTACTCAGCATTGCGGAGAGGCCATTCGCTTGTATTCCCGATGAAAACCGCCAGAATACGGAAACTGCCGCGTATTCCCCCCATTCCGCTTTGCTTCCCCCGCTTGCTTTTGGAGATCCGGACCATGAGACCTTTCTACCGACTCGCAGTTTTCGGACTGCTGATCGCCACGTTGTTTTCAGCGACCTCCGCCCCGGCGGCCGAACCGGTCGACCTGCTCTCCAACGGCGGTTTCGAAGAAGGCCTGATCGGATGGAGCCCCGATCTTGGGCATTCCCTGGTGACGGAATCAGGCGTGGCACGTTCCGGCCGGGCGTGTCTGGCCGGCGAGGTGACCGGGCCGAATCAGGCCCTGCGGCTGCAACGCCGGGTGTCCGTGCGGGCGGGGAACCGCTACGAGTTCGAGATCTACGCCAAGGCCACCAACCGCACCAAGTTGGTCCTTTGGGCCACGCCGCCGGGCAGTTCCACGCGGCAGTCGATCGCTTCCTGGGAAAACGTGACGCCCCAATGGCGCCGCTACGCGATCCCCATCTCCATTGCCCAGAACGGCATGCTCGGCCTGGAGATCATCGCCCCCTCGTCCCACAACGCACCGGTCGGCCGGATGTGGATCGACGACGTGGCGCTTTACGAAACGGAAATGCCGCCGGTGGTCTGCGTGTCCGAAGGCGTCGGGTTCCATGACGAACCGGCCATGGCCCGGGCCGCCGACGGCTCGATCTACGTCGCCTACAACGGATTCCGCCAGGGGACCGATTCGCTGCAGGTGGCCCGCTATCGTTTGCTGGGCAAGACCTTCCAAGCGGCCGGCAACTGGCAGGTCCTCGGCGGCGAAGGGGTTTACCTCCTGGGGCCCGAAGCCGTCAGCACGGGCGAGAACATCGCCATCGTGTACGCCGCCGAGAAAGACAAGTGCTGGGATATCTACGCCGTGACGTGTGGCCCCGACGGTCCGGGCGAGCCGGTGGCTGTGACCGCCGACGCGGCCGTCGACGTCAAGCCGGCCGCCGCATGGCACGACGGCACGCTGTGGATCGCCTGGGAATCGAGCCGGCAGGGATGCCGCCGGATTCTCGCCGCCTCGTTGCGCGACGGTCGGGTGTCCGAACCGGTCGCGCTGAGCCCGGCGGGATCGTCGGCGTACGGTCCCTCGGTCGCCGTTTTGGAAAGCGGCGAAGTGTGCGTCGCCTGGCACAGCTTCCGCGAGAACAACTACGACGTTTTCCTCCGTCGCAAGTCGGCTGGGGGCGATTGGGGGCGTGAAACCCGTTTGACCCGTGCGCCGTCGATCGACCGCCATCCCATGCTGTTCGCCCGCGGCGACGAACTCTGGATGGTCTATGAAAACGCCCAGACGGAACGATACAGCATCGGGCGGACGAACCGGCGGCGGCTGGTGGTGGCCAAGATCACCGCCGGCGGCCTGCTGACGCCGAACACCGTCGCCGCTTCCCCGTTGGACGGCCGTTGCGAGGCGCCCAGCGCGGCCTTCGACGCCCACGGGCGGCTCTGGATCTCGATGCTTCGGCCGCGGCTGCCCCGGGCGGGTTGGGACACCGTGGTGACCTGCTTCGCCGACCGGCGCTGGCTGCAGCCCGTGCCCGTCTCTTCCCAAAAGGGCATGGACCGGCGGCCCCGGCTGGTCTTGCAGGAGGGCCGCGCGTTCGTCGCCTTCCAGGCCGACGACATGCCCCAGTCGTGGTCCGATCTGGATCAGATGGCCGCGTCGACCAGCCACGTCTATCTGGCGGCGCTCGAGACCGGCTCGATGACGGCGGATTCCGCGATGTGGCTCGAACCGCTGGTCGAATCGGACGAGCCGTTCGAGCCGGCCGAGATCCGCCTCCAGCGCGGCGAAGATACGCCCACCCAAACGATCGAGTACAACGGCCGGGAGTTGAAGCTCTTCTTCGGCGATCTGCACGAGCACACGGACATCTCGGTCTGCAACCGCGTGGGCGACCAGTCGAGCGACGAGAGCTACCAGCACATGCGCGACATCGCACGGTACGACTTCGCCTGCGTGACCGACCACGGCTACAATTTCAATCCGTACCTCTGGAACTACGCGGCCAAGATGGTTCGGGTCAGCGAAGACTCGGGCCGGTTCCTCACGTTCCTCGGCGAGGAATGGACCTCCACGTTCGAAGAGTACAGCCAGACGCACCCGTACGGCTTCTACGGGCATCGCAACCTGATCCTCGCCGATCCGTACTTCCCGCGGTTCTGGAACGCCCGAAACCGCCAGACGCCGACCCAGGTGTGGGAGGACTTGCGGAAGCTGGACGCCGATTTCGTCCACATTCCGCACCAGCTCGCCGACACGGGCAACGTGCCGACCGACTGGAACTTCACCGACGAAAAGGCCCAGCCGGTGGCCGAGATCTTCCAAACCCGAGGCTCCTACGAACACCAGGGCACGCCGCGCGAGGCCGGCCGCACGACGCCGCCGGGCCATTTCCTCCAGGACGCCTGGGCCCGGGGGATCGTGATCGGAGTGATCGCCGCCCCGGACCACGGCGGCGGGTACGGCAAGGCGTGCGTCTTTGCCCCGGAACTCACGCGCGAAGCGATCCTCGAGGCCATCCGCCAACGACACTGCTACGGCACCACGGCCGCGAAGATCTTCCTCGACGTCCGCGTGGACGGCCACCTGATGGGCGAGAAGCTCGAGACCCCGGCCGGCGAGTCGGTGAAGCTCGAAATCGTCACGCGTTGCCCCGGCGAGATCCAGCGCATCGACGTCTGCCGCAACAACCGGTTCCTCTACACGGAGAGCCCCGAAGGCCGCGAGATGGAATTGACCTACATCGACCGCGACCCGCTTCCCGGGCGGAGTTATTATTACGTCCGGGTGATTCAGAAAGACGAAGAGATCGCCTGGAGCAGCCCGGTGTGGTTCGGTGCGGAGTGAGGTTTGTTCATTTGCATGGTTGGCCTCTGCTGCATCCACGAAGAACACGAAGACGCACGAAGGAAATCAATTCTTTTCCGCACCAAGCCCAAATGTAAACGGTGACTTACGGCGTTGTTAGCCACTTTTCGACGATTTCGTTTTCCGGCAGGAAGCAATCCCTTCCGGGACGGAACACGGGTGACCCAGGCGTCTTTCCGAACAGGTGGAATCGAATGGGCCGGCCGTTTGACTTCCGCGGTAAGCCGTTGTCCGGCAAGCTCAGACGAGGCTGACGCATTCTGCGCGCGGCCCCTTGGGCCCGCGGCCTTCGGTGTAATTCACCGATTGCCCTTCGTGAAGGGCCTCGAACGACGCGTCCTGGACTGCCGAGTGGTGAAAGAACAACTCGCCCTGCTCACCTTCGATGAATCCAAAACCTCTCTCGGAAACCAGTTTCTTGATCGTGCCTTGCGACATACTACTACTCCTTGAAACAAAAGAAAAACGCAAACAAACCATCATGGCACAGTCACCGGACCCCTTGCGGCAATCTGGCACGAAGGTCACAAAAAGAGGGGCAGTCAAGTCAACCGCGATCCAAGATGCGTCCGCGGCGAGTCGCAACAGAGCGACCGGAGAGGAAGAATCCAGAAGGAAGCTGAAGGGGCTTGAGTCTTTGCACCCCCACATAAACACAGTATAGCACTTCAGGTACATAAGGAAAGGGGTGAACGAAGGCAAAGTCGCGGCGGCCAACCAGCCGTGGTTTGGCAGATCGTTCAGACGGAGGTTCCTCCTGATTCGGCATGTTGGATCCCTGCTGCACCGTTCTCCGGAAGCAAGGCAGCGACGTGGACGTGCCCCTCCTGGATGGCGATTTCGAAGGCCGTTCGTCCTTTTCGAGTCCGAGCATTGGGCTCGGCACCAGATTCGAGCAGTGCTTTGACCACTTCGACGTGGCCCCGCGCGGCGGCCCACATCAGCACGGTGACATCGCCCTCACTCTTGGCGTTAGGGTTCGCGCCCGCCTGAAGCAGGTTCCGGACCAGGTCCAGCCGGCCGTCCTCGGCTGCCCGAATCAAGCCCTTCTCTCTTCTTTGCGGAAAATACGACATAAGTTGTCTTAGCATCATACGCCTTTCCCAACCGGCTCAATGGTCAACGGTTCACCTCACGCGATGATGTGTCCTTGCCTTGTCGACCAACCGGCACCCAATCCACTTCGATTTCGTTCCTAACCTGGGTCACCCCTTTGACCTTGGCCACGGCCTCTTGGGCAACTTGCTTTTCGTAAAAGCTGGACAAGTGACCCCGCAGGAAGAGGATGCCGTGGTCGCACACACACAAGACTCTTCTTACGGCTTGGTACGGGCTGTTTTGCAGACACTCCGCCGCCGCCTCCGCGATTCCTCGGAAATGGACGGGGTTGTCGCAAATCGTCCGGGGATACACAATACCGGCCCCTTTGTGTTGTGGTGTTCATTGATAGTGAGAATACCACCAGCTCCTCGCGAATCTCTTGGCTGCTCGGCAAGAGCTGCCGGGAAGATCCACCAGGAAGTAGAGGCAGATGTTCGCGATCCAAGGCACCATGTCATCCTCCTTCGTTGCGGCAAATACAACCGGTTCTCACCGCCTTCCGGTCACGCCGGATCCGCCATCATGTTCACCTCTGGGATAGCAGCCAGCAATCTCTCCAGCCCGCGACGAGACATCTCGGGATTGTACGCCAAATGGAAAGTGCAACACGAGGAACCTGCGTCCTCGTTCATCGGGGCGGCGGGATATTCCTTTGCGCACTACGCGCGCCGAACGCGCTTCTGCACGTCGGTCTCGAGGACACCGAAGGTGCCTTCGTGGCGCTGGATCGTCAGTTGCAGAACATGCAGCAGCCGTTTTGCGGTATACAAGTTGGTGATGATCCGCTGCGTTACCGCAATCGGCTGCGTCGGCACGCCGAATGGCTGCGGATTGAGTCCAAAGTCGATGAGCAACTCCTCGGGCGTGCCCGTTACGCGGCAAAAATTGGCGTAGCAGGCTATGGCCTTCGAGTCGTCGACCTCGACATGCGGCGGCTGCGCTGGTTGCGGGGCCTGAGGTTCGGAAGCAGATTGGGGGGCATCCGTCGCAGGCGCCCTGTCGTTTGCTTGTGGGTTTTCCATTGCACAACTCCTTCTGACAAGAATGATCGTTTGCGACTTGATTCCCGGCTCACGTACGCCCGCGCGCCACCGAGTCCTGCTGGTCTGAGTTTCCGTCTTCCGTCGGGCAATCCGGCGTGGGATATCCTCTAATACCCGCGTCCCGACTGCACCTGGATCTGGTCGGTGAGCCCCCGGACGCCGTCGACCCCGTCAACTGCCCTTGTGGCGGGGCGTCGTTGCGTTTCGTACTGGATGCTGCCCGACAACGTCACGTGGCCGTGGTGGACCGCCGCGCTGATTCGGGAGCCCGATCCCATGCCCGTCCTGGCGAGCCGTTGATTGACCTGGCGGAGAATGGTCTTGTCCGACGCAGCCTCGTTACCCAACATGGTTACAACTCCGGTCTAAGGGTTACTCTGATTACGAAGAGACACTCATCACGGGAGTCGACCGAGTCGCTGAGGATCACTCAGTGAGAAGGAGGATTTCCCGTCGGAGAAGAAGTTTCCGCCTGCTTTCCTTCCAAGTTCGACCGAGAAACGTGGTGAAGCCTTTGCAAACGTCAAACGAGACGGTGTCCGGAGCTTCACTTCTTGCCAGGGCGATTGCTTTCTTCCGCGCGCTGTTTCACGGAGCGAAACGGCATTCCGTCGATGCGTTCGTAGCGCTCGGCGCGCAGGAACCAGAAAGCCAACCCACCGGTGTTATGGTAGACTCCGGGCGTTTTCGTGCCTCGCACTACATTGGCACGAACTCCCAACGAGCCCTTCTTGCCCGTCTTTCTCCACCCGCGCTGCTCCATGATGATGCGAACCACCACACCGACCGCCTGTCGCAGGCGTTTTGTGCGCCGCGGGTCCTTTAAGGCGAGAAACTGATCGATGGCCGGCTGAGCCTCGAGTTCTCGGACGACCCCTGATAAGGCCGCCCTGTCGTGATGAGTCTCCGCATCCTCCATACGGCACTGCCGCTCGGCGTCATCGAAGAAGGCCAGCACATCGTCAAACGGCTGTTCAGGGTCGTTCAGCACGTCAGCGAATGTTCTCCCTTGTCGATCCTCCAAACACTCGTTTCGCGTAATACGGACGGCACGCGGCATCGGTAGAACCCTCTCTATGGGCAAAGACATTGCAGAACCTCCTCACTAAGTTTGGTCAAATGGTTTCTAAAGAACTACGGCAGGCAACGCACGGAGCGAGTTTCGCCAACCTTGGTAACGGCCAATCCTTATCAAAAGCCGAAGATCAGCAGTCAACCGCAAGGGCAATCTCAACCAACGGCTGATTCTTGGCCGGCCTTCCGTGCCTGCAAATTCCATATTTGTAATGCCTGATTTAGCCCATACAAACTTTGCATCTACAAATATTCTACCTCCGTTCGAAGGAAACGGCAATGGCACTTTCCGGATTTTCTCAGAATCTGGCCGCAACTAGGCGCCGGAACCCCACTGATAGCTGGTCGTGGGTAGTGAAGGCACCCCGCAGTGGGGTGTTCTGGAGGTGGCGGACGTGGTGGTTGCTCGTGGCGACGATGCGACGCGGGAAAAGTCCCGGACGTACTGCGTAAACAACGGATCGTCCAGGCCGCCATCGTCGTCGAACCGCTCTTCGAGCACCTGCGACGACTCACCGTCCGCCGAGATGTCTTGCCTAAAGTGCAAAATGGTATGTACCGTTTTGCGCCCTCGGTTTTCAGGCCACACTGCCGACCGTCGGCAGGTATCTAACTCCAAGATTCGGCGGGGGTTAAGTCAAGTGGGCGCACGAGGATTCGAACCTCGGACCTCGTCCTTATCAGGGACGCGCTCTAAACCAACTGAGCTATGCGCCCGGCGGTGAAACGTGTGGTCTCGACGCCAATATAAGCTTAGCCTGAATTTGCGCATCGTTCATCGGACCACGCAGATGACGTATTTTACAGGCCTGGTCCGGTCTGTCAAACCCCGCCCGGCAGACTCTTGCGATCGGCCCATGGGCGCGGTGAAGAATCGATCAGTCGCCGCGCAAACGGCCGGCGATCAGCGATCCGTTGTGGCCTCCGAAGCCGAAGCTGTTGGACATGGCCGTCGAGATGTCGCGTCGCCGGGCTTCGTTGGGCGTGTAGTCCAGGTCGCAGTGCGGGTCGGGCGTTTGGTAGTTGATCGTCGGGGGAATCACGCCGTCTTCCAGGGCCTTCACGCAGAAGACCAGCTCCACGCCGCCGCTGGCACCCAACAGATGGCCCAACTGGCTCTTGGTGCTCGAGATGCTCAAGACGCGGGCGTGTTCCTTGAAGACCGTCTTGACGGCCAACGTTTCCGCCTGATCGCCCAGTAGGGTGCTGGTGCCGTGGGCATTGATGTAGTCGATTTCCGTCGGATTCAGACGCGCGTCTTTCAGCGCCAGCGCCATGGCCCGGGCAGCTCCCGCACCGTTCTCATCGGGATGGGTAATATGATTGCCGTCGGCCGTGGCGCCGTAGCCGAGCAACTCGGCGTAGATCCGGGCGCCGCGGGCTTTGGCGTGTTCGAGTTCTTCGATCACCAGCAGTCCGGCCCCTTCTCCCAGTACGAAGCCGTCACGATCGGCGTCGAAGGGCCGGCTGGCCGCGGCTGGGTCGTCGTTGCGCTGCGACAGCGCGCGCAACGCCGCAAACGCACTTAGGCCCAAGGGGGTCATGACGGCCTCGGTGCCGCCGGTGACGATCACGTCGGCCTCATCGTACTGAATGGCTCGCAGCGCCTCGCCGATCGCGTTGGTCGCACTGGCACACGCGGTGGAAACCGCCATGTTCTTCCCTTGCAGGCCGTACCGTATGGAGATTTGGGCACTGGCCGCGTTGGTCATCAACTTGGGAATCGTGAAGGGGGAGATCTTCTCGGGTCCCTTGTCGAGCAAGCGGGAGTGTTGGGCTTCGATTTCCAGCAGCCCTCCGATTCCCGAACCGAGAATCGCCCCGCAACGGAACGGATCTTCCTTGGAGAAATCGATGCCCGAGTCCGCGACGGCGTCAATTCCGCCGACCAGGCCCAACTGCGCAAAGCGGTCCATCCGCTTGGCGTCCTTGGACGTGAAGTAGCCGTCGGGCGGCCAGTCGAGAATCTCCCCGCCGATTCGCACGCGATGGCCCGAGGTATCGAAGCTTTTCAGGGCAGCGATACCGCTTTGGCCGTTGCAGACGCGGGTCCACACCTCATCCAGCCGGCATCCCAGCGAGGTGATCGCGCTGATTCCCGTTACGACGACGCGCCGTTTCATGGAAGCTGGTCAGGGAGATTAGTTTTCGCTGTCTTGGACGGTCTTTTCGATATGTTCAATGGCCTGTCCGACCGTCTGGATCTTCTCGGCGGCATCATCCGGGATATTGATATCGAATTCTTCTTCCAGTTCCATCACCAACTCGACGGTGTCCAAGGAATCGGCACCCAGATCGTTGATAAACGAGGTTTCTCGCGTGATCTGGTCTTTGTTCACACTCAACTGGTCGGCGACGATATTGATCACTCGTTCTTCGACTGAGGCCACCTTAACGGTCCTCCTGATAACCATGTCTGTTGGGGGTATGCTTCGTGGCCCCCCCGTCTGCCACATCAACGAAAGTCCACTCAGGGAGGCAGCCGGAACTGCGGTACGCTCCGCTTCTCGGACGACCGAGCAATGTATAGCGATTTTTGCTCGCCGTGTCTATATCTCCCCGCCACATTTCTTGTCCCTATTTCAAAACTCCTGTGCATTCTGCCCACAACTCTCGCCCTGTGATGGTCCGCGGCGAGAAGGTCGGCGGGCAAAACGCCCAACTCACACGGTCAAACCCCCATCTACGGTGAGAATCTGCCCCGTCATGAAGCTGGCTGACGCGCTGGCCAAAAACAGCACGGCGTCGGCGACATCCTGCGGCTGGCCCAGTCGGCCCAGCGGGATCTGCTTGCGGACCTCCGCCAAAATCTCCTCCCCCAACGCGGCCGTCATGTCGGTGGCGATGAACCCGGGGGCGATGGCGTTGACCGTAATACTCCTTCCGGCCAGTTCTCGGGCCACGGTTCGGGTCAAGCCGATCACGCCGGCCTTGGAGGCCGAATAGTTGGCCTGTCCCGGGTTGCCCATCAGGCCGGAAACGCTGGCGATATTGATGATCCTGCCGCGGCGGGCCTTCATCATCGGCCGGGCGGCCGCCCGGGTGAACAGGAACGTACCGCGCAGGTTGATGCCGATGACGCTGTCCCATTGGTCGTCTTTCATCCGCACGATCAGGGAGTCGCGGGTGATGCCGGCGTTGTTGACCAGAACGTGCAGCCCGCCCCATTTCTTGACCACCTCGCTGACAATCTCGTCCACGCGGCCGCTGTCGGTCACATCGCCGGGCAAGGCTTCGGCCGTTCCGCCGGCGGCGTTGATGGCGGAAACCGTATCGCCGAGCGCTTCCGCATCCACGTCGACGCACGCCACTTTGGCGCCCGCAGCGGCCAACGTGGTGGCGATCGCCTGGCCGAGTCCTCGGGCTGCGCCGGTCACAATGGCGACCTGTCCAGTCAGGTCGGTCGCGATGCGGCTCCCATTTTCTTCCGTCATGACAGACTCCCGAATGGTGAACACAGTTCCCACATCGCCGAGCTACACGTCAACACTTTGACAGGCGATTTTCCGGTCGATGCGCCGCAGCAGCCCGCGAAGCACGCGCCCGGGTCCCACTTCGTAGAATTGCGAGAATCCCTGCTGCAGAAGATACCGCATGGAGTCTTCCCATCGGACCGGCTGGAGGATTTGCCGGATCAGCAACTGGCGGATTTCTTCCGGGTCGTCGTGCACTCGGGCGTCGACGTTGGAGACGACCGGAATCTTCGGTGGCTGCATGGGCACGTCGGCCAGGGCATCGGCGAGCCGTTGGTCGGCCGGCCGCATGATCTGGGTGTGGAACGCCCCGGCCACGGCCAAGGGGACCGCCTTGATCGCGCCGAACGATCGAGCCAGCTCGGCCGCCCGCTCGCACGCGGCGATTGTCCCGGAGACGACGATGTTGCCCGGGCAGAGCAGGTTGGCGACCTGGAGGATTTCGTCCTCTCGGGCCTTTTCACACAGCGCCTCGACTTCGACGCGTTCGAGGCCCAGAATACTGACCATTCCACTGGGGGTGGCATCGGCCGCCTCTTGCATGGCCGCTCCACGCTTCTGGACGAGCGTCAGTCCGTCCTCGAACTCGATGACTCCGGCGAAGACCATGGCCGTGTACTCGCCAAGGCTCAATCCGGCCGCCGCTTCGCAGGAAAGCACCACGTCGGGTGATTCTTCGCGCAAGGCTTCCAGGGCCGCCAAACTGGTGACGAACAGCGCCGGTTGGCTACAAACGGTCGAATCGAGTCCTTCGGGCGGGCCCTCGAAACAGAGTTTCGCCAGATCGTAGCCGAGAATCTCCCCGGCGCGGTCGTAGAGTTGGCGAGCGGCGGGCAGCGATCCCGCCAACCGCCGGCCCATCCCCACCATTTGGGCTCCCTGCCCTGGAAAAAGAAAGGCAATCCTGCTCAAGATTCGACGTCCATTACCTTACGGCCCATGTAGTGGCCGCATTTTGGGCAGACCGCATGCGAGGGCACCGCCGTACTGCACTTCTCGCAATACGACAGTTGCTTGGGCTTCTTGGCATCTTGCGACCGGCGGGTACCGGTGCGCGCGTTGGAATGTCTGCGTTTCGGAACGGCCATGGGATAACTTCCACTGACACGGTCGAGCCCGACGAGGCCCCACCAAAGACCATATTGCAAAGCTGGACGAAACTATACATGGTAGACACGTTGGGCGAACGTGTCAACGGGGTACTGCTACGCGAGTTTCTGGACGCGTTGAAGAATCTCCGAATGTGTTAGATCCTGATCGGTCGGTAGTATCACATAGGCCGCCTGATCGGCACAGCAGTCGATGATGATTTGCGTGTCGTTGGGGGCGGCAAAGCCGGCCGGACACGGCTCGTGCCCGTTGATCAGCACTTTCGCGCCGACCAGCTCGGCGAAAGCCTTTGCGTTTTCCGGGCGGTAGTCTCTCCCCCACACGAGCCGGAACAGGCTGCCTCGTTGCAGGAAATCGTCGTCATCGAGCTGACGGTGGAAGATATCTTTGTCGAATTCCTGATCGGCGACCTGATCCGGCATGCTGTGGGTGGCCATTATCCCCCCTGGCAATCGCACGGCCAAGGGGCAACTGTGGAGAAACAGGAACATTGCCGCGCGAACCTCCTCGGTGGCCGCGCCGTACATGTGTTGCATGCCGAGCCGGAACAACAGATTGAGCATCTGCCGGTTCTTCTGGATGGGAAAATCCGCCAGTTCCGCCAGTTCGTGGTTTCCGAGAATAAAGTGGACTCGTTCGGGAAACTCGACCTTCAGCCGCGCCACGTCCTCCAGCATGATGTGCGACATGCACCCTCCGTTCTCAGGGTACGTTGGCCCACCGTGGCATACTTCCTGGAGCACCAAGTGGCGGCGGAGATTCGCCTCCAGATCGGCTATCTTCTTGATTAGGTTGAAGTTGCGCCGATGTCCGTGCAGATCGCCGGTAATCATCACCTCGTCGGCCAGCGCGGGCGTGACGACGATGACGTTACCTTCTCGGCCGGGCATGTTCCGATTCGCTTCGGTAGCTTTGGCGAAGATGGCGAGGATATTGGCAACATATTCCCGAGAAGCGACCATGGATCAACCCTACCAACTTCCGGGTTTTGCGTCCAGTGCGCAATGTGGGGGGAACTGGTTGATCTTGCGACTGACCCAGCGCACGTGCCTTCCAGTGCTTCCCCATATTATCGGATACGGACGCAACGATGGGCCGGATTGCCTGTCTTAACGCAGGTCGGGGCCTGCCGATCATGTTGGCCGGTCATACCGCCCGTGCGAAATGCAGGGGTTCTAACGTTTTTCTGGACTCTAGTGGTTATCGGGTCGATTCTATTCCAGGGGAGGGATGATAACTGTCTGTAGAAAGGACTCGTCGGATATGAAACGCGCATTGTCGATGCTCTCGCTGGTTGCTCTTTTGAGCAGCCTGATAGGTTGTTGCGGCGCTGGGGGCCCGTGCCTTGGCGGGTGGTTGTGCGGAACCAGCAAGGACATGCCGGCATCCTGCAGTAGCTGCAGCACGGACTCGGATACATGCGGGAAGGTCTATGGGGAGGCCTGTGACGCGGGCTGTAAGGGTTGCGGCGGCTTTGGATGCGGGCTGTGTCGCGGCCGGGAAATGATCACGCCCGGACCTCCGACCGGCGCGATCACGTATCCCTACTACACCAACCGCGCACCACGCGACTTCCTGATTCAGAATCCCGGACCGCTGGGTCCGTAAGCCGCCGTCCATTACCGCTTAAGTACGACGTTACCGGCCGGAACCGCCTCGGAAGCGATTCCGGCCGGTTTTCTGCGCGGTGTGGTCGACGCGATTTGCAGCCAATCGGCACACCATGAGAGTCCGAGATGGGACCAGTTCGGCCACAGCTAGGCCTGCCTGGTTTTCTCGATCCAATCGAGCATCGCTTCAAGATCATGCGCCCAGAAGAGCACGAGGCCCCGCCGCTGGGCATCTTCCAGATTGTGGAGCTTGTACACGCCACCGAGAACGGCGCAAGGAACGACTTGGGTTTTCCCGAAGTCGCTTTTCCAGGTTTCTGCCTTGACCGCAGCGTCGTTATTCAGTCGCTTCACCGAATTCGTCGCGGAATTGGAGACCTTGCACTCGACGGGCATGATTCGCTGGTCCCAAAGCCGCAGAATGAAATCGGCCTTTCTGGTTCCGAGCAGACTTTCTGCACAAAACTGTCCCGATTCGGGAGCTTGAGCCACCGTTTCCACCCTTCTGGTTGGGACTTTCACCAGTCCCGCTCCGAGGAAAGCCGCCTCCACGCACGCTTCCTGCTCCTTCTTGCTCTCGCTCCTTCGCTTCGTGCTCGCTCGCTGGGCAGCCATCAACGCCGCGGAAGCGAGAACCGCCGCATTGCGTTCGTTTTCATTGGGTTCTCGCCTTTCGCGCACCCAAGGGAATCGGCGCCGATCGAGCCCCATAAGGACCACGCGAACGATGCGGCTGACCGCGTCGGGGTCTTCCCGAAGTTTCTTGGGATTCAACGACGCGGCTTCTGCGATGGTCTTGAGGTCGTCGTCTGAAATCGGTGGCCCCCCCAGGTAGCGGAATGCGTCGAGCAACTTCGGGTCCGTCAGCACGTCGAGTGCCGCTTGGTCGAGGCGCGTGAGATCCACAGTGGCCTTGAACAGACCTTCGACATTTGCGTGATAGTGATCAAAAGCTTCCACGTAGTCTTTGAGCGGTTCTTCCATCCGCTTCCGACGAAAGATTTCCGTGGCTTGGCAGCAATCGCTTGCCAACTGCTTCGATGTCCAGTCCGGCGGTCGAATCATGCCGGCCCCTGCTCGAGGATTTCCACACTCGGTACCATAAGTCGCTCCATTTCCCGGGGTTCGAACTTGGTGAGACCGCCAGCGTACGTGCGACCGTCGGTGGTCCTCGTTGTCTTGGACAGATACTCCACCAAACATCCAAGCACGCGTTGGGAGAGTTTCTCTCGGGGATAGATCCCATGCGCAATATTGAGATGGCGCGCAGATGCGCGGTTGTGAACGAACGCGGGCGGACGTCGTGCCATGTAAGTCGCGAGGATGGGCGCAGGGTCGCGCAGAACAACGGACCACCACGTTTTCCGATTCGCGGCCACATAACCCAAGTGCACGTCCATCTCGCGCGCCAAGCGAAGGAAGCGATCTATTGCTCGGCGGTCGGATTCTCCGTAGACACTCAAGTCGGTCGGCAGGTCGATGACCCGCCGCAGAGTCGACGCGTCTCTGAGGACTCTACCGGCACGAAAGAGTTCCCGTGCCTTGGTCACGGTACGATAGAAGACGGACGCAGGCAAGTCCGCCGCATGGGGCCCCTCGATCCAGAACCGGTTCGCTCCGGTTACCTGTCCGCGGTGCACGCGGCAGAGTTCCCCGAGTTCCACATAGCCCGACGGCGCCTTTTTTGCCGAACGGGTAAGACAAGACCAGCGTTTCTTCGCCTCGAGTCTCTCACGACGGATCGCTCGACTGCCGTTGGGGTTCGCCAGGTCGTCGAGAGTGCGAACTCGTTTGACTTGAACCGACGCGGAGCGGGCACCGATCTCGAAATGGGTAATCGCAGCCGTCGTCGCGGCATCGGGAAAAGGCATGGCCTCGGGCTCGATGAAAATGATCTCGCGTCCCCCCAACTCGCCGACGAAAAGATCCCGGACGAGCTTGCCGTAGTTCACATCCAACCATTCGGCCGCTGCGATGAAGGTCCCGAAGTCGCCGGGAGCCGCCTTCGCCACGGTCGCCAGGTAAAAGTGGACGTGCAGCCCGGCCAACTGGCTTGCCTTCAGGTCCTTCTTTCGGGCTTCTTCGACGAGCCACTTCTTCCATCGTGGCTCCAGAAGATGGTGGCGGACGTACGGTGGATTCCCGATATAGAGCGTGCGTCCTCGACGGACGGGAAAGATCGTACTTCGGTAGTCCTCTAGAATGACCTCCGCTCGATCCGACAAACCGGCGACCGCCAGATTTGCGCGGGCCAACACGGCACATAAGGGGTCCACCTCGACACCAACCAGGGACGCGTCCGGAAAAGTTCTCCCCGCTTTCAGGATGAAACGTCCCGAACCGACGCCCGGATCGACGACCCGTTCGGGCAATGCGTAGCCGGCCGCCCACTCCACCATGGTGCGAACGATCGCGGCTGGTGTGAACGTCGCCCCACTCTTCCTCCGTTCGGCAGGCAAGCGGATCTTGCAGAAGAGATCTCCAAGTGGATCATTCCCGGCAAGAATACTCTCACCGAATTCCACGACCAAACCTCGAGGAGGTCGCGGGAGGTCGCGAGTCAGGCGTTCTTCCTCGGCAGACCACCCTCGCACCTTCCGGGCCCCCAGTTCCACGGCAATGGCAGCAAGAGTTCGCTGTGCCGAAGTGTCGCGGAAATCGATATTGTCGAAAAGGCCCAGTTGTGAAAGTGTCTCCGTTTTCAATTTCAGTTCCCTCTGGAAAAGGGGACCTGCAGTTTGAGTCATTCAGTTTACAGGTCTCGGGACGGACCGCAAGACGGGCACTTATTTATATACACGCATACACTATTGTGAAAGGCAATGGCAAGCCGTTTTCTTCGATGCCAGCCAATCCAGGCTGCACTACCCCACTTGTTGGCACTTACGTTCCCCCAAACGGACCGTCGGGCCGGGTCACGTGGGGAAGTCGGCCGGGGTGGGCTTGTTCGAAGCGGCGGAAGCGGGTGTGCCAGTTGGCCGGAGACAGTCTCGCGGCCAGTTGACCCCGTCCGGTCAATTCGAACACCGCCTGGAGGTCGAGGACCTCGCGCCATGTGATGGTTCGGGACGAGTCCAGGCCGTCGAGGTAGGCGACGATCGAGGCGATCTGTTCGTCCGGTTCCAGCGACGCTTGCCAACTCCAGTAGTGCGCCCAACGTGACAAGAGACCTTCGCGGCGGCCGAGTTCTCTGGAGAAAGCCGCCCGCAACGCGCTGCTGCACTGGGGTTGATGGACGTATCGGGCCAGATAGAGGTCGAACCGTCGGTTTCCGGTTGCCCACTTGTGGACCAGCTCGGCGATGCGTGCTTGGCCGTCCGGGGCGGTTTCACAGCGGGTGATTTCGCCTTGGGCCTGGTCGAACGACTCGGCGGCCCCCACGCGATAGCAGTCCCATTGCCGTGTGAGCCGCTGGCGGTTGGCGTACCACCACGCGCCGACGAGAATACCGGCCGAGATCACCGGGACGATCAAGAACCGCAGCCAGCAACGCATGGATCCGACGGGCCGTCGAACGGTAGAACCTGCCTTGAGACAGCCCCTGAGAATAGCGAAATGCCGCTGCCGAGTAAACACGAACGCGTCTGCCGCTCGGGACGGGCGACGTGCGACAGCACGGTGTCAGGGTCGCCCGAGCATCGCTGACGGGGCCCTCAGTACGGCTATCCGCCCCGAAGCGGCAAACGCGTAATGGGTAACTCGCTGAAGTATCGAACTCGAAAGAACTCCGTTCTACGCATCACTTGAAAAAAGGGCCATACGACGTTGACGTCGTCCGATTACCATAAGTGCGGTTGGTTGGATCCTCCGGGGGTTTGTTGGCCTGAAGAATACTCGCCCGAACTATGATGGCGGCCGGGGTCGAGCCGGAAAGGGACGCAACGTCCGGTAATCGGCCCTGCCGGCCTGGAGTGCTTGCTGTTGCATCTGCAACCGCCGGCGTCGCATAAGGGCACTCAGTTGCGGACCGAGTGCCCCGGCCTCAGGCCCGGAACGAGGCAGCCTCACGTTGCGCAGATACACCCAACTGCGTAGCGATGAACCGAGGGGGTAGATCATCGAGCGTGTTTCGTTAGGGGCTTTTCGGGAAAGACTTCGCTTTGTCGATATCCCCAAGCAACGGTGATCGGTTCGGCGTGGTCCCGCTGGTTTCTCACCCACGCTACCGAAGGACTTCCACGGCCGAGGGCTTCCCGAATCCGCGCTGCGCCGCACAACGTGAACCGATCGGCTACTCGACGACTTGGATCACCGTGCTCAGGGTATTGAGGCCTTGCAGGAAACAACGGGGCGTCACACGAACGCGACGCCGTCGTAAGTTGCGTTGTCGTCCTTCGGTACTGAGCATATACCCGATCCCTTTGCGAAGTCAAAGAATATTTTCGGCAAATCGCGCCCTGCGCCGTCGAACATCGAGCTAAGTCGAACGGCGGTAAGCGATTTCGACTTGAGAAAGAATTTTAAGCCACGGTGAAGCGCGCGCAGGCAAGGTTTAGGCAACGCAGATGACCGATATGCGTGGGTGAATTTACCCCCGTCGCCCTCGGCTCGCCGCTTGCGGCTTAGCCCGAAATCGGCAAAGATTGCCCGACCGAAAACCTGCGTGAAGAAGAGC
>Ga0307378_10004086_pt1 | contig 21028 bp, 35 predicted proteins | sample UN1MG_FD_202238 | JGI IMG/M metagenome (GOLD analysis project Ga0307378, IMG submission 202238) | Soil microbial communities from Risofladan, Vaasa, Finland - UN-1 | ecosystem: Environmental > Terrestrial > Soil > Coastal area > Acid sulfate soil | place: Finland: Risofladan, Vaasa | collected... | reverse complement strand
CCGTCGTTCAAGCCAGCAGCCGAGTCAGTTGCAACAGCCCCCGCGCCGTCTTCCATGTCGATCTGCAATACTGAGTTAGCATCTACGCCAGGCGCGTTCGTTCGTGCATCAGGAACAAATGCTGTGACTGTCGTGGCAGAACGCAGAACATTGCACAGCCTGACGCGCCCGATTGCGCCGCCGAAACTGGCAGAACCAGCCTGAGAACAGCCGATACCCAGATCGATTCCAGCGTCGGACTGGTATGCGCCTACTCCTGCATCGCCTGTATCGACAAGAATGCCGTCAAAGTAGATACGCGCCTTGCGGTCTCCGGCGTCAGTGAACGTGAGACGCATAGTGTGCCACCGCGAGTCCGGCACGAATGCGTAGGACGCCACACTATCATCAGTCAAGCACTGCACTCGGAAGTTGATCGTGCCCAGACTATATGAACATGCCCAACCCGCAGCACCTACCAACTTGTGCAGGAATGCCCCGATGTTAGATTCGCCATAGCTATCGGCACGGAACTCAATGTCAGCCGTGAACTCGGCATCTGGCAAGTCTTGGAATTCAGCAGCGGCAGGAACGATGATCGTTGTCGCGGCTGCGTCAAACTCAACCTCCGTCGGCGTCAGTGGCGTGCCTTCCTGATCCCACTGCTCTTCCCAGTCCTCATCAGTGAGCGCACAGTCGTTCGCAGGAGAATTGACAACCGCGATGCTGTTACCCGTTCCTTCAGCCATCGTCCACTGCTCAACGGTACTACCATCGGCAGCGGGTAGTTCTACAGGTCGAACAAAGCTGGCTGCATAGCGAACACTATTCGATAACCGCGTCCAACCTATAGCACCGTTTAGAAGCGTGCCGCCAGCGTACCCCCACAAAAGGTTGTCGCCAGCGTCTACCGTGTACGCACCAGTACCAGCTCCGCTTGTGGCTTCCAGCACACCGTCTAGCCAAATTCGTACTACCGTTGACACCAGAGTTGAAGTCACAGCGACGTGATGCCATTTACCATCAACAATATCTGTGGTGCCCGCAGCTATGGCATTACCACCACCGTAATAAAATGTAGTCTTCAACAGGCCGTTTGTCTGAACCAGGACGTTCCAGCCAGTGCCCTTGCCAAGAACGAGACAGTTGCCCGACGGGTCTGAATCTACCCGTATCCAAAATTCAGCAGTGAAGTCTGCCAACGGCAGGTTGTCAAGTGATGCGTCACTACCAGCATCACCGTATGTATCAGCGCCGTCAAATCCTACCGCATACGCGCCGCCGCCGTAGAATCCATCATCCAAGAATGCGTGCTGCTCAATCTCGCTGTCGTGCGGATGGCTCCACGCGTGGCCTTCCCCAGTAACCAGCGCGGCAGGAGTTGAGTCAGTCGGGAGCCCGAACGTGCAGTCCCAGCTTCCACCGCCGCCAGCGATTGCGCAAGGATCGGCACCGGCTGAGATAAGCGCGATCTCATCGATGCCACCGTTGATGTCAGTGCCGTAGGTGCCGTCGAAGAGGACGCGGCGGAAGACGTGAAGGCCTTCGATGAGCGCGTTGACTGACTGTGCGGCAGCAGTGCTACCTATGTTGATCAGGGCATTCGGAGCCATTGGTGCCCCGTGAATAGCACTCTCGAATGTATGCGCATCATCGATGCTGATGCAGCCATAATTCGTACCATCCAGAGTGTTCTTAGTATCCCAGCGCATAGCAACGCTGTAGGTAGTTCCAGCGTCCCACGCTGCAATATTTTCCGTGACGTTCAGCCAACCGCCACCAGTGTTGATCTCAAGATACAAAGTGTTGCCTAACTTCTCAATGATAAACGCCCCGCAGAAAAATATCTTCTCCGTCAGCCCATTGTCACCTTCCCATTCCGGCGTAATATCAAAGACGATTGTGCCCTGGTTCGGATCGAAGTTGTCATAGAACAATGCCGCAGCATTACCAACTAGGCTGCCACGTGCCAATGTCAATGTATCCGGCGTCCCCGTCCCGTCGAACTTCCTCTGGACGATAGGCGCACCCGCAAACACCGTGCCAGCGCGGACGGCCATCGACGGCGTGAAGGTGCTCAAGCTCGCGTCAAACTTCAGTATGTGCTTCTTCCCGCCGCCAAGCAGCGCTCTTCGTGTTCCGTGTAGCATACCCATAGCGCCTCCAGTTAATCTTGCAACAAGCCGATAACGACCGAAACGTCATCAATCGCCGCAAACGTCGGCGTCCCGCGTGTGACCAATTGCCCGAACAGCGACGTAGCCGCACACGTATACTGCTGTGAAACTTCCACGGCAAGAGCATGTGGCGTTCCACCGTCAAACCACGAGCCGTCTGTGGATGTGATGATCGCCACTAAATTGTGCAGGTCTGCCTCAGTCGCTACCCACGGCGCATTGTCGCCAGGTGATGTGAATGTCTGGTCGAACAACCATAACTCCATCTGTGCATCCTGCCCAGCGTCATCAACGACAAGCAAGTTCTTAATGACACCACCACCACCTGCAAGCCTGGAAGCATTGGTAAACTCCATCGCGCCACCCACGCAGTCATCAGCAGCATATATGCCAGCGGTGACGGCAGGATGAACGACAATCGTGACACTCTCACTACCCATCTGCCCGATGTGCGTCTCACCAGCCGCTATGGTCAGCACATCAACGTCACCAATGTTGTTTGCGCCAGCATTTAAGCCAACAGTACCGATGGACGCAACGCCAGCCAACAACCCAACGAGACCAATGTTGTTCACTCCAGCGGCCAATCCAACAATGCCAACGTTGTTCACCCCGGCGGCTAGTCCAACGATACCGACGTTATTCACACCGGCATCCAGTCCAATGGTACCAACAGAGTTGACACCAGCATCCAGTCCCACAGTCGTACCAGCAGGAATAATTATGGTGCTGTAGAGCCTACCGGCGGCGTCTACCTCAATTATCCGTGGCAGTCCATTTGGGTCTCGCCCATGTATCATTACCATATTAGGAACCATAATGTCCTCCAATATTCATTATCTATTTCTTCCCTTTCATCGCCAATTCAACAGCCTTATTTGTCTTCTCTATAAACCCAGGCCCAACTGCCGCCGCTATCTGTTCATCAAACTTGCGTGGCTCAATTCCGCTAACAGGCCACGGGCCACGGCGGATTAGCATTTGCGTCCCCACCATTGGGAACCCTGGCTTGGATGCGATGCGGTTTGGGGAAGTCTTGGGCTTATAGAGATGCTTGTTTGCGCCAAGACCACCTTTTACCGTGACATTAGGCGGCATACGAAATCCAGGAAACCGCATGTATTTGCCACCAACGCCAACCATGTGAGTTGTCGTGCCTTCACTCAATCTGGCATATTTCGCGTCCTTAATCCCTATCACGGCTTTGTTAAAATTGGTACCCTTGGTAAACCTCTTGTATACATTGGGCGGATTGCGGAAGTGAAGAACAGACGACTGGAAATGCGCCTCGGCTTCGTCAGCAGAGTTGGCAAGAACCTTCTCCAATCCAGCACGAAGTGCCGGAACGTCGAAGAGTGTCTTGGGTGCCTTTACAGTTATAGGTTGTGCCATTTAGTCATCGTCCTCGTCAGGATTTGTGCGGCGGTTGATTTTACCTGGAGTGCCACCGTCGCCACCCTCATTAAAAGACTGAGCATCATTTTGTGAGTCCCAAGGATTCGTCAATTTGTCTACATCGAGCTTGGATGTGAACGTGGTGGGAATCTTGATGTCTGAGTTGCCAATGGTGCGCATTGGAGTACGGTCAATCTCGCCAAGCATTTCGAGATACTTGGGATCGAGATCGCCTTGGTCACACGCAATCTGCCGTGAGATGGCTGGCGGGACCAGTCCTGACTTAACATCAATTGCCCTGGTACGGGCACGAATTGCCTGACCACGATCTCGTGCCGATTCTTCGCCTGGATCTGCAACGGCGAATTTGAATTGAACTGTACGCGGAAATAGACCGGCGTAGTTGAATTTGTTCTGTAATGTCTCAGTGAATAGGCGGGATGACTTGCCACGCGCTTGCTCAGCTTGAGTCTCAGCTTGGCCTGATGTGCCCATTTTATTGCCAGGGAGTGGGGCGAGGAAGCCGTAGTCCACACCGAGTGCATTGGCTAGACCAGCAATGTACCAACGCATCATCTCTTCTTCAGAGTAGTCATCAGGAAGAGAGGCGAGATTGATTGTGGCTACGTCAGGCTTGGAGTTGGGATTGACAGTGGAGAGGATGACAGGTTGGGAATAGCGAGTGAGTCCTTTGGAGTCAGCGGATGCAGATGCAATGTCGATTGCGTCTTGGAGTTGGATCGCATCAGCGTTGGTGATGTGGATTGCACGAGCGAAACGACCTGATACCTTTTCGTGTTTGTAGACGCCTACATCGCGTAGGGTTTGAGCAAGACGCAAGCACCGACTCACACTACAATGTCCTACACCATTCATCTCTTGGCGCGGAGAGGGCATGTCTTCTACAGTGATGACTTGCCAATTGGTGAGTTTATGGACTTTGCCATCGAGATTGGTGTAAAGGATAGGGAAATCAGGATCGCCAGTTCGAGTACATCGGTGGGAATCCAAGTGAGAAATACCAACAGGAAAGTCGCCAGGAGAATCGACAAGTTTGAAATCTACATCCTGCGCTAAGTTGTATAGCTCTTTACCAGAGTGTCTATCAAATGGGATCCATTCCATCTCGCCCGTAGCAGGATGGATAGCCTTGATAGCGTCGTAGGACACACCTGCCTTCGTGAGTGCACGAGCGGGACGGATGATTTCAATCATAGAGCCATTATCGCTTGTCAAGAGATCATTGGTGACTTTCATAATGAATGACTGCCATCCATTACCAAAGTCGGCTTCGTTGAGCATCCTCTGGTAACGCCATATGGTATCGTAGTTACCAGTCAACTCCCAGCGGAATGACGCATTACGTGTGGAGACGTCGTAGATAGCACCGGCTAAGAATGGCTCCGTAGGCCAGAACTTGGATAAATATTCGTCACGGCGCGGTGACCACCAAACAGGACATTCGTCGGCGGCAGTAGCAGTCTGGAGAATGAAGTGAGATAGCGGAGGGCCAGTACCTACTTTATGGAATGCCTGGACGGTTTTCTTAATCGCTTGTCGTCTATCTGTAGCCATAGATTAGGTTGTGGCCTCCACTATCCCCGTCATCTCTTTTTCACATCTTGCCCTATGTTGAGATAGAGACATCTGTATACTGCCATTGATAAAGCAATTGCTGCATCAATCTTGCGCTTCTCGTGTCGTTTGACAATGCGGCATTTGGAACCAGCATCGTCAACATACTTGTCTGCATTCTTGAGGTGGTCTTGCAATATAATTTCCCCACCATGTGTTATTCTACTCTCTATTATGACTTGCAACAAGTCTGAGTCTGCTTGCAAGCGTTCTTTGGATTGGCCGACTTCTTCAGTCCAGGCGACGTGTTCCTTTTGGAGTCGCGTCATCATGTCGTGGAGTTGGTAGGGGTCGTAGGCAATTTGGATGACGTTGTATTGCTTACAGAGACGGCGGAGTTCGAGTTCGGGGCCAGGTTGTAATTCTGTGCCTTGGAAGTCAATGGATTGGCCTGCACCGGCAGTCCAAATGCGGCAGTAGCGGACGGCACAGTGGGAACGGCGGAGGGAGGGATCCCAGTGGCGGGTGACTCCGACTATAGCGAAACAGTCGGCTTCATCATTGAAGCGGCCTTTGCCAGCGTCTACGCCGAGGACAAGCGGATCGGTGGCGGAGAGAAGTGGAATGGAGTTGGATTCGAGCCTATTCCAGAGTTCCATCGAGGGCAGGAATTGGGAGTCCTCGTCTGTGTCTTCCCAGGCGGCTTCGAGTAGGACACGGGCTTCTTTGGCAGTTAGGGAGAGAGCGCGCTGTGTAGCAAAGCCACGGTAGAGGTTGGCTTCGTTATCCTTAGTAGATAGACGCAGAACGGCGGACTGGAGTTTCCAGGCATGGAATGGATCGTCTGTCCTGTAGGTGAGAGCGGAACAGTTGGGACAGGTAGGAACGGTGTTGATACCTATTTCCCACTCGTATTCCTCTTGGCATTCAGTGCAGGTGCAGACCAGCGGGCCGAAGTAGTCGAATAGCCAGTGGTAACGTGGAGTGGTAGTGAACCATAACTGAGGTGGCTCACCATTCGGGCCAGGGATACGAACACGACCAGAGATGACCTTGAGAATGGCAGGGGTCTTATGGCGGCGCATTTCATCCAAGTGAGCGAAGTTGATGTTAGGGCCTTCCCAGGCAGCGGGTTCAGTTTCGTATGCGCCACCACACATTAGGACAGATTGGGTACCGACAGCGTTGTTGAATACGAGTTGGAATGGGCGCACCGGCATTCTGTCTAGTTCTTGCAAGTATTGGTGACGCTCAGTGACACGATCCCACGGACACCAACGGCGGAACTCAGGCCAGAGAGATTTGAGAAAGTGCTCGAAGTTGGGTGAAATCATCGCTCCACTCATCCCATCGCGGAGCCTGTTGAGATCCTTGACAATACCCATCGCGGACTTGCCACTATTATGATGAAGTAGGCCATCGGCAGAGTAGTGATGAGCGATAGGGACATGGAGATCGTAGAAGTCCCCATACTTGACGAAGGATATGGCTTGTATCTCATCCCAAAACGTGTTACAATCCTTGGGGGAGGGAGCAAATGAGTAATCGCATCGACTTAACTGATGAAGAGATAATCCAAGCATATTTAGAAACTGGAAGTTCGATAAAAGCTGCCACGAAACTGGGAATATCTGCATGGGCTGTAATTCATAGGGTAAATAGCCATGAGGTTCCACATGCCTCGCGTGATAAATACGACAGAGAAGAAATTCAACGGCTGTGGGAAGAGATTGGAGACTTAAAGGAAATCCAGAATCGTTTAGGAATTCCACGTCTTTATCTCCAGCGGATATTGAAAGAGATTGGTATAAAGGTTCACTATGACGGCCCGAACAAATACGATCTCCCAATGGATAAACTTGCTGAGAGATATATGAATGGTGAAACGTGTGGGGAGATTGCTCGTAGCATTGGGATGCCGTCAGAGCGCATTCGCAGAAGACTAACAGCTCATGGAGTAAAGATTCGATCTGCTGCCGAATCGGTACCGCGTGGTAAGAAGAATGTGTTTTATAAGAATGGGGAAGGAGACAAGAAACCAATGCACTATTACCGAAGACAGAGTTATGAAGTTGCCGCAATTTGTCTAGGACAACCACTTCCACGGGGTTGCATAATTCATCACCTTGACGAGAATGCTGAGAATAACCAACCTGAGAATCTAGTGCTATTCTATTCTGCAAGTGACCATACGAAGCATCATATGCGGCTATTGCGTCTCCTACGGAAAGGAAAGCAAGTTGACGCCAGCCAACTGGCGTTAGAAAACGGTGCTGTGAGGTTACCACAACCTCCCGCCCCGATTCTGTTAGAATCCGATACAGATGGGCTTGACCCTTCAAGCACGGGACAGCGGCCCGCGCTGCTCCAATCAAAGTTGATACTGTAGATGGAGTGGATATGTCCCCAACTGGAATACCATTGATCTGTGTCTCAGCGGCTATGCAACCTTCCCCTCCCAACACCGCAATGTTCAAGGGTACATCCGAAAAACATACATCGGCTTCTTCTTGCTTATGCGGTTTGTATACCTTCCCCGTCTCACTGTTGCGATACTCTTTAGGCCACTCGTCTTCGATGTAGCGTGCCTTGGCAGTTAGGAGTTCGTCAGGTGAGAATTGCGACTCGAAATACTCGGCTAGTTCTAACGCGAGTGCATCTTCATCTACGGGAGCCAGCTTCGTGTAGTCAGTCTTCCCGATAGCTTCATTGATGGATTGTGTGATGGTCATTGGTCACTCCTCATCTGGATAGATATGTCAGTAAAAATTTATATCTGCTTACTTTGCTTACTTTTCTTCGCCCTACTCACTCGTGCAGGCTCCAACTCTCTTACCTCGCCATCAATAATCTCTCCCCGCGTATTAGCCGGTAACTGCGCCTGCTGCCGCTGATCAATAATAATCATTACTTTCTGCTGAATCCCTAACGGCAACAATGCCAATATTTCTTCCACGTGTTTAGCCGACCCCGCCTTCTTCCCCACTCCATATATATCCTGCAATTCCTTCGCCAGTCGCGGTATCGCACTCATCGCCGTCTTCACATCTAAATCAGCAACACCATCTTCGCCTATTTTCTCTATTCGTGCCACTGCCGCCCTCAACCCCAGCAATAACGACTCCTTAATCTCATCCTCAATCTCTTCCCCTATACTATCCAGCATTTCCCGTCTCTGCTGCGACCTCGCTATATCATACGCATCCGCCCTCTCTATCCAATCATTTTTCCTCAACTCCTTATACCAATCCGGCGGTGCCGCTCCTTGTGCCTTTCCCGAATACAGTGCATACGCCCTCGCCAACGACCTATTATTCAAATCCAGTGGCAAATAATACACGCTAAACCTGTCATACCACTTCAATTCCTCCCCCACCCTCTGACTCCACGCCTGCCCAGGCAACGTCAGCAATCTCACCCTCGCCCCCTTCCCCAGCACACTCCCATTCCCACCATCATCAGCCGTCTTAGCCATCACTGTCTCCGCCATTTCCTCAGCCATCTTACCCACTTTCTCCTCTCTAAATGCCATCCTCAACGCCATCCTAATCCTCCGTCAATTTCAGCCAATTCCAGCCTTCTCCAGCCTTCTCCAGCCTATTCCACCAATATCCCGACATTTCCCGACATATCGCGACATTTCGTCCACTTTATGCTATGTTTAGCATTACCTTGGTCACGGTAGGTGTAGAGTAGGCTGATAGTTTAGAAAAAGTGAAGTAACACTACTCACCCCTGCCCTAGAACGTCCAAATAACCGCATCCAATCGCGCACAATCGTGCATAAACGCGCAACATCGTGTGCTCGATTATGCACACTTATCGCTCACCGGCCTACGCCTAATCACGCATGCAATCGCGCAAGGCCTGGGTACCGGCTGATCACGCTGTGGTACCACAGGCACGATCAACTTCTGACTACATAAATTATGTAAAGTTGAGTATGACTAGGATAATGGAATAAACCAGATAATGATGATTATTATAATGTTTATCTTGCTTATACGATGGCAGGGATACACTGGTATTCCTCGCTCCAGCCAGCCGTGCCTTATTTAGAATCATTCTAAATAAACATTCATTCTCTATTAGTAATGATTCCTTATTGATAACTATTCCTTGTTGATAACTATTCCTTGTTGATAATGATTCCTTATTTAGAATGATTCTAAATAGATAATGATTCGTTATTAAGATGGTATCTAGTATAGCGCTATTGCAGGATAGCGACAAGTGAGTATATGCAGGTTTGTGCATAAGGTGGATTTGGGGATTGACAGGGGATGGGATGCAGTGTATAATTAGTTACCTGGGTCATACATTGAGTATGACCTGCATATGTAGAATAGGAGGTTTGCAATGAGTACCAGATCGACAAGAGCGTGTGAATTGTGGAAAGCAGCTGTCCACGTGGACAGCCAGATCGACGACCGACAGGTAAAGGCTGATGGTAGTTGTGTGACGTGCAGCCGAGGTGAATTTGAAGCGCTAAGGGACTCGGCTGAGATTGCATGGCGAGAGTACCGTAACCAGATCGCAGCTGATTCTGCCATGGCAGAATGCGACAGTATAGGCATGACTGGACTGTCGTTGTTTGGCGAGGATGGAATCAGCAATGCAGCATGCAACATGGCGCTACCACTGGCCTTGTTGGTCTTCCTCATTATCGTAGTGATAGGGTTTGACATCCAGATCGATTGGGAATACTTACCGCGTTTATTGGGTATCTGAGGGAGGAATAGAATGGCAATCGTAGGACAACAAGTACAGTATTGGGAAACAGATCACGAGGAACTAGGAACGGTTGTCCAGTACGATTCTACTGAGCGTAGGGTAATTGTGCAATGGGACAACCCATTACCCTGGATGAAACATGGCATGTCTGAAGTGTGCGTAGAATCAAGTTGTCTACTGAATCGGATTGAACTAGTGGATTGCATAGAATAGGAGGTTTGGCAATGTCACATACAATCGCGATAGATAGAATGGGTGTGATACACATCTGGCAAGGTCAGCAATCACCCATCCATGTGGGCAAGTACCAATTTGCGCCAGAAGCGGATGTGTACTTGCAAGATCAAGCGGATGTGTTGTATGTATTGGATAGCCTTGACGCTGACACTGTGGATAGTCTGCAGAATGGGTATATCGTATGTGTGGATGGTAGTGAACTATTGATGGAGGTTTGCAATGGACAAGATGCAAGGTACGCTCGTTGAATTGAATCGTCAAGCCGTCAACATGGTATTCCAGAATGCGCGCACACAAGGTGATTACGTGATTGGATTGTATCGATTGGTATACCCTGGTTGGGATAACATCGTCAAGGTTAATGGTTTTCCCACGGTGTCAGATACGGATGGCGCACACTTGTTTCAGCAAGCGATTGCATTTGACAGGCGCGAACATCCGGATGTGATGGCCGGTGGTGCCTGGCTGAACAACGGTTTTTCTGTGTCCGATGGTGTCGAGGATGGATTCTGCCAGCAGGCAGACTATACTACTGAGGAGGGATAACGTGAGAGTCTACCAGCGGATTGCACAACTTGTGACTAATGCCCAACATTGCAATGAGGAATGGGCAAACAAGGCCGTGGAAGAATTGGAAGAGCTCGTATTGGAATACTTGCCACATGGCAGCGGATTTGATTCTGGTTGTGAGGTTGATGTTGATAGCAGCAAACCCAACCGGGTCATCATCCACACCAGCTATCATCATATGGATGAATACGGGTCGTATGATGGTTGGACCAATCACGACATCATCCTCGTACCAGATCTGGTGCGCGGATTTGATTTTCGTGTGACGGGTCGTAACACACGGGATGATATCAAGACATACATAGGTGACATGTTCGCAGAATGTCTCGACCGTGTGGTACCTGATGCGTGTGGTATGGATTCCAGAATGTTGGAGTATATCAACTTGGTTGATGAATTCTTGCGCAAGCGGATCGGTTATAGTGATCTGAAGAATGCGACCGATGTAGTGAGAATGCTTTACCTGTAGCAGGTACCTATTAGCCAGTACCTTTACATCACCCATAATCACGCTTGAATCCGCTGGGATTCTGCCATAGTCTAGCTATGGTAGAATCCCATTTTTTTGTCTACTGCCCATTCTGGTATATGGTACTGCAATCGATTGCAGTACGTCCAGGTTGCGAGTATAGGCCATGTGCGCATAGTATGACCTGCAAACCGGTTTGCATATAGTGCAATCGTTTTCTGGTGACATGGGTGGCATTCTATGGCTACCACACAATACCATGTGAGAGTACCAGCAGCCGCATACTGTGTACCATACAGTACTGTGCGCCACCAGGTATGCGCCGGTAAAATGGATATACAGCTCATGGCAGCTCATGGCGCTGCAACTCTCAACCACTCTCAGACATGACCAGAATTGGCAACAGCTCGCAACTCTCAGACCAGCGGGGAAATTCAGAATTACAGCTCAATGTATATTACATAGCCGCAACTCTCAGACATATAAAAATGTTAAGGTTCGAGAAGTGAATTGGGTATTGACAGGTGAATAATACTGTGGTAACATGTAAGCATGGGGATAGACAGAAAGGGAGGTAGGGAAATGGACACAATCAGTCAACGGTTTATGGCAGGTGTCAATCGGGGAAATGCTACACAGATGGAAGGTCTACAGTCACACGAGAAAGACCAACTATGTCAAACACTTGACGACATGGGCATACTACACACAATCGACATCGACGACCAGACCGGGAAACGCTACACAGTGTCAGCGGGGCAATGGGAAACTCGGGAAGGGTGGGCGAGGATAGGATCATGAATTGTGAGATATGCAGACATGAGATAGTAGAACGGCTTAAACCGGAAGGCGAAGTAAGGGATCGCTGGGGCCACAAGCTGGAACTGTGCAGTCAATGTATATCACACTTCCCCAGTCAGCTTGTGCACACTCTGGACACAGAAGAATATTATATGAGTAGACGAAAGGTGAGGATATGAAGATCACAATCACCATATTGCAAGATGAATGCCTAGGCAACGGTTCCGGCGCAAAGGCCCCCGTCAAAACCTGGCAGGCGCATCCTGGCAACTTTGATCTTGCTGCAAAGGCGGCGGCGCATTACGCCAAACGTGACAATGAAGATGTGGCAATCGTGCCGGGGAATAGTTACGGCTCATTGTGCTATCACCTGCTATCACCAGCAGACATTGGTCGTGCTATTCCCATGCCGGGCCGGTTCCATGTGGCAATCGCAAAACCGAATGGGGATATATTCGGCGCTGTGGCAGTATTGGAAAGTGGGAAGAGGTAGGATAACAGCTCATTGGGTGGGATTAGTAGCACACTCTCAGGAGGTAGGGAAATGAGGAACAAGCGGTATATGGCAATTGATCAATTTGGACAGACCCATCATGACCTTGTGCATCCCCGGAAAGATCTGCTGGCGTTGTTCAATCGCAAGCATGCTGATAAAATGTATGTCACTGGCAAGGATGGGAAGGACTATCATATCGGCTATGTGATCGCTGGGCAATGGCTCAGTGTGTTTGAAGTTGTACCAATGCGGAAACCTGCATAGGTTCCCCACTCTCAGAACGGAGGAATAAACTAATGATTATCAGATCAAGAACTTTCAAACAGTGGATGGATGCGAACTTGAAGGACTATTACAAGGACATTGTAAGCCATGGGTGTGTCAGTGGTTTTCCTGGGTTGACGTACTACACCGATACCGCCAAGCTGTATGAGAAATTCAAGGATGACATTTTCTCAATGCTTGACGACGACGCAGAAGATCAAGGGGTAACTGTCCCCGCACTGATCGCCTCATTCAATGGGGCCAAGGATGTATGGGATAGCGGCACATTTGAAAATCTGCTGGTGTGGTATGCGGCGGAACGGATTGCCTACAACGCGGCGGAGGAGGAAGACGAAGACGATCAAGCACGAAATACTATTGATCCAGAACCACCATACAGTGAACTACTCAGTCTATACAATGCAGGAGGTAGGAATGCAGTAGATAAGTGGATGAAGTGATATACCTTGCAGGTGTTGGCGCTGCTGCTGGGTTCGACTCCCAGACCTGCAATTGTAGTAAGTATATAATGGGAGGTGGGATGATGATCAACAAGACCACGGCATATAGATATCTCCGTTCGATAGTAGATGAACATCAAGATCCGCTCACGGGTGAATATAACCACTGTCAGATGGCAGAAGAGGCCATGGTACATTTTGACGTGGGTCTTGATGACACCGACACCCAGGATGACCTGAACGACTGGGCACTTGAGATGGTGTGGTTTGTGGAAGGATGTACAGCTCATTGGGGGCTGTAAGGGTGAAACTCTCGGAGGTGGGATGATGAAAGTTAACAAATGGTTGTATCTGTGGGTAGTACAAGGGTATTATGGTAACCGATATGGCTGGGAAGACTTGACCGCATCCGAAGACTACGCATCGTCGCGCGACAACCTGAAAGACTACCGCGCGAATGAGCCAGACGTTGCCCATAGAATGATACAGCGGCGTGAATTGAATCCAGAGTACACGGCATAGAATGCCGAAGTACATCAAAGAGACAAGGGGAAAGAATGATGACCGAACACCGATACATTATATATCACAATGATGAATGGTATCTATCACATCGTGTAACTTGCGCTGGTCATACAGTCAGCCTTACATACCCTCAAGTCGGGGATGAATTCGGGGAATACTCTTCACAGCTCGGCGCTGCAAGATCATTGCGTGAGAGTGGGTTTACGCTTGAGGTGTGCGGGGAGGATAGACTCAGAATAACAGGAAGGGAGGCAGAATGATGTGGTTCGTCTGGTGTTGCTTGCTTGCGCCGATTGTATTGGGTGCGTCATATATAGTGTATGAGAAATGGCATAACCTGGGGAGGTAACATGGACGACAAATTACCAGTATGGGATTGGCCGGATTGGGGTATATTCACGGGGCCGCGGCTCAGATGGGTTGCTCGGACAAGAGGCCCCTATGAAAACCCTGGCAGATTCAGAGGTAAGAAAATGGAGCCACGCAACTATCGCCAGACCAGAACAGCGAAACGCAAGGCTCAGAAGATGGCCCACAAGATGCAGCGCGGGTGGTGAAGAAAGGTGATACAATGATCGATACTCAAGACCTATTCAGCAATGCCCTTTCACTTGACCGACTATGCCGAGCATGGGAGCGCTGGCACGTTGTAAAACGTGCCATAGGACAAACCGTCCCCACCTGGAGCATGGTACGCCTAGAAGAAACATTACTCGAAGCACAAGCAGCATGGGCAGCATACAATCAGGCACAACTTGAGGAGCAGCAGGAATGAAAGGGATGATCAATTCTTTGGGCGGGGTGAATCCGCTCAATCCCACCGAATGCCGTCAAGTCGTGGGGTGGGGTAAGGTCTAGGACGCCGTCCATTCCGGGGTTACACACCCGTGAAGACCGAAACGACAGAACAGAACAGCTTGACGGCCAATTTATCGTATAAACTCTCAGAGGGAGGTAGGACAATGAATAAACCAACAGAGAAACCAAAATTGGCAATTGCAACTGGCTTCTATGCCGCAATTCGAGACAGCGAAGATGGGCCTTGGCTTGACACCGGGATGATCAGCTGCCCTGATGCCATAATTCAGCACGACGCCGAACTCACCGCGCTTATGCCGAACTATATAAAGACAATGCGTATGATACGAATTGTGCCGGTAGAGGTCAGAGAAGTCGGGCCCGCTCCAGAAAAGGACACATGGGCAACCGATTACCTAAAGCAATGGCAACAATAATTGACACTGTATCAATTCTGTATCAACTAGGGCAGTTAATTCTGCCCTATACCCGCCGAACTCTCAGCCTTCACGTGGCGGCGGGTGATAATGGAGCGGTGGGCTCCAGCTAATTGAGAGAATGAAAGGAGTAGGACAATGACTGAGGGAAACTATACCATCAACAGCAACAAATTGACAGCCGTTACAGAAATCGTCAATGCCAACACCGACCCAGCAGCTACAGAAGATTTGATTGAGGCTGAAATCTGCGCCGATTGGAATGAAGGCGACGAGCACCAAGAATGGATTGATAGCGCAGAAGCGCAAGACATCGCGGACTGGTTGGCAACATTCTACCAAGAGAGTGCGTAACCACCCATCGGGGACCGCAAGGCTCCCAAGGGAGATTGACACGATGACAAAATATAGCAAAACAGAAAGCTATCTCTGGCTCAATATAGCCGACCTTGCGGCAATTGGCAGTATTGGGAGATTTGGAAACCCGCTTACTCTCATCATCCAACCTGAACTCAATGACCGACAGTTGTCAGGTTATGTTAGTCATCCCAAGAGCTTGGATGAATCCTATGTCATAGTGAGGGGCACCAAAGATCGGATGATTACAATTCAACGCGCAATGCAGGTTATTAGCAATCGCGAGATCAGACGCAAACTCAGAACTAGATTAACTGCTAAGCCACCGGGTATGCCTTGGCAGTGGCATCGGATGTAGCACTAGGCACCATCTATGGGGGCTGCGCAATCCTACACGCAGGAAAGAGGAATGATGATGAATACGTTCGGAGTATGCAAGAGGATGTATGGGAAGGCGTTTGAAATAGCATTTAACACGCCCAAGCCGACAGAGAAGAAATGCCCTGAGGTGTGGATCGATGTTCGCGGGGGATGTGTGGATGTAATCCACAAGCCCAAGGGTATCATCGTGATAATCAAGGACTGGGATAATACCCCAGCGACAGAAGAGAAGTATACAGCTCAAGACGAAGTGACCTGTTAGGACTCTCAATGGGTGTGAACCCGAAAGGATATACAATGAATAGCGCAACTGTAGACAAGAGGACGTTTGTGGATCGATTGGCAACATTGACACGTATTGCAACCCCTGGCAAGGGATGCTTTCCAATATTGGCAAATGTGCATATTGGGATTGAGCCGGGCACCGTAACTCTCAGATCAACAGACTTGGCAATATACGAGTATGCTATCATTCCGGCTACCACTGAGGGAGAGACATGCGCCGTGACTATCCCCGCGCCGATGATGCTGAAGTTATTGCGCAAAGCTCCCAAGGCTTCCAAGACCATAACTCTCAGTGTAGATACTGAGAACGTGGCATTGGATGTGGAAGTGGGGACGCTGAAACTTCACCTGAAAGGGATAGACGCCGAAGAATTTCCGTGTATGCCGGTTATCATTGCGGACACAACATTGCGCATTGAGGCTAGTGAGTTTATGGAAGCATTACAGCAGACGTTATGCGCAACTGCACAGGATGAAAGTCGGCCTATACTCACTGGCATCAACTTCTCCACGTTTGGGAATGTCTTGGGTATGATTGCAGCGGATGGCTACAGACTGGCAATCCGCAACGTAGACGTTGAGTGTGACGGTAACCAGCTCAATATAATTATACCAAGTCACACTCTCGAAGAGGTTATGCGAGAGTTGAAGGGCCAGACTGAATCCGTGACCATAAGTGTAGGCTCAGGCTTTGTGAAGATTGAGACTGAGACAGTGACAGTGATTAGCACTCTCGTTGAGGGGCACTTTCCAGATATCAATGTTGTCATTCCCCGCGAGTGCGCAACTCGCGTTACATTCCAGACTAAGGACTTGCTTGAGGCATTGTCTGTGATAGAACCAATCTCTAAGGAATGCTGTAATATCGTCCGACTCAGTGCTAATGGCGCACTCACTGTAAGTGCTACATCAGTAGAGATGGGTACAGCGTCACAGAGTGTGGAAACTGAGATGCAGGGACCAGGGAGCGAGATTGCATTCAATATCAAGTATCTGAAAGACGCGCTCGCCAGTACGCACAGTGATAAGGTAATGATGGGAATGAACACTCACAAACAACCTGCAATCTTCAGACCGGTTGGAGGACAAGATTATCTGCACGTGCTGATGCCGATGCGCTTGGATCGGTAAAGAAAATTCTCAAAGGAAGGATAGACTATGACACTGAGTAAGCTAGAATACTTCAAGGACATAGCAGCATGTGTAGCAGGTATCACAAACGGACATCATCTGACTAGGTGGGAAAGATTTGATGCTGATATTTATATCTGTCACTGCGCAACATGTGGACATCTGCTGTTTGTTGACCCAACAGTTGAGGACAATGAAATCACTGGCGATTGTTATCTCGTCACATGCAAGGGGCCTGAAATTGTGATTGAGGTATCTACTTGTGGTGATGTGGATATTATTCGGAAACCGGATAATCTGAAACTGACAATCAAAAAATATTAGGAGGTATGGTATGAGCTTAGACATTGGATTGTATGTGGAAGTTGACACTGGCGGAACAAGTCTCAGGGCAATTCATCTCTATGATGCTAACTACACTGGGAACGTTTACCCAATGTGGGAAAAGGCTGGGGTGTATGAGGTGTTGTATGAGAGTGGCGGAGTAGAGGCATCGGCTATCATCCCAATTCTTGAGGATGGTATCGCAGACATGGAGTTGCGAGTTGACGCATATTCAGCACTGAATCCGCCGAACGGATGGGGGAACTATGAGGGCGCATTGAGTTTTCTTCATAGTTTACTGGCGGCATGCAAGCGGGATCCGAGGGCGTTGATCAGCTCGTGTGGTGAAATGGATAGGGAAAACTCTCAAAGGGAGGTAGCAAAATGGAAAAGATAAGTAGTAAATCTCACAATCTACTCGAAGAGGCATTGAGGCGGTGGGTTTGTTTCAATGATTTGGGCAAGACATTGGAACAATCTTGGACTGGACTGGGGTACATGACTGACTATAAACCAGCAATCCAAGAAGGGCTCATGGACTGGATTCATGGTAAGTACCAGCCTAGGGTTATGGATTGGTTACACTTGACACCTAAGGGTGTAAGAATTGTACAATACTGGATTGACAATGGCTATGGGAAACGGAATGGTTATGATCCAGAAAACTATAGGGTGCCGAGAGACTTTATGCCACCCGAAAGGATAGAATGACGGATAGGCAAGAACAGATTCAATGGCTAGAGGAAATAGCGGGTGACTTGACGAGTTGTAACTGGGTAGGCACACCGCGAGAACTGGTGGCGTTCTGGGAAGAGGGCGGCAATGAGCAATCCGCACTCCCAGAATGGTACGATGAGCATGACCGGCAACTATTGGTCAGAACTCTTGGCGGGTATATGGCTCAAGATGTGATCACACAACTTGAGGATGAACTATATGGCGAAGGCACAGGCTATCATACGTTTGTGACCATTGAGAAGGGCGGCAAGACACCAAGGGGATTAGACTACAACCCGCGAGAGATTAAAGTTGTGGTACTGAATGCAGATGGAGTCGTGATAGCCTATCGCTATGTAGATGATGCCGAGAGCGGGACGTGGCTAATTGGAACACCTGAAGACGTGGGCAAGTGTTGGCTGGTATATGTGGATGTGGATGATGAAGACTAGCTCGGATTGGTATTGGCAAGCAGAACTCTCAAAAGCTATCAATGCCTGCCAATACCTCTCAGAGCAAGATGGAGGATAAACTATGTATGACAAACTGAAAGCGCACGGAGCTGAAATACTCAGGCAAGGATTTAACATACCGATGGAGGACATCGAGGCGCTCATTGGCAACTCTAACAACTCCATTGATGAATTCGTGTTCATGACGAGTGAATATGTAGAGATACTGCTGGCCCTGAACTCTTGGACATCGTATATCTCAGTGGCATTCTCTACTAAATTGAGATTAGCACCTGATGACACGGTTACGCCTGCACTGAATATGGCTATGATACAGCTCATGGCGGTAGCATTTGTGGCTGGGTATCACGCAGGGAAGATGAGAACACCTGTAACAGAAGATGAGGTTATGGCACTATTTGGGAAAAAGGAGTAGGTGAAAATGGAAGAGCATCAGTGTTGTAAACAAATACGGACTGATAGGGCATTTTATAGTCACCAATGCCCACGCAAGGGAACAATTGTAGTCAATGGTAAGTGGTATTGCTGGCAACATGATCCTGAACGAGTAGCAAGACTATGCAAAGAAAATCAAGAGAAGTTTGATCGCAAGCATCAGGCAAGCCGGGATGAACGTTATCGCCGTTTGGCAGAGCAAGATGTGTGTAAGGGTGTATCAACTGAGGAATTGGAAGAATTGGGAACCAATGCCTTGCGTGAATTGTTGGATATTCTAAAGGGAGACTAACAATGACTGACAGAAAATGGCTTACAGATAGACAGAAGGAAATCGCTATCCTTATCGCAAAGGGATTGAGCAATCGTGACATTGCAGATGAGTTGCAGATTGTGGAAGGAACGGTTAAGAACCACGTCTCGGCAGTGTATGAGGCATTGGGATTGGATAGCGCACAGGAGAACGTGCGACGGGTACGAGTGCTGATCTACGTGCTGATGGAGGGCATTGTGCCGTGGTTTGACTGGAGTGATGAGGTCAAGCTGATTCAGGAGAGTAGGGGAAAGGAGATAGTGACATGAGAAGCAATGCAATGGTTAAGCTCACATGTAACAGCTGTGGAACATCTGAAGACATCCAGCCAATTAGAACAAACAATGAAGAATATGAGAAATTTCAGCAATCCGTAACTCATATTGCACGAGTGATGGGGTGGTATATAGGCAAGATTGGGCACATTGACATATGTCCCGCTTGTTTGAAAGATTTAGTGTTGCAGACATATATGTATAACAAAAAAGAAGGATAGTATGTCTGTAACCATCATCGGCCAAGAGGAAGCCAAGCGCTTGATTGACTTGACTTCCCCTTGTCACTTACTCTTGACCGGCCCGCCAGGGATAGGCAAGACTTACCTTGCTGAATGGCACGCCGAGAGAATCAGTGAGATTTGCATTCAGCCTATCAACGGTACCCGTGCGGATGCGCTAATGCCACAGATTGAACAGATATTAGCGCCGGTTATCATTGATGAATGCCACATAATGAAAGGGCCGGAGGCGTTGTATCCATTGCTGGACAAACCTATTGATATAGGCGTGGATATAAATGGCAATCAGTACACGAAGGTGTTCATGCTGGCGACCACCGACGAGGGTGAACTGCCACCTGCATTGAGATCACGGTTGATGACTGTCGCACTCAGGCCCTACACCTTGAATGAACTCGCGCAGATAGCACGGCTGAACGAACCCAGCTTGAGTCAGGCCGTGGTGATAGAACTCTCACAATACAGTAAGGGATCACCCAGACGTGTCAAGCGCCTCAGCCAGATTGTGGCGAATATCCAGCAGCGGTATGGCGTCCAGCTTCTCCCCTCTCAGCTCCCATCTACTCTCAAAGCCATAGGGCAGCCAAATGGGTTAACACTGCGAGAGGTAGAGTTTATGCGAGCATTGAGAGATGGATCGCTGAGTAAGTCTAGCCTGATGGGGATTCTGAGTATGGGTGGCAACACTGTGAAAATGATTGAGACGGATCTAATGGGATTGAGATTGCTGAAGATTGGGTATAGGGGTAGGAGTTTAACACCGAGTGGATATATGGCACTGGGTGAAGTTGAGAAGGTGTTGAGGAAATAAAGGAGGAAAATAATGAACCCTAGAGAAAAAGCCGGACTTGTTTTATTTATCTTTGGAATAGCTGCCATAACTGCCCATACAGAGAATGGTGTAGTCATTGGGAATGGCATGATCATAGGCTATACAATCTTTATGTTGGTAGGTGTGATATTGTTCCTGTGGCAATCTGGAAAGGAGAGTGAGTGATGAGTAACAAAGTGGAATGGACTACTGAATGGCCGACTGAGGAGGGATTCTACTGGTTCTATGGCTGGCAATGTCATTTTGAAATAGCCAACATGAAACGTCTGAAAGTTCGATATGTTGAAGTTTGGCAAGTTCCCAATGGGATAGCCTATGTGAGCGACGGTGAGTTTTTGTACAAGG
>Ga0307378_10004085_pt1 | contig 21032 bp, 11 predicted proteins | sample UN1MG_FD_202238 | JGI IMG/M metagenome (GOLD analysis project Ga0307378, IMG submission 202238) | Soil microbial communities from Risofladan, Vaasa, Finland - UN-1 | ecosystem: Environmental > Terrestrial > Soil > Coastal area > Acid sulfate soil | place: Finland: Risofladan, Vaasa | collected... | reverse complement strand
CAGAACGCCACTTACCATCAGTTTGAATCTTTTTTACAATCCGGTCAACATAATCACTCAGCTTAGGATCATCAAACAGGTGAGTCTGCCCCTTGAGACGCTCCTCAACCAGACGGGCTACATCCGCACGCAAATCCTTTGGAATATCCATCTTGGTTCCTAAAGAAACCACAATACGTTGTCGTGGACCTTTGGAGGTACGAAAATTTTGAAGTAATTGCAGGATAGGCTTTTTTGAAGTTTTAGAATGAGTTTCTCGAAAAAACATAGTTCAAAACCCTCATTGAATCTTACTATGAATTTATATCTTATATTTTCAATCTGTTAACACGGACAGATAACAGCAGAAAATATTATAATAAAAATTAAATAATAATGCAAAAAAATTATTGTAATAGATATAAAAACAGACACTACAAATCGACATCAAAAACATAAATTATTGTTTTTATTGTAATTATATTTTCAGGCCAATTCTGTATCCGTTTGTTTTTATTGATTTTACATTTTTTGCGGCCTTGCTCGATCTATGACTTCTGCGGAATTTGGGCTAAGGGAACTAAGGGAATCAAGGGAACTAAGGGAACTAAGGGAACCAAGGGAACCAAGATAACCAAGATAATTAAGATAATCTTAACATTCGCGGGAATGACGTGGGGATTGATCCCACGGGTCATTATTTTACCCATCAATTGGGGTTTGACAAGGTACTGGCCTCGTCCAGCAGTAAGATGAAGTCCGACCGGCTATTCAGTGTACGCAGTTTTCTTCTCATTTCCACTATACAGGGTGTGCCCTTAAAATAGAAATAGAGAAATCTCCTCATGCTCAGACAAGCCGACCTTTCATTATAAAATCTGGCCAGACTGTCAAAATGATCCAGAGCGGTTTCTTTAATTTTGTCAATAGATCGGAATTGCCCTATCTCCCGGCCATGCAACTCATGCAAGATTTCGCCGATCAGCCAGGGATTGCCCAGAATGGCCCGGCCTGGCATAACGGCCACTGCCCCGGTTTGCTGTAAGATTTCTGTGGTCATAAATGTATTTCCTATGCCGCCATTAGCAATCACCGGCACGCTGACTGACTGGGCTACCTCTTTGATCCGCTGCCAATCCACCAGACCGGAATACCCCTGTTCTACGCTGCGGCCATGAACCGTGATGGCGTCAACCCCGTTTTCTTCAGCTATCTTGGCCACAACCAGGGCAGTCAACTCGTTCGTCCGAAATCCCAGCCGGATCTTGATGGTCAGAGGGATGTCTATAGCCTGGCGAACCGCTCGCAGAATTCTTCCGATCTGGTCAGGGTTTTTCAGCAAGGCTCCGCCCTCCTGCTTGGAAACCACTTTTTTGGCCGGGCACCCCAGATTGATATCCACAAAGGAAAAGCCCAGGCCCTGGCAGACAAGCGCAGCCCTGGCCATAACCTCGGGCTCAGACCCCAGCAATTGGGCTCCGGTGCAGGGTTCTTCATCTGAGCGCATCAGCATCTTCATGGTTCGCTCATTATTGACCAGTATAGCCCTGGCCTTGATCATTTCCGTAATAAGGATGCTGCCTCCAAACCTGGCTAAGATCCTTCGGTAGGGATAATCCGTGTAGCCGCACATGGGGGGCAGAATCAGTTTTTCCTGAATGAGTAACTTCTTGAAATCGCTTTGGTCCATAAGTGGTCCATAAGTGGTGGCCTTATAAAGAGATATCCTCACCCAGCCTAAAGGGGCAATGTCATTAATTTAAGGCTACTCATCCCGAAAAGTAAGAAATTTTCCTGTTTTTGTTCCTGGTATGTTCTTTATAGCTGTAATCTAGTGCCATGTCAAGGCTATCTTGAGGGGTACCCCGGATTCCCGCGACGGCCGGGAATGACGTGGGGATTGATCCCACGGGTCATTATTTTACCCATCAATTTGGAGGGTACTAGATGGTTGGCACCACTCCAACAAGCCCTGGAAGAATGACAGTTGGAGTGCCAATAGTTGGAAGAACCGCAGTTGGAGTGCCAACAAGAGGAACAAAGGGGATAACGGACGTTACAGATGCAGTTTGAGTTTGAATATAAGCGGCCGTTGCGATGGTGAGGAGTGCTGGCAGAATAAAAGAGTATCCAGTGGTTGACGGGATTGGGGTTAATGCTACTGTAGCTATGGGCAAGGCAGAAACTTGAATGGTTGATAGGGTTGGAGCGGAAAAGATGGTAATAGTTGCTGCGGCCATCCTTAAGACGGGGCTTGGGGTCCTTATTTGAGGTGCCATGAGAAAAGGCGGTGAAGGCTGCAAAAAGGGCCTGCCGAAAGGAAAAGGTAAGGGAGGCATAAGTGGGGGAGGATACAGAGTGGGATATCCCAGCGAGAACCTAGATGCTGCCGAGGGGAAAAGGGGAAATTGGACTTGCGGCATCCAATACCTCATATATGGAGTTATTTGAGCTATTGCCGAATTAAAAAGTAATAAAATACTAATCAGAATAGCCAAGAATAGAACGTATTTTTTCATTATTTTTCTCCTAAATATTTATTGAAAATTTTACTGCCGGACACTTTTCAGGCGCTGACGGAGCAGCGCCCTCCGAATTTATTACCGCCAAAATTTCGCCGATCAGCCAGGTATTGCCCAGAAAGGCCCGGCTTGGCATAACGGCCATTGCCCCGGTTTGCTGTAAAATTTCACTGGTCATAAATCCATTTCCTATGCCGCCATTAGCAATCACCGGCACGCTGACTGACTGGGCTACCTCTTTGATCCGCGGCCAGTCCAACAGACCGGAATACCCCTGCTCCACGCTGCGGCCATGAACCGTGATGGCGTTAATCCCGTTTTCTTCAGCCATTGAGTGCATCAGCATATTCATGGTTCGCTCATTATTGACCAGTATAGCCCTCGCCTTGATCATTTCTGTAATTAAGTATGCTGCCTCCAAACCTGGCTAAGATCCTTCGGTAGGGATAATCCGTGTAGCCGCACATGGGGGGCAGAATCAGTTTTCCTTGAATGAGTAACTTCTTGAAATCGCTTTGGTCCATAAGTGGCGGCCTTATAAAGAGATATCCTCATCAAGCCTGAAGGGGCAATGTCATTAATTTAAGGCTATCCATCCCGAAAAGTGAGAAATTCCCCTGTTTTTGTTCCTGTTATGTTCTCTATAGCTATAATCTAGTGCCATGTCAAGGCTATCTTGCGGGGTAACCTGGATTCCCGCGACGGCTAGGAATGACGTGAAAATTGATTCCACTGGTCATTATTTTACCCATAAATTGGGGCTTGACAGGGTACTATATCGGCCATTTCGACAATCTAACATATTGAAAAAATTGGGTTTAAAAATACAAGATCCAAATTTTTTACTTTCCCTGGAATTATTCCTGGACATAACACATTGTTTTTATGGATATTTTTATAAGTATTTGATATTGCGTTTTAAGCATGCAACTAATTGTTTTTATTGTTAAAATAATTCAAAAAACCCATATGTCATTGTCAAAATCTAGCTATATGGTTGGCGCCAATCCAACAAGCCCTGGAAGAATGGCAGTTGGAGTGCCAATAATTGGAAGAACCGCAGTTGGAGTGCCAATAAGAGGAGCAAAGGGGATAACGGACGTTACGGATGCAGTTAGAGTTTGAGTATAAGGGGTCGTTGCGATGGTGAGGAGTGCTGGCAGAATAAAAGAGTATCCAGCGGTTGACGCGGGTATAAATGCAGTGGTTGATGGTACTATAGCTGTGGGCAAGGCAGTAACAAGAATGGTTGATAGGGTTGGAGCGGAAAAAATGGTAATAGTTGCTGCGGCCATCCTTAAGACGGGGCTTGGGGTCCTTATTTGAGGTGCCATGAGAAAAGGCATTGAAGGCTGTAAAAAGGGCATGCCGGAAGGAAAAGGTAAGGGAGGCATAAGTGGGGGAGGATACAGAGTGGGATATCCCAGCGTGAACCTCGATGCTGCCAAGGGGAAAAGGGGAAATTGGACTTGCGGCCTCCAATACCCCATATATGGAGTTATTTGAGCTATTGCCGAATTAAAAAGTAATAAAATACTAATCAGAATAGCCGAGAATAGAACGTATTTTTTCATTATTTTTCTCCTAAATATTTATTGAAAATTTTGCTGCCGGACACTTTTCAGGCGCTGATGGAGCAGCACCCTCCGAATTATTATCGCTTTCAGGTGCTGACGGAGCAACGCACTTCAATTATTTCCGACCACCATGGGAATAAAAAGTGTCCGGTAGTGAATTGAAAATACAAAGAATCTGGAAATTTGATGGCACGTCCGGGATAAAGCAGAAGTCAATAACGTTCTGAATCAGTAATATTAAGGTAAGATTCCACTTATAATAACATATCATATCATCCAAGCCATGACAGAATCAACTATATTAACTCAAGGTGCAAAATATCCTCAATTAATATTTGGCCGGAATAGTCGGCAGGTTCCCATGATTCCAGAGAAAACAAGAGCCCCGCGGATCTTTAAAAGATCCGCGGGGCTCTTGCTATCCTGGTTAACTTGGTTAAGTCAGTGCATTAATATGCGTTCAGCAAAATTAAAACCATTATCAATAAAGTGAAGGACCCACAAATTCCCAACACAACTCTTTCATACGGTTCCAATTCTTTAATTCTGGCGATCATGATTAACACCCCCTTGCGGTCCCCCCGTATTGATGAATTTTATTTTTTGGTTTCAGCTCCGGATTTTGTTTTCCAGCCTTGCCCTTTGTATTCTTATCACATTCTCAATCCATTGGACGGTACTCTCTGCTTTCCATTATGCGTTTAAATAGCATATTGCAAGTAAGATTACAAAATCAAAACCAAACCAAACCAAACCAAATCAAGACAAAATCAAAACCAAAAGTTGAAACTTATCCGGCACCTTTCGGCTTTCATTTTCCCTCTTTGCTCCCCATCATTTCCCTTTATTTTTAAGGAGAAAGAGCATCGGTCCAGCAAAGGAGTGAGGTTTTTTTCAGTTTCCCGGCGATTGAATTTCCTGGTGCTGTTTATGGCACTGTAGATATTGCCTGCGTACCAGCCGGATTCCATAGCGAGCAGGATGCTTCCCAGCCCGTTTTGATCGTGGCCAAAGGCTTCGACCGCACCCCATATGAATCCTCCGTTGACTAAGAGGGCGGAGAGGCCATCCCTGTAGCGCCTGGCATACACCTGACCTGCACCGGGGATGATTGCCGATAGGGTACCAGCAATCGCTGGTTTTTTAAGGGGAAGAGAGGACAGCCTTTTGGCCTCTTGGCCCAAGTGGGCAGCATCCGCGAAAAGCCGGCTGTCTGATTTGACTTTTGAAAAAGCCTCAGCCGAATCCAGCCATTCATGAAGTTCCAGGCGAATGCAGCCGATTTTGAAAAATGCCAGATCCGACCGCTCATCTTCCGGGAAGGCACCGATAAACTCCTGATATCTGGAAACGGCTTTGGTGTAGTTTTTTCCCAGCCGCAGGGTTTCAGCGGTTTGAAACCATGCTTCCCTGCCGATCTCCTGATCCGCATAATCTCGCGACAGGTCTTCAAATCGCTGGCGCGCATCAGGATACTGCTCTCCCTTCTGATAGGCATAGGCAATCTTAAGACGAACCAGCTTGACCAAAGGGTCTTCGGGGAAAAAGAACAGGAAGCGGGAATACTCGGTAATGGCCCGGTAATATTCGCCAGTCTCAAAAAGATGATCAGCGAAGGCCAGAATTTTTTCTCTTTCCAAGAGGGCACTGCCCTCCGCTCCAACATGGCGGACACCCGCAAGGAGCAAAAAAAACAGGGCAGCAACAGCAAAGCCTAAGCCAAGGCGACATCGGCGACATCTCTTTCCCTGCCGACCCATTTTATCAGTCTCCTTCCCTGCTATGATCCTCTTCGCTCTGCTCCTGTATGTCCTGGACTGCTTCGCTCTGTTCCTGTATATTCTGGATTTCTTCGCTCTGTTCCTGGTTGTCCTGGACTGCTTCTTTCTGCTTCTGCGTCTCCTCTTGGCCCGCTTTAACGTGGTCATTCCTGGTCTTCCTGAGCCGGGCCAGATATTGGCTGATCAAGCCCTCATAGCCGCGGTCGGAAGGGAAGTAGTACTTTTTTCCCCGCAGTTGGTCAGGCAGGTAGTTTTCGACCACAAACCCCTCTTTGGCATCATGCGGATACTGGTATCCCTGGCCGTAGCCCAGCTTTTTCATCAGCCCGGTCGGGGCATTGCGAAGATGCATGGGCACCGGCAGAGGGCCGCGGCTGGTCACATCCGCCTTGGCCCTTACATAAGCCATGTAGGAGGCGTTGCTCTTTGGTGCACTGGCCAGGTAGGTGGCTGCCTGGGCCAGAGGTATCCATCCTTCCGGCATGCCCACGAAATGGAAAGCATCTTTGGCCGACACCGCCACCTGGATGGCCTGCGGGTCGGCATTGCCGATGTCCTCAGAAGCGAAAATGACCATTCGTCTGGCAATGAATAAAGGGTCCTCGCCAGCTTCCAGCATTCGGGCCATCCAGTACACCGCAGCATCAGGATCGCTTCCCCGCATGCTTTTGATAAAAGCTGAGATAATATTATAGTGCTCCTCTCCGGTTTTATCATAGAGCAGGGCTTTTCGCTGCAGAGCCTCCTCGGCCATAGTCAGGGTGATTTTCCTGACCCCTCCTGCGGTAAGTTCAGGGGGGAGCAGGGGCAGGCATGATTCAAGGGCATTGAGGCCGATGCGGGCATCGCCATGACAGGAGTGACTTAAAAAATCCAGAGCATCCTCTTCGATTTCCAGATTTTCCGAACCAAGACCGCGCACTGAATCAACTATAGCCCGCTTCAGCAAGATCTTGATATGCTCCGGGCTCAGTTGCTGAAAAACTAAAACCGTGGTTCTGGACAAGAGGGCAGGGATCACCTGAAAGGAAGGGTTTTCTGTAGTCGCTCCGATCAGGATAATCGTACCGTTTTCCACGTGATGCAAGAAGGCATCCTGCTGGGCTTTGTTAAAGCGGTGGATCTCATCGACAAACAGAATGGTTTTTTTGCTGTAATACCGTTTCTCCCCTTCTGCTGCTTTCAGGATATCCTTGACTTCCTTGACTCCGGAAAGCACAGCGGAAAAAGGAATAAAATTGGCCGAAGTCAGCTTGGCAACGATCATGGCCATCGTGGTTTTCCCGCTGCCGGGTGGTCCCCAGAGGATAAGAGATGGTATCCGGTCCTCTTCCATGGCCTTGCGTATCAGTTTGCCCGGACCAAGGATATGCTCCTGCCCCACGAATTCATCCAGGGTTTGCGGCCGCATCCGGTCAGCCAGGGGTGATTTTTCATTTTTCATCAGCACATCTCACTGGTTCTCATTGGTTTTCATCAAGCAATAGATTTTTTAGGATAAAATGCAATAAATTTTTCAGTATAGCATGGAATGCAGTATAGCATGTAACATAATATAATAAAAGCTCAATTACAATGGGCCTGCAACTTTGGCCAACACATTAGAGAAGGCCGTGTCAGCCAATCTTCATCAGCCATATACCGATAATGAACAATATCGAGGCAATAATCCTTCAAAAATTGAACATTTTTTTTTGCCAATGCTGTCTCAAAATCACATCATCATCCAACTGCCCTCACTGATGAACTGTTGCATAGGCCGTACTGCGTTTTGATCTGCTCCCTGCAAGGCCAACACCATTGGCTCAATGGACTTGCAATCTATATCCAAAATAAGCCCTTGCAAATACTTCTGCCTCCCGGAAAAGTCTACAAGTGTTGGTATCCAGCCAAAAAGGCCTCAATCCCGTCATTCCCGCGAAGGTGGGAATCCAGAAGTAGTTGTTATCACAAAGACTGGATTCCCGCCTTCGCGGGAATGACGGGAGATACTTACACTTGTAGACGTATGCGTGTGCAAATATTGCTACTTTGTGTTGTGGTTATAATTTACAGGAAATAAAAATGTTTCATTTTTTTATGTCTTTTATCAAATAAATCTATTTAACCTTGCAAATATATATATATATTAGGCATACATTTTGCTGTACCATTTTTCTGGATTTTATTCAGCTTTAAAAATCAGGCCATCAGGACATGGTCACGATAGAAGGGCTTTGCCCCTTGAAACATTAGAAATCATGGTGGCGAAACCATAAATTAAGCGAAATGCCGGGGCCTATGGTCAGCCCCCGGATAGTTCGAAGCGATTTTTTTACTGTTAACTAAATCAGGGGGAGGTCTGTGTGAAGGGAGTGATGGAGGGGGATATATAAGCCCAAATAAACATTTAGTTTCCGGCGGGTGTTTAATTCATATAGTTCCCGGCGGGTGTTTAATTCATAAGAATTTGGCCATATGTTTGTGCAAGCTTTAACAAAAAAAAGAATCTTTAATATCTTAAGATTTTGGTCAAATTCAATTTACAATCAACAAAACACTAAATGGAGGGGGAAAATGAAGCGTAATTTTTTTGCCTTGGGAGGTATTGTTGTCCTTTTATTAAGTTTATTGATGGTTTCAACCTTAGTAAGTGCGACACCCCCTGGACCAAACTATATGCCGGTAGATGTGGGGCCGCGCCTAAGAGGCATGGCCCCCTCAGATGTGGCCTTGCATCTTAACGGCTTCGACGGCAGTTATACTGGAGGAGCGACTTCGAGCAGCACAGTTCCAGAGTGCTATGGGCTTGGTGATATCGTGCCGGGCCTGTGGTATGATGACATGAGTGGTGGACTTTATTTCTCTCCATACGTAGTTCGGGCTATTGGCAAACATATTGAGGTCTGGGTCATGCAAGACCTGAACTTCCCAACCAATGATCCGCGCAATCCTGTGGTTGTTACTGATGAACAGATTGCGTATCTGGTCGATCAGTTCGATAACAACATTTATCCTAATAGCACCTCCTTCTTTGGGATGCCGGACTTTCATGACGGATCTAATTCACCTTTAACTGCTGAATATGGCATAGACTACTATGATCCGGAAGGGCGAACTATTGTCATGATCAGCAATATAGGTGATGAAAACTATTATGACCCCACCTATCCATTATATATCGCCGGCTTTTACTGGGGTTTGTTTGAATACTACCTCGACCGTAACGTGATCTCCATCGATGCTTATGATTGGGCAAATCGAGTCGGCCCAGACGCTGCTCCTCCATTTATGTATGAGGGTGTGTTCGCTCATGAGTTCCAGCACCTAATTCACGACGATCTTGACTCTGACGAAGAGATATGGGTTAACGAGGGATGTTCCGACTTTGCTATATTCCTGAACGGTTATGGTCACCCTTCCTCCCATGTCTTTGGCAACTATAGCGCGGCCACCCTGCCCGAGAACTCATTGGTTGTCTGGGGAGACCAGGGAGGGCTAGAGATCCTGTCTGATTACGGGCATGCCTATCTCTGGACGCTTTACCTTTTTGAACAATTAGGCGGTTCCTTCATCCAGAATATGGTTTGCAATCCAGATAACGGCATATCGGGTATCAACTCTACTTTAAGTGCCTTCAAAATCAAGAAGGACTTCGGGGAGCTTTATCACGACTGGGCTGTTGCCTTATTGATCGACTCCAAGAAACCAGAAGGAGGTCGTTATCAATTCAAAAACATTGATTTTAACCTGAATATCGGGCCCCCCGATAATCCGAATCCCGAGGCCTTTAACACACCGGGAGCACCGCCCTGGGGTACGGACTATATCTGGATTGATGGAGATCCCAAGGACCTGGACAAGATTACCTTCAACGGGATTGACTACACCCTCCTGCCGACGGACTGGAGTTCGGTTTACGGTTTCCTTCGGAGCAGTGATGGCAATGAAATTGATAATTGGGCCATCTTTGAGTCCGTTGGCGGAGGCACTCTGACCTTCGACACCTGGTATGATATCGAAAAAGAGTGGGACTTTGGTTTCGTGCAAGTATCTACTGATGGCGGGCACACCTGGACAAGTTTGGCCAATGGGTATACCAAAGACAAACCCATCGAAGGGTCTTATCCTAAGGTTATAGAGAATCTGCCTGGCCTGACGGGATATAGCGGCGGCTGGATTTCTATGAGCTTTGATCTTAGCACTTACGCTGGCCAGGATATTCTCATTGCCTTCCGCTACGTCACTGACTGGGCATCCTTTGGATATGGCTGGTTTATCGACAATGTTCGCGTGGATGGGACATTAATTTCCGATTGTTCCAACACGGAAGCGTTCAAAGACATCACCGAGATTCTGCCCATTAACAACAACTTTACCGTAACGTTCGTCGGTATTAAGGAAAAAAAATCTGGCAATGAATATAAGGTGAAAAGTATGAAGCTTGATAACGTCACCGAGGAGGGGATGTTCGAACTTAAGAAGATCCTCGATAGTTCAACTAGCGCGGTGATGCTTGTTACCTTCGATGCACCGCAAGGATTTACAGGGTATGCGGATTATACCTACGACTTCACTTACAAAAATAAAGGCCACAAAAAATAGGTGCTTTGGCCACAGATAATCTGAGGGATGACTATAGATTTTTAGAAATTGAATTTCAAACGGGGCAAGGGCAGGCACAAGGGCCTGCCCCTACTCTGTGCAATTATTTATCTGAAAATCCATAGCATAGCCACTTCCCGCCAGATTTCAGGTTTTGGTTAGAAAATTTAAAGGCAGGGTCAGCAATGGCTCTGCTTTTTTGTTACTTTCGCAACAAGAAGATAGCCCTTTTCTTCTAATCGGAAAGAAAAAATAAACGTTCTTATTTTCTTTCCTCCTACGTAGATTAAAACATAGACAAACTTCTAATTTTAGTGAGAAAATAACTTAATTTTGACGTTTTTGCCTAATCCATATACGGCTAAGGTGCCGAAGTCCTTGTCATAGGATAAATACAAATTCCCCCTGCCCATTCCGAAAGAAGATCTTACCACTCCTAACTCCTTATTTTAAAATTACAGCCCAAATTGCAAGGAAAGACCTTTGCAAATATGCTTTTTTACCTTATAATTGAGGAACATGAAAGGGGTAAATAGCCGAATAGACAGTAGATGAGAATAGACAGTAGATAAGAAGTGACAGTAGATGAATAGTATATGAACGTGATGGCTTATGGTGGTTACGGAACGAGCTATCTACGGAATACAACGAAACATAAAGAATTATAACGGAGTACAACGGAATATCTATGCTTATGGTTACGGAATGAGGAGGGATAATAATGGATGGCTCAGGAATTTGCCCAGCGCCGACTTTGAAGGCGGGGGAAAAGTTACTTGGATTTACGGTATTACGAGTGCAGGAGATACCCGATATTCGGGTTACTGCCTATGAGATGAGTCATGAGCGGACCGGTGCCCGTGTTTTGCATCTGCATAACGATGATCGGGAAAACCTTTTTTCCATAGGCTTTCGAACCACGCCTACGGATTCCACGGGAGTTCCCCACATCCTGGAGCATTCCGTTCTGGCCGGTTCAGAGCGGTACCCGGTCAAGGATGCTTTTAATGAATTGGCCAAAGGCTCATTAAAAACCTTTATCAATGCCTTCACCTATCCTGACAAAACGGTCTATCCCGTAGCCAGTCAGGTCAAAGCGGATTTTTTTAATCTCGCCGGGGTATATATGGATCTGGTATTGAGGCCCCGGCTTACGTTGCACACCTTTCAGCAGGAAGGGTATCACCTGGAGCCGGAAAAACCATCCGATCCCGAAAGCCCATTGACCATATCCGGCATTGTCTACAATGAGATGAAGGGGGTCTATTCCTCTGCGGACTCGCTGCTGAGTAAGGCCCTGCTGGAGGGACTGTATCCGGACAGCACCTATGGAATGGATGCAGGTGGGGACCCTGATGTAATTCCCAGGCTGACCTATGAGCAGTTCAAGGATTTTCACCGGAACTATTATTCTCCCTCCAATGCCTGGATTTTTTTATACGGCAATTTAGACACAACAGAGCATTTGCAATTCCTCGAAAAAATGCTGGCCGGTTTTGAGCGGATTGAGGTAAATTCCAGGATTCAGGACCAGCCCATCTGGAACACCATGCGCCGCATCCACAACTGGTACCCGGTTGGCAAGGAAGAGTCACTGGAGCGGAAAACCATGGTTGACCTGGCCTGGATAGTTGCTGACAGCCGGAACCCGGAAGAGGTATTACTTTTTCAGGTTGCAGCCATTGCCCTGGTGGGGACCGCCGGTGCTCCCTTACGCAAGGCACTGATCGATTCAGGATTAGGCGAGGACCTTTCTCCAGCCACCGGTCTTGAGAAGGATCTGAAGCAGGTCCCGTTTATGGTGGGTTTGCGGGGAACGGACCCGGACAAGGCCGACCAGATCGAGCGTCTGATCTTTGATACTATCAAAAAGATAACCAGGGATGGGTTTGACTCGCAATTGATCCAGGGTGCCCTGCACCAGGTGGAGTTTCATGGTAAGGAAATCTCGCGCAGTGTCATGCCCTATGGCATCACTCTCATGGGCAGAACTTATCATACCTGGCTTTATGATTCCGATCCCCTGGCCGGGTTGCAGTTTTCCACGCTCATTGATCACATCAGACAAAGGTGGCAGCAGCAGCCGGACCTGTTCGAGCAGTTGATTACCCGTAATTTTTTGGAGAACGCTCATTGCCTGGCCTCTATCATGGAGCCAAGTCACACCTATCAGGAGGAGAAAGAGGCTGCTTTTCGTCAGAAAATGGATGAATACAAGGCCTCTTTATCCAAGACCCAACTGGAGGAGATTTGCCGGAATGCACAGATACTGCGCAAAGAGCAGGAAACTGAGGATTCTCCCGAAGCCCTGGCCAGTCTGCCCAGACTGGAAATAGGTGACCTGGGCAGAGATATTGAAACCATTCCAACGAAGAAAACTGCCATATACGGTGTTCCGGCACTTGAGCACGAGATTTTTGCCAATGGAATAACCTATGTTGATCTGGCCTTTGATGTATCTGATCTTGGCGATGATTTCCAGTCCTATCTGCCTCTTCTGGGCACAATGACTTTGGGCATGGGAGCAGCAGGAAAGGGATACGATCTTATGTCCTCCCTGATTGCCCTGAAGATGGGGGGACTGTCGTTTCATCTGTCTGCCGGGCAAACCGTAACAGGAGAAAAAACCTGGCAGAAGATGATCTTCCGCATGAAAGTGCTTCATCGAAACATCGAGGATGGTATGCAGCTTCTCGATGAGCTTCTGACTCAAGGGGACCTTTCAGATCTGACCAGGATGCAGAATCTGGTGTCCGAGGAAAAAAACCAGATGATTTCTTCCGTAGTTCCATCAGGTCACGCCTTTGCCCGGCGCACTGCCTCAGCCGGGCTTTCTCTGGCCTATCATCGGGACGAGCAGTGGAATGGCCTGGCACAGTTGCGTGTTTTGGTCTCTCTGGCTGACCAGTTTTCGCAGGAAAAAGAAAGTCTGGCTGAAAAATTGGCCCATCTGCAGAAGCATATTTACCGCAGGGGCCGCGTCACCCTCAACCTGACCGGTGATGCGGAAGGATTAGGTAAGCTGCGGCTGGCATTGGAGCATCTGATGCAGGACCTTCCGGCAGGAGGGGAGCCGGGAGCGCCTTCGGAGTTTATCCGTGGAGAATCCGTGCATACAGGAATTGCCATACCCGCCCAGGTTTGCTACGTGGCCCAGGTCCTCTCTGCACCCGTCTACACTTCCAGCCAGGCACCGGTCCTGTCGGTCCTCTCTCATGAACTGTCGAGTGGTCCATTATACCAACGTATTCGGGTACAGGGCGGTGCTTATGGGGGATATTCCATTTACGATAGTATCAATGGTAATTTTGCTTTCCTGTCCTATAGGGACCCGAATCTGGAGGAAACACTGAAGGTATACAGGGAGACCGTGGAAGAGGTATCGTCAAAGGAGATCGCAGGCGAAGAATTGCGAAAAGCCATCATCAGCACGATTGCCTCTCTGGATAAGCCTATGGGCCCAGGCAACAAAGGCTATCTGGCCATGATCTGGGACTTTTCCGGCCTCACCGATGACCATCGGAAAAAGTTCAGGGGAAAGGTGCTGGGAGCCACACCGGAATTACTGCTTCAGGCTGCTGCGGAGCATCTTCGGCCAAATCTGGCCAATTCCGTCCTGGCTATCTACGCGGCAGAGGACCGCTTGAAGCAGGCCAATGAGCTCAAGGGCATGAATCTGCAGATCAAACCATTTCTGGAGCGTTAAAGAGTTTGAGAGTTGAAGTGTTTGAGTATTAAAGTGTTCGTGCATTAGATCGTTTAGTGCATTGGAGTGTTAGAGCGTTTGAGAGTTGGAGTGTTTTTCACTTTCACACGCTCTAACTCTCCCACTCTTCCACGCCTTATTGCTTACCCTTCGGAAGGCGTAGAGATGACGGGGGAGGAAAAGGCTGCGCCGAGGCGATATTGCTGGCCCTGCCTGGTTTCATTCTCATCGTATGGTATCTGGGCCATATCAATGGCCTTTCGCCTGAGAATATCGTAATAGATCATAATTCGCTGGACATAGCGTACCGGCCTGGCTCCGCAGCAGTAACCATATTTACTTCGCCTGTAGTATTTAGGATTTGCCAGGAGCGGGAGAGTCTTTTTGATAGAAGACCACTGGCAGGGGTTCAGGTTCATTCGACGGGCGATCGCCTGAGCATCCAGAATGTGCATGCGCCCTATGTTGTAGGCGGCCAGACTGATCAGCAGGCGGTCCTGTTCAGGGATGTCCCGATACGATTCGTAAAGGTATCGAAGATATTTGACCCCTCCCATAATATTTTGCTTGGGATCGAGGCGGTCTTCAATGCCCATTTCCCTGGCCGTGGCTGAAGTGAGCTGCATGAGACCCTGCATATCCGTGGGGTCCAGTGTTTCTGGGTTGAAATGTGACTCCTGATACATAAGGGCGGCAATCAATCGCCAGTCGAATCTATATTTCCGAGCCATTTTTTTGATAATATCTTCATATCTGGGCAGCCTGGTCTCCAGTCTGCGGTGATATGACTTGATATCCAGATAATCAAAAACCTCGATATCCGAATAGTACTGCGTATAAATCTTATAGAAGGTTCCATCTTCCAGGATGGTTTCAAAAAATTGGTTAATTTTTTCCAGCAACTCTTTTTCTCCCTTTGGTACTGCCCAGGCCAGAGATTGGGCATCCTCAATGGGAACCCCGATCTGGATATCGGGATAATAGCGGCGGCTGAGAAGAGCGATAGTGGAATCGGCTACCGTGATTCCGATCTTCTTTTGGGCTACACCCCTGAGGAGCTCTTCGATCGTAGCATCTTCACTGACCTCGACCGCGAATTTTATCCCTGCCTGGTGGAGTTTGCCGAGGCTCTCTTCGGACAGACTCCCTTTCCTGATATAAATGGTTTGTCCATCTAAGTCGTTGATCGTTCGTATCTTACGGCCACCTTTGCGGAAGATGATGTGTCGCTGGATAGTTAAATACCCATTTGAAAAATCAACCACATCCTCGCGGGAGGATGAGGGTGTCAGTTTGGCTGCCAGAAAGTGAGTCTGTCCCATGCTTTGGACCATTTCATTCCAATTTTTGACAACACGCACCTTCAGATTTACCCCAAGGAAATGAGCGAAGGCTTTGGCCAGCTCATATTCAAATCCCCTGGGCTTTCCTCTGTATTCATAATAGCAGTAACTGTTATTTTGGGTAATGAGGGTAATTACGCCAGATCGTTTAATCCTGGATAAGGCTGTTTCGTGTCGATTCCGTTGAGATCCTGTCATATGACTGTCTACGGCCAGTCTATGCAGAAACAGGAATATAAGCAGGGGCAGAAGAAGGGCCAGAAACAGAGGCAGGAGAGGAAACAAACGTGATCTTGATCTCTTTCGAAAAATTTCCTTCCGAAGTTGTTTTTTACTCATAATCACTCTTTTGGCAAACGAGAAAATTTAAGAATTAGAATCCGCAATTAATATTCTCGTACCTTTCTCACCACAACTGCCACAAGGTATTTTTCACAGAGGTCACAAAGTTACCTCTTTCATTATTTTTCCAGAGAACTTTATGTATCCTGAATGCCTTTTGTGGTTATACGTGCTTGATAAATTTAATGGCTGAATAAATTTAATGGCCGATTATGCCAATAGTAAGCGATTAAGATTAAAAAAGGGACTCACATCAGTGAGTTAGCAAAGAACCAGCTCTCGCTTCGGCTTTTGGATGATCGAGGAATCACCTGATGATTGCATTCGAGCATCGCATTCGCTCAATTGTGCGTATCCATAAGGTTATCATCGCCTTTTCGGATCTATTTAGTAGGCAAATATTTTTGAACGTATTAACTTGTTGACTGATAATATCATAAAAAAATATGTTTGGTCAAGCACTATTTTGTTTTTTTAGTAATAAATTTCATTTTGGTAAAATTATCTACAATTTATCACAAAAGGTGAGTTTTAAGGTATTTTAACCCTGCCACTATTTCCCCCCTTACCTTCCCTAGTACCCCTTCACTCTTAAATTTGTGGAAATAAGCCATTAGACCATTTCGTCATTCCCGCGAAGGCGGGAATCCAGAAGTGAAGGCATGGATTCCCGCCTTCGCGGGAATGACGTTGATATGGTAGCCGAATTTATTATCAGCTCCGTTTCCTCTCTTCACAAACTTGGCTGTGAAGAGGTACTAGTTCAGGATATCCAGAATTTTGGTTGATACTATACTTTTGCACTTTTCGTCATTCCCGCGAAAGCGGGAATCCAGTGTTTGTGATAACAATTAGTTCTGGATTCCAGCCTTTGCGGGAATGATGAAAAGCTTAAAAGTATAACTATGCAATAATTTTCTCAACGATATGAAAATTATTGCATAGTTAATATGCTAATACTTATACAATATTAAGCTTTTAATGAAATAATTAATTAAATTTAAAATATATAATATTTATATTTAAAGTTGTCTAACTTTTAAAATAAATATTTTAAACTATAAGTCATTAAAATACAATGTGTTATACAGAAAACATAATATATATTAGATTGAAAATTATACACATGGTATACATTTTGCATTATTTTAAACTAATGATAAATATAAAAACATTAAAAACTAATTTGATAATATTAGTAAATTATAAATAAAAATTATAAATAAAGTTATGCTATGCTTTTGCATTTTTATATAAGTACTTGAAATATAGATAATTCTGTAATCTCCACTCGTCATTCCCGCGAAGGCGGGAATCCATGCGCTATTTCTGGATTCCTGCTTCCGCAGGAATGACGAAATGATCGCGATAGGGAACAATGTCTCGTTGTAATACTATTTAGTGCCCTGTTAAAGCTGAATTGATGGGTAGACAGGTGCTAAGCTGAGCATCCCAATTCCTCCCCCTTGAGAAGGGGATGTTTAGGTGGATGGTGAAATAAAATGTACTAGCTTTGCGGCTGGTGTAACCCATCAATCTTGGGTTGACAAGGTACTAGCATTCACCCTCAAGGGGGAAAGATTGAGAAAACTTCCCCTCCTTGGTTTTGGTGAATTATTTTCGCTCATATTTATAAGGCAACAGACCTTTTAAAAAATTTCAAGTCCCGTCATTCCCGCCTTCGCGGGAATGACTAAGATTGAATGTGGTGGCTAATATATATGAGTGACTATTTTTTAGGAACTCACTATGAAATAAATTTCTTAATTATATGAAATTAATTTCACAATTTTAAAATTATATATATTTAATACTTAATTTATTAATAAAAACTGTCAATCGATTTAAAATATAGATATTTTATATTTAAAATATATCAAGCTTTTAAAATAACTAAAATAAGCAATAGTACATGAAAATACAAGGTATTATATCAAAAACACAACATATAAAAATAAAAAAAATTTACTGATGGTATACGATTTGCATTATATTATGTTTAAAATAAAATACCATGCTAAAAATTTATTAAACCAATATTATAAATTTATAGATATTGACCAATTATTCTTTAATTTTATGCTTTTGGCTAGTGAGGAGGGAAGAGTCTTTATCTGAAATAGTCCAATAGATTCGGTTAATCGTCTTTATTATATCGCGGAGGAAATTTCTCGCCCGTTAGCCAGATAGAAAGTGACTGGAAAATATCCACCAAAACTTAATAACTGGGAATTATCCAATTCACATAAATATTCTGATAGAGGGCCTTACTTATTTCTGCTTAACTTCTAACTGGATAGAGACTTCGCCGCCATGTACTAGTACCTCTTCACAGCCAAGTTTGTGAAGAGAGGAAGCGGAGTTGATAATAAATTCGGCTACCATATCAACGTCATTCCCGCGAAGGCGGGAATCCATGCCTTCACTTCTGGATTCCCGCCTTCGCGGGAATGACGAAATGGTCTAATGGCTTATATCCACAAATTTAAGAGTGAAGGGGTACTAGTACTTTATCAAAGCTGTATTAAGGGGTAGGGGAAGGTATCTGAAATTTCTTAAAGGTGTATTTCCTTTATCGAAATTTACAGATCCAAAAAGATTATCTTCATGACAAAGGCCGTCATGAAGTGGCTAAGGAAGGAGGTGTTTTTATGTAGAAACCTAGTCCATCTTAAGGCCTTTGGGAAGTTTTAGAGATTTTTTCTTGTAATAATTTGATTGTTTGTATTTGTAACTATAATTTTAATTTTAATTTAACCTAATACTTTAATTAATTTAAGGAGAACATAATGAAAAAGCTCGTAGTTTTGAGTATTGCTGTGCTTTTTGTCGTGGTAGGAATTGCAGGAATGGCTCAGGCCGCAGCTACAGCATCAGCTTCACTAACTGGTGATGCCAGTATTGGTAATTTTACAACCTATAAGTGCGTTAATGCGAAAGTTAAAACTAACAGCGCTAAGTTTCCTGGAACGAAATCAACGAATGCTAATGGAAAATATGCATGGACCAACCAGTCAATTCCTGCTGGTAATGATACTACTGGCGTAGTTAATGCGAAATTTGACCTTGCCATGTTTGGTGCGACGTTACGATTTGTAGGAAATGCGCCTTTTGCTTTTATTGATCCAGTTCAATTTGGTACCCCTACCGAGACCGTAGACGTTATAATGTCGTTAGACTCTGTGATCTTTTAAGTTTTAACTATATGGTTAGGTGAATAACCTTTGCCCCGGTAGGTAAAATTTGGGGTTGTGCTAAAAAGGCAAATGCTGGCGAAAAATAATTTTTTGATAACAATTAATTGGCTCTAAGTAGCGCTGCCTTTTAGCATTACTTCTTTAGCATCCCCCAAATTTACTTAATACCTACCGGGGCATTTTTTTTCGTCGGTAATCAAGGTAGGTATTGTAGAAGTAACCAAAGAAAGAACTCATGTTTACTAACTGAATAATAGGCGAAATGGTGGTTTAAAAGCTTATTTATAAAGTTTCTTCGATGCTTGCCTTAGTACACGCCGCGTTAAATACATTGCCATTTGAGGGGTTAGGAGAGTGTATCAGCATGTAGCACTTCTCTTCGTCATTCCCGCTTTCTCTTGAATGAAGGTTGAGACCTTTTTCTTAAAAATGTCCACTAGAGAGGGCAAGATTAACTGGCCGGGTATTCCCACGCAGTGTACTTAGCAAATTTTATAAACCTTAATCTTAAAAGAAGGAGAAGCCATGAAAAAAGGATTGGTGCCTGCCTTAAGTGCGGTTTTTGGTTTAATAGCAACTTTGGCAGTGTTATTTGCTTATGTTCCACAGGCTAAAGCTACTGTAATCCATGTCCCTACACTTGCTTACCCCACTATACAGGCAGGGATAGATGCTGCCAACAATGGAGACCTGGTTATTGTAACCACCGGGTGGTATGATGAAAGGATCGACCTTGGTGACAAGTCCATAACCGTAAAGAGTACCGACCCGGATGATCCTGATGTGGTGGCGAATACGCTTATTTATGGCGATGGAGAACCAGGAAGTATCGTTACTTTCTCTGGTGGCAGCTCTGTGCTGAGTGGATTTACTGTGCAAGATGGACATAGTGACTACTACGGTGGCGGGGTTTATTGTCAAAATTCTTCTCCGACTATTACCAATTGTATCATCTGCAATAATTCGGCTCCCGACAGCGGCGGCGGTATTGCGTGCTTGTATTCCGAGGTGACCATCGCTAACTGTACAATCAGTTACAATTCGGCTGACTTTGGCTCCGGGGGCGGGATTTATAGTGAAGAATCCTCGCTGAACATCAGCAACTGTATCATTAGTAACAACCTGGCTCCTGCGGGCTTCGGGGGAGGGATTTGTTATGCGTCCTACTCATGGGGGAATATCGCCGACTGTACAATCGAAGCAAATTCGTGTAGAGAAGGCGGTGGCGGTATTGCGTGCTTGGAATCCTCACCGTTCATCACAGACTGTACCATTGGTGGTCCAACAGACTTTTTTTCCGACAGGAGAAATATCGCTACCGCTGGCTTCGGCGGCGGGATTTTTTTAGAAGAGTCCTCACCGACCATCAATAACTGTACCATCCATTACAATGAAGCCTATCCAGATAATACCGATACCACTGATCCAGGTAACAACAGCACCGGCTCCGGCGGCGGGATTTTTGGCCGGATATACTCCTCTCCGTTCATTACCGACTGTACCATCAACGCCAATTTAGCCCATGCCGATTCAATAGTTCCAGGCTCCGGCTCAGGCGCCGGGATGTGTTTTTCGACCCGTTGCAATCCGAATATCCAAAACTGTACCATAACCGACAATGTATCTGACGAGAACGGCGGTGGAATTTGTTTCACAGCTTCCTCCTCACCGGTTATCAATGCGTGTATCATCAATGGCAATGAAGCTACCTCAGGCTCCGGCAGCGGTATTGCCAGCTTCAAATCCACATTGCAAGTCACCGGCTCCACCATTGAAGATAATTTACCAGCAGGTACCTACGGCGGCGGGGTTTACTCCTTCCAAAGCCAGATGGCTATACAAAACTGTAGTATCGGAGGGAATTCAGCTATCAACGGCGGTGGCGGGATTTATGGCCATTCAGACTCTGATTTGACTGCTACCAACTGTACTATCGCGAATAATTCGACTGATGTTAATGGTGGCGGGGTTTATAGCGAATTATCCTCGTTGAGTGCGGTC
>Ga0307378_10004083_pt1 | contig 21039 bp, 12 predicted proteins | sample UN1MG_FD_202238 | JGI IMG/M metagenome (GOLD analysis project Ga0307378, IMG submission 202238) | Soil microbial communities from Risofladan, Vaasa, Finland - UN-1 | ecosystem: Environmental > Terrestrial > Soil > Coastal area > Acid sulfate soil | place: Finland: Risofladan, Vaasa | collected... | reverse complement strand
CGATCTGTTGGCGTCGCTAGAGGCGGACGCACCTGTGCGCGAGGTGCGGACCTGCGTTCACTGGACCGCGGTGGTGAGCAAGCACTGCGGTCTGGCCTCGTCCATCCACCACGAGCAACATCCCCATGGACACGAGGCGGTGCGAGGCGTGGGGACTCTGCACGAGCTGACTGCGCTCGAGCTGGCAGGGTACGCCAGGTCGGAGAAGCTTCTGGAGGCAGGTATCGGTCTGGCGGCCATCAACTCGCTGGTGGATGTTGATGAGGAGAGGTGTGTGGAACTGAACGCAGAGGCATGGCTGGCCGAACGCGGCCAGGGAAAGAGGGTGGCGGTTGTGGGCAGCTTTCCCTTTGTGCCCCGGCTGAAGGAGAAGGTGGATCAGCTGTGGGTGCTGGAGAGACACCCTGCTGAGGGCGAGCTGCTCGCGGAGGAGGCGAGCAATGTCATCCGCCAGGCCGACGTGGTGGCTATCACTGGAACGACACTGATCAACCATACCCTGGATGATCTGCTGTCCCTCTGTCGGCCTGACAGTTCTGTCATGGTCCTTGGGCCCAGCACACCCCTGTCACCAGTTCTGTTCGACCACGGTGTGGACGTCGTCTCCGGGACCAGAGTGGTTGACACCGATCTGGTGCTCACGCTGATTAGCCAGGGTGCGACCTTCCGACAGGTCAAAGGGCCCGGTGTCAGGCTGTTGACCATGACTTCTTCAAGGTTCGTATGAGTGCTAGCTAGCGAAGTCGCTACCGGTTGATTCACTTGTAGTAAGGAGGTGATCGAGATGCCTGGAGGAGATGGCACAGGGCCGAGAGGCCAAGGTCCCGGCACGGGTCGTGGTACCGGGATGGGAGGTGGCCGCGGAGGTATGGGCGGCACCAAGCCTGGCGCTGGTCCCGGGGGCGTGTGCAAGTGCCCGTCATGCGGCCACACTGTTGCCCATCAAAGGAGCCGCCCGTGCTACGAGGTACCCTGCCCTAAGTGCGGGACCAAGATGGTCAGAGGATAGGCTGCGTGAACGGAACCCTGGAGAGGATGGGGGTTTTCTCCCTCATTATCAACATCGGGTTAGTTGTCCTCAAGCTGGGCCTGGCTGCCCTCTCGGGCAGCCTGGCCCTGACTGCCAGTGCCACCGATTCGGCGGTGGACATCTTCGCGTCCCTGGCGGTCCTGGTGGGTCTTGTGATCTCCAAGCGCAAGACGAAGGCCTTCCCCTTTGGCCTCTACAAGGTGGAGAACGTGGTCTCCATTGTCATCGCTCTGCTCATCCTGGTGGCTGGTTACGAGATCGCCAAGGAGGCGATTGGGAGGGCTGCGACGCCGGTGACCGCCGAGTGGTGGATGCTCATGGGCGTCGGCCTGACGGTGATCGTGCCGCTGGTCTGGAGTCGCTACGAAATGAGGGTGGGAAAGGCGGCCAACTCGCCGAGCTTGATGGCAGAGGCGCGTCATTACCAGACCGATGTGTTGTCGTCACTGATCGTCTTCGCCTCCGTTGCGGCCAGCGCCTTGGGTTTCGCCGTGGACCGTATAGGGGCTCTGTTGATCGTGCCCTTCATCGCCAAGTCTGCTTGGGACCTCATCGCCGATGGCATGAAGGTGTTGTTGGATGCCTCTCTTGATGCCGAGACCCTGGGTCAAGTGCGGGCCATCGTCGAGCCATTCCCTGGAGTGGTGCAGGTGAAATCGGTGGTGGGACGCAACTCTGGACGGTATCGCTTCCTTCAAGTGGACATCGTCGTGCGCGCGTCGGGTCTAGAGAAGGCTCACCGCCTGAGCGAGGAGCTGGAGAGGGCGATCAGAGATGGGGTGAGCAACGTGGAGCGCGTGGTGATCCACTACGAGCCTCAGGTCAAGACCAGTTTGATCTACGGCGTGCCCCTCAGCGACCCGTCGGGGACCATCAGCGAGCATCTGGGCAAGGCTTCGTATTTCGCGCTCGTGGAGCTGAAGGTGGACGACGCGAGTTTGGTGCGACAGGAAATCGTGGTCAACCCCTATCAGGCGGACGAGAAGCAGAAGGGTCTCCAGGTGGCCAGGATGCTGGTGAATCAGGGGGTGGATGTCCTTCTGCTCAAGGAAAGCCTGGAGGGAAAGGGGCCTTCCTACGTGCTGGCCGATGCGGGTGTGGAGACGAGGATCACCGGGGCCAACACGCTCAGCGATATCATGAGTGAATTGGGTGCGGAGTCAGTGTTTTCACCAACCACTGACTGATTCTGGCACGATCGTTGTCTGCCCATCGACAGGTAGATCTTCTCAGTGATTAGAGCAGACTGGCTCACTAGGAGCCGTAGTAAGCGGCCCTGTAGACCCAGTAGTGCTGGTAGTTCAAGGTGATGAAAGCCCGCGTCTCGGCGTATTCCACCTCCTCCACGAAGAGGTCGATGTCCGTCACTTCACCATCTCGGCGCCAGCGAGCCACGTTGCCTGGACCCGCGTTGTAGTGGGCCAGGGCGCGGAAGACTTCTCCGTCCTCGTACTCCAGAATCCACTCCAGGTACCAACCCCCGAATTCCACGGCGACCACTGGTCGGTACATGTCGCTCACCTCGAAATCGGGCAGCCCCACTTGGTCGGCTACCCACTCTGCCGTGGAGTCAATGAACTGGGTCAGGCCCCGAGCTGGAGCAGGCGAGATAGCAGAGGGGTCAAACTTACTCTCCTGCCAGATCAGGGCGAAGAAGAGGAGCGGTTCCAGGCCTCTCTTCTCGGCTTGAGGCACGATGAGGTCGGCGAAGTGGACCGGGTAATGGAGCTTCTGGAGGAGGGTAGGCACCTCGTAGAGGGAGCTCTGCGGCGAGAGTTTCAGAATACGCTGAGCGCAGGCGATGGACTGGTCGTTGAAGCCTTCCCGCTGGAAGAAAAGTGCCAGTTGATACAAGGCCAGGGGGTCATCCTGGAAGCGCGTGCGCACCTCCCTGAAGCGAGCCTTGGCGCTGTCCCATTGTCCCACGCGAAGCAACTCCAGCCCCCTTTGGAAGAGTTGGTCATCTCGCACCCTGGGGGCCAGTTCCCGAAGTGGCTGGTCGTCAGCATCTCCAGCCCAACCGGTCAGCCAGTCCTCCAGTGCCAGCCGCTCGCCTTCGTCGTCCATCTGGTACAGGTCCTGAGCGTAGATGTCCGGCGGGTTCTCAGGTGGCCCAGCCCGAAGCAGGTCCGCTGATCTCAAACCGTAGTATCCCGCGGGGTCGCTGGTCGCCAACTCTTGGAGATATCCGACGCCGTCCTCAACCGCTCCACGTTCCGGTGCCGCCTTGCCCAGCCAGAAGAGGGCGCGAGGCCGCATCTCAGACTCGGGGTACTCCTCTACCAGTTGATCCCACGTCTGGCCAGCCTCCTCAGGACCACCGAGGCGGTAGTGAGCCAGCCCGGCACGGAACAGGGCTAGAGATGCGTACTCGCTGGTGGGGAAGCGTTCCAGCAGATCGCTGTACCCCTTGATGGCCTGCTCCCATTCCCCATCGTCTTCCAGCATGTTGGCCAGTTTCCACTGGGCGTCGTCCGCCAGAGGGTCCTGAGGCACGGAGAGAGAGAACTGGCGGTAAGTATCCATGGCGGACTCGTTATTGCCGACGAGGAGCCAGGACCTGGCGATCTCCATCCAGGCCTGGCCGTATAGATCGCTGTCGGGGAACTGCTCGATGATGGTCTCCAACTCGTCAATACTCAAGTAGTGGGCGTCGTAGCCCCGATAGGAGAGCGCTGCGTAGTAGCGAGCCTGGGCGGTGTCCTCCACGTTCTCGATGTGGTCGTAGAAGGCCAACACCGCCGGATCGTATAGGCCGTTGTAGTAGTAGATCAGTCCTCGCTGGAAGTCATTGACTCCTGCAACCTCCATCGCGTCCAGCTCCTCCAGGGCCTGATAAGCGCGGTAGCTGCAAGGATAGCCGTTGGCCAGCTGGGTGAAGACCCCAACCGCCTGGTCCGGGTCCTCCCATTCCTGATAGGTGATGGCCATCTGATAGAGAGTCTCGGCACGGGTGCCGTCGTCCTGGGCCTTGTCCTGGAGCTGGCGATAGTAGGCGATGGCTTCCTCGTACTCGTCCAGGTGGCGCGACGCCAGGGCCATGCTGCGCAGAGCCTGCTGCTCCAAGGTGATGGGAGGCGATAGGTCGAGCACCTGGGCGAACTCCTCTATCGCTTCTTCGTACCGCTCCAGTTCCATCAGGGCGTAGCCGACGTTGAGGCGGACGTAGTCCGAGATGATCGTCGTCTGTTCTCCGTATTCGCGGTAGGCGAAAATGGCTTCGTCCCACCAGCCCAGCTTCTCGTAGGCCGTGGCCAGCCGGAACGTGGCGAAGGCGTACCGTTCGTCATCAGGGTAGTTCTCTCTGAACTGCCGAAGGGCCTCCATGGCATCCGGGTAGTTCTGGGCCAGGAGATGCACCTCGCCAAGGTGGTAGAGGGCGTCCCGCGCTTCGGCGCTGTCGGGGTAGCTGGAGAGAATGCCACCGTAGACTCCGACGGCAGCCTCGTAGTCGCCGTTCCGTTGGTGCCGTTGGCCCGCCTCCAGAGCCTCGTCAGCTGCCAGGATAGGTGTGGGGCTGGCAGTGGGGGGAGGGATGGCGGTGGGCGAGGCAGGGGAAGTGGGCGTGGCTGGGGGGAGAGGGGTAACGGTGGGCGTCGGCTGCAGGAAGGGGATGGGGATGGACTCGCTGCATGACGCTGCAAGCAAGGACAAGGCCAGAGCGGTTGGCAAGAGGAACCGGGCAAACCTGGTGAGGACTCGGCCGAGAGCGCTGTGTTCTTGGGTCCCTTCGTACATAGCGGTACTATAGCACAGTTGAGAGTTCTCTCCCAGGAGTCGAGCGGGGAAGCGGGGTCTGGTGTATGGCAGGGACAGGAAGCCTGGGTCAGACGCTCTCTCATTGCCCCGAGGAGTGCTTGGGGACCGCAGACCTCGCCAATGCTGCCTGGAAAGAGATGGAAAGAGGAGCTTCTGCGAGAAAGGCTGCGCGAGAAACCGCAAATGATAATACATCGAACCTGGGATCGACTAGGTCGTTGCTGAATGCCCGAGAGAGGAGTTGACATCTGGGCGGATTGCTGTATAATAGAAAGTACTTTGTCTGGCAAAGTACTCGCATGTACAGAGTGACCTGTGATAATGAAGGAGAGCTAGCATGACGACTAACATGAATCTCAAACAGCTGGAGCGAAAGGCCTGGACATCCTTCTTCCAGGATGGCCTGTTGGACATCTTGATGGGTCTTGCACTCCTGGCTTCGGGCATCCCTGCGTTGTTGCCTGGCATCTTCACATCGGAGCTGAGCCAGAACGTCGCGGTCGCGGTGTTGATGGCGCTTGCGGTTCTGCCCTATTGGGGTGGCAAGAGATTCATCACGGTTCCCAGAACAGGCCGGGCGGAGTTCAGCAGTGCGCGAAAATCGAGGCAAACTAAGGCAGCGGTGGTCTTCGCCATCTCTGCTGTCGCCGGGGTGATCGTCTTCCTCATGGTCATGCTGGGGCTGAGCTCCAATCCTCCCGGGTGGGTGTTAAGGCTGGGGGTGGAGGGTTTCTTGGCCCTGGGCATAGGTGGATGGATGTTTCTGATCCTGGGCCTGGGCTCGTACTTCACGGATTTCACCCGAGGATACGTCATCGCAGCGTTGTACGCTTTGGCCTTTGGGGGCACCGTCTTGCTTCACAACCCGATCATGTTCATCGTCGCAGGCATCCTGGCGGTGTTCATGGGGCTAGCGGTGTTTGTACGGTTCTTGCGGACCCACCCGAAGCCCTCAGAGTTGGAGCCCAATACTCGCTACGACGGTGCGAGTTGGTGAGATCCCATGGAACTAGGGAGGTTCATTATGTCTGAGAAGATCGATCTAAAAGAGCTCGAGCGCAGGGCCTTCAGGTCCACTTTCCAGGATGGCCTGTGGGACATCTTTCTGGGACTCCTGCTCTTGAATATAGGCATCGGCACAATCGTCGGCGGGATGCTTGAGGAAGCTGAGGTGTCCCTGTTGCGGATTATGCTCATGATTGTCCCATGGCCTTTCTTGGTCCTGATAGCTTTCTGGGCCGGCAAGAAATTCATCACCACTCCCAGGATGGGCCTGGTCAAGTTCGGACCACAGCGGAGAGCCAAGATGAAGAACTTGCGGGCAGTACTGTTCGTCTCCGTCCTCCTCCTGGTGGTTATGTTCTTCTTGGGATGGGCGGCCATGGGAAACGGCCTGCCCTGGTGGGTGAACGAGATACCCCTTCCCTTGTACGTTTGGCCAGCGCAGACCATTGTGGTCTTCGGCCTGGCCGCTTACTTCCTGGATGTCCCCCGCTTCTACGCGTACGGTGTGTTGTATGGGCTACCTTTTCCGGCTGGTATGTTGCTAGTCAAGAATACGGACCTTACCGTCCTTGGCAGCGTGGCCATCGCCTATAGTGTGCCAGTCGGTGTAATGGTGCTCATCGGTGTGATCTTGTTCGTCCGCTTCCTGCGCCAGTATCCTGCGCCCGCAGAGGGTTCAATTCCAGAGGCGGAGTTCCATGACGGATGCTAAAGCCGTCAGTGAAGAGCTTCAGTCTATCGGCGATATTGACCGGCTAATCCACGAGCCGGCCCGGCTCATGGTCCTGGCCTTGCTGTACGTGGTGGAGAGCGCGGACTTCACCTTCTTGATGAGCCAGACCGGGCTCACCTGGGGCAATCTGTCGTCGCACCTCAGCAAACTGGAGGAGGCAGGCTACGTGGACGTGGAGAAGGAGTTCAAGGGCAAGAAACCCCATACCATGCTCCACCTCACTGACGAAGGACGGGTTGCGTTCCGGGAATATCGCCGGAGCATGAAGCAGGTCCTTGACGATCTGCCTGACTGACGAGGGCACGTCCTCCGCTCAGGTAGCGCACGTCGAAGCCGCTGCCCGGGCGCCGCTCCGTTATCTGGAGTGGAGGGAACAACAATGGCTGAGAAGTGGGAGTACCACACGACTATCCTGTACGCGGATGCAGAGCAACGGCGCGACTTCCTCGAAGGGAGGTGGCCCGACTGGCAACCGCCCAAGTATGCCCCCGAGTCGATGATACCGGATCTGGACCAGCTGGGTGGCGAGGGCTGGGAACTGGTGCACATGGAGCCGGTGGGAGGCGTGGGCAAGAAGGGTGACGTCAGCTTCACCCGGGGCTATGGCACGATGACGGTCTGGAGCAACGCTTACTTCTGTGTGTTTGTGAGGGGCAGGGGCACGTAGATGTGGGTGGCTCGTCGCCCTAAGAGGATGGTCCATTCGGAGGGCAGATCACGTTGTTGGCGAGGCTACCAGCGGAACAGTTCCCTGAGAAGCTGCACGTACCGCCGCAGGTACAGCTTGCCAGCGAACTTGAGCATGTACCTCCAGATCTTTCTCTTCCAGTGCATCGAGGAAAAGAGACCTCTGGCCATCATCAGGGGATCTGTATAGAAGGAGGCAAAGGACTGGTTGTATAGTCCTATGACCTGCTTCCGCGTCAGATGCTCGGTGGAGATGATGGGGTAGGCCATGTCGTAGAGGGCGTAGTCGTCCGTCTCCAGCCAGCCCTCCTCCTTGGCTTCGTCGTAGGCCTCTGTCCCAGGGAAGGGCGTGTAGATGGTGAACACGGGGAAGTCGACATCCAGCCACTTGAGGTACTCCACCTTGCGCAAGATGGAGTTGGCGTCGTCCTGACGCGTGCCCAAGATCATCATCCCCTGGCACACGATGTCGTTCTCCCTCAGTAGACCGATGGCTTCCTTCACCTGTTCCCCCGTCAGGCTCTTTCTCAGGTGGTGCAGCTCCTCGTCGGAGTCGGCTTCGATGCCGATCTGAGCCATCAGGTTTCCGGCCCGGCGCATCAGGGGCAGGTACTCCTGGTGCTTGATCAACAGGTCTGCGCGACCCTGGTAGTACCAGTTCAGCTTCAAGTCGCGGCGCAGGATCTCCTCGCAGATTTGCCCCATGTGCTCGCCGTCCACGTTGAAGCAATCGTCTCCGAACCAGATGGACTCCCGGCCGTGCTTCCTGTGGAGCAGTTCCAGTTCCTCGCCCACCAACTCCGGGTCTCTAGGCCTCCAGCCGGGCCCCCAGAAGCCTCGCTCGGCGCAAAACACACAGTTGAAGGGGCAGCCCCTGCTGGCCAGCACGGTGCAGAACTTCTGGAAGACGATGAAGTAGTAGGCCTGCATGGGGAGGAGATGGTACGCGGGCGGCGGTAGCTCGTCCAGATCCACTGGGTCCGGCAAGGGAGTCTGAACGATCTGGCCGTCTTGGCGGAAGGCGATGCCCTGCACCTGGGCCAGGTCGGTGCCTGCGTCCAGACCCTCGACTAGCTCCTGGATCACCCGCTCCCCCTCGCCCCGCCCTATGATATCTATCTCAGGGTGGTCGTTCAGCGTCTCCTCCGCTTTGAAGGTGACGTGAGGGCCTCCTACGACGGTGATGATGCTCTCGTCTATCCCCTTGGCCATCTGCATCACCCGCGAGGCGGTGGGAAGGAAGGTGGTCATGGCCGAGGCGCCAACCAGAGTGGGCTTCCTGTCGGCGATGACCCGCTCGAGATCCTCCCAGGAGAGGCGGGAGGCGTTGCAGTCCACGATCTCCACGTCCACGCCGTCGGCCTCCAGCACACCGGCCAGCTGGGCCAGACCTATGGGTGGTGCGATGAAATCACCCATCATCTCCCAGGGCTTCTTTGGTGGTTCGACCAGGAGGACTTTCATGGCGACCATTGTACCACATGGGCTCGAAACTCTCCAATCGACACCGCAAGGCAAGCAGTCAGCTTGTGCTGATCTGGACTCCGGGGGCTTGCCTGGGGCTATTGCCGGTGATAGAATACTCACGCTTCCCAAAGGGGGAGGCGCAACACGCCCTGAAGGACCCTCCTCTGAGGCGGACCGCGTGGGGGAATCCTCTTGCTGAATAGTCAGCCGCGTCGGTGGAACCTCTCACAGCTCTTGCTGATCCTGCTCCTGGTCGTGGGCGCAGCTTTGCGCCTCTACGGGATCAACTGGGACGACAGCCATCACCTGCACCCCGACGAGCGGCAGATCACCATGGTGGTGTCTCGTCTGGGCATGCCGCCCCTGCGTCAGTGGCCCAGCTTCTTCGCGCCACCCTTCCTGACCACCCCCTCCGAGGAGAGCCCCAACTTCTTCGACGCCGAGACCAGTCCTCTCAACCCTCGCTTCTTCGCTTACGGATCGCTGCCCTTCTACATCCTGCGTATCACCACCCACTTGCTGACGGTGCCGGCGGGCCTCTCCATCCATTTCTCCTCCTGGCCCTCCGTGGCCGAGTTCCTGCATGGCTTGGGACGCATGTCGGACTACGACCACATCACGCTGGTGGGTCGGGCGCTCTCCGCTCTCATAGACACGGCGGTCATCTACCTCACCTATCTCATCGGCAAGAGGGTGTACCACCGGAGGGTGGGCCTGCTGGCTGCCCTCTTCGTGACCTTCACCGTGTTTCACATCCAGGTGGCCCACTTCTACGCCGTGGACGCGCTGTTGACCTTCTTCGTACTCCTCTTCTTCGTCTTCGCTCTGGACTTCGCCAGAAGGGGAGGCACCAGGAACAGTGTGCTCATGGGAGCGTCCCTGGGTTTGGCGCTGGCCACCAAGTTCAGCGCTGCGCCGCTCTTTCTGGTACTGCTGGGTGCCTACGCGCTCCACTTCCGGCGGCAGGGCAAGGGAGATCAACGTCGAGTCGCTTCCCTCTTGGTGCTGACCATCATGTCCCTTGCCGTGGTCTTCTTCATCTCCGAGCCGTACGCCATCCTGGATTTCGACGCCTTCTCAGCGGGCATCTCGGAGCAGGGAAGGATGGTGCGAGGCATCGCCGATTATCCCTATACGAGGCAGTACATCAACACCCCGGCCTTCCTCTACCAGATCCAGCATACCGCCCTCTGGGGTATGGGTCTGCCGCTGGGCATAGTGGCCTACAGTGGGCTGGGGTTCTTCCTCTGGCGGGTAGCACGGTATAGAAGGGGCGAGGAGTTGCTGATCCTGGCCTGGGTGGTGCCCTATTTCCTCTTCACCGGGAGCTTCATGGTCAAGTTCATGCGGTACATGCTGCCCTTGTTGCCTTTCTTCCTGATCATGGGCGCCGCGATGCTCTACGCTTCCAAGGACTGGTTAGAGGGGAAAGTACCGGAGAGAAGACTGCTGGCTTCGGCCATCTGGTATGGGGTGACGGGGTTCGTCATCGCCAGTTCAGTCCTGTATGTTTGGGCCTTCACCGGCATCTACTCGCGGCCTCACAGCCGCATCCAGGCCTCGGAGTGGATCTACCGCAACGTGCCCCCTGGCTCCACCCTGGCGCTGGAGCACTGGGACGACGACCTGCCTCTGAGCAGGGCGGTGGATGGACGGCCGCGCAACATCGGCGAGTACCAGACACTGAAGATGGGGCTGTACGAGTGGGACGATGAGGAGAAGTTCCGGCACATCGTGGAGAGCTTGCAGGAGGCCGACTACGTCATACTGACCAGCAACCGGCTCTACGGGTCCATCCCTCGCTTGCCCTGGCGGTACCCCGTCACCACGCGGTATTACGAGCTTCTCTTCGAGGAACAGTTGGGCTTCGAGCTCCTGGGCACCTTCACCTCCTATCCCAGCCTCTTCGCCATCTCCGTCAACGACGATGCCGCCGATGAGAGCTTCACCGTCTATGACCATCCCAAGGTCCTCATCTTCGGCAAGACCAGACAACTGAGTGAGGAGGAGTTCAGGGGTCTTTTCTGGGAGGCGTTGGACGTCGAGCCTAGCTTGACGACCACCCAGGCGAGCGCCTCAACCTCGAGCCGCTCGGGAAAGAGCCTGCTGCTGGACGGACCTGTGGATCAGTTACCCGTCATCGATGAGCGGGGATGGAACCCCCTGGCCAATGCCCATCCGCTGCTGTCGGTCGTTTGCTGGTGGTTGGCCATCCAGGTTCTGGGCCTGCTGGCCCTGCCGCTGACCACCGTGGTCTTCCACCGCCTTGCCGATCGAGGCTATGTGCTCTCCAAGACGTTGGGACTGCTAGTGGTGGCTTTCCTGGTGTGGGTGGCGGCCAGCTATCGGATTCTGACCAACAGCCTGCCTACGACATTGGGGGCGTGCCTGGTCCTGGGTCTCGTGTCCCTGTCTCTTTTCTGGCGCAGGAAGGAGGAGATGGTGGCGCTGTGGCGGGAGCGAGGAAGGCTCATCCTGCTCAGCGAGGTCCTGTTTGGGGCGGCGTTCCTGCTCTTCGTAGGTATCCGTCTGCTCAACCCGGACCTGTGGCATCCGTGGAATGGCGGTGAGAAGAGCATGGAGTTCGCCTTCCTCAACGCCATCACCAAGAGCGCCTACTTCCCGCCCTATGACCCCTACTATGCGGGTGGCTACATCAACTACTACTACTACGGGCTCCACTTGGTGGCCACCCTCATCAAGCTGACGGGCGTGGTTCCAGTGGTGGCCTTCAATCTGGCGGTGGCCGCGCTATTCGCGCTGACTGTGGCCAACGCTTTCTCGCTGGGCTACAACCTCACTCGGCGGCGGCTGGCGGGCCTGCTGTCCATGACCTTCGTGGCGCTTTTCGGTAACCTGGATGCTTTGGTGCAACTGGTTGAAGGGTTCGGAGAGGCCGGCGGCTTGAGCTTCGAGAGCCGCATCCCAGGTGTGGAAGGCCTGGTGAGGGCGGTGCCAGGGCTGGTGCGGGTTCTTCTGGGCCGAGCGCAGCTGCGCCGTTTCGACTACTGGCGCAGCTCCAGAGTCATCCCGCAGACGATCAACGAGTTTCCATACTGGAGCTACCTCTTTGCTGATCTTCATCCTCACATGATCGGTATCCCTGTGACCATCTTCCTGCTAGCCCTGGCCCTGAATGTCGCACTCGCGGCCGAGAGCGCGACGGAGAAGGTGGCTTTCCGAGAGAGTGACGACTCACCTGGCTTCGTCGCCGGGGCGTGGAATGCCGCCCGGGGGGCCTGGCAGTCCTTACGGGGGGCGGACGAAGGGTCACCACTGCTGAGTGCCGAGAACGCAGCCGGAGTGGCGGTGCTGGCCGTGACGCTGGGTGCGGTGGCCGTGATCAACACCTGGGACATGCCCAGCTATCTGCTCATCGTGCTTGGGGCGCTGCTCCTAGGGCTACGAGGCTTCTGGCACTGGGACCGAGCACTGCTGGCGCTGGTGCTCTTCGCCATCGTGGGCTGTCTCAGCGTGGTTCTCTATCTGCCATTCTACACCCATTACCAGGCCCTCTATGTGGGTCTTAGCCTGGTGCGAACCCCCACGGAGCCCCAGCTCTTCATCATCATCTGGGGCTTCTTCATGCTGCTGGTGATGGGACTGCTGTGGACTCGACTGGTCTGGAGCCGGCCTCGAGAGGCGCCTCTGCGCTGTCTGGGGTTGCTGCTCCGCCGGGGCGGGCGATTGCCCCGTCTGCTGGACCTTCATCAGGCTCTGGTGAGGAGACCCAGGCCCGGCTACCTAGCAGGACTGCTGGTCTTGTTGGGCGCGGCGCTGCTATGTGCGACGTTCGTTTTCTTTAGGCTGTGGGTTTTGGCCATGCTTTCTCCTCTGCTGATTCTGTTCGGGCTGCTGCTCCTGCGGCGTGGGGCCACGGTGGAGGACAACTTCATAGCGCTGCTGGTCTTCCTGGGGCTTGGGATCCTCGTGGGCTGCGAGGTGGTGTTCTTGAGGGACTTTCTTCAAGGGGGGGACTACTATCGCATGAACACCATCTTCAAGTTCTACACCCAGGCGTGGGTGCTGCTGGCGCTGGCCACGGGTGCGAGCGTCCCTCGGATATGGAAGCGGTTCTCCGCCATCAAGCGCGCCTCGTTGCGCTACGGGTTCCAGGGTCTCGCCGTGTTCCTCTTCCTGTCCAGTAGCGTGTTTTTCTTCCTGGGTACCTGGCAGCGGGTGGATGACCGTTTCCCGGGACCCAGGCCTCCGGTGGGCACACTGGACGGCTCGGCTTTCATGACCATCGGGTCATATACCTGGCCCGATGAAAACAGCCGCATACAGCTCGTCTACGACCATCAGGCCATCAACTGGTTTCTGGAAAATGTGAGGGGCACACCTGTGGTGGCCGAAGCTCCGCTGCCGTACTACCGTGAATTCGGGCTGAAGGTCTCAAGCTACACTGGGCTGCCGACCCTGCTGGGTGCTCATCAGAACGAGCAGCGGTACGACTGGCAGGTGGGTCCCCGCTCGGACGATGCCAACTCTCTCTACCGGACCACCGACTTGCAGGAGGCGCGGGAGCTGATCTCCAGACTGGATGTCAGCTACATCTATGTTGGCCAGTTGGAGCGAAGCATCTACCCCTCGGAGGGGCTGCAGAAGTTCGAGGCGCTGAGCAGGGCGGGAGAACTTGCCCTGGCCTATGAGAATCCTAAGGTGAAGGTGTATCAGGTGGTGGCAAGATGATTCCGGCCTGGATATCAGGCATTGCCGGTTGTGCCACCCTCTTTCTAGTGGTGGGGGGCGATCATGACCTACGCGATTAGTTGGTGGCTGGCCGTAGAGGTGCTGGGGTTGGCTGCATTGCCTCTGGCGCGGAGGCTCTTCCGCAACCTGCCTGACAGAGGGTATGCGCTGGCCAAGCCACTGGGTATGCTCTTGACCAGCTACCTCTTCTGGCTGGCGGCGAGCTTCGGCCTCCTTGCCAACAGCCGGGCGGCCATCGTCCTCTGCATCGCGCTGGTGGCGGGCGGATCGGCGCTACTTCATCTCTACACGGGCCGCTCTGCCAGGACCGGGGCCGGAGCCAGCGGGCGAGGAGTGGTCCAGTTCTTGCGAGACAACCGGGGCTTGATCACAACCAACGAACTCCTCTTCGCCGTGGCCTTTGGCCTTTGGGTCCTGGTGAGGGCCTACAATCCCGAGATCTCCGGCACCGAGAAGCCCATGGATTTCGCGTTTTTGAACGGCATCCTGCGCAGCGAGTATTTCCCTCCCCTGGACCCCTGGCTGTCGGGGTTCGCCATCAGCTACTACTACTTCGGCTATCTGATCATGGCCGTGCTGACCCGGCTCAGCGGAGTACCCTCGGAGGTGGCCTTCAATCTGGCCATAGCTTCACTCTTCGCTCTCACGGCCAGTGGTGCCTTCAGCCTGACGTACAACCTGGTGAGCCGCCATCGAGAGGGACAGAAGGCGGGAAACGCCCTACCGACCGCCTTCGGTGCGCTGGGAGCGGTCTTCGTAGCGGTCCTCGGCAACCTGGAGGCAGTTCTGGAGGTGCTGCACACCCGGGGGCTGGGCTCGGATTCTTTCTGGCAGTGGATCGACGTCAAGAACCTGGCCACAGCTCCAGTCACCGGATCGTGGATTCCCACCGACAGCTGGTGGTGGTGGCGAGCTTCGCGAGTGGTACATGATGTTGTGTTCGGAGTTGAACAGGAGGTCATAGACGAGTTTCCCTTCTTCAGCTTCCTGCTTGGTGACATGCACCCGCACGTGCTGGGACTACCGTTTGTCCTTCTGGTCCTGGGGTTGGGCCTCAACCTCTTGTGGTCCAAGAGAGAGGCTCGCTGGTGGGAGATGGTCCTGCTCGGGGCATGCCTCGGGGGGTTGGGCTTCCTGAACAGCTGGGACCTGCCCATCTATCTGTTCATCTGCGTCGTCTGCTACGGCCTGGCCAGCTACCGGCGGCGGGAGGGGTTTGGTCGCGGCTGGCTTGCCGAGGTGCTCTACTTCGTCGTCGTGCTGGTCACCCTGTGCTTCGTATTGTATCTGCCCTTCTGGATCGGGCTCCGCACCCAGGCAGGCGGGCTCCGCCTGGTGCTTCTGGTCAAAACACGCCTCCACCAGTACCTGATCATGTTCGGGGCGTTCATCTACGTGGTGATCCCCCTGGTCCTTTACCGGTTGTGGCGTGTGCAGACCGCTCTCAAGTCTGATGAGACCACGGTCACTGGGCGACGGTTCGTGCTGGGCTCGGCAGCGGTAGCGGTCCTGGTTGGGCTCGTCTGCTTGCTGATGATCGTGGTCAAGCTGTATCTCATCGCGCTGCTGCTCTTGCTCATCAGTGCGGGACTGCTGGCTCTTGTGTGCGGGCTACACCCCTCATTGCTGGATGAGGTGACCTCGAGCGCCAGCTTTGTCCTGATCTTGACCGTCATCGCCCTGCTGCTGACCTTCGGCGTCGAGTTCGTCTATCTCAAGGACGTCTTTGGCACGCGCATGAACACGGTGTTCAAGTTCTACTACCAGGCCTGGGTACTGTTCGGCGTATCTGCCGCTTTCGCACTCTACTACCTGGGGCCGTGGAGCAAGGACCGCCGAAGGGTACCGTCGAGCCTCTGGGTGGCAGGGTTCATCCCCCTTCTCCTGGCTGGCCTGGTCTACCCTGTCTTGGCGACCCACAACAAGACCGGTGCCTTCGGTGGCACGCCGAATCTGGACGGCATGGCCCACCTGGAACTGGCCCACAAGGACGACTTGGCAGCCATCCGCTGGCTGAGGGCTAATGCACAGGGGGGGCAGGTGATCGTGGAGGCCACAGGCGGTTCGTATACCTATTACGGGCGTGTCTCAGTCCACACCGGGTTGCCCACGCTTCTGGGCTGGGGAGGCCACGAGCTACAGTGGCGAGGCAACTACGAGGAGCCTGGCAAGCGAGAGCCGGTCATCGAGACCCTCTACAACTCTCCTGATCCAGGGCCCACGCAGGCGCTGCTGGATGAGTACGACATCGAATACGTTTACGTAGGTCCGCTGGAGAAGAGCACCTATCGCGTCAGCCAGCCGGTGCTGGACAAGTTCGGAAGCCTGATGGAGGTAGTCTATCAGGGCGGAGAAGTGACCATCTACGGCTGGAGATAGAGGCGTCAATCCATGTTGTTGGTGGGCCCCGGCCGCTCCTCACATTCGATCGTAAGTAAGACAGCAGCCATCACCTTGGGGATGGCTGCTTCGCGTGGGCCGGAATGTAGGTGTGACCTGGTTGGTGTCAGTAAGTCTTCATCACCAGAGGCTGATAAGTGACGTTCTGCTGGAACAGGAAGTCTTCAGTCTCCCCAAGCTCGAAGCAGCCGTTGGGGGCGGGATACGGCTGTCCTCCGTAGATCCAGGGCTCATCCAGGGGTGCCAGGGGCACTTCGGTGAGGGTCACGCGTGTCCACAGCGGCTCAGTTGGGTCGCAAGTGTGGCAGGGAGTGATCTCTATGCTTTCGCTGATGGTAGAGAGATGGATGGCATAGTCCTGGATCGCCCATTCGTCGTCGCCGCAACCACATTGCGTGCCATCCTGCCAATCGCCATCTCGGTTCCAGTCAGCCCAAACGTTGAGGTAGAGGGTGCCACCCGAACCGTTGTGGCCAAGGAACTTGACGGTGGACGTCACACAGCGGGGGAGCCCTCCTGGAAAGGTCACGCCATCGTCGGACAGGTCGAGGTCGGCGCTGTTGGTGGACGGTTCGATGTTCGTCACCAGGTCTTGGTCAGGCAAGAGGTCGGCATCCAATTCGAACGAGGGTGGAGAGCCAAGGTAGGTCGTACCTGGTGAGCAGTGGCAGAAGCCATAGTAGCCGGTCACCAGCCCGGGCCCCAGCGTGCCATCCCAGTCCCAGACCACGGGATACTGGGCCGAGACACCCGAACCGGGGTAGGTCTGCATGGGCGCCGGTCCTGCATGATTGTGGCTTGAGGGTGCATCGCCGCCCTCCACCAGCTCCACCAGCTCGGTGGTTCTCTCCATGGGCTCCACCATGCCCTCGGGGCTGAAAGCCACGGTCTCTGTGATGGGCATGGCGTAAAACCCGGGCTCATCCACATGTAGAGTCTTGGTGAGAGTGATGGCTATTCCTGGCGGAGCGTAATCGGCGGACCATTCGAACCAGCCGGTGTCCGAGATTACGGTGCCGTGGCTCACGTCGTAGCTGACCAGCGAGAGGAACGGGTCCTGCCACTCCTCCAATAGGTTCCAGTCGAACCCGAAATTGCAGGTCAGGCTGTCAGAGATGGTTACGGTATCACTGACGGCCACGGCGAAGGGGCCTTCATCCCACTCTCCTGCTAACTCGTCATTGACGTAGACTTGCTTCTCCCACCCACACTCGGGAATCAATTCAGGTTCGACCAAGTAGTCTTCGGTCTCACCTTCCCAGAAACAGGCGACGGAGGCCGGGTCAGGTTGTGCGCCGTAGATCCAGGGTGCTTCGGACAGGGACTCCCGCTCACTAAGGGTCACCCTGACCCACAGGGGCTCCGTGGGGTCCGGCACCGGATGGCAGGACGCGATCTCGATGTCCAGGTCGAAGTCACCGGGGTCACCGGGGCTGACCTCGGTCTCCTGGATCACCCATTCGCTGATCCCACATTCACAAACCGAGGTGTCGTCCCAATCCCCGTCCCGGTTCCAGTCCGCCCAGGCGTTCAGGTAGAGGTCTAAACCCAGATTGTTCTGGCCCACCACGTTGACTGTGGCAGTGCCACAGTGGGGGAGTATCGAGGGGAAGGTCACCCCGTCGTCGGCACCATCCTGATCGGGGGTATCGCTGTCGGGGTCTATGTTGGTAACTCCATCATCGTCGGGCGGCACGTCAGCGTCCAGCTCGTGAGTGACGGTGATCCCCAAGAAAGAGGGGTCAAGGCTGGACCAGTGGCAGAAGCCGTAGCTAGGGGGCGCTGGATCCATGGTGCCATCCCAGTCCCACACGACAGGAAAACTGGCCACTGTGCCGGTGATGTGAGTGGTCATGGAGATGGGCGAGTGGTTGTAGCTGGATGGTGCGTCTCCACCCTCAACCAGCTCCAGCAAGTAAAAGGGCCTCTCGAAGGGGGGAAGGCCTACGACGGTCGTGAACTGCACCGTCTCGGAGATCTCGGTGGTGACCCAGCCCGGTTCGTCCACGTGCAGATACTTGTCCAGGTAAACCAACTGAGAACCGGGCTCGCTGCCCGACCACTCCAGCCAACCCGAGTCAGTGTCTACGCTGCCGTGGGTCGCTTGGTTATCCCAGAGCGAGAGCAGGTCCGAACCCCAGGACTCGTTGAGTGTCCAGTCGTAGGCGACGATGCAGGACAGTCTGTCCTCGACATGGATCGTGTCGCTGACTACCACGCCGAAGTACACTTGTGTCCCCTCGTCGATGTACGTGGGCCCCACGTTGTTGATCCAGACTTGCTTCCTCCACGTGCATACTTCCAGTTGCGCGAGGACGCCGTGCGCAAACGCCAGGAAAGACACGGTACAGGCGAATGCGACCAGGGTGGTCCAGACACGAGCTCCAGCTCCTCGGTTGGGTCGCATTTTGGGCCTCCTCGTCAGATCCGACGAAATCGGATGGGCGGACTCAAGGTAGGCGAAACCAGGGATCGAATCACGACTCAACACCTGTACTCCAGATTATAGGTAACAGCAAGAGGCTTAGTCAATAGACTGAAAGTACTAGTGCCTTGGGCTGCCTCCGGCGGTGCCGAGGTAGGTTAGAGCAGAGACCGCGGCGATGTTTATCGGTGGTGGGGCCCGAAGCACAAGGAACTCCCTTACGGTGGGTAGTGCGGCGTTGGCGGAGAGAGGAAGCCGTGCCTGCCGGCTTCTCTTGGCGAGAAGCGCGCACCACAGGCAGTGGTGGGGCGGGACTTACTGCGCCAACGTGGCGCCCCGGGGTGCGAGAGGGTGACGAGGGCCAGCGGCTGTGAGGGGTCTGCCAGTGACTCCCTTCCGTGGTAGAATGAAGTGACGAGCCTCGTGCGGCGTCTCTCTACGAAGGTGCGGCTGCGGTAGTGCTACGGGGGGCCGACGCGAGGTGGTGAGCGCTGAGGAAGAAGTGAGCGACCAACTGCCGAGTTATGCGCGGCAGACGAGTCCAGTGGTGCGGGAGTTGGTGGGGGCTCTCAAGGAACTCGACGACGGGGCCATCGCCCGTCTGTTGATGCCTGGGAGCGAGGCTGAGTGGGCCTTTCGCCTCTTCGGCATGGGACCCCTACTTTTCCTGCTGTACATGCACCTGGAAAACGATGAGTTTGTGGTGGCGCGCTTCGGTCGACGCGGGTCACAAGAGGTGTTCGCGGAAGTGGGCTGGGTAACGGGTGTGGATGACGATGGGAGAGCCCGATACGATCCCAGGCGCGTCTCCACGGTGAAGATGCGGCGTCATGAGAACGACTGGCGAGTAAACGACGTCAATCCCGCCCCCCTTGACAAACTAATCTCCGTCTCCCGGGCTCAGGAAGTGCTACGACAGGTCGTTCAGGAAGGGCGAGGGAGGGAACCACTGTGGTTTCCGCTCGGCGTGCTAACCGGGGCCTTTCAGTTGAAGCGCCTGGGCCATGAACCTCTGGACGATGTGGAGAGGCTCTTCGTGGCAGGGATGGAGGATTCGGAGTTCGGGGTGCCGGAGATCGGTCGTGCCGTTCGGATGTGGCGCGAGTTCAGGCAGAGAGCCAATCCCATTTTCCGAAGGCCTGGGATCTACGCCGCGGCTGTGGAGTACATCATGGTGCTCTTTGGCTTCTATCGCGACTCCCAAGCCAGCATCGCCGAACGGTACGGGGTATCACCATCCAGCGTATCCAGCAGATGGCGCGAGATCGAGGACATCCTGCGACTCTCCCAGTTCGACAGCCGGTATTCCGTCCACGAGGATCCCGGAGCGGGTCTAGAGGCTATGCTCAGGGGACGTGGCGAGGAGCCCCCTCCAGCTGTACATCTGGGAACGGGGAGAGGGGCGAGACAGTACGACACGAGGGTGAGCTGAGGCGGTGCGGCAGGTCCCCTGACGGATGAGCGCCGGGGAACGCGCTGGGGTCGCGTTGGACTAGAGTACGACTGTCGGGGCATTCGTTTCCTGGCGACGCCTTGCCGATCGGCCCTGCTCACTCCCGCAGCCTCACCTCCCACTCGCACCAGAGATCCTCGGGGTGCGGATCGGGGGGAGCCATCAGACATCGCACCTCTACTCTCTCATCTATCTCCTTGGCGAAGCTGTTGAACTCCCCCAGGTGCATGGCCTTGCAGGAGAACTCTCCTCTGCCGGCTCTGACCCGTGCTGCTTGAGGTGGGCAGTAGGGGACTGTGATGCGGGCTCCCTCTGCGGTTTCTTCGTACTCAAAGCCCGTGATGAGGGACCAGGGGAAGTAGGACAGCGCTTCCAAGACTCGAGCAACACCCTGCTTCTCCAGAGGGAACCTCTCTTCGATCTCCCGGGCTGCCAGCTTCCCCATCCTGGTCCAGATGTCCTCATTCATCTTGACCGCGGCTTCGGTGCCGAAGGTATCCTCCACGGCCAGAAACCAGTAGGCATCGGTCAGGCGATACTGCCTGAGGAGAAAATCGAGATACTCTCGTACGTGATGCTCCTTCATCTCCGAGAAGTTCATCTACACCTCCAGCATGTGATGCAGAGTCGCACAATGAGGCCAGGATGCTGACACTGAGAAACGCGCGGAAATCGCCTCTCCGAACGGGAACGTGCTTCGCGCCGGGGACAGAGGGCAGGGTCTACGCAACCTCACTACCAGGGGCGACCTCCGGGCCAGCAGGATCCACCTCCACCGATGCCTGACCTACCTTGCGTGTCAGGCGCACAGTGACGATGGTCATGGAGATGGTGAGCAGGATGAGGAAGGCCAGAGCGCCCAGAACGGTGAGCGCCGCGAAGCTCTGCGCCGTGAGATCATCAGGCCTGCTCATTATCAGCAAGGAGGGCACGGCCACGGCAACGGCTGCCCCGTTCCAGAGGGCATGGATCCCAGTGCTGGCACCAAAGGCCGCCAACAGGCGCCACGGACGCCTCTCTACGAGAGCCTGATGCCAACCCAAGCCCATCACGCCGCTGGCGATGCAGTGCATCAGGCTGGCCCCCCAGCGCATCACCATCACCGCCCCCCAACCGTCTAAAGCTATGGAACCGTTGAAAAAGCTCTCGCCGATGGCGAAGCCAGCGCCGCAGGCCACGCCCCACAACAAAGCCTCGGCCTGCCCCCGGAGGCGATACCCGAGCAGGAGTACCCCGAGCCCCTTGAGGAATTCCTCTATCAAGGGGGCGAGGATGACGAAGACGACCACGATGATGGTCAGGGCAGCGGGCGAGAGCACCAACTGTGCCAGGTTCACGGGGTCTTCGATCCACGATGGGTCCTGCAG
>Ga0307378_10004082_pt1 | contig 21050 bp, 24 predicted proteins | sample UN1MG_FD_202238 | JGI IMG/M metagenome (GOLD analysis project Ga0307378, IMG submission 202238) | Soil microbial communities from Risofladan, Vaasa, Finland - UN-1 | ecosystem: Environmental > Terrestrial > Soil > Coastal area > Acid sulfate soil | place: Finland: Risofladan, Vaasa | collected... | reverse complement strand
GCGCGCCCTTCTCCATCACTTTTGTGTCACCCGTCACAAGGTTTGTGCCTGCCTCACCAAGTGCGTCGTCCATTGATGCGACAATCTTTGCGAGATCATCGATTTCAAATCCCTCCTCAATGATCATGCCGCATGAAAGCGCTATCGGCCGCCCACCCATCATCGCAAGATCGTTAATAGTCCCGCATACGGAGATCCTGCCGATATCACCTCCCGGAAAAAAGACAGGGCGGACGACATGGGAGTCCGTCGTAAAAACAAGATTTGAGCCACAAAATGGTATCACTGCGCCGTCATCCATCGCTTCAAGCCCGATCCCGCCAGCGTTGTTGTTCCTGAATTTTGTGAGCGTCTGCAGGAGTTCTCCCATCACTTCCCCACCGGCTCCATGCATCATGGTAACCTTCATTTAATCAGCCACCTCAATCTCCACGCTCGTGACCACGATCTCCCTGCCTCTGACCAGTTCGGGAAGTGCACCGCATTTCGGGCAGACAAAAATTTCACCACCGGAATATCCGCACGAACACCTGGTCTGGGGTGGCTGCATGTTGCATTCGAGTACCGCAGTCGTAAAAAGGGGATCGTCTTCCTTTATCGTATCGAAAAGAAATGTTACCTGCTCCGGGTTCACCATCGCCATCTTTCCCACTTCAACGCTTACCTTTTTCACCATTGTCGCGTTGTTCTCAATTGCCACCTTACGTGTGGTCACGTACAGATCATAAGCGATGGTGTACTCGTGCATCACTCCTCCATCGCAGCGTATACCTGTTTAAAGATCTCCCGTGTCTCCAGTCCCTCCTCACGGGAGAGTTTCTGAATTGCAAAACCCACGTGCACGAGCACGAACTCGCCGATCTTAACATCTACAAGGTCGAGCCGGACTTCCTGCTTCAGGTCGCCATAATCCACAAGCCCGACATTTCCTTCTTTTATTTCAAGCACTTCAGCGGGAACTGCAACGCACATCGATGATCCTCAGGATTATCCAACTCATACGTTGGAGGTTCAACCACATAATAACAGTGATATTACAAAAAAAAACAGGTCATCGTAATTATTTCAGGTATCGTGTAATTTCATTTTCATATCATGCAATCCGAATATTGATAAAAACCAGCCACGATAAAACGGTATGAATGTAAAAAAATTGCCGTTTCCGGTATTACTGCGGGAATCCTCATCCTCATCCTCATGGTATCATCAATGGGATAGTGAACATGGTCATTCCCGCGGACATAAGCACGTACGGAGGTATGAGATCTGCAGATGATCCGGTTATGATCCTGTTCTTCTTCTACCCGTTCGTCGTGGCGTTTGCCGCTGTAATCCTCTTTGATGTTGTTAAGGACTGCCTGAAGGGAACACCGGTGCAAAAGGGACTGGTGTTCGGGGCACTGCTTGTCGTTATCATGACTATCCCCGGTCTGTACGTGATGATTACATCAATGACATGGTCAATCGATTTCTCCATCTCCACCGCAATCCGGGAGATCATCCCGTTCCCATTGCGGGGGATTCTCTTTTGTAAAAATCCGAAAACTCTCATAACACGAGCCATGTACCCTTTATTCCATTCCTGACAGGAAAAATACAAAAACAAGAACTACGCCGGGGAAGAGATTTGAACTCTTGAGGTGCAGGGCACCAGTAGCTTTCAAGGCTACCGCCTTCCCGGACTAGACTACCCCGGCAGTGCTCCATATGTTGGGTGTCCGATTTAAAAAAGGCTTCTTTATCAAAAGAGGGTTCGCAGAAATATCCCTTTTAAAATTAATTTATTTGCGGTTTCTTGTTATTATCATGAACGCCATTCCAACCGCTACAATTCCCAACAGGGGCATTAGCACAGATTGCGGCGTATCAGATGGTGTTTGTGGTGCAGTAAGGGCAAACGGTGCCGGCACAGTTGGGCTTACAATAGCTGAGTTGGCATTTTCTGCATACACGAAAACCTCGTTGTTCACTGCGTACTTCACGGGATATACTTTAATGTACAACGTTTTCCCCTTTCCCTGCAGCGTGACTGTCTCAGGATATTGTTCACCCTGTTCATTCACCAACTGGATAGCGCCTTTCTCATCGACATATTCTATGATCCAGTCAATAGAGGTTGATGTATGAATAGTGACTTGCCCAAAGCCGGTCTTTATGATAAAATATGCAGGATCGTCCCGCGAGGATTTCGCATGAGCGGAAACTACGGATACTGTTGTAGGACTCGTTGTACTTGTCAGGGATTGTAGTCCGGTAACGGTGATAATCCGTTTTCCGACATACCCCCTGGTATCGGTGAAACTCACCTCATAATCACCCGTTTCAGTAATGGGTACATCAGTTTCAAAACTGCCCAGGTAATTGGTATTGATGTAACGTGGTCCGAACACTACGAGATTATCAGGCCCGATCACTTCAACCTGCACGCCGGAATTTTCATCACCTTTGATCACTCCCGCGATGGAGATCTTTCCGTTAAAATTCTGGGTTGTGGCTGAGCTGAGCTGAATATCATCGGAGCGATCAATCAGGTTCACAACCCGCATGCTCACGGAATCGCCCATGCCATTGGTCGGGACTTCAACTTTGTACATCCCGGTTTTCAAACCGGTGGTATCAAAGACTGCACGGAACGTATAGTCAGTCTGAACGTAGACGATCTTGCGTTTTATTTCAGTCGTGGTTGTCAGCTGATAATAGAGCACGACATCGATTGGTGTGCCGATACCAAACGTGGTCGTCCCGGTAACGATAAGGGGTTTTCCAACGGAAAGTGTATCCGGAGCATCGATATTTACCCTGTATGCTGATGCAAATCCCGATAGAAAGAGCAGTCCCAACATCAGCAGGACGATCTTTTTCATCTATATACGTTCAACTATTATGATGTTAATGATTTCTGAAGTCAGGGAAAAACCTCTCTCGAGCTGGCGGGGACAGGAACGGTATGGCAATGAATTGCTCGATTGCCTCACGATTATTTTTAAAAGTGCTGGCTGTACATGGTCAAAATGCAGGATGTGCAGTTACCGGCATGAGCGGTTTTTTACTCAGCAATCCCAGGAAACAATCCTTGGGCACCTTCGTGCACAACTGGCATGGGTGATGGATCAGCATAAACCTGAAGAGTACAGCATGGTGAAAATTTTCACGTCAGGAAGTTTTTTTGATCCTCGTGAGATACCCCGCGGATTTCTCTCTGATGTTGCCACCACGTTCAAAGGAAAACTGGTTATTGCAGAAACACGTCCTGAATTTGTAGATGCAGAAGTTATCTCAACATTTATGGAAATTTTGGATGACGGGAGCTATAAGACACCTCTTTATTGTGCGATGGGACTTGAAACGAGCAGTGACAGTATCCGGGAAAAGTGCATCAATAAGGGTTTTACTTTCGCCGATTTTACAAAAGCTGCCAGAACAGCCCATTCTGCCGGAGCAGGTGTGAAAGCGTATCTCCTCTTAAAACCGTTATTTTTAACAGAGGGTGAGGCAATAGCCGATATGAAAACTTCAATTCCGGATACAGCGGCTCATGCAGATATGATCTCCATGAACCCCTGCACTGTCCAGCGCAATACAGAACTGGAGTATTACTGGAAACGGGGTGCATACCGCCCGGCCTATCTCTGGAGTGTCCTGTCAATCCTTGCAGATTCCCCGGTTCATATCACCTGCGATCCGCTTGGGGGCGGACAGAAACGGGGACCGCACAATTGCAAAAAATGCGATTACGAGATAGTCAAAGGCATCCGGGATTATTCGCTCAATGCTGACCGTGATTTAATCAGTGCCCTGCTCCAGACCAGGTGCGACTGTAAGCAGGAATGGGAATATATCGTATCGGAAGAAAAATCGTACTGTATGCCCCTGACCCGATAAAAAACTACCAGAAAAATTATTTTTTTGCCCAACTGCTCTGTAACTCAAGTTGTTTTACCAGCAGCGGGAGGAATGTTCCTGCATCAGAAACGATACCGATGGCCTGCGTGGTGCCGCGATCCATGAGCTTTGTGAGTGCAGTCGGGTTGATATCAACACACACCGTTTTTACGTTTGAAGGCAGGCAGTTGCCAACGGCAATCGAGTGAAGGAGTGTAGCTATCATCAGTACCATGCTGCATCCTTCAATATGCTTCCGCGTCGCATCCTGGGCTGCCATTACATCCGTGATCGTATCAGGTAACGGACCATCATCGCGGATGGAACCGCCGAGCACGAAGGGAATATTATTTTTCACGCACTCGTACATGATCCCGCCGGTAATCACACCTTTATCGACAGCATTTTTTATCGAACCTGCACGCATAATCTCGCTGATGGCATAGATGTGGTGCTTGTGCCCGCCCATTACCGGCTTTCCGGTTGAGATATCCATGCCAAGTGATGTTCCAAAGAGATTGTACTCGATATCATGAGTGGCAAGAGCATTGCCGGCAAAGAGGACATCGATGTAGCCTTTGTGGATCATCTCCGCCAGAGCCTTATCCGCACCGGTATGGATAATCGCAGGGCCGCCGACGATAGCAATCTTTCCGCCATTCTTTCGCACTTCGAGGATCTCGCAGGCGATCTTTGCAATCAATGTCTCACTTGGTCGCTCGGGCGAAACCGTTCCGTGCATGAACTCAAATGTGCTGCTCTCCCGTGGGCGTTCCGGGTAGCTTACATTCACCCCCTGTTCACCAACTACCACAAGATCTCCTTTTTTGATCCTGCCAAGGGCTGTGCACCGTGCGGTCTTTTTTTTCAGATCGACAACAATTAAAAAATCCATCTTGGTCGGCTCAACCGAGATCCATTCATCGCCATATTTAACCTGGGTCGGATGATTGGACGTGGTATAGAAACCTTTAGGCACAATACGATTGTCTTCTGCGGGCACAAGGTGGACATTTTTTACTTCGCGTGGTCGGGCGCCGAGCCGGTGGAGCTCTGAAAGAATGGATCGCAGTTTCTCTTTGTCAGACGCTGCGATAAGCAGACGGGCATAACTGGGATCGGTCTTTTTTTTCCCGACATCAAAAACAAGGATCTCGAAATTGCCCCCCATATCCATAACACTGTCAAAGAGCTGGGTCATGATACCCGAATCAATGATATGACCCGCGAGCTCAATTTCCTGTGACTCCATCATAATATGGGATCTTGGGTTATGCCCCTTAATATGCATTCCTGCCAAATATGGCAGGATTGCGTTTATTTTGAGTGCTGGGGCACAGATTGGAAGGTTTGATAAGGCACTCATTCTCATGATCAGGGAATTTGAAGGATCAGGGAATTTGAAGGATCAGGGAATTTTTTTTAAGATAGCCGTTTTAAAAAATCTTCAGCCCGTGCAATATCAGCGGGGGTGTTGACGTTCAGCGCTAGTCCGGGTTCGTTGAGCAGAACCTGTAGTTCTTCCTGGGGCTGTTCAATGAGATCGCCACGGAGAATATTTACACCGGCGGGACATGCCTCAACCCCGTGAACCTGTTCCCGGTAGGGTATACCACCGCTGCATGCATGAACAAGTCCTGCCGGAACCCATGCTGAACAGGCATCTTTTCCCGATTTATGGTATGAATCGGCTATACGGCGGATAATTTCTGTTGTGATGCAGGGGATGTCAGATACGCAGACAAAAAGCGGGTGCTGGTCCTCCAGGGTTTTTACTGCACTGATCGTATCTTCCACGTACCCCCCGCCATCTGTCTTGCAGAATACTATGCCATGTGCCCGGCACCAGTTCATGGTCATGGGGGTCACAGGGGAGGTTGCCACTACCGGTACAAACCCGGCAGCAGAGAAAGCATCAGTCACATAGGCAATCATCGGCCGTCCACAAATTGAAATAAGGGGTTTTTCTCCCCGGTTGAGCCGGCTGCCCGTCCCCCCGGCCATAATCAGGGCATGCATGCGGAGAGAACCTCAGTAAGAACCCGGTTTTCCTCCCGTGTTCGCACGGCTACACGAATACACGTGGGTAAACCAAATGATGTGCAGTCGCGGACGAGAATATCCCGCCGTGCAAGTGCGGTACAGAACGACGCAACATCCCACCCGCATTCGACGAGCAGATAATTGGCTGATGAAGGATTGCAGTGCAGACCCAGGGCGTCAATCTCAGTTGCGAGCCAGTTGCGTTCCTGCGCGATCGCAAGCCGCGATGCCGTGAGCTCATGCATATGCAGGAACGCCTCCAGTGCATATGCCTCAGCAAAAGCATTTACGCTCCAGGGAGGGCGGGTGATCTCAATTTTATCAATAAGATCCGGATCCCCAAAACCGTAACCGAAGCGGATGCCGGGTATTGAAAAACTTTTGGTGAGTGAATGCAGCACGAAGAGATCCGGGTCATGCACATCCACCATGCTCTGTGCAGGATCTGCCAGTTCAATGAACGCTTCATCACAAAAGAGCAACCCTCCGTGGGATTTCATACTTTCAAGATGGCGTTTCATTTCAGGTCTTTTCTGCAGAATACCGGTCGGGTTGTTTGGGTTACAAATAAATGAAACGTCGGCTTTTTGGGGAGTATTTACTCTGACCGCCCCGGCCAGTCGGGCGGACAATGTGTACTCACCAAAGGTGGGGGACTCAGTAAAAAAGCATTTTTTATTTCCACGGAGCGCAACTGAACAGAACACTCTGATAAGTTCAATTGATCCATTCCCGACACATATTTCCTCAGGAGCACGGTGGAAGACAGATGCGATACGGCTTTTTAGTGTGGTGTACCTGTCGTCAGGGTAATGTGCAAGGAGTTCGGGGTCACAATGCCACTCAAACAAGGGAGCGAAGGGATTTGTACTCGCGCTGAAATCCAGCACGTTTTTATTGGTTTTTTCGCGCTGCCGCTTTCCAGTACCGCCATGAACCTCACGCTTTGGAAAGTCAATAATCACAAAAATCCCCTCTTTTTCCCATTATTTGGATTGGCTGTCTTAAATGTGTTTTGAGTGAGTTACAAAATCAAAGAAGAAAGTTTTTATACATTACTGCTTTATTTTGGATCATCTGGTTAGTCAGACACAAAGGTACTCTTTGTCTGACATATGAATGACAATTGCCAGACATATGTCAGAAATGGAGAAACAACGATGATGCAGAGAATCACGCTCCGGTTGCCCGAACAGCAAATCAATCTGCTCCAGCAGATGGTGGACTCAGGGGAATATCCCAATGTATCAGAAGCTGTCCGGGCTGCGGTCCGTGAACTTGTTGAAAAACGTGCAAGTCGTGTCTTGAAGGATAGCGACCAGGTTTCATTCAAGGTTTGAGAGGGTAAAAATGCAGAGTATTATTAATGATGCGTTAAAAAACGCCGAAATTGAAAAAGAGCTGAGTAAATCAAATTCAGCAAATGCAATGGATGACGACTTTATTGGCCAGCCAAGAATCGTTATTGTTGGTTGTGGTGGAGCAGGTAACAATACCGTGAACCGTATCCACCACATGGGCGTTTCCGGTGCAGAAACGATTGCGATCAACACGGACAAGCAGCACCTGGACATGATCCAGGCTGACAAACGTATCCTCATTGGCAAGTCCCTGACAAAAGGTCTCGGTGCAGGTGGATATCCGGATATCGGCAAGCGCGCAGCTGAGATGGCACGCCCGACACTTGAAGCAGTCCTTGAATCTGCCGATCTGGTTTTCATCACAGCAGGTATGGGAGGAGGTACCGGTACCGGTTCCGCACCTGTAATAGCACAGATTGCAAAGGAACAGGGTGCAATCGTTGTCGGCATGGTCAGCTACCCGTTCCAGGTTGAAAAAGCTCGTCTTATCCGTGCTGAAGAAGGTCTTGAGTCCCTTGCTTCAGCATCAGACTCAGTTATTGTCCTTGATAACAACCGGTTGAAGAACTTCGTCCCGAACCTGCCGCTGGGCCAGGCATTTTCCGTAATGGATCAGCTCATCGGTGAAACCGTTAAGGGTATTTCAGAAACAATCACACAACCATCACTCATTAACATTGACTATGCCGATGTCCGGGCGATCATGTCCAAGGGCGGTGTCGCTGTCATGCTTGTCGGTGAAAGCAAACAGCAGAACAAGGCAGAAAGTGTTGTCCGCGAGTGCCTGAGCAATCCGATGCTTGACATTGACTACCGCGGCGCAACCGGAAGCCTTATTCACATTACTGGAGGGACTGACCTTACACTGCAGGATGCAGAAGAGGTTGCAACATCGCTTACCTACGAGCTTGATCCCCACGCTGATGTGATCTGGGGAGCCCGTGTAAGGAGCGATATGGAGGGCAAGATCCGTGTGCTCGCTATCATGACCGGTGTCAAGAGTGCGCAGATCCTCGGGACCCGCCAGTCCTACAAAACCATGATTGCAGACTTTGAGAACAAGCGCTCAAACCCAAGAGCGGTTGAGATGCCCCAGAGCCGGAGAGGCAGCAGGGACAAGCCCAGTGGCGGCGGCGTCCTCGAATGGGTCGGTTAATCACAACCACGTACAAATACCTTACACTAAAAAACGTTCCACATACGCATTCTCCCAAAAATTTCGGGGAATAGTTGGTTTATCCGGACCAGCGCCTGCAGGAAGGCTGGCTGAAATCGGACAAAAAAAGGAGTTACGGGTTACTCCTTTACGATAAAACCCTTTTTGTAGTCGTTAAAAAATGTTATTACCCGATCTGACCATCCGACAAATCATGGTCACTGGATCATTTTCTCCGTAGAAACGGCGAAACGCTTAATTATTCCCCGCGCCTTTAAAATATAGTACATTCGACCAGTCTTTCGCTGGGAAGATGGGGACGATACCATGTGATCTGGTGCGTCCCGGTATCGGGAGTTGAACATCAATGAACAGAGTGTTGAACAAAGACTTCGTTTCGGGGTCTTATCTGAATTCTGCGCTAATAATCATTTCTGGTGTTTTTCGTCCTGCATCCTGTATGCAGATTTGTCATGTGAGAGAATCAAAAGGGTCATTAAATCACTCTTTTGGAATATTTTGCCTCCAGCATATACTATATCTGCCTCCCATGCCAGGGAATCGATGAGGAGTGGTAACGCATGTTGAATGACCTGATGGAAAAAAGAAAGAAGATTCTCGCCGAGTCTGAAGAACACAAAAATCGCCGCAACGAACTCAATGCCTCTGCAAGCAAGTTCGCCCGGGAACGTAACACACTTAACAACCAGACGCGGGAGTTTGTGGAAGAAGCACAAAAAAATAAAGATCTCCGGGATAAGTACAACCACGATGTCCTTGACTTAAAAGCGCAGCGCAATGATTTTAATGACAAGGCCAATGTCCTGTTTGAAGAGATCGAATCGTTCAAAAAAGAGCACGGCACGCTGAAGAACCGGGGGGTCAAGGAACTCCAGAAACAGATAGAATTTATGGAGTACCGTCAGCAGACCGAGGTCTTTACAACGGATAAAGAGCGGGAACTGATCGAAAAGATCAAGCATATGATGGCCCAGGTGCGGGAGCAGGAAGCAGAACTCGAACAGAACAAGGAGATACGCACAAAGATCACGGGAGCCCGTGATTTTCGGAAACTGGCATCTGATCTTCATGCAAAGGTAACCGAGTTCGCTGAGCTTGCCCAGAAACACCATGACCTCATGGTTGACTCTTATCGGAAGGCAGACAAGTCACGTGAGGCAGCAGATACTGCACACAAGAGTTTTGTCGAAGCACAGGAATCTGCAGATTCCGAACACAAGTTTTTCATTGCCTGCCAAAAGGAACTCCGGGATTATGATAAGGTAATTTCCGGCCTGCGTAAGAAGACAAAGAAGGTCAAGATCACAAAAGAACAAAAGGCGGTAAGAAAAGAAGCAGAGAGTCTCTTCAAGAACTTCCGGGCAGGAGAGAAACTTACAACCGATGATATATTGCTCCTCCAGCGCTCAAAACTTATCTGATCATTTTTTTTATTTTTTATTTGCCGTCAGCAATAATTTAATAGATTTACCGCAATTTTATAGTAGTAATGACTGTTGGTCGGACGTTAGTCCTGAGTGTTGATCGAGACGATGATATCGGGTGGAAGGCAAAAATTGAAAGCCCGGCCATCGGTCGAGCAGCGTGTCTGAATGCTGCAAATACGTTAGCGCTCGCTGACCCTGAGGATTCCGATATCAACGCTATATTTTCAGCAGTCAAGATTTACGATGAACTGACAGCAAAAGGTGAAGAGGCTGCTATTGCGGTTGTCGCCGGAAATCATCTCCACATGATTGATGGAGACCGCAGGATTGCATCCTCACTTGAACAGGTAATCAAGGAGACCCAGGCAACCAATTGCATCCTTGTGACCGATGGTGCAGAAGACGAGTACGTGATCCCTATCATCCAATCCAGGATCCCGCTATCCAGCATCCGCAGGGTGATTGTCAACCAGATGCCCAATCTTGAAGGCACCTATTATATCTTAAAAAAATTCCTTGATGACCCGAAGGTCTCCCGCATGGTATTTATTCCCCTGGGTCTTGCAATGATGCTCTATGCAACTGCATACCTGCTCGATTATCCGGGTGTTGCAACCATCATTGTGGTGGGTGTGATAGGATGTTATCTGCTCTATAAGGGATTTGGGTTTGATGAGATAGTCCACAGTATCATAGATGCACTCCGTATATCACTCTCACGGGGACGATTCTCGTTTATCACCTATACAACAACTATCCTTCTCATCATCATCGGATTTACGAATGGATTCACCAATGTCCTTAAATTTTATTCAACGGACGGAAGTCTGGGACTTCTTCTTTACCTGATGACTTTTATCTATGGCTCAATTGAATGGCTTATTATCGCAGGACTCGTAACATCAGTCGGTATTATTATAGATGTTTACGCAAATGAACGCGAGGGACTTGGAAAAGTCATTGTCTTTCCCTTCTTTGTCATTGCTCTCGGTTTCATCCTCTATGGTACAAGCGTGTATATCATTCTGGTAAGTGGCGTTCCGGATTTTCCTCTCACCCCGGATATCTCGCAAAAATATATCCTTTACTCCACGGTCATAGGTATTATTTCTGCAATTGTCGGTGTTATCGTCCAGTTTTTTGTTAATAAAAAGTTATCAGAACTCAGAAAGCAGGAAATTATTGAAGTCATGTAAGAGTTCCTGACACATTTTATGATTTTTTTGGCTCAGTGTCATGTCGTGTGGGTTAGCTATGGGATCCAATCTCGTTCCTGATGTGTTCCATTCCTTATGGAGTCGCCCGGCCGCCTCGTTTTGGCCTCGCCCGGCAAGGCAGTTTTTTTAAGGATCACGCTCATAAAAACTGCACCCGGGCCGCCGCACAAAGAAGTCCTTTTGAAGAGAGGCGATGTTCATCGTATTTCTGGGGTATGGGGGGGCATTTTGCCCCTGTCTTTGTAATCCTCTCAGTACATACGTTACCCACTAAAAAACAAAAAAGAGCAATTTTTTTAAATTTTTATTCACCGGGAGAAGCAAATGCCTGAGGAATTTCGTTTATGAAAGATGTTATACGTCAGAGGTGGGTCCCTGGGTTACGCGGGCATTCATTCAAATACCGGGCATTCCATTTCCTGATGACGGTGTATTTGCCCCTGCTATGATAATTCTCGCCTTAAAAAAAGTGCGGGAAGCAATACATCCCGTTCCTGCTTTTCTTTCTTTTAAGAAAATATCAAACGGATGGAAAAAAATAGTTTTTCACTCTTGGCGGTGCGTAGAGCAAAAAAAATCTTTAACGTTATTTTTTTAGAAATTGTAGTATTTTTTACGTATTTTGTATGACCGGGGTATCCGTGGCAAAATATCCCATTCCACCGGGAAATTCCCTTGTCATCGTAAAGTTTTTGATTGCCTGGGGGGACTTGACGGAAAGCATGGGAATTGCTATGTTGAAGGTATGTGACGGGTACCAGTAGATCCCGTTACCATACGATAACGAAGCATCTTCAACCGAAAACTCTGCACTGGAAAGATCGATATGCTTCATCTGGGCATCCTTATAATTAAGAATTTTCATCAGTTTGTTCTTGAGATCCTGTTTACCCAGTAAAAAAAAGATAAAACGCGTGTTCTCCTCCACCTTATAATTCACGTGAATGATAGCATTTCCGTTGTCGAGTAGGATCTGGATTTCCTGTACGGTGATATAACTGTAGCGATCCTCATTTGCAGCCATTACGGGAACCGCCATGCTGATAGTCAGAAGAATCAGCAGGACGACAGCAAAGGCTCGCATAGCATAGTACATTCGTGAATTCCGTTTAAATTGTTTTGGGTTATTATCCCTGAAAATATGCCGTATTTTCCCGATCTGTACCTGTAATTATCCCATAATCAAAGATTTAAAAAATGATCATTTTATATTGGCGAGAACAATTTCGATGGAAGAAACATTGGTCTTGCCTGAATCGGTGTCAATAATCTCGGTTGAGGTAATAATCTCTTTTTTTATCACTCCTTCAAGGAATCGGTTGAGGGCAATCTCCGCTGTATCCACAGCACGGGAAATTGCTTTACCTCTTGCTTTGATTGCCACCTCTTCTGCGCCGTTGTTAAACTGCGTGATGACTGCAAGTACGTAGTTCATGACTGGCTTATTGCCGACGAATACTATGTTCTCTTTTGGCTGCATCATAGGTTACCTTATCAGAGATATTTCTTCTTTGTAATGAGTTCTGCATTCAGCACACTTGCACCAGCTGCGCCGCGAATAGTGTTATGCCCTATCGCAACAAAGCGGATCCCCTGCCTGAGCCTGCCTACCGATACCGTCATTCCTTTCCCCCGCATCCGGTCAAGACGGGGTTGCGGGCGATCCTTCTCTTCTTCAAAGAAGTGTATGGATTCTTTAGGTTGTGTCGGGAGACCTTTAATCGGGGGTTTGTAATCCCGGAATACTTTTTTTAGTTTTTCCACCGGTTCTTTGATGTCTACCCAGATGGCCATAGTGTGACCGTCTATTACCGGAACACGGTGACAACTGGCACTCACGTTAAATCGGGCATTTGCCACCTTATTGCCCTTCAGGGTGCCCATGATCTTAAGAGTCTCGGTCTCCATTTTCTCCTCTTCCTGACCGATATAAGGAATGACGTTGTCGTATATCGCCATCGCGGCTACGCCGGCAAATCCGGCACCGGAGATTGCCTGCATAGTCGCTACCCTGACATCTGAAAATTTGAATTTTCTCAATGGGGCAAGGGCGGTAACCATCACAATAGTAGAGCAGTTCGGGTTGGTGACGATAAATCCATCCCTGCCGGAATCACGCTGAACATCAATAAGGCCAAGATGATCAGGGTTCACTTCCGGAACAACGAGCGGTACTGAAGGGTCCATCCGGTGGGAACTCGCATTGCTGCAGACTGCTATTCCTGCATCGGCAAATTCATTTTCTACATCTGATGCAATATCTGCAGGGAGCGCGGAGAAGACAAGGTCAATGTCTTTCATCGCTTTTGGTGAGGTGGGCATCACTTTGACTTTTGCAATTTTTTCGGGAAATGGCGTGTCAAGACGCCAGTTCACGACTTTCCCATACGGCTGTCCAGCACTGCGTTCAGAAGCGGTGAGCATCGAAAGATTGAACCACGGATGATCCGCTAATAGTTCAACAAATCGCTGACCAACCGCACCAGTTGCACCAAGCACTCCAACATTGATCATGTGTGTCATTTCCTGTTTGTTATGTTTTCCCAATGAAATATGACGAATTATAAAATTCCATTTCTCCTGTGATAATAAAAACATTGTTTTTTAATTCTTGTTGTTATGGCAAACCACTCCCAAATCCTGCTATTTGAGAAAAATCCGGCCGAAATTTTCAAAGATTTCACAAAGACGAATCACAAAAACTAAAAAACAGCAGAAATGGCGAAGATGCCAGCGTATTGCCGTAAAAATATTAAAAAAAACGGTAATCAGTACCGGGCTAACCTTCAGGTCTATTCCATATGAATAGCTTCAGAAGGGCAGACATCAACACAGGTTTCGCAGTCGACGCACATATCCTTATCGACTTTTGCTTTCTCGTTCTCTATCGTAATTGCCGTTGCCGGGCACTCATTTACGCATGTTTCGCATCCGGTACATTTACTGGTGTCAATGATTGCAACCAACTAATTCACTCCATTGTATATGTTGAACAAAAGATAAAAAATAGGTTTCGATGTCTGCATCTTAATTAAAATCGAAATGCCCGGAAATTTTTATCGCAACAGATTTTTTTATAGGGCATAAGAAAGAAAAAATGCAGACTTTTTGGAATTATTACCTCTTTAATTCTAGTCCTGGTGCCGGAATTAAAAAGATGTTAAAAAAGTCAGATGAGATCAAATCTGATCCGGAATTAATGCATAAAAATTATTTTTTAAGGCTGAGCACATCACTCATTCCATAGATACCCGGCTTTTTACCGACAACCCAGCGTGCTGCATGAAGTGCACCGGTTGCAAAGACGGACCTGTCGTAAGCACGGTGTGAGAGTTCGATGGTCTCAAAATTTTTAGAGAACATCACTTTGTGATCACCAACAATATCCCCGCCACGGATTACGTGAACGCCAATCTCATTCTGGCGTTCCATCATCCCCTCGCGACCATACATCTTTTTGCGGGTACCAACTTCTTCTTCGAGGATCTGCAGGATCGTTTTTGCGGTTCCGCTTGGTGCATCCTTCTTATTCCGGTGATGAGCTTCGATCACTTCAATATCGTAGTCTTTTAAGAGTTTTCCGGCATCCCGCACCAGCTGCCAGAAGATATTTACCCCTACCGAGAAGTTACTGGAGATAACCGCCGGGACATTCCCCTTAATTGCTTTTTCCATTTCTGCCCGCTGCTCACTGGTAAACCCTGTAGTCCCTACAATCAGTGCTACTTTGTTGCGGGCAGCAACTTTTACGTTTTCAACTGCAGCATGTGCTACGGTAAAATCAATGATCACATCAGGTTTGGTACTTACTAAAAGTGATTCGGAATTTTTTGATTCGACAATATCGACGTTGAAAAATGAGCCGGGTTTTAAGTTGATACCGCCAACAAGCTCAAGATCTGAAGACTCATGAACCATCCGTCCGATAGTCTTACCCATGCGGCCGGAGGCGCCACATACAACAACTTTTATCATAACCCGGTCACCGGACTCGTGATTTTCGAGGTGTTGTTATCTTCTTTGCTACAGGTTTTCCCGATTTCTTTTTCGGTACAGCAGACTTTACTGCTCCTTTGCCGGGAATTGTAGCGAGAATTTTTCTGAGCTGTTCGGTCTTCTTTTCATCAAGATTATCCAGGGGAAGCCTGACCGGTCCTCCCGCCATGCCAAGAAGTTCAACCGCCTTTTTAACCGGGATCGGGTTTGTGTCAATAAACATCGACCGGAACAGAGGGGACAGAGCAAAGTGGAGGACAAGTGCTTTCTGGTAGTCTCCGTGTTTCATCGCCTCGTACATGGTAACCATGCGTTTCGGGTCAACATTGGCTGCAACCGATATGACCCCGGCACCACCGAGAGCCAGGATCGGGAGCGTATTGTTATCCTCTCCGGAGATAACGACAAAATCATCATCCTGCGTCTCCTCAATGATTCGCGAGATCTGCCCGATATTACCGCTCGCTTCCTTGATAGCCACAATATTCGGGTGATTTGCAAGCTCAGCCACAAGATCAGGTTCGAGATTCTGTCCGGTCCGCCCCGGGACATTATACATGATAACCGGTATATCAAGGTCGGCAAGTTTTGTATAATGCTTGATGAGTCCTGAACGGTTTGGCTTGTTATAGTACGGACTAATGATAAGAACACCGTCCGCGCCAATGTCCTTTGCAGCCTTCGTCAGTTTTACCGCTTCTGCAGTATTGTTAGAGCCTGTGCCGGCAACCACAGGTATCCTGCCGTTCACCTTATCAACGGCAATCTCAATGACTTTTTCATGCTCTTCAAACGAGAGTGTTGCCGATTCACCGGTAGATCCGCAGGGTACAATACCATGAATACCACAGGACAGGAGAAAATCGATGTTGCGCTGCAGACCCTGAACATCAAGGTCCATCGCAGAGTTCCTTTTAAAAGGGGTTATGATTGCGGGAAGGATACCTTCGAACATGAATAAGATTATGAGCGTCTCTTGGTATTTATTTTTCTTGTGATGTATCCGGCAACGCGGTTCCGGACACGCTTGCTTCCAATGACAGCAGATTTGCCAAGCTGCAGCTTGTTTTCATCAAAGCTGCCGGAGAAATTGTCCCGCTGCTTAGCCAGAAGATCGGTACCGAGAGATTTGATATATGACGGTTTGATTCCCATGTGTGATTCCTCAAAGTTCTATATGTATAATGCGGTTCGATATCATAATAATATTGTTCGTAACGTCGATTGGATTTTCACCCAAAATACGGATGATGGCTTCTTTTTCCGTCCCTCCGTAATCATAACACACATCGGGTACTCCTTCTTTGCAACAGGACGCCACTCCCCAGTCCATCGTACTTATACCTGGTGGTTCCAGTGTGCGATCAAATGAAGTGCAGTCAAGAAGCAGGCTTTCTATTACCCCAAGGGTATTTTTTGAAAAACGAAGGGTCGCCGCACTTCTCATGCGTGGATCAAATTTCATTGCGGTAAGTACTAATCGCGCGGTATCTTCATCCCGACCAAAAGCACACGGACCGGCAGCATGCGGTTTTCCGTTCTCATTGATAATCCCGCCCTGCACTACCGCAACATCATTTTTGTCCCGTGCGCCGCGTATAGCATACGCCAGATTTGCCCCTTTGGCCGGGATAAGCCGGACATCCAGGGATTGTTCAAGGAGTGCAGTTGCCTGCGCAAGTCTTTCAAGTACGTTACTGCGTTCCCGGGTCGGATCTTTCATAATCGTACCAATGATGGACAGAGCTGATATTAAGGGTGTCTTTTACATTCATGAAGACCCTGCCCGTTCGGATATACATATATTCTTTTACGGCGAAGATTCCTGTAATGGATCCACGACTCCTTGATGTGATCATTGGCTTGTCAGGCTTTTTTATCCTGATTGTGATGCTCGCTGTACTACCCATGATTATGGTTGCAGGAGTAGCCTACCTTGCCGCTATTGTGATTTTTATTCTATTCCTTTCTGGTGCGGGATATCTGGTAAACGAAAAGATAGCGTAATAGGATACTTTATCACACTTCTTACTCACCACCCACTTCCTAAAACCCGGTTATTCTTTGTCCGATTGGGTAAAATTCTAAAAAGATGCAATGTATCTTATGGATTCTAAACATCCGGTTCACAAACACCAGGATCAATCTGAACATAAGACCCGGCGATTATATTGCAGACAAAAAGTTAATGAGTTTTGGAATTATGTTCCGGTTGCCTGGCAATGGGTAAATTGTGGACAGCTCATATAGAACCATAATATTGTTGCTCGCAGCGCAGCACTTTTCTATTCAAAAAAGACGATTAGTGGGATAAACATACCAGACCCAGTGAGATCTGCCAACAGAACGCGAATATGAAGGTTAATTTTTTTTAAAAAAAAGGTTGCTTATCTTCTATGCCATAATATACCCTTTGGTGCTGCTGCTGCCTCGGCTATCGCCAGCTTCTGCCGCATGATTTGCAAAGCCTCCTTAAGTTCTTGAATTTCGAATTCCCTGGATGCGGTTGTTATCCTGACCGCAGAAGTGATGCTGTTGTGCCTCTCAATCTCGGACAATAATGCTTTAATGCAGATCTCAGGGATGTTGATTTTATAGTCCTTTACGGCTTCCAACACCGGTGTTGACACTAACAGCTCGACATTTAACTGACAACCCATTAATTCACCTTTTAAATATAATTTTAAAATTATGCCTGAGATATAAACGTGATTATTAAAATAGATATGCAAGGCACCGGTGCTTGGCAACCTGTTTCATTACATAATTTTGAGAGATTTATTGGGATTGGTAAATTATCTTCCTGCTTTTCGAATATAGAAGCACTTCCCATTATCCCAACCCTCGCATTCAGACCTGATGCAGGGTATTAGTGCTGGATCAAAATCCTCTCCCCTGTTAATCCAATTAACTATCGAATTTTTCTTGGTACACCAGTAAGATTCCATGATCCCGGTTCTGAACTTGTTCTAAAACAGTAATACCGTGCAGGGGGTGAAATTGGTTTTAGGGAGCGTACTGTGATGCAGAGTGATATCGTGTCTGTTGGTAAGGTAGTAAAAAAAATGAAGAATAATAATTCGGGTAAAAATAAATGATAAAATTACGTAGAATACGAGAAGAATTGTGTTTCTGGTTTCCTTTTTTATTTTCGATTAATTTTCTCTTTCTTTTGTAGCTTGTAATAATTTAGCGGGTGATTGACTTTCGCACATACTGCATCCGGGTGGATACAAAGCCCGGTTGTCTTCATTGCAGCACATGCGGGCGCAGTGTATTCCGTACCCGTTCCTCCGCGCCCGGTGATGTGCTCTACCTGGTACATCGTCTTTTCCGGATCAAAATCCGGTGACCTGGCGTAGAGCTGGGCAATCCCCGTTACGTCCATACCAATAGTATGAATAAACGTAGTGAGGGCAAAACGTCCGGCATGGGTAAGATTTGTCCCGGTTGTCAGTGCCATAACCAGCGCCTGCATGCAGGGTGGAAATGCACTCTCCTCAATGGTGCCAAACTGCTGGAGCATCTGCTCCTGGTACACTTTTTTTATTGGTTCAGCGAGTGGTGCAAGCTGTTCACAAAGAGATTTTGGAACTTTATATGGCAGATCACGGCGAAGGATTAGACGGATACGTTCGCGAAGCAATTCATATCTTTCTTCTTTTTTTATCTCAATAAATCCATGGTGCACGTTCCTGTTTACCAGTTTAAATCGTGCATCGTGAAGGGGTGAGATGATCTCCACGTAATCAGGAAGTGGCATTTGCTCATCCGTGATATTTATTCCAAATTCTGATGCCAGGTATTTGGATAACTGACTGAAGCCATCATCATCAAGGAGTGTATTTTCATTCCACCCTTTTTCGCCATCTTCCGTCCCAATTTCTGAGACAATGAAATGATATGCACGTTCCGCTTCGTACCGTGTAAGGCGATCAAAAAGTTGTTTGTCCGGAATGCAGGATGCAATAATCCTGGCCAGAACAAAACTCGCGATCTCATCATCATCACGATGCTGGAAATGAGCGATTACTGTCCTTTTTGAAGATAATGCCTGGTTGATGCGCTTTAAAGCGAGATCGGTGATAATTTTTCCTCTCTCTTCTTTGAGCAATACATCAAGGGGAGGAAAAATATCTTTGATATGATCCTGGGCTTTTTTTAAAAAGGGAAAATGGGAAAGTTCCTTTGCTGATGGCACAAAATCCATCAGTCAGCCTCTATACGGGGTGCGAGCAGGTACTCGACATGCCCGTTGCCCCCGGCAATGATAAAGGAAAACCTGGCCGGATGATCAATACCCAGAAAGATTTCGACTTCTGCTGCCTTGCCCATGACCTTTCCCATATCTTTTAAATAATCTAAAGAGAAGAGCGACCGTGCCTCAACCGGAGTGATTGATTTGAGTTCGTCTTTGCCAAATTCGCGCCGGATAGTGTCGGTATCTCCGTCGGCAATGAGATAGAATGTCTGGTCCTTTGGGTTGATTCCAAGAGCAATCTTATCAGAGATCACTGCTGCCGCTTTCATCGCATTGTTAAAATCATCACCGGTAATTACAATCTTGCCCGGAAGATTGATAGTGGGCGGGTTGGGATCCTTGCGGATTGTATTCGTATCAAGGAGGGTGATGGAATAATGATACCCGTGAGCTGAAATTGACATCTTCTGGGCATTATCGGCAAGTTCAAGGCTGATAAGATCGCCCTTACCTGCCATGCCGAAAATATTTTTCATCTTGGAAATGTCAATCCCCAGCTGGCTTTTCGTAGCCTTATACGAATCGAATGCCTCTTTCTTGAGCTCGATACCGATCATCGCCACGTTGGCTGTGTCAACAGCTCTTGTAGAGATACCCTCCTCATCTGTATGCAGCCGACACTCTGGGACGAGAGCCGAAATTGCATCAATAAATTCCCTGAACACATCTGCATCAATCGTTGCTTTTAACATCGCTTGTCTCACTTCTCCTTGTCTGACCGCGTTTTAGTAAAAAAACTACCTGTTTTGTCGATAGTTTTTTTGCCTTTTTATAATGGTAACCAATAGATTAGAGTCGCTTAATTTACGGCTTAACCGTTCTACGTTACGTTATATATCAGTCCATAATAATTTAACGCTAATCTTTTTGTTTTGATATCGATCCTGTTTGATGGGGGGAAATTACTCCCAGCCAGCGGGTAATGTTGTGGACTGATGATCACGTTTGGCTGGTATAATTTCTGATTAAATGAGGGAATAATACCCAAATCCCGCAATGCAGATCACACAAAAGACGATCATGAGTGTGATAGTGAAAGTTTGTTCCTTCCGGGTCATTGCAGACCACTCACCTTTCTGTTTCCCTGCAAAAAACCCAATGAGAAGGCCAATCCCCGTCCCGGATAAAGCACCGAGTGCAATCACCATCAGGATATCAAACATGTTCGCATTCATGCAGTCCCTCCCTTTTCTGTTGCCCACTCATTGATATAAAACAGCACGCAGTCCGCAGGAATAACGGTTTCATTCTTGTGTAAACGGGTGATTGTGACCCCGCTGATCCGTAGATTATTGTGTACGCAAATGCCTGATTACCAGCAGAATCACGCTAAAAAAACTGCCTTGCCCGGCGAGACCAAAACGAGGTGGCCGGGCGAATCCATCAGGAGTAGGACATATCAATAATGAAATTTGATAACTGATACAATATCTAACCCATATGAAATAGCGGGAAGGATTTTTTATGCTTTCTTTTATGCTTCCTTATTGATCTCCATACTCTCACCCGGTTGCAGTATGTTTACCTTGATATCGGTGGTTTTCTCAATTGCCATCTTAAATGGTTGCGGATTTGCAGTAATCTTGTCCCATGTATTGTAATGGATGGGTATTACAACTTTAGCACCAATGAAATTTGCGGCTATCATCGCTTCAGCGGTCCCCATGGTATATCGCCCGCCAATCG
>Ga0307378_10004081_pt1 | contig 21050 bp, 15 predicted proteins | sample UN1MG_FD_202238 | JGI IMG/M metagenome (GOLD analysis project Ga0307378, IMG submission 202238) | Soil microbial communities from Risofladan, Vaasa, Finland - UN-1 | ecosystem: Environmental > Terrestrial > Soil > Coastal area > Acid sulfate soil | place: Finland: Risofladan, Vaasa | collected... | reverse complement strand
TAAAAATCAACCGGTTTTTGCACGTCCAATAATTCATAGACACGTTAACACAAGCTGGAAGGATAGCAAGTGAGCTTTAGATCTAAGTGTATTCTATCGATTCGTAGATAATTGTTGGACAGCCTCTAAAGGGGATAAAAACAGTAGTGTTTTTAGGACACATGTTGGTTCAGCCATCATTAATCGAAATAATATTGCCGTGAATGTAAATGATTGGATGAGACATATGTCGCATACAAACGATTATATTGAAGAACTTATAAACGAATACTTAAAAGAAAAATCTAAATTTAGATGCATTTCGGTAGAATCCAAAAACGATAGATTATACTTAGAGGAAAGATTGATTGCCACTCTTTCTCATTGGAATGGTTCCCCTTCGAATCATTGGCTAGGTCATTTTGCAGAAAGAAAAGAAATACTAGATTCAGGATTATGGAATGTACAGCATGTCGATAGCCGAAACCTAATGAACGAAAGAGATTTAAATCTTATAAAGGAGAAAATTGACTTCTCTGTATTGTCAAATCATCATTCAGCAATAGCAACAAATAAAGATAAATACGCCGACTCAAAACAGAATGAAATAATTTGTTTTATCCCCTGTTGTGGTAGTAAATATGCATCGGGGGATATCATAAAACCAGAACATATTCTGTCAGTTCAAGATCTGCCAAATACCTGGAACAACTTGCTAGGGGGGCGGGATCTTATGCAATATTGTATAGAGCATACCTCTCCAAAAACGAGTGCGATTGATTTATACACAGGCTCCCCATATAATGTTTTTTTACCGGACAAAAAAGAAATTGTAGAATTAATTCAATCCGCGCGACTCCGACTAATTATAATATCTGCTGGTTATGGTATAGTTGATGCGTTAGAACCAATAAATGATTATGATGCAATGATGAAAGGAAAAGTAGCAACTAATTGGAGGAATGCTAATCTAACAAATGTAATTGCCGATCTTTTATTACAAGAACAGCCAACACGCATTTATGGTTTCTTTGCAGGAGGAAGTAATTGGCAGACTTCCAGCTCAAGTTATAGATACTTTTTTACCGAAGGTGTAAAAAACGCTTTGAGAAAGGGGTTAAATACAGAATTAAATGGCTGTTTTTACCGAATAGAAGGAAGAGGAGTTAAAGCAATTCTTGGAAGTCTGGGGAGGACATTCAAAGAATTATTAAAATCTGACTTTAGCGATTCATATGTCAATAAGGTTTATGAAAATGGTAGATACGACGGAAACGTCAAAATCGGATTTGATAAAATTTTAATATAATTCGATGCCAAAAAGAAACGAAATTATGGCCCGAGCGTGAACCGCCACTTACAGAAACAGTCGGAAGGATGCGGATCCGGCGGCGCAAACTCGCATTCCACTTTTATCCCCGGATCGATAACCTCAGCGAACCGAACGAATTCTTCGTAATGCATATGCTTGCAGACGTATTCGCCAAGACCGCGTTTGAGCCTCGCTTCTTGTGGCGGGCAGTGCGGTACGGAAATCACAACTTCGTTTTCTCTCTCTTCGATCTCGTACGTTATGATGGAAGACCAGGGGAATATTTTATAGGCCTCAACAAATCCTTTCAGGCCTTTCTCTTTGATATCGAACCGTTTCACTATTTCTCGCGCAGCCAGTTCCGCGGCTTTACCCCAGACCTGCTCATTGAGCTCTCCGGCAATTTCTCTACCAAACTTCTCCTCTGCAACGATGAACCAGAACGCATCGACGACACGATAGTGCCAGAGTAAAAACTCGAGGTAGCTTTTGAGTTGCGTAGAGTCCATCTTGTCGAACAATTCCGAGTCCATAGGTAGCGCCTAAGGGATATGTTTTTGTGTTATTCTTCTACTTCTTCCTTGCCAAGCTCGAACGCGCGTCTGTTGACTTCGATGAACTTTGCCTTTATCGATTCGATGAGCGCCTCCAGCAGCACACCTTCCTGTAGCGGAACATACTTAGAGAGCGCGCCGAGCATAACGACATTCATCGTCTGCAGATTGCCCACCGTGGCCGCCAGTTCTGTTGCATCGAACGTTTTGACCGTCTTGCAGATTTTTTGAAGCGGCGCGAGAATCTCATCCAACGGCGGATACGTTGCTTTGCCCGTGGTCACCGTAGTCGGAAGAACCTGGTGGGTATTAACAAGCGCGACACCGTCTCGTGAGAGGTAATGAGCGTACCGCAGTGCCTCTGCAGGTTCAAGCGCTAACAAGATGTCTGCGCCTCCGGCTGGCACCAGCGGCCCATACTCGCAGCCCAATCGGATGTGATTCATTACGCTTCCGCCACGCTGTGCCATTCCGTGCGTCTCCGCGCCCCGAACTGGAAGTCCAGCCTTAAGTGCTGCCTTCCCTATTACATTTGAGATTAAGATCACGCCCTGGCCGCCAACGCCGACGACAACGATGTCACACTCTGATGTCTTCATTCGACCACCTCAATAGCATTGTTCTCACAAATCTGAGCACAGACCCCGCAGCCGGAGCAGAACGCGTTGATGCGAGCGCTATCACCTTCGAACTCGATTGCAGGGCAGCCAAATTGCACACACTTCTTACAACCAGTGCAGTTCTCGGTGTTAACGATGAAGGGTGTTCGTCTCACACCAGCTCGTCGCGCGGTAATCATGCAGGACTGCTTTGCAATAACGACCGAAAGCCCTGGGGACTCCTTCGCGCGCGTAAAGGTCGCGATTGTCCCGTTGACATCGTAGGGACTTACCGTCTCGAGAAAGTCCGCGCCCAATGCCCTGGCGACCGCGTCGATTGATACGGTCTTCGTCTCCTCACCGCTTACGGTTAAGCCTGTCCCGGGATGGGGCTGATGCCCGGTCATTGCCGTCGTGGAATTATCAAGAATAGCAACGGTTATTCGAGCCTTATTGTACGCGGCATTGAGCAATCCTGGCATTCCGGCATGGAGGAACGTCGAATCGCCAATGCTGCAGCATATATCACGCTCCTCACCGCCGAACCGTATCCCGCTGGCCAGGGTTATGCTCGCACCCATACAGAGGCAGGTATCAATGGTCCCCATGCGCACGGCCAGCGTATAACAGCCTATATCGCTCGGGAAGATCGCATCCTTTCCAAACGCTTTCCGCATTGCATAGTAGGTCGCCCGGTGGCTGCAGCCAGGGCAGAGTGCCGGTGGTCTGGGTGGTAGGATCTCGTCCGCTTCCTTCAGAGCCGGAACTTCCTCCTGTAGTAGATCAAGCAGCTTAGCAATCGCATTCCTAACCAGAAGCGAATCAAACTCGCCCTCGCGCGGGATGTGACCACTCATCTTGCCGAGGATTTCCAGATCGGGATTGTGCACCCGTGCCAAGCGCTCCACGTATTCCTCCACTACCGGCTCCAGCTCCTCGATTATCATTACCTTCTTAACCTGCTGTAGGAATTCAGAACACAGTTCGTCCGGTGGCGGGATGGTGCCAATCCGGAGAACGGAAATATCCGCGTCCAACTGCTTTATCGCTTCCTCCGCGTAGAGTCCCGAAATACCAGAAGTAATGACACCCAGCTCTCCACGGAGCACGTGCCGGTTCCAGGGCACATCCGCCAGAGCTGCTTTTATACGCTCCTGTTTCCTGAGCAGCTCGGTATGGCGTGGCCGGGCATGCGCAGGAAGCATAACCCATTTAGCAGGATCCTTCACGAACTCGGGATTCGAACGCCTGTCTTTTATCTCCCCGACCTCAACATCCGCTCTGGCATGTGAGACCCGTGTGGTAGGTCTGAGTAGGACCGGCAAATCCAGCGCCTCTGAGAGTTCAAAAGCGTAAACACACATATCTTTTGCCTCTTGTGGATCTGCCGGGTCCAGACAGGGGATGCCGGCGAACTGGGCATACCGCCGTGTGTCCTGCTCGTTCTGCGATGAGTGGCAGAACGGATCGTCGGCCACGATCACCACGAGTCCACCGCTCACACCAGTGTACGCCAGGGTCATAAACGGATCTGCAGCAACGTTCAAGCCCACGTGTTTCATGGTGGCTACAGCTCTCGTGCCAGCCCATGACGCGCCACTGGCAACTTCCAGCGCGACCTTCTCGTTCACCGACCACTCGACATGGAGATTGCGTTTCTTGGCGAAAGGCGCCACGTTCTCCACGATCTCGGATGCTGGAGTCCCAGGATAGCCGGTAACGACGCCCGCACCCGCCTCGAGGATGCCTCTTGCAATCGCAGCATTTCCAAGCAGATATTCCTTCATAATTATACCCCTGTAATATCCGATGTGATATATATGTAGGATATCTTGATCAACGTCCACTTTTTAGAAGCAGCGTAGTATGAGAAAGAACACGAAGTTTACTGATGGACTGAATGAAACGCCGGCGATCTTAGTTAGCAGGAATCAGCGCCTCCTCTTGAACCGGTTCAAATAACCGATTACTACCACAAATCCCACAGCCAGCAGCCACAAAATCGATTCAAAGCCCGGCTCTTCTGGTGTCGGTGTTGCCGGTACTTCTGTAGGCGTCGGTACCGGCGCGGGTGTAATCAGTGGTGTAATTGGCGATACAGTTGGTGGGGGTGTAGCAGCAGGTTTCGGTGGCAATGTCGGATCCAACGGAAACGGGTCTTCTGAATCGATGAAGCTATCCCCATCAGTATCCGGATTATAGGGGTCTGTTCCTTCGATGAGCTCTTTTATATCACTCCAACTATCATTATCAGAGTCTCTCTGGACATAGCGACCATGTCCTCTCGCCACACCTGGAGGTGGTTCAATTTGCCCCGCCAACCCGTACGTGCTGAAATGCAACACATCCGCCCAGACATAGCCTTCGTAGCTGTTCCCGTAGAGTTCGACATTGGTGGTGTTTACGCCCATTCCAAGCACCCAGGGCATACTCGTCGTCGAGAGTTGTATCCAGCGACCCTGCGTTTCATCATACCAGTACAGTTTCAAGGTGCCCTCGTCGATGTCATCTTCGTCATCCGCATCGCCATCGCCCGTTCGATCCAGATCTTCCGCTGCGTAATAAATCGTGATCGTGGCCCCCGTGAGGTTACTTGAAGTCTCGTTCTGCACGGTTTCACTTACCCCAATCTCGAGATACCGACCCAAGGCTTCGTCCTTTCCGGTCAAGCCCGAAGCATGAGTCAATGCGAACGGTATTGTCGAGTCGTTATATCTGTTCATGTGAACATAGAGCGTTACCGGTTCGTCAAGAGCAGCAGCGATGACCGAATCGGTTTCCTTGAGCGTATCAATGGTATCAATTTCGAAGAAATTGTTCGGTGTGAAATAAGCCACGGTCGCCGAATCAGGAAGTATTGTCACCGTCCTGCCTTTGAGGATGTTCAGCACTCGGTAATGATCACGGTGATAGGGATGTGAGAGCATCAAGACTGTTTGCGTTCTGTTCCAGACTCCGTACCGCACCGCAAGCCGGTAAGAATCTGATTCGCGCATGTTCGTAAGCACCTCGCCGCTGTCGTTCAAGAGATCGTGGATAAGGCTCCCAGCGGTTCCGTTCTCCGCATCCGGTCTGCCGACCAGCACGATATACGGCGCATCTGAATGAATTGTCAGTAGCTCATCGAGAGAGACCGTGTGGAGATACGTGTAATTTAAGGTCGCATTGAGCTTCTCCACGAACTCGTCCGTATCAGCGTCAGGGTCGTAGGCGAGGTAAACGTTTTCCTCAAAGGTTGTAAAGCTATCAAAGTCTTCGGAGTCTGGTATGCCGTCGCCGTCGGAATCCCTGCTCAGCGGATTGAGACTTTTGTTCAATTCGTCACCGTCCAAAAGTCCATCGCCATCGGTATCATTCAGGAGTGGATCTAAGTGCAAGTTTATCTCTTCACTATCGTTCACGCCATCGTTATCGGTATCGGGATTCGTTAGATTCGTGTTGAAAAAGTCCTCGTGACCGTCAATGAGTCCATCGCCATCGGTATCCGGATTCCATGGATCAGTGCCAAACTTCCACTCCCCACTATCGTTCAACAAATCGCCATCGGTATCCGGGAGGAGTGGGTCTGAGAAATTGATCTCCTGTAAGTCGGTGAGTCCTTCGCCGTCAGTGTCGGGCTTGGTCGGATCGGTGGTGAAGTTAAGGCCCGCATAATAGGGGAAGTGTATGGAGAGGTTGAACTCCTCGTAATCTGAGAGGCCGTCATAGTCGGTGTCAGGTAGGAGAGGATTGCTGCCGAATGCGATTTCCGTACCATCGTCGAGGTCCTCACCATCAGTATCATAGTGGAGAATATTCGTTCCAAACTCATATTCAACCAGATCGGTAAGCCCATCGTCATCGGTATCCACATCTCGCGGATTGGATGAGTGGTTGAACTCCCCATAATCAGTGAGCCCCTCAAGATCGGTATCATTCATCAGCGGCTCACTCGACACCTGAATCGTGTACGTCCCGGTCGCATTGGTAAAGGTCACGCTCCAGCCAATCGTCTCGTTGAGATCGGTCAACCCGTCGCCGTCTGAATCCTTGAGGATATCCGGTAGTAACGTGTCCATAGCGAACTTCTGGATACGGTCGTTACCACTATCGACGACATAGACATCGCCGATGTAACCCCAAGTACCAGTATTACCCAAATTGTATTGCTTGGCGAACCGGAAAAGCCGGAAAGGCTCGTAAACCGCCACGTCACTGGGCCATTTGAACTCGCAGTCGCCCTCACCTTCGTACCCCCATCGTTTGATGAACCAGCCGTCAGGAGCGAACTTCTGGATGCGATGATTATTGGTATCCGCGACATAGACAAAGCTGCCACTGTCCACCGCCACACCCCCTGGCGACGAGAAATTCCCGTCTTCCGAGCCGCACACACCCCAGCGATTGAGTAAGGTGCCGTTGGTAGAGTACTGACGGATTTCACAATCATGCTGATCGACAACCCAGACGTCCCCATGGCTATCGACGGCTATCGTCTCACCACCATAATCGCCCCAAAACCACGAATTTATGAACCCTCCATCTGGGTCAAAGATAGTGATATTACCTTCCTCATAATCGTAAACATAGACATTACCCTTGGGGCCGACTGCCACGCTTCTCGGGGTTATAACTGGATCTAACCACGATGTAATAAACGTACCGTTGGTATCAAACTTCATGATGCTGTCATTCGGCCAACTTCTATTAGTAACGTAGACATAGCCGTTGCCTACGGCCAAATCCCTTATACCGGGTACATACCACTGTGTAAGGTACGTACCGTTGGCATCGAACTTCTGGATCCGGGGCGGTGCCAAAGGGGGGCCCCACTCCGCGGGAGTTTCCGCGACATAGACGTATCCGTCTTCGTCTACTGATATTCTACTCGGTGGATAGGTAAAATTCCCTGTCTCGTTGCCCTCACTGCCCCATTTCGTGGTGTAATTGAACTTGGTGTAATACTTCGGCGCGGCCACATCCATAACGCCGTCGCCATCGGTATCCTTCGAGAGCGGATTGAGGAAACTGAAATATTCCATCTCGTCCTCAACGCCATCGCCATCGGCATCCGGACGCAGCGGATCTGAGTGAACCGTGGTGTTGAACACCAACCCACTGTAATTGACGGTAATGACCCAGCCGTTGATCTCCATGTAATCCGAGAGCTCGTCGCCATCAGAATCCCAGAAGGAAGTATTCGTGCTGTACAGGAGCTCAACCTTGTCATTCAAACCATCTCGATCCATATCGGCGTCACGTGGGTTCGTACCAATGTCCAGCTCATACTTATCACTCAAGCCATCGCCATCGGTATCGAATAACCAGGGCGAGGTGAAGTTACTGAGTTCCTCGCTGTACGTAAGCCCGTCATGGTCATGGTCGCCACCCAGCGGCGTCATCCCTCGCCAGCGCACAAATTCGCTTATGGTCGCGGGGAAGACATCGAAGTAGAGCGTATCGATGTTGCTCGTGCTCGATCCCGTTTGACTCTCCCGATCGCAATGCCAGCCAAAAAACCACCAGCAATCGTCGTAAAAGGTTTTATAGGTGGCGACCAGTTGCACCAGCATCGGGAGATTAACGCCACTTCGTGGCCAGAGTTTGACCCACACATCATACGTCTCTACCTTATGGGTTGAATTCAACACGCTATTGGTCCAATTGGAGTAACTGGTGTATCCACCCACGTTAAATCCTAGCTTATAGGAGGGTTTCACGTAACTTTGCAAGACATCACCCTGATTGCCATGGCCGGTTCGCTTCACCGTCCCGGTCATCGTGCTCTTAAACTCAATCCAGTCTCCAACGTCCAATCCGTTATTATCAGAATCATCGATCTTCACGGACGAATCTTTCATATCGAGCCCAACGACCTCGCTCCTGACCCGAATATCGGTAAACAGATCGATGATCCAGCCAATCAGCATCTCCATCCAGCCCTGGCCGCAGAACAACATGGTAAGTATGTCAGATAACATAATTATTACAGCAAGTATCTGGCCCACAATCGGGATACATGAAATAGCATAGAGCACAATGGCAAAGATGATCGACAACGTTGCATAGAGGGGTGCCAACGAAGATACCTTTATTGCTCCAGCCCGAATCGATGGCCATAGCAAAGAAGGAATAGAGTGCCATACCAATCTCAATGACCCATCCGATAGCCTCAAGGGCGTTACCCGCTCGTTTTACCGCTTTGAGAGAGCCCGTTTCTGCCTTCGCCATCGTTTTCATCGACGCTCTCGCGAATTTCCAGCCGGAACTTCCGGCAGTGGCCGTTGCCTCTATTTTCACAAATTTGATGAAGTAATACGCTTTACCAAAGCTCGTTATAGAATCAGCGATAAATGATAGCCCGTCAATGAGCCCGTAATCATCTATGTCGTTCACCACGTCCAGTCCTTCGGGATAATTGAGATCGGTCACGTCCGAACCAATCCTCGTTACCGTGGTCTCACCAACATTCCAGGCGAGCACCACACTCATCATGGTTGCCAGGTTATTAGTATCGACCCCCTGAGCCTGGCCCCAGTCTTGCATCTCGGTCACAATCGATTCTATCTCGAGTGATGCATTCGAGCTGGTGTTATACCAGTTCATCTTCATCGTTTTCGTCGTTAAAATCGGCTTGCTCCTCAGATCTATCTCAAAGGAGGTTCCGAAACCAGAGAGAAGATCATCCATGTCTTTCCTGATAAATCGGTCTTCAAAGGCTGCAAGAACAGGAATGAGGTGGTCCTCGGGTAATGACTGGAGCGCATTTGGTGTCATATTACTCGTGACTGCCATCAAGGCCTCATCCTGGTGCGATAAGGACCTGATTGTTGAGTTTACCGTTACATTATGCTCGAAAAGGTCGGATGGCATATCAGATATGCGAGTCGATGCATTCCTCACGAAATCGTACGCGAGCACAAAGCCCGCTTCAAGTGTCTCGTTCTTATCGGGGCTATAAAACAAGCCGACGTCAGAGCCAGAGCTCTCTTCCACGCTGAACCCGGTGAGCATGAAGTCTTCGTAATAATGGCCGTAGGTTATCGTATCCGAGTCTACAACGTCGCCCTGATCGACCCGTACGAAGGTTTCCCAATCACCGATGGCACTGCTATCCGCAACGAGCGTGCCGTTTACAATATCGGCACGGACATACAGGCCATTATGCGCTTTTAACGCTACCGTATCAGTATCAACGTCAACCTTGACGAACTCAAACTTTTCCCAGTCGCCGGCGGCAGTGCTATTCGCAATAAGCGTCCCGCCATGTTCATTATCGGCACGCACATAGAGCCCATTATGCGCTTTGAGCGCGATCGTATTCTCACTCACGTCACGCAGTGTAAAATTCTCCCAATCGCCTGTTGCACTGCGATCGGCAACGAGCGTGCCATTGCTTTCATTATCAGCACGGACATAAAGTCCATTTTGAGCTCTCAAGGCTATTGATTCCCGCTTCTCATCGGTGGTGCCGCTTACCATCCAGATAAGACGGGCGTCTGCCAAAATCTCCAGTGGTGCAGGTGCTGCGGGATAGAACATCCGCCCTCTCATGGCAACAGGGGCTCCATAATCCTGGTCAGGGGAAAGGGGAACAAGTGCTTTATTCCCACTGATTGAGATGCCGTAATCCCTTACCGCTGACTGGTTCGGAGCCGAATTGACCGTTAACTCAAGCAGAGGAGTGACGTGGACATCTTCTTTGGAGTTATCGAGGTCTTTAATATTCCCTCGGCTGTCTCTGTCGCGCCAGTCCCACGCCTGTCCTGGCATATGTAAGAGATACGCATCTTCCGGCCGGAGCTGGAAGTTGATATACGTGACATTTCCCGTGGTTTTGATATCAAAATGGAAGCTACTGCTGAGGTTGGAATAGGAAAACGGCGACATATCCATCGCGTCAATCACGCCGTCACCATCATTGTCGAAATCCCACGCATTGGGGAACCCGTCACCATCGACATCCAGCGAGACATTGTGCACTTCGAAGTAATCCGGAAGGCCGTCGTAGTTGGAATCAGGTTTCAGCGGGTCTGTTAAATAAATCAAAAGTTCTTCAGAATCATTTAACCGGTCGAAGTCCGTATCCGTGTCGTTCATATCAGTGCCAAGGACCGCTTCGACTGGATCATATAAGCCATCGCCGTCCGTATCGGTACGGTTAGCCACGGGCGTTGCATTTTGCAGTGCAACAACGTCCATCTTGTTATTCTGCTGCTGATTCGCCACGGCGCGCATCTGCCCAAGCGCGCTCAAGGCGGAAGCGGTGGCGGGTGTGAGGGAAGAAGGCGCGGGTTTTGTATTTAGATGTAACGTGGTCTCAACGGGTCGGGCGATGACGGGCTGCACAGCGGCCGCTAACAACACAACAACTGCGAAGATCGCGAAGATATAGTTTGGTTTATACATGCTCTCTCTATACGGGTTTAGCACACCACTCCACGAGACTTTTCTGATCTTATCGGTTTCATTACATCCTATACTATCGTCGGGGCGAAAGCACTTTTGGAGAACGTTATATCTTTAGTTTTTGTGCTTGGCGGGACAAAAGTTATGCTCCCATTTAAACCTTGCGCTTCATTTTTTATTCGGCTTACTGGGTTCAGCTATTCCCCCTCGTCTACTTCCAAACTTTCCTGTATCTTTTCCCCCGTCTCCCATGCACTCGGTCTATGACTGATGCGAGCATTCACCGCTTACATTGCCCGAGCGACTCGATCTTTTCTCGTCTCTTCAGCTGTGATAGTATCCCTCCGGGTATCCCGGTTTTTCGTCCTTCCAGCGTCCTGTAAACGACTGCTGCGACTATTCCAGCAGTGACCAGTGCGACCATTACGACCAGCGATATAGGACGACCTCTCCCCGAAACAGGTGCTCCTTCAGGTGCCCCTTCGGATACCTCTCCAAGTTCCTCTTCTCCCGCGAAGAGCACGAAGGTGGAAAAATGATTTACCCTTGTGGTTGCTGCATCCTCAACGATTGTCTGTCATGTGCCTTCCATTTACCTGCTTCGTACGTGTAGATCACTGGTGTTCTCCCTGTGAAGTCCGCCGGGTCAAAGTTATAGCACTCCTCACGGGTTGGCTGAACATAGCGCCGTCAGGGCGGATATCATACGCATAACCGACGTACGTGACACCCGCTGGAACTCCTGCAGCCGCGGGCAAGACCGCCAGTCGAGTGATAGAGACCTCGGTTAAAGCTTGCTCATTCGCATCGCGTGCGATTGTTCCCTCCCCAGATCGTGACGCTTGCCTTCCCATCTACTGACGTTGCGATACTCGTTGTAATAACGGTTCCTGTTGAGGTCACGAGAAGGGGTGTGGTACACGTCTCTCCTGTAATCGTTACCCGTTTTCCTTTACCTCTCTTGCTTCCTCTTTCTGAAGCCTCAGACTGGATGGTAAGCGTTGCAACATCCGTATCAGATAGCGTCGTGTCGTTTTCTAAGGAGTACCCACACACAGTTGCATTGTTCATAATGGCTCCGCTGCGACCCGTAACGTTCGCATCGAACACAATGGTCCTCTCCTCGGATAGATTCAGTGATGCAAAGGTCCAGGTATAATTGTTAGCAGTAGCAGAGGGTTCGAACGGTGCGATCGTACCCACATACTCCAGGCTCGCCGGTAAATAATCTGAAACGGTTACGTTGGTCAAATTGCAGCAGGATCCGCTGTTCCGCACCCGTAACGTGAACCGAACGGTATCATTACGATTTACCTCTGCGTGCTCGATCCATGCGGTGCCGTCCCCTACCGTTTTCTCTATTTTCACTCCCGGTTCGGGAATCAAGAACACGCTTGCATTGTCCGCATCAGAAACGCACAAGCCCCTGGTCTGGTTCATCCCGGTTACGTTAACCTCACTTGCATACTCGCCCGCACGCCCTGTCACCTTGGCATTGAAGAAGATCTCTCGTGATGCTCCCGCGTCGAGCGAAAAATTCCACCATACCGTTTTGTTAGCTGCATCCGTGCCGGTCTCTTTAGGAACGGCGTCATTAGCCCATATCAGAGAATCAGGAAGTGTATCACGAATATTCGCATGGAGGCGGCACGCACCGTCATTCCTAACGGTCACTTTAAATGTCACAATTTCCTCGGGATGGGCGGTAACCCGGCTCATATAACCAGAGGTGGCATTCTTCACCGTCATGTTGGCCGTGATATTGGGCTGAAATATCCCGGGATTAATGCACACCCAGGGCGTCTCATCCTCGAGCATCCCTAGCGCACGTGCGTACCCTCGCAGACACAAGCTCTCTCCGGTGAGAACTAAACTCGCATTGGTGATGCCCATTTCAATTATCCCTGGTTTGGTGTTATTGTCGCTGAAAGCACCCTCGGCATGAACAACGGGTATTGCCGTACCGTTTCTGTATTGTGCGGTGACTGCATTATTTGCATAGTGTATACAGTACTCTCTCACAAGATCGTTGGTGGTATCCAGGTCTAAACCATAGGTCTCATTTGCTGCCCCACTTATACCCGGATAATCGGCGAAGACATAGGTGTTATTCTGGTTCCACCCGTTCCCATCGGTATCGCCGGCAACGCCTGATGTCTGCATCATGACATACAGTTTATCGTCACTATCGTTGTAGCAGCACCAAACGCCGGTTAGGTCGTATCCGGTTTCGAATGGAATTGTATCCATCTCAGGATCATCAATCAATTTAGCGTAGAGTCCCAATCAGTCGCGTCTCCGTCCACGCTAATAGTACACGGTAAGGCCGCTGCGTTTCCTATGAAAAGGGCTATCAGGAAAACCACGAATACCATGATAAAACATCCGTTATTCCTGCCCGCTCCGCTTCTTTCAATAACTCTCAAATTCCGTTTTGGCTTGCCCATCGCCGCCCTTCCCTTCTTCCGCGCCGGCTTTTGGTTATCTTAACGTGCACATATAGTGCATACCCATATTTAAATATGCTTACTTTCCACTGCAATCGTGGGTGAGTCATTGCTTCCTATGAGGATACGACCTAGCCAATTACTTTATCTCTATTGTCAGGAATGCAATTGATCAAAAATACGTGGTCACGCGCTTTCCCACTTCGGGTATCGGATCGTTGGTTGAACAGGAATTAAACGATTCGCTTATGTTCATCCTAAGTTCACCTATCGGGAAACTTCTTTTACACGGAGACGTTATGAGAGGTTATACAGACCCAGAATCGGGGGGATAGAGATGGAACGAGAGACAGCTAAGAATGCGTTCTCTGAGCATCTGTTTGAATATCGTGCGGTGGAAAAGAGAAAGCTGCTCCTATCGCTCTCTATTACGTCGGTCGTAATGGTTGTTGAAGTGATTGGTGGCATTCTGACCAACAGTATTGCACTGATAAGCGATGCGGGGCATATGTTTACGCATTCGTTCGCGATCAGTATAAGCCTCATAGCGATACTGATAGCTCGCAAGCCGCCCTGCCATCATCGGACGTTTGGCTTGTACAGGGCAGAGATATTAGCGGCATTCATCAACGGGTTATTTCTCATCCTGGTAGTAGGCATCATTGTGTACGAGGCGGTACTCCGGATTATCCATCCCCGGGACGTGCTCGGGCTCCAGATGTTTGTGATTGCGCTCGTTGGCCTCGCGGTGAATGTGGCAAGTATCATAATACTCCGCGGCACTACAACCGATCTCAACGTACGGAGCGTGTTTTACCATCTGATTGGAGACGCTGCTTCGTCGATCGGTATCGTTATAGCAGCTGTTGTCATTTTTTATACCAAGTGGAATATCGTGGACCCGCTCGTCAGCCTGGGCATATCCGCGCTTATCCTGTATTGGGCTTGGGGGATACTGAAAGAGTCAAGCAGAATCTTATTGGAGATGGCCCCCACAGGGTTGAATATTGATATCATCACTGACGACTTGAAGACCACGTTTCCGGAGATCGAAGAGCTTTATAACGTGCATCTCTGGGCTATCACGTCTGATATGCTTGTTTTCTCCGCCCACATAAAGTTACCAAACGCCACCGTAGCGAGCGATCACGGGGAGCTACTAGCACGGATCACTAACCATCTCGCCGAAAGCTATAACATCATCGAGGCAACGATTCAAATCGCATATGAATACGAACCTGAGGTTTGTAAAATCCCCTGACTCGGTTAACGCCGCGAGGATTGCCCGACGAAGGGTTCTCACGCGCAGATGGCTGATGTGCGATAAGCGAGAAAAGAAGAAAGTCATCATACCACGCTTGTAACCTATGCCTCAACACGCACAGGTAATCTGATTATCTATTTATTGGAATAGCATGGAAAACGTCACGATATAGGCGACATAGAGGAGTTATACGCGATTCATAGATATACCTAAGCACTGGTCAGTAGCAAACTTTAAATACCTAGTGTTCCTATAGTTTTCGGGGGTGATGAGATTGGAGACGGAAGTCATTGAAAAACTAGCTGCGTTGATAACCGCGGCCTTCGGATTAGTTGCAGCACTAGCATGGAACGAAGCGATTAAAGCGATTTTCGCCGCAGTATTTGGTACAGCACAGACAATCGTTGCACTGTTGGTGTACGCCGTGGTGGTGACCATCATTGCGGTGTATGCAGCAATCAAAATAGGGAGAATTGCCGCAGAAGCGAAAAAATAACGTTCCCCCTTTTCTTTTTTTTCGTATTTTAGCTGGCGGTGAAAAGTTATCACGACTTGAGACAGGGATATCCATCCGTTCGCTCAGCAGCAGATAGTGCAGGGAGAAGCTATGCATGCGAGTATAGGGCGGGCATTAGTAATACTGCTCCAATCGGTGCTCCCCTCGATGAGCGAGGCTTTTAATCCAGATCTGTCATCGTGTACGCTCTGCTTCCCATTCTTTGCTTTTGCGCGATGCTGAATTGAAGCTCACCGTCAATGTCCAGGGCTTCGCGCAGAATATCCCGTCCAGCTGCGCCCTTTATCAAATCATAGGACGCTTGCTCGATGCTGAGGATATCGCGAGATGCAAGCGCGCCAAGGTCAGGAACGAGCGGCTCCTGCTGGAAGGTGCAGTCGCACATCGCGGTTATATCGGTAAGGAAATTAATGAAACAGCTTTTGTGTTCGAATTTTTTGGTGACCGCATGAGCAGCTTCAACCAACGCCGTCATGTAGTCCTCGAACCATCCTTCTGGTTGATGCATCGCTCCCGTTGGGCAGACTTTGATACAGCGAGCACAGCCGACGCACCCCGTGCGATCGATTACTGGGAAATCGTCCATACGGATTACCGAATACGGACAGGTTTCGATGCAGGTTTCACACGTACCGCACTTTCCCGTGTCCACTTCCGGTATCGAGAAGTGATGCACTGCCCGCTTGCCGTTCTTTGTGGTGCAGCCCATGCCGAGATTCTTTATAGCGCCCGCATAGCCCACGGTTATATGGCCGGTACAGTGCGTTACGGTAACCAGGTAGTCAGCTTCGTAGATCGCCTGTCCGAGTTCTATTTGTTTTACGAGTGCCCCACCGGTTTTAACCATGATGCCACACTCTCCCGTCAGGCCGTCTGCAATGATCACGGGCGCACCAATAGTCGCGAAGTTGAACCCGTTCTGTCGTGCCGTTTCGAGGTAGCCGACGGCATTGTATCGTCCGCGCGGATATAGGGTCGTCGTGTCGGTCAGGAAGGGCTTCCCCCCCGCTTCTTTGATCGCCGCGACGATCTCGCGTACAAAGGCTGGCCGAATGAAGCGATAATTGATCAGCTCGCCCATGTGCAGCTTCACGGCAACCAACGAACCCTTTTCTATTCCTGAAACCGTCTGGAACAGATCCCTTATTCGCGCAGGGTTTTTCAGATCCGGGCGTCTGTAAACTTTGGTCATGTCCCGTAAAAATGTAACTCTTGATTTCTTTTAAGAGCTTCCATTTTCGATTCTGATTACCTCCATCCAGCCTGACTGAAAAAGAGCCTCAGCTAGAAATCAGTTAGGCGTTTTTGCTGTAATATCTGGCTGAGCTTCTCGAAATCGCGTAGTCGAGACGGCATCCCTTCCTGTGCACGTAATTGAGCATCGATATACTTGAGCGCTCCTTTTTGGGTGTCAAACTTCTCACCACGGTGTCTAAACGCGTCGCGTGCGGTTTCTCGTACCACCCACACACCGAGCGGAACGGAATACTGCGGCGATATTTCCCGAAAGACCACGACGCTCGCTTGCCGCCGCATCTTGTGTAACGCTTCTGCAACGCCTAATCGTGCCGCGTAATACCCGCCGCCTTCGTTCTCCGCGTACTTTTTCCGGCCCTCGAAGCCCTCGTAGTCCTCCACGATCACCGGTCGCGGATTGCGTGCGTCGCTCCAGACCGAACCGGGGAACCACGCCTCAAAGTTCTCGTACTCGAACAGAGACGGCATCAGCAGCACCAGAAAGTGGTTGTCCATGTACGACGATTCGTAGACGTAATAAGAGTCAACGGTCGGGCACTCTTTGATTTCCGGTGCCAGCTTCTTGAAGATGATGTCGTCCGTGGCCGTAATGCTCCAGCGTGTCGGCACCATCCGTTGCGCCGGGCGCAAGCCCAACGCACCTGATGATAGGATCGTGGATACTTTGTAGACGTCCAGGCCGAGGCCGTACAATCCGTGCGCGGCCTCGACCGCTTTGATGTCGTCCGAGACAATACGGTCGACCTGCTTCGGGATCTTCGGATTCTCGGCGACGTGCATCTTCTCTACGTTCACGCTCGCGCCGATCGGCCGCATCATATCAGAGAACGAGAGGTTAACCGACGGTTTGTTCTTAAACGCGAGTTCGACGTCCACCGGCTTGGTGGCAAGTGCGAGTTCGATCGTGTCTGAGACAAAATTTGATTTCGATTTGATATGCTCGCCGTGCTTCGACCGTAACGTGGCGCTGCGTAATTCCACAATATCGTCCATGCTGAGACCTTGCGCGAACCACTGGCTCGGCTCTTCGAATTTGCCGAGTTCTATTTCGGCGTCCTTTGGTTCTAATACCGACATCGGGCCCACACGTACGTTGGGGTAGCCGATTCTGCCGACGAAGATGGAGGTGGAGGGCCCGAAATACTCCGTCTTATTGGCGAACTCGGTATACTTCGTTCGTTTCCGCAATGCGGCGAGTAACGGACAGGACTTGCGGCCACATAACAACCGCGAGCCCTTACAGACGATGCATAAGCGATGCATTAGTTCACTCCTGTGATCTTTCGGTAACAGTGGTTCCTAGATTGTCGCACGCGCATAACTAAGTTCGATTTTTCAGCGGTCAGAATATTACAGTACATTGATGAAAATAAGCGAAAGCTTTATATTTGAGCGGTGATTTTTGGATTTAAACGGAGAGTACTAAAAGTTTCAACGGTTACCAAAATGGTGAAAAACAAGTCCTCTAAAACATCGGATTCAACAAAGACTTCACGGGGAAAAGCGGCAGTCCAAAAGGGTGCCAAGTTTGAAGATACCGTAGCGGATTTATATCGCCTACTTGGAGCGGAGGTTGTCCAGAATATCGAGATCTGCCAGAAAAAGGTAGACATTCTTGCTACAATCCGACTTCCCGGTAGTTCTACGGAGCATCGTGTGATCGTTGAGTGTAAGGACGAAAAGAAAGCTGTTGCGCAAAATCAACGAGTAATGCAATTCAAAGGGCTACTAGACACCGCTAGGCAAACGGGCGATGCGGACTCAGCAGAAATTATTACACGTGTCCCCTTGAGTGATCAAGCAAAGGGTTTTGCTCGCGGATCTGGAATTACACTACTCACCTATGAGGAAAAGATAGCACAGCTCATTGATTTCACTCCGTATCTTAAAGATGTAGTTGATAGATTCGAAAAGGGAGACCCAAGGCGACCGGCTGAACCTCCACTAGGAGCGTATTACGTTGACCTAAGTGCGGAACATGGTTACGGAGAAAAGACTAAAAAAATCCCTGTTATTGACGATTACATAAAGCAATGGTTGGAGCACGACGGTACCCAACAGCATTTGGCCATTTTAGGTGAATACGGTACCGGAAAAACTTCGTGGTGTTATAAACTGGCAGACGATCTGGCCGCTTCGTATTTAAAAACACCGGGTTCCACCAGAATCCCAATTCTGTTTAAACTCCGTGAATTTACAAAGACCTTGAAAATAGAGTCTCTTGTTACTTCTTTTCTCGATGAGGAGTGCGGAGCGATTAATCCACGGTTCAAATTGTTCCAAGCAATGAACGATGCTGGTATCTTTCTGCTTATCTTTGATGGCTTCGATGAGATGGCGGTAAGAGTAGATGTAGACACGCTGGAAATGAATCTCCAGGAGATTGAGAAACTCGCGGCTTCTCCGAAGAGCAAGGTTATCCTTACCAGCAGGCTTGAATATTTTGTCAGCGGTGAAGAGGAGAGAAAAGCTCTGCGTCCAAAAGGGGAACTGCTTGCAACTCGGGAGACCGAGTATAAGCCTTTAAGAATTAAGCCGTGGGGCGACGAACAGGTTAATTTGTTCTTAAAAAAGAGAGTCCCGTTGATTGAAGAAGCTGAACAGCCCTGGACCTATTATCGCGACCGTATACGAGAGATTGAAGGGCTATCTGATCTTTCCAGACGCCCCGTGCTTTTGGAAATGATTGTGAAAACCTTACCCCAACTGATCGCGAGTGGTAAGCCGATTAATCGCCCCAATTTGTACGAGACGTATCTCCTGGGAGAAATCAAACGACAGAAGATTTTGAAGAGGAGGAAACTCTTGCTCTCAGAATCTTCTCGTTTTTCGTTGCTTCAGCACTTAGCTCTAGATTTTTTTGTTGGTGATATCTCTGCAATTACCTTTACCGATGCATTAAAGCATATAGAGGAAATCGTAAATCCTCCTAGTAGCGAAATCGAAGCTTATACCCGAGAGTTCCTTACCTGCTCCTTCCTTATGCGCGAAGGTGATGAATATCAGTTCAGCCATCGGTCTATCATGGAGTATCTGATTGCAAAAGGATTGATGGAAGAAATCGAAAAGAATGCACCTAACGCTTTCAAACGCGGACGGTTAGAACCTGTGGTTACCGGATTTTTAGCGGAGTTAAATCCTAACACAGAAACCCTCTGGAACTGGATAGAATCCACGAAGAATGGAAACGAAGAGGATATTAAATACCTGGGAGGCAACACAGCTACTCTGCTTTGTCACATGGATCGAGCGGCCCTAGCAGGAAAGGATCTATCAAGGACGGTTTTAATCGGAGCGGATTTAAGTTCAAGAGATTTACGGAGAGCTAATTTTAGTGGGGGTGTTTTGAGCAAGGTTGATCTTACCCACGCGCTGTTTTATGAAAAAGATTTTGAATCGGCAAAACTCTTAGATTGCCGTATTTCTTTCTTTATTCTAGGGGATCTTTTAAGAGTAATAGAGGCAACAGGTATGGAAGAGTTTGAGGATTTTATCTCTGAGATAATGGAACAGGTTAGAGATAAAGTAAAAAAAGTATGTATCGGAGAAGAAGGGGGTTATAGTGTTAGATCAGATTTACCATATATTTTTGGTGATAGAGTGTATCGAGGGGATAACATTAAGGCTTTAAAATCAGTCATGAGTGACGTTTCCACACTACCGTGGGTAAAGGCAGTTTCAATTTACGTCGATGAACATGAAAAGCTCATTGCGTCAATTCCTGAAGCTCGTAAATTCGAGCTTGATATGGACCAGATAGTCAGAAATATTATGAGAATATTTTAATACGTGAAAGAATTTCCATAATATGGTGAATCCGATGCAAAAAGCAACCTTCGGCGCAGGCTGTTTCTGAGGCGTTGAAGCCGCGTATCTTGAAAAAGCGCGCCAAATCATTCCTCTCGCAGGAGCATCATGAACCTGTAAACAAAAATAACCCCTGCACATCATCGGCTGTCTTTAGTTCTTTAACTGCGCCCTCTTTGATGTCCTTTTCACTTTCACGTAGTTGCGTCATCAAATTCTGATCACTCAAGATCTCTACCGTCTCAATTAGCGATTCTACTTCGCTCAGAAGACTCTCGAAATCCTCCTTACTCATCACCACCTCCCCGTTTGCCTCCTTCAATTTGATAATATCTATCATCCTCGCTCGCTCTTACTGTTGAGTCCTAATATTATTTCGCCTACTATCCAAAAGAGCTTGCCCCTTCATAAACGTACCTCCTTTTCGTTCCACTCGTGGAACATCCCAAGGATACTCGCGCTGCTCAGTTTCCTGCTAAACGCCTCATTCGGGGTTTCAAAGCATTCAAGGTCGAGAGCTCCGTGGATACGGTCATTGTACCACTTTTCGAACGCATAGACGCTATCAAAACGCCATCTGTGCCTCCTGTACTCCTGAAACCACCGCTCGATCTTACCGTTCGTTTGCGGGTTGTTCCGCTTCGATGGGATGTGATTGATGCCTCGGGCATTCAGATACCGTTCAAATCGGCTGATACCTTTGCTCTTCCTCTCGCCACCGCTTGCATAGAACTGACTGCCTCGATCCGTATTAATCTCGCGAATATGACTACGATACGCGGTTGCCACAGCTTCCGCGCGTTGAAGCGCCGCTATGGCGTTTTCTGTGGTTGCATGTGCGAATTCGCCGATCGAGAGAATCTTTCGCGAGGCATCGTCCTCGAACGCGATCATCTGGAGCCCGTCATAGTCCAGCCAATCGGCGT